>SXGT01297681.1_pt1 | contig 18709 bp, 11 predicted proteins | sample 3176221 | NCBI WGS metagenome assembly SXGT01 (sample SAMN11356862, study PRJNA531348) | freshwater metagenome | isolation source: freshwater sample F1-120 | place: China: Fuxian Lake, Yuxi | collected 2017-12-25
GCCCGGCAAGAAGCCCTGTGCTGCAAGGACCCCCATCGTCACGGTGTCGTCGTACCCCTCCGCCTCGTTGCGCTGCCGCGCGTCCGAGCCCTTCAGGCGCTTCACGATGCGGTCGCAGCGCCGGTAGAGCGGCTCGTCGTCCTCACGGTCGAGCGTGCCCTTCCGCCGCCGAACCTCGTCGAGCCTGCGCATCTGGCCAAGCGCCCAATCGAGTCGCTTGCGCAGTCGGCCAATGACGAGCTCGAGTTGCTCCACGGTGCGTCGCACGACCTCCCGCAGCCGGTCGGGAGAGACGACCTCCGCGTCGACCTCCGGCCATCCCTGCCCGAAGGTTCGGACGACCGTCCGCACCAAGTCTTCCTCGTGCTTGCTGACGACGCCGGCGAACAGGGTCAGGTCGTACGGCTGGTTGCGCACCTCGCTCCGCTCGTCGAACAAGTACGTGCGGATGTAGTGCGGGAACGCGTGCTCGAGTGCGCCGGTGACTTCGTCTCGGTCGAACTGCGAGAGAGTGCCCGCCGTCTTGGAGAGCTGGTGCAGGCGCGTGAGCAGGGCCGCGTGCACGTGCTTCTCGACCATGAGCTGGTTGCGCAGGTTGAATCGCGGCGGCTCGACGCGGCCTTCGAGCAGTTTCAACGGCGCACCGAAGTACGCTTGGTCGTGGCTCGTCGGCCTCGCGTACGTGATGTTCACGGCCATGCGGTGACGACGACCGGCCCGGCCCGCGCGCTGCCAGTAATTGGACGGGCGCGGCGGCACGTTGCGCATCAGCACCGCATCGAGCGCCCCGATGTCGACGCCCATCTCCAGCGTGGGCGTCGAGACGAGCGTATTGATGGTCTCCGACTCTCCCTTGAAGCTCCGCTCGATGACCTCGCGGTCCGCGGGCGGGACCTGCGCCGAGTGCTCACGCGGGCGCACCATGCGGAAGCTGCCGTCGATGAGGCGCAGGTCGTAGTCGTCCGGGTTCTCCAGCTCCTCTCGGAGCGTGCCGGTGCAGCGCCACGCGAGGCACCGCTGGTGGGGCGGCATCCGAACGTGCGCACGCCGGCATGTGTTGCAGCGATACACGCCCTTGTGCGGGGCGAGGCGGATGCGGTCGGCATCGATTTGGGTGACGCCGTTCGAGCCTGCCAGCACGCGGCCGCGCCAGTTCTGGAGCGTGACCGGCACGAGGAGGTGGAGCTCGTCGGTGAGCAGTGTCCAGAGGCCGCGCAGGAACTCGTCGATGCCGTCGGCGGGCACGCCCCAGATGCGTGCGGCCTGGCGAGCGAACGTGTCGCCGCGGGCCGAGAGGAGCTGCGTGACCCAGCGGTCACGGTCGTCCGGTTCGCGCTGCAGCTTGAGACCCTTCGGTACGCCCGAGAAGATGGGGAAGTAGCCGGCCTGCACCTCGCGCGAACCGTCTTGCCAGAGGCGAGAGAAGAGCCGGTGCTCGCGGTCGTACAGAACCATCTGCCGGCGAATGCGGTCGAGCATCGCGCCGACGCCCTCCAGGAGCTCGCCCGGCTCGACGCCGAGCATGGCGGCGTAGTGCTGGATGAAACGGAGCTCCGCGGACAACCCCGCGTATTCGACCCGGAGCCTCCCCCACGGCTCGAGACCAACCCGCTGCTTCACGCCGGTGGTCACCTCGCGAAGCACGAGGACGCGGAGAAGGTATCGGCGCTCGTCGATGTGCCGTCGGCCCTCGGCCTCCTTGCGGACTTCAGCCCAGACCTCCGGCACCAGGGCGCGCGACAGCGAGTCATCCGCGTCGAGGGCGTCGTCGAGGTGAGCCACGAGGTCGCCGATGGACAACGAGCCCTGACGAAGTCGCTCCCACATGAGCGCGCGCATGCGAAAGCGGCGCGCGTGGTCACGCATCCAGCCGGCCTGAAACGCTGCGTCCTGCCGACTGTCCGCGAAGACGAGCAGCCGGGGCCGCTCGGCGTGCTGGAGCATCTCCTGGGCGAGGACGTGCACATCGGACACCTGGACCGCGCGCACGGGACGGGCGGGCTCGCGATACAGGGTCCCGCGCGGCATGCCGCGGGCCCCGCACGACACGCACCGAGTCAGCCGACCAGGATACTCCGGCTTCTGACGAACGATGGACAGCGGCACGAGCGGACCTTCTCGCCCACATGCTGACAAGCAACGGTCGGACGCTTGGTCGTGAAGCGTGCCGCAGGGGCGGCAGAAGAAGACGGTCGCCACGGGCCGCGGACGTGCGGCGGGAGCGGCGCGTCGCGGCGGGGCGACCGGGACGTCACCCTCGCCCGCGTCGTCGTCATCGTCACCGGCGTCATCGTCGTCGCCATCGTCCGAGACGACGCGGTCGAGCAGGAGGACGCGACGACCTCCGAGGTCGCTCGACAACGCCTCCCACACCCGGCGCTCGCCGTGCGCCTGACCGCCGCCAGGCTGGGCGCCGGTGAAGTCCATGTCGCTGACGTGGTGCTCGAAATAGTGCTGCCCGCACGTCGTGCACGTAAGGAGAGGCATGCCGTGCAGCGGCGGGTCGCTCGTCACGTCGCGCGTGAACTGGAGTCGAGGGCCGCTCGCATCCGGCAGCGTCACCAGCGCGCTGCCGATGCCACGAACGAACGCGTGCACGACCGGGCGCAGCAGCGGGCGCCCCTCTCGTCTGGCCGCAGCTCCGAGCGCGAGCCACCCGAGAACCTCCTCCTCGGTGACGCTCCGACCGAGTCGCGTCTTCAGCTCTGCGAGCAGGTCGAGGAGCGAGCGCGGTCGCGCGAGCACTTCGGCGACCTGGAAGACGAGCTCGTTCGACGAGAGCGAATCGAACAACGCCTCTTCCCACGTGCTCCCGTCCGGCACGACGAGCTCGCGGGTCGCCAGCGCCTTGTGCGCGGCGGCGACGCTGCCGGCCGACGTATCGGCCACGCTGACCGCATCGAGCACCCTGCGGAGCGCGTCGCGCGCATCGGCCGGGGCTGGCGTCTGCGTCCGCTTCGCGCCCCACGCGTCGGGCTCGTACTCCTCCCCCACGAGCGCGACGGCCTCGCGCGGGACGCCGAAGAAGCGCGAGGCGAACTCGCGACCCGCCTCGGCGCCGCGCACCGGGTCCACGATGGTCGCGGACGTGCCGACGCAGACCGTGTCACGCGTCTCCTTGCCGCAGAACGCGCGCAGACGACGAATGAGGCAGGCCGTCTCCGCACCCAGGGCGCCTGTGAACGTGTGCGCCTCGTCGAAGACGAGGAACTCGAGGCGCGCGCTGGCGAACAGCGCCACGTCTCGCTGCCGCGTGAGCAGGAGTTCGAGCTGCTTCACATTGGTGAGCAGGATGCGTGGCGGCTTCGCCTGCATCTCCTCGCGTGAGCAACGCTCTTCCGCCGGGTGCACCGCGGTCTCGCGCTTGTCGCGCTCCGCGCGCTCGCAGGCGCGCCGGTAGGCCTCCGCCGACGAGCCTTCGCGCAGACGCTCTCCCGCGACTTCCGCCTTCTTCTCGGGCGTCTTGCCGACGTACATCCCGAACGTCACGCCCGTGCCCGCAAGCAGACCACGGAGGCGGTCAAGCTGGTCTTCGGCGAGCGCGTTCATCGGGTAGATGAGCACCGCCGTGATGCCGTCGGCCGCCTTCTCGTCGCGCAGCGCGAGGCAGCGACTGATGATGGGGTAGAGGAAGCACTCCGTCTTGCCCGACCCCGTGCCGGTCGAGACGAGCGTCGTGCGGCCTTCGCAAATGGCTCGGATGGCCTTCTCTTGGTGCCCGTAGACGTGCGGAAACTGAATCAGCTCCCGCATGTGCGGGTGGAGCGCACCCTGCTGCACGAGTTCCTCGACCGCGGCGCCAGGTCGGAACGCGGCCGAGAGCTTGATGAACGGCCCCTGGAGCAGCGGCGTGTTCCGCGTCGCGTCGAGCGAGAGGAGGCGGCGCAGCTGGTCGGCCAGGTTCCGGTCCGCGAACGGGTAGGTCGTGACCTGGTACCGAAGGAAGCCGTCGACGACCTTCTCCGTGTACGCGATGGGATTCAGGGCCATGAGAGCGCGTCCATGGTCTCACAAAAAGGGCGACGTCGGTCCATCGAGCGCGAAGGAGGCAAGAACGCGCTACTTCTTCGGCTTCTTCGGTCGCGCGGGCGGCGCGGGGGTCCGCTGAAAGCCCTCGGCCGAGAAGAGCGACCCCTGCTGCGCCGCCCCCACTGCGCGCGGCACCGGCACGCGCGCAGGGTCCGACGTCAGCGTCGAAGAAGTCGAAGCCGTGCTCCCCGTCTCCGTCGTCAACCGCTCGAACTCCGCGTCGCCCACGATGGCGCGGGCGTGGCGCTCGCACTCGGCCCACGAATCCTCGGCGGACTGTTCGAGCTGCCACGGAAGGAAGCGCGGTCCGAGTCGTGACGCTACCGGCTGCGGCTCCTTCGCGCGGTCGTCGTGACCGAGGTCGTAGTCGGCGAGCCGCAGCGTTTCGGGCAGTGGCCAACCTTCGCCATCGTTGGTCGCCAGAAAGGCGGCAACACCATTCCGCACACTACCCTTCTCGCGTCGAATATGCGCCTGAAGTTCGCCAAAGGCGACCTGCACGAGCACAGTCTGCCTCAGCTCAGGGTCACGCTTCTTCTCGACACGCCAAAACCCCTTCGTGTCGAGCGTTCTACTAAACGGTTTGGCGCAAACCTTGACGACGGGAAAGTCGCACGACCTTAGAATCCAACGAAGGTCCTCTTCGTTGAGGCCGTAAAGCGCGGTAGCCACGGCGTCCAGACCAGCCCGCAAACGAAGCCGCTCGTGCTCCGTGATGGCCCAGAGAGAGCGCCAGGCTTGCGTTCGCACTCTCGGTACACGCTGCGCGAACGAGACCCAGCAGTCGGCGAGCATTGGCGATGCTGCGTTGAGCTGAAGGGCGCCGAGTGCCAGTTGGGCGAGGGCAGGATCTTCCATGTCGAGATGCAGAAGCGGCAGCTCCCTGAGTACATGCTCGTCGACCTGGGTTCCTGCAACTCGCTGCCTAGTGCAGTAGTTAAAGACCGACGAGTTAAGGACGGCTACGAGGGCGGGAAGAAATCCATCCAGGCGTTTCCGATACAACACAGCAAGCTTGTCACTGCAGGGGGCGCCGGGAATCAGGGCGGCAAAGACCGTTCGCTCATCATCGCTTCGCGCAACGCGGCGCACGCCAACCTTTGACGTCGGGATGAACTTCTCGGAAGCCTTTGCCGCGGTTTCGTCCATCACAAACTGCGGGCCAAGCGTCTTTCCGGTCCACGGCACAGGAACCCACTTCGCGCGTGGTCCAGTTCCAGATACCCACGATTTTGCGGAGAAGTCGAACGGCTGAACCATGAGTCCCTGATAGAACGGCAACCCGCGCACCCCATCCAGCAATTCCCAGCGGCCGAGCTCGTCGCAGTACACTCCGTCGACATCCAGATGCGCCCGCGGAACGCTTACGCGTGCGCCCTTCGTTGCATCAAACTCGCGCGCGTAATCTATCCCCCACGACGGGTCCACCCCGAGAAGGACCCCGCGCTCATACACCTTCTCAAGCAGCTGGAGGTCGCGCGCACTAACGACCTCAACGAGCGCTCGGGTTTGGGGACTGAACTGCACGAGGTCGTCGTACGAGACAGACAGGAACCGCGCTGGGTCGCCGATATCCGCCTCAAGCTCGCTCGCTTCAGGAGAGCCTGCCGGCCCCAGGCGAAAGCGCACCGCGAGAGCTTGAGTACTGCCACCTTTCTGCACGCCGATGGCAGCAATTTTCACGCGGTCGCGCACATCATTGAAGACGTAGCGCGCGTTCTGAAACGAATACAGCCACCTCCAATTGCAGCGCTCAAGAAACAGCGCGCGCAACTCTCGCGAGCCGAGGTCGCTGTAAACGCCCGATGGAACGAGCATGCCAAGCATCCCATGACGTCGAAGGAGGGCATGGGCCTGCTCAAGGAACAACTTGTACGTGTTGATGTCACTCGACCCCTGATGACGACACGGGTGCCCGGGGTCTCCGTAGCTCCGCCGCCGTGCCCTTGCGTCTGCCCAGCGGCCATGAAGCTGTGCGCCAAGTTGGCCGCGCCCAAGCGAGAACTTCTCCGTGTCGGCAAGGCCGTCGCCCCACGGGTTGCCAGCGTTCTTCACCCAGTTGGACTTCGCCTTGAGCTCGGCGTTGTAGCCGACCCACGCCCGTTCATCGGGTTCGCTCGCCACAAAGAGCTCCTTCTGTCGCGCAAGGGCCTCCGTCTTCGTGTACGAGCGGTAGAGCGGGTCGAGGTTCGAGAAGAACTCGAGCGAGTTGGGCTTCTGAATCTCCCACGGCGGATTCCCGACGATGGCGTCGAAGCCGGCAGCCGACCCGTCGAAGACATCGGGAAACTCCAGGTCCCAGTGGAAGAATCGATGGTGCGCCTGGAGGCGGCGCACGACGGTGCGCGCGTCTTCGGAGGGCGAGAGCAGGTCGTGTGCGAGGGGGCAGAGGTCGAGCTGGTCCGCCGGCCAGAACCAGATGGCGCACCAAGTGTCGAACGCCTCGCGGAGCTTCACGAGGTCCTCGAGGTTCTCGACCGACTTCCGATAGCGGGCGTCCTGCTCTTCGGGGTCGGCTACTGGAGGCTGGTGCAGGGCGACGAGCGCTGTCGCGACAGAGTCGTGCACCCCCTCTGCGTCACCGGAGGGCCGATTGAGCAGGGACAGCTGGTTGGTGAGGACATCGACGAGGCTCTCCCGAACGCCGTCCTTCATCTGCGAGATGGCGCGCGTCCACTTGCTCTTCTCGTGGTGGACCCCTTCGCGGTCCTTGTCCCCGCCCTCGCGGGCCCACGCCAGCGCAGGGTAGTCGCGGTAGCGGTCGAACCAGCAGCCGATGAGCGAGTTGCCGTTCTTGAACTTGTGACGAAGGAACTCGAACGGCATGTCGCGGTCCATCGTCTCGACCCAGAGCGAGAGGCGCGCGAGCTCGACGGCGAGCGGGTCGATGTCGACGCCGTAGAGGCATCGTTCGAGCACGAAGCGTTTGAGCTGCGCACGAAGGCGCAACTCGAAGTCGTCGGCATCTGGCCGCAGGGGCAAGAGAAGGTCGCTGAGCTTCCCGGCTGCAGCGTCGCCGAAGGGAAGCGACACGAGGGCGCCCTCCGTCTGCGGGGCGATGCAGCCGTGGTGATGGAGGCTCGCGAAGAGCGCGTCGGTCAGAAAGCGCAGCGCGGCGACGAGGAACGACCCTGAGCCCATCGCGGGGTCGCAGACCTTGAGCGACAGGATGTCGGCGGGGCGTTTCGGCGTCCACGCGGCGGCGGGCGCGAGCTCGTCGGGCTTGCCGTCCTCGTCGGGGGGAGCGTCGTAGGCGAGCGGCCGCAGCGTGCGCTGCACCACGGGAACGGTGAGCTGCGGTCGCGTGTAGAAGGTTCCGTGTCCCTTGCGGGTCCCGCCCCAGCGCACTAGAAACCACTGCCCGGGGAGTCGGACGGCCAGGTCGGGGACGAGCCTCTTCGCGGCGGCTTCGAGCTCCGGGTCGTCGTCCAGGTTCCGGCGGCGCCCGCGACGCGCGACGAGCCCTCCTACGACAGCTGCCCGGCGCGCCCACGCACGGGCACGACGGAGCGCGGCCACGCGCGGCGAATCCGGTTCTTCTGGGAGAACGACTTCTTCCTCGCCGGCGTCATCGCCCTGGTCGGCGGTCTCCTCTTCTTCTTGTTCCTCTCCTCCCTCGTCCTCTTCTTCCTCCTCGCCTTCGTCGCCTGTGTCGCCCTTGTCTTTCTTCTTCAGCGCCTCGACGAGGTTCTTGAGGGCGCGGTCGTCCATCGCCTCGAGACGGCTGAGTGGAAGCGCGGGCTGCGTTCCGAGCGCGAGAAACACGGTGGGGTCGTCGTCCGCGCACCGCTTCAGCTCGTAGTCGAGGAGGCCCTCGTACAAGATGCCGATGTACTCGGAGGAGAGGTCCGAGAAGTCGACGGGGGCAGCTACCCAGGTACGCGCGCGCCCCTGTCGCACCTTCACGCGCGTCGTGCAGAGCAGGTCGAGGATGCTCGCGACCACGTCATCGGAGACGTCGTGGTTGCCGCGCTCGAGCGTCGCCAACGCGATGGAAACAGGGTCCGATGACCCAGCGTCGCCAGGTGTGAACAAGCCGCCGCCATAGCGCATGACCGGGAGCGCTTCGTGGTGCGAACCCTCGTAGATGAGGCGAAAGAGGGCAAGCAGTCGCGAGTGCGCCCCGAAGCGACTGCGCAGGCGCTCGCCCGTCGCAGCGAACGGCCCGAGCTGCTCCCGGAGTCCGTTGAGCCCGTAGGAGTGGTGGTAGACGGGGTTGTCGCGCGGCAGGAGGTCGCGCGCCTCGGCGAAGAAGCCCACGACGAGGCGCATGATGATGCGCGCGGCGGCGCGGTAGATGTCGCGCGGCGGCACGCTCGCGAGCTGGGAGTCGAGCGCCTTGCCGTGCGCCTGGAGCAAGAGCTCGACAGCTCGACGCACGCGCTCCCCGAGCACGTCGGAGAGCTCCGCCTGTCCTTTGCGCGACAGCTCGATTGCAGCGAGCAAGGCGGACGCTTCGCCCTCCTTCTTGGGCACCAGCGTGTCCACGGAGAGCAAGGCTCGAAATGCGTCGACCTGCGCGCCAGGCGTGCCGTCCTCGAACCAGAGCGCGGCGTCCCACTCGGCCCAGGCCTCGTAGTCGGAGCCCGCGTAGAGGAGGCGAAACTGCCGCCCGTTCGTGAGCAGCGCCAGCTTGTGACCGGTCGCCCGCAGCCACTCGACGACACGCGCGACCGCTCGACGGCCGCGACCCACGCCAAGGCGAGTCTCGGAATCCACGAAGACCGAGAGAACCGCGCCGCGCTCGGCGAGCCAAATACGCCGAGGACGAATCACCTCTCCCGTGAGCGCGCGACGGCTCCATGACGTGTCCACGTCCGAGCCGCGCACCCACTTCCGCCCGTAGGCGTTGTTGAGACCGCACACCCACTCGAGCACGATGTCGAGCAGCTCGTGGTTGGCGTCATCCGAACGCGAGCGAAGCCATTCGCGACGCAGCTTCTCGACCGTGAAGAGAGGCAGTGGTTGCAGCTCGGAGGGGAAGAACTCCGCGATGCGCGAGGGCGTAATGAGGAGCCCGCCGTGCCGAAGAGATGCCCACCAGCGCGACTCGCTCATCGCTTGCCCTCGGGCAGGCGAATCTCGACAGCAACGGGGAAGACCTGCGCGTCGCCGCGCATGGCGTATCGGCGCGGTAGGAGCTGGTCGACGACGCGCTCGCGCTCGCGATTGAGCTGGTCGCGTAGCTCCTCGGAGTGCCGTTCGCGCCGAACGAGCTCCTCCTCGAGGATGCGCTGCTCGGCTAGCCGCGCGGTCTGCCGGTCGCCGTCGAACATTGCGAGCTGGTCCTGCTCGCGCGTCAGCTCCTCGATGCGCTTCTGCACGCTCTTGCGGCGCTGGTCCTCGATGAGAGCAGAGAGCTCGCCCTGTCGGCTGCGAAAGCGCTCCTGCTCCGTCTTCACCGCGCGCTTGGCCTCCTGGCCGAGCACGGAGCGAACCTGCTCGGACACGGCCCGCGCGTGCTCCTGAAGTCGTCTGCGGAGGTCGCCGCCGACTTCGCTCCAGATGTCGCGCCCGGCCTTCACGTTCTTGGCGTCGAGCGATGCCGCGCCCGCGCGCCACGCACGGGCAGGTCGATGACCGAGCGCATCGCCCAGCTCGCCGTCCTTGAGCGGGAACGCCAGGGTGCGCGCCCAGTGATGAAACGTCTCCCGGAGCTCGTTCACCGCGAGCTCCTCGACAACAACCAGAAGGAGCGCGTCGACCCCCTTGGGGAGCTCGGCACGTCGAACGGTCCATCGCGTCGCGGCGAGCTCGGCACCCGGGAAACGCGCGCGCGCGAAGGACGCGAGGGCGCGGTGGTAGATGGGGTGCGCGAGGTGCATGAGCGCGACGTCTCGCTTGGGCCGGAAGACCGGCCGCCCCTTGCTAGTGTCGATAAAGACCGCTGGGTCGAACGCGAGACGCGGACGACGCCCAACTTGGCCCCGTCTGGTGTCGAGCCGGAGGGAATCTGTCACGACATTGTCCCACTCGACAGGAATCGTGCGGAATGCGCAGCAGCCATCATCACCGATGGGTGTAAGCCACGGCCCACGCCCGGCAGCTGAGGGTGCCATCTTGAGCGCCATGTCGAGGGTGTCTCGCAACCCCTGAGGGTCGAGGTCGAGCTCGGCGCCCAGCGCTTCGAGTCGCGCAAGCTCCGCCTCGCCCATCTCGGCGACGTTTGAGTTCTGGAGCAGCGGCAACTTCGCGCGCTCGCGCGCCTGGTCGACTCGGCGGTCGAGCAGGGTCTGAACGGTGCGTCGCTCCTCTCCGTCGACGAGCGCCTGCTCGAAGGCCAGATCGAAGACGGCGCCCATCGCGCCGAGGTCCTCGCGAATCGCTTCGACCTTACCGACGACGTAGGACAGAAACGCCAGGTCCGCGTCGTCGTCGGTCGTGAAGTGGTGCACCGTGACATCTCGAGCCTGCCCGTGGCGGTCGAGGCGGCCGTTTCGCTGCTCGAGCCGGGCCGGGTTCCACGGCACGTCGTAGTGAAGGACGTAGCGTGCGGTCTCCTGGAGGTTGAGGCCCTCCGACGCGGCGTCCGTGGCGAGCAGAACGCGCACGGCGTCGGCCGGGTCGTTGAACGCCTCCTTGATGTCGTCGCGCTCGACCGCATCCATCCCCGTCCCGAACAGCACACGCAGCGCGCCGGGCTCGGGGTACTTCGCGCGCAACCGATGGTGGAGCGAGTCGAGCGTCGTCTTGTACTCGGTGAACAGAATCAGCCGCTCGTCGTCCCGGAAAGTTCCGGCGCTCCGAAGGTTGGAATCAACCCATGCGCAGAGCGCCTCGAAGCGGGCGTCGTGTCGCGGAGCTCGCTCGTGCGGCTCGACATCGCGCCGGTCGAGTCCGAGCGAGTGGAGCGCGTCGTCGATGGCCTTGCGCTCCGACGACAGCGCCTCGGCGAGCGGTCGCATCCACGCGCCTACGGTCTGCGCGGCATGGGCCGTGCGACCCTCGGCCTCACGGTCGTCTCCGGTCTCCTCGCCGACTGCGGCGCGCGCTGCGGCGACCTCGCGCACGCTCGCTTCGTCGCCGGCGAGGCCGTCGGTGTAGCGCAGCCAGGAGTCCGCGAACGCGACCGGCGAAGAGAGCAGGCGCTTGTTGAGGACCTCGACCGCGAACTTGCCGGCCACCTGCTCGGCGCCGCTCTTCGCCACAAGCGACCCCACGCGCTTGCGGAACGCCTTGAACGCCGCGGAAAGGGCCGCCTCATCGGGGTGGAGATGCAGCTGGATCGCGCGAGGTGGCAGGCGCTGCGCGAAGCGAGGTGGATTCGTGCGCGCGTTGATGTCCTTCTTCAAGCGGCGCACGAGGACGTCGCTGAGGCGCCCCTTCTCCGCGTCGGTCAGATTGCTGGTGCGCGAGAAGCGAACAGGGTCGAGGCTCTCGAGCAAGCCGGTGAACGAGCGCGTGTGCCCGTTGTGGGGCGTCGCGGTGAGGAACAGCTTGTGCTCGAAGAACGGGGCGATGGCGCGCAGCATGCGCGCGAGGTCGCTGTCCTCACCGAACGCCGACGGCGCGAGGTTGTGCGCCTCGTCGACGATGAGAAGGTCCCACGGCAGCTGCACCGCGCCCTGCCTCGAACGCGCCGCGGCGTCGGCGCGAAACTCCTCGAGGACGTCGGCCTGCCGGAGGTAGTGGTACGAAGCGATGATGCGCGGGAACGTGCGCCAGGGGTTCGCGTCGAGGCCCAGGCGCTTGCGCAGCGCGTGGGTCACCTCGCGGTCGACCTCGTCTGCGCTCAGCGAGAACTTGTCCTTGAGCTCCTGCACCCACTGACTGCGGAGCGACGCCGGGCAGAGCACCAGCACGCGGCGCACGCGCCGCCGGAGGACGAGCTCCTGCAGAATCAGTCCCGCCTCGATGGTCTTGCCGAGGCCCACGTCGTCGGCGATGAGCAGCGAGATGCGCGGCATCTGCAGCGCCTTGAGCAGCGGCACGAGCTGGAAGTCTTCGACCTCGACTGCACCATGGTACGGTGCCGTGATGGGGAGCCGCTCGAGCGGCCCCTCTCCGTCGGGGTCGACGAACGGCGTCAGCGCCGTCCACCGGGTCGCGCGGACCAGCGCGTCGAAGTCCGCGTGGGGCATCGGCGCGTCGGTCGACGGGTTCGGGAGCGCGCGGGGCGCGACGAGCTCTGCTCCGGTCTCTCGCTCCCAGATGAGGCGGTCGTCGGGCGTGCCGTCGCTGTCGACGTACTCGACGGTCACGACATGGAGGCGCCTCTGACCCGGGTGGTCGTAGGGGTCGACGCCGGCGATGACGGCGCGGCGGTTTCGGACCGTCGCGAGCATGCCGACGCGGGGAGTGAGTTCGGGGGCTTCCATGACGACCGCGACTCTACCGCCTTCGGCGCGGGGGTTGGGAAAGCAGGAGCGCCGGCGTCAGGTCCGCGAAGGTACCACGAGGAGCGCCGGCATCTTGTTCATGTTCTCCTTCACGAAGGACCTCGTCCCCCTTCGTCAGGTACCCCTTGCTGTAGCGCTTCGCCTGCGGGATGACCCCGGCGACGTCCTTGTGCTTCTTCTTCGCCTCGACGACCCTCGTCGACCGCCTCTTCGAGCGGGGCGCGATCGGCGCCACGCAGCAGGCGATGTTCCACGACCTCCGGCGCGCCGGGAACGTCGCCGCGCACGAGGCCAAGGGGGACGGCGCCGAGGCCCTGCACCAGCTGAAGATGGCCCGCGAGCTCGGCGTCTGGTCCCAGCGGACGTTCGGGAACAACAAGAACTTCGACCCCGGGCCCTTCGTGCCGCCTCCCGGACCGAAGAAGGCGGACCCCGCGCTTGACGACGAGCTCGCCCGCCTCCGCGCCGATCTCGAGAAGCGCGCGAAGGAGGCCGCCGATGCCCGGGCCGCCGTCGAAGGAATCACGCGCACCGCCGAGAGAGAGAGGCGGCGGCGCGTCTTACCGTAGAGGAGCAGGCGGCGAAGTCGCGCGACGAGGTGGCCATCTGGGAGGCCCTCGCCGGGGAGCAACCCGAGGCGCACATCAAGGCCACCGCGGCCGAGATGGCGAAGCTCGAGGACCAGAACAAGAAGCTCGCAGCCGAGCTCGCCGCCCTTCAGGCCGCAGCCCTCGCAGCGCCGGAGCCGACCATCGACGCTACCGTCGCTCGCGCCGCTGACGCCAGCAAGGCCATCGAGCTCGACGAGGCGGCGACCCGGAAGCTCATCGACCACCAGCTCCAGCCGCGGGCTGGGAGGCCGACTCCGAGAGCATGACCCTCGAGCGCGGCGTCCGTCCGACCCGCGGGAATAACAAGGCCATCGCCGAATGGCCGACCCTCTTCGATGGGGAGGCCGGGCGCGCGGACTACGTTCTCTTCGCGGGCCTCGTCGTCGTCGGGTCTGCTGGCTGTCCTGCGGCTGGAGGAGAAGTCCGACGCGAGCGGCGGCGCGTTTCGCGAGGAACTCCCCGAACGCGCGCAGCTTGAAGAGCGTCACCGACGCGTCCGTCGCGAACTGCTCCTCCGCCTGCGTCCCGAGCGCGACGAGACGCGCGTCGTGGTGCGCGAGGTAGGCGAAGTTGGGGGAGGGGGCGGTGTTCACGAGCGCGGTCCTGAACGGAGCCTTCAAGATACCGGCTTCGTGACGGCGGGTCACCGAGGAAGGACGGACCTGATCCCCTCGCCCAACATCGGGTGATAGGGGTCACGCGGGCCGCAGAGGCGCTCGCCGACTACGGCAGCATCGAGTATGACCCGCACTTCACGCTGACGGCGACCGCCGCGGCGCAGACGATGGCCCCGACGGAGAGGCACTTGTCGAAGCCCCACCAGGCCCCCTGCGACCGGTTCACGTGCGACGAGAGGACCTGGTAGTTCGACGGGTGGTCCGCCCCGCCGAGCGAACGAGGCACGATGTGGTCGACGTCGCGGCCGGCTAGGTTCTCTCCCTTCGCGGCGAGATCGTGCCGGTAGCTCTGGGTCGAGACCTTGCTGCACACAGGCGTGCCCTTCAGCGCAGCGGCATCGATGGTCGCGGCGAGAAGGACGAGGTCCCGGTAGAAGTCCCACAGCATCTCGGCGCGCTTCCATTCTTCGCTGGCGGCGATGAATACATCTCTCGCGTCAGCGGACGTTCGGTCGGCCGTGTCGAACCGGCGGCGAGCCATTGCGTAGGAGTGCTTCGCCCGCTCGTACCCAAGCGTCACCTCGTGCCACTCGGAGGAGAGGTTCGCGGCGGCGCGCTCGACCTCCTCGAGGTTCGCGTCGTGCTGGGCCATGTCGAGGCGCAGGGCGTCGACCTGGCTCCGCTGGGCGTCGACGCGGGCGCAAGCCCAAAGCCCCGCAACAAGCAGGAGTACGGCCCGGCGCCCGAGCGTCACGGGACGCCCGGTCTCCTCCGTGGGCCGAGCTGCACGGGGACTACGAGCGGAACGCCACCGCGCACGAGCGAGAGGCTGACGACTTTGCCCGGTGGCTTCTCATTGAGCGCCTGGATGGGGTCGAACATCCTCGGGGTAGGGACCCCGTCGATCCGCCAGACGATGTCGTTGACGGCGATGCCGGCGGTGGACGCCGGGCTCTGCGGCTCCACGCCGTGGACCAAAGCACCGCTGCCCGTGCCTTCGGCGAACTGAACCCCGAGGTGACCCCCGCATGCGTGCGCGCTCCGCCCTGGACGCTGGACGGCCGCCACCGTAAGGCGCGTGTTGTCGATCTCGCACGAGACTCCCGGACAGTCGTCGGCTGCAACCGCTCCAGCGAGGAGGCCTCCGCCGCAGCCTCCTAGCGCCAGCGGAGTGAGGGCCCCACCGGTGGCGCCCGCCGCGAGGAGTCCCCCCACGCACCCGAGGACACCCCCCTTGGCCGTCCGGCTGGAGTTGTTCGCCTTGCACATGTTGCGCTCGGCCACCTGCTTGGCACAGTTCGCCTGGTTCGAGGCGACCTCCGCGCGGACCTCCGCCCAGGTGGCTCGGCACTGCTCGAGCTTGGCGAGTTCGCGCGCCTCGGCGGCCTTCTGCTCGGCGGCGGCTATGTCGGCCCGCACCTGGTCCAGCCTGGCCTTCTCCTTCTCGTGCTGCGTGCGAAGGTCGTCGACGTCGCCCTGCCTGACGCCGCCCGACGCGCCACACGCGGAACACGTCGCGACGACAGCGCCGGTTACGACCGCTGCCAGAATGCGCCCCGTCGACGGCGACGCTTCGTTCGCGAGCAGGTTCTTCCATTTCCCCATGGTCGTGCCTCCGTTCGTCGGCTCGCAGCGCGACGAGCGGAAGGCTACATCCTCATCCGTGCGTAGTCGACGGTCACGACTCCTTCACCCCGTTGACCGCCTCGATGAGGAACGTCCGGATGAGACGACCAGCCATCGCGTGAGCCTACACGACGCGGGCCGCGGCGCCTCCGAGAAGCCCGTCGCGACATTCCGAGACGTGTCGGAAAAACGCGGCGTGACCCGTTGGTGAAAGGCGGGGTGGTCGCACTACGTGGGCGCTCTCGGCACCCGCCGGCCGTCAAGAACCCGTAGCCTCGTCGGGATCGGCTACAACATCGTCGGCATCCTTGTCGTGACCCTGAATGTCGACGGTGTGGCATCCACCCGAAATGTCGTGAATCATTGGAAGGCGCGACGCCTCGGTGCGCAGGCGCATGGACCTCAGCCCCTCCTGAAGAGCGACGTCTGGCGGCACGACCGTCTGATGCAGCTCGGTTGCGTTTCTCAAGACGGCGACAAACGACGCAGCGCGGGCCTCATCGCCCGGGGCTCCCCGTAGCACCGACTCGGTCGCACGAAGTGCGGCGTAATCTCGAAGCTGCTCGAGAACCTTGTCCAGGGGGAGCTTGGTCGGCGGGTGTCCGAGCGAGCCCAGCGCGAGGACCCACGTCGTCGGCGAGCGCGGCAACGAGGCGGCTAGCACCCGCGCGTCGGAGCGGGTCGCTCGCAGGGCGACCCGCCGCTCCTCCTCGCCGCTCGCGCCGCGCAGGGCGCGCCGCATCGCTCGGAGCTAGAGGAGGCCGCGCAGAGCAGCGCGGTCGAATGCGCGGCCAGACCAAACCAGCCGCTCTAAAAGCTCGATGCTCGTCGGCCCCACGGACAGCTTCTCCTTCGGCAGGTGCGCGACGAGCGCCCCGAGCGGGGCCTGCACGATGAGCCCGACCTCGATGATCTCTCGCGCCCGTGGGTTGCGCAGGATGTCGAGGGCCTGCTCGGCCTCGGGCGTCCGATGCAGGAGCTCGCGGATGCCGACCTGGTCCAGGTAGCCGAGGGAGGGCTGATGCTTCTGGTTCCTGACGTTGAACTTCTTCGGCGGCGCCAGCCCCCCCCTCAAGCGCTTGAGCGCGGCGTCGTCCACGTCGTCCAGATCCTCGCGCTCGAGCATCGTGCGGACGGCGGCGTTGGTGGCGCCCATCAGGAGCTGCGCGAGGATGAACCGCTGGTGCAGCAGGCGGAACGCTCCACCTATGCCGGTCGGCGTCGAGGGAGGAGGCGGACGACGGCGGGCTGCGGCCGCCATCAGCCGACCTCGGCGAACGACAGCGTGACGCTGTCGCCGAGCGCGTCGAGCACGGCGAGGTCCACGAGGTCACGACGTACTACAACGACTGGGACTGGGGCGCCGAGGTCCTCGAGCGAGCGGGTGGCGACGCGCGTGATAACCTGCAGGACGGCGGCCACCTCGCCCACACCGGCAACAGCGTTGAGCACCCACCCGCGACCATCGCGTACACGCTGACCACGACCACGGACTGCGCGCGCGGCGACGCGGAGCACACGGGCGATCCTCGTCGTGCGCGCCTGCACCGCCTCGCGCCACGTCGTCCGGCGGACCTCGCGCCCCGTGGCGGTAAGCGCCCGACGCAGGGACGCGATCTCCTCGCGGGTCGTGTCGCCGACGGAGTCCCGGCAAGAGCGCCCTGCACGTCGCGCGCGCGTAAGGACCATGGCAACGGTCGCGGGCATCGCCGTCACGCCCCCGCTGTCGGTACAGGCCTCCGCGGAGGGCGGCGACCGAGCTGTTCGCGGAGCCGTACCATCCGACCGAGCGCGGCGGCCTCCTGCTCGACGAGGCGCACCATGACCGCCTCGGCGGCCGCGCGACTAGCCGCGTCGGCGACACAGTACACGGGGAGAGCGGCAAGGTCCCGCTGGAGGCGTCGCCAGACAGTCGCGCACTTGGCGGCCTTGTCGTGCTGCGCGATGAGATCGTCGTCGTTCGTCGTGTCCCTCACCATCTCTTCGCCTCCATGACCGCTCCGGGCGGCCCGTCGCACATGGACATTCTGGCACGTGAGGGCGGAGATGGATAGTGGCATGCGCTACCGACGTCACTGCATCAGGGGTCGCCGCGTCGGGTGACGGATGTGGCGGAAGACGCGCGCGTTCAAGGTCGATTGTAGTGACCAGTACAAGTACGGCTTGTTCTGGTGAGAACAATCGGCATGGGGCGTCTTCCCATAAGGACATCGGGTGCCGCATGATTGTTCACCATGGACAAGCCCACGATTCAAGAACTTCACCTCATCTGCGCGACGGCACTCGTTGCGATGCCGACCGCCCGGAAGTACTTCCGTGGCGACGAGCCAATGCGTCCGGCGATGGCTCAACGCGTCGAGCACGCCCTGAAAGAGCTCGGCTTGAAGCGGCTGCTCCGGCGTCCAGGAAAATAGCCGAAAGGGCTCCCGCCACAGGAGCCCTTTCATGTGTCCCCGATCCGGTCAGGAGAGAACATGTCAAATATAGCAAACGACCCCCAGTTCGACAACCCCGCCGTGCCTCGATCCGCTGGCGGCACGGCGCTCGACGAGCGCATCGCTATGGCTGAACGCGACGGCCTGGTTGGCAGCGTGTTGCGCTTTCTGAAGTTCCGCGGAACGAAGGAAAACGAGTGGGTCGAACTGCAGGTTATCCAGGGTAGCAGCGTGCAGTTTCCCAAGGTCTACTTCGCGCACGCGGACAGCGAGCCTGCAGTCGTCGCGCTAGCGCAGAACGCCGAGAGCGAACTTGCGCCGATGGGTGTATTCTACATCATGAACCAGGTCGACCCTTCCATCTCGGCGCGCGGATACGCGAACCGGTGGAACATCCAGGCGAAGAACAGCGGCACCACGGAAGGCGACATCGTAGAGCGAAGGGTTATCATGCTGGACTGCGACTCAAAGCGGGCTCGCGGCATCAGTGCGACGGAGCCCGAGCGGCTCGCGTCGCTCGCCGTCGCGAAAGGGATTTATGCGGACCTCACGGAGGTTCTTGGCGGCAAGGCTTCTGCGGTTGGCTTCGGCGGGTCTGGAAACGGCTACCACGTCATGCTTGCGTTGGCCTCGCTTCCGGCGGATGAGAACACGTCGCACGTCGTTGCCGGGTTGATCGCGGCCATCGCGCTCATCAACGACACGCCCTCCGTGCACGTGGACCGTGCGGTCTCGGACGCGAAGCGCTTGTGCCCGCTGTACGGTAGCCCGAAGCGCAAGGGGGTGAGCACGCCGGAGCGCCCGCATCGCAATTCGTCGTTCTGGTGCGAAGACCACGTCGCTCGCCTGACGATGAGCGACGTCGAGAACCTCCTCGCGTCCTTTCGGGCTCACCTCAGCGCCGAGGAGCAGCTGGAAGTTGACCGCGCGATGGGGGTGAAGGTACCCGCAGGGAGCAAGAAGACTGCAACACGGCACGGTGCAAGCGTCGCGAAGAGCGCAGCGCATGAGCGCGCGGAGCCCCGAGGTGATGGTGTCTTCGCCGAAGCGAA
>SXGT01660635.1_pt1 | contig 18706 bp, 12 predicted proteins | sample 3176221 | NCBI WGS metagenome assembly SXGT01 (sample SAMN11356862, study PRJNA531348) | freshwater metagenome | isolation source: freshwater sample F1-120 | place: China: Fuxian Lake, Yuxi | collected 2017-12-25
CGCGCTCCGGGCAGTCGGCCAGCTGGCCCGGCAGGCCGCCCCCGTCGAATGCCGTCTTGCGACGAGCGAGGTCGCGCGCCCGGCGGGCCGCCTCTCGAGCGCGTGAGGCGTCGATCGCCTTGTTGACGATGGACTTGGCGATGGCGGGATGCTCGTCCATCCACACCGCGAGCTGCTCGTTGACGATGGCCTCGGTGAGGCCCTTGGCGTCGCTGTTGCCGAGCTTGGTCTTGGTCTGCCCCTCGAATTGCGGGTGGCTGATCTTCACAGACACCACGGCCGTGAGGCCCTCGCGGATGTCTTCGCCCGACACCGCCACGTCGCCCTTGGCGTTCTTCAGCAGGTTCTGCGCCTGCGCGTAGGCGTTGACCGTACGAGTGAGCGCGGCGCGGAAGCCGGCCACGTGGGTGCCGCCCTCGATGGTGTTGATGTTGTTGGCGAAGCTGCAGACCGTCTCGTTGTAGGAGCCGTTCCACTGCAAGGCGATCTCCACCTCGAGGCCCTCTTTCCCGCCCTTGAGGTACACCGGCGGGTGCACCGCCTCGCGACCGCTGTTGAGATACTCGACGAAGCTCCGGATGCCACCCTCGTAGACGAAGTCGTCGGTGCGCTCGTTGCGTTTGTCCAGGAGGACGATGCGCAGCCCCCGGTTGAGGAACGCGAGCTCGCGCAGGCGATTGGCAAGGATCTCGTACTGGAAGTCGGTGGTTTCGGTGAAGATGGTGGGGTCGGGGAGGAAGCGCACCCGGGTGCCGCGCTTCTCGCTGGCGCCCTTCTTCTCGAGGTCGGTGACGGGAACACCCCGCTCGAAGCGCTCGGCGTGGTGGAAGCCGCCGCGCCAGATGTCGAGAAAAAGCACCTCGGAGAGGGCGTTGACGCAGCTCACGCCCACGCCGTGGAGGCCACCCGACACCTTGTAGCCACCGCCGCCGAACTTGCCGCCTGCGTGCAGCTTGGTGAGCACGACCTCGGCGGCGGGGCGACCCTCCTTCTCGATGATGTCGACCGGGATGCCGCGGCCGTCGTCTTCCACCGAGCAGCTGCCGTCTTCGTGGAGCATCACGGAGATGACCTTGCAATGGCCAGCGAGCGCCTCGTCGACCGAGTTGTCGACCACCTCGTACACCAGGTGGTGAAGGCCGCGACTGCCGACGTCGCCGATGTACATCGAGGGGCGCACGCGCACCGCCTCCAGCCCCTCCATGACGGTGATGCTCGAGGCGGAGTAGTCGCCCTGAACCGGCGAATCCATCGCGCTCTCGGCGTCGGCGGGCACCCCCGGGGAAGGGGTGGTCGCGGTGTCGTCTTTCGGATCGGGCAAGGGGCCTCCGCGCGGGCAGGCGCGCGCGCGAAAGCTATCCCGTCGACTGCGGCCTAGCCTCCCGCGGGACGCACCGCGCCGGCCTCCACCTCGAGCACCCGCATCCCCGCGATGCCCTCGGGGAGAAAGCGGCGATCCGTGGTGGTGAGAAACACCTGAGCGCCGAGCGTTCCGAGCGTGTGCACCAGTCGCGACGTTCGGCCGGGGTCGAGCTCGCTCCCCACGTCGTCCACGAGGAAAAGCGGCGTCTCCCCGTCGGCCCGGGCGCTCGCCAGTTCCGCGAGCTTCCAGGCGAGGACCAGCGAACGTGCTTGCCCCTGCGAGGCGTAGGCGCGGGCCGGCTTGCCATCCACGAGGAGCTCGAGGTCGTCGCGCTGCGGGCCCACGAGCAGCCGCCGCGCCTCGCGCTCGTTGGGACGTGCCGCGTGCAGGGCGCGCAGCACGGCCTCGGCATCGCCCGACACGTTCGGACGGTAGCGCACGGCAGAGCTCTCGCCCGCGCCAAACGCGGCGTGGAAGTCACGCATGCGACCCGCCATTGCCGCCACGGTGTCGGACCGTCGCGACACCACGCGCACGATCAGCGCGGCGAGCTGCTCGTCGATGGCGTCGAGCGTGGGCCCGTCGGCTCGCCCCCCCCGCACCAGCGCCGCCTTCTGCTCCAGCGCTCGGCGGCACTGCTGCGAGAGCGAGAGGTAGCTCGGCTCCAGCGTGAGCGAGGCCCGGTCGAGCAGGGCCCTTCGCAAGGCGGGCTCGCCGCGCACGATGCCCACGTCGGCGGGGACAAAGTAGCTGGCCCGGAGGCTCCGCAACCAGGCCACCGCGTCGACGGCGCGGTCCTCTCGGCGCAGGCTCCGCCCGGTGTCGCCCCAGCCCCAGGTGAATCGCCGGCTGAAGCCCTCCGACTCGGCGTAGCCCTCCACCGAGGCCTCGAGCGCACCATGCCGCAGCATCTCGGCCGGGCGGGCGGTGCGAAAGCTGCGCAGCGTGCCGAGCACGCCCACCGCCTCGAGCCAGTTGGTCTTGCCCTGCCCATTGGGCCCACAGAAGGCAACGATGGGCGCGTCGACATCGACCACGGCCGACGCGAGGTTGCGGAAGCCCGTGACGCCAACCCGGAGCAAGCGCACGCGCCGCGCCTAGTCGAGGCGGACCGGCATCACGACGAAAAGCGCGCCGTCATCGTCCATGTCCCGGAGGATACAGGGAGACAACGCGTCGCCAAGCTCGACCGACACCCGCGTGCCGTCGAGCACCGAGAGCACCTCGCCCACGAAGCGGGCGTTGAAGCCCATCGCGATGGGCTCGCCGCTGTACTCCATCGCCACCTCGTCGCGCGAGTCGCCGGCGTCGAGCTTGCGAGCGCTGAGCACTAGGCCCTCGGGACTGAACTGGAACTTCACCGAGTTGCTGGCATCGGTGGCGAGGATCGACACGCTCTTGAGCGCCTCGCGGAAGGCGTCTTTCTCGATGATCGCCCGGCGCTTGAAACTCGTGGGCAAGACCTGCCGGTAGTCGGGAAAATCGGCCTCGAGCAGCCGCACGTGCACCAGCACCCCTGGCCACTGCACGAGCGCCGCGCGCTCGCCAAAGCTGATCCCGACCTCGCCCTCATAGCCATCCAGCAACTTGCGGACTTCTCCAAGTCCCTTGCGGGGCAGGAGCATCTTTCGGCCGATCCCGAGCTCGCCACGGTAGGGCACCTGCGCCCAGGACAGGCGATTGCCGTCGGTGCCCACGAAGCGCACCACCGCGCCGTCGGTGGTGCTGGTGTCTTCCACGTGGGCGCCGTTGAGACCGTAGCGGTTGTCGTCGCCCGCGACAGAGAAGTGCACCCGGTCGATCGTGCGCCGGAGTCCACCCGCGTCGACCGTCATGGTGCGCGCCTGATCGAGCGCCGGGGTGACCGGGAACTCCGTGGCCGGGAAGGTGGTCAGGTTGTAGACCGCCGAGCCGGAGCGCACCTCGAGGCGACCGTTGTCGAGCAGCCTCAGGGTGACGATGTCGCCCCGGAGCACCTTCGCGGCCTGGAAGAAGTTGGTGGCATCCACCGCGACCTCACCCGGCGTCTTGATGGTCGCCGCGTAGTCGGCGATGAGGGTGATCGCCTTGTCGGTGGCGGTGGCGCGGAGGGTCTCGCCGCTGGCCTGCAGGAGCACGGAGGACAGCACGGGCGAGGTGGAGCGCTTCTCCGCGATGCCCTGGGCACGGGCCAGGGCGCGGACGAGCTCTTCGCGGTGGATCAGGAGGTCCATGAGGGGGCACCGTAGAAACGACAAAGACTATTCTGTTGAAGATGATCCTGTTGATGCTTGATGTGCCCTGTGGAGAGTGTGGATATCCGTGAACACGCAGCTTCTACCTGTGTCGAGGGCCTGGACAAGTCCTTGCTCGAGACCGCGGAAGTCGACCACTTGTCCCTCGCAACTGGGAACGCGATCCCACCCCTGTGGGCAACTCGGCCACTTGCCGGCGCCTTGCCCATGGCCCACTCCCAGCTTGTCGATAGCGTTGTCCACACGGCGTCGTTGCCGTTCGTGTGACTAGCGACCGCGGACGATCTTCTCGAGGTGGTCGAGTTCGGCGCGGAGATTCGCGTCTTTCTTGGCCTCGACGGCCACTTTCTTGCAGGCGTACTGCACGGTGGAGTTGTCGCGCCCGAAGACGCGGCCGATCTCGGGGAAGCTCAAGTTGGCTACGGAACGACACAGGTACATCGCCAGCTGGCGAGGGCGCGCGATGTTGGCCGGGCGACGTTCGCCTTTGATGTCGTTCGGGAGAATATGATAGTTCTCCGCTACCTTCTTGATGATCACCTCCGGCGACGGCGGCGGCGCCTCCGGGGGCAGGAGCGTGGCGAGCTTCTCCTGCACGAAGGCCATGGTGATGGGACGACCGTAGAAGGCGTGCATCGCATTGAGGCGGTTGAGAACACCCTCGGCCTCGCGCACGCTGTTGCGCGCGCGCTGTGCGATCAGGTACTGCACGTCGGAAGGCAACTCGAGGCGAAGTACTCTGGCTTTTTGCCCGAGGATTGCCATCATGGTCTCGACGTCGGGCGGTTGCACGTCGGCGATGAGTCCCGCGGCGAAGCGGGTGCGCAGCCGTGGCGTGAGCTTGCCGATCTCCTGGGGCGGCTGGTCGGCCGCGAGCACGATCTGTTTCTTGCCACCAAGCATGTGCTCGAAGAGGAGGAAGATCTCCTCCTCGGTGCGCTCACGGCCCGCGATCACCTGGATGTCGTCGATGATCAAGAGGTCGATGTCGCGGCGGAAACCGTCGCGGAAGGGCGCCACGGCGTTGTTCTGGATGGCGGTGACCATCTGCTCGAGGAACTGCTGGCCGCTGAGGTAGAGCACGCCGCCGCCGAGCCGCTTCTCCACCCGGTTGCCGATGGCTTGCACCAGGTGGGACTTGCCGAGACCACTGGCGCCGTAGACGAAGAGCGGGTTGTAGGCGTTGCCGGGGGCGTCGGCCACGGCGCTGGCGACCCCGTGGGCGAAGTCGTTGCACTTGCCGACGACGAAGTTCTCGAAGGTCATCTCGCGGTTGAGACCGCTCGCCTTGTGACCCTTGCTGCGGGTGGGGGCCTCCGGCTCGGCGTTGGCGCCGTCCCACGTGAGCTGCACGTCGATCGGCTGGCCGTAGACCTCGCCCCAGGCCGCGACGATCTGCGGCATCAGGTTGTCGCGGATCCACTCGTAGCTGTAGCGATTCTCGGCGCGGAGCCGCACCACGGAGCCGTTGATGTACTCGGCCTTGAGCGCGCCGGTGCGCGTCCAAATATCCGCCTCCTGGGCGCCAATGCGCTTTTCGAGTGCGTCGCAGAAAGCTAGCCAGTTCGCGTCGATGCTCATGCTCGGGCCCAGGGGTCTACGGTGCGGGCACACCTCGTACAGCCCGGTCGCCACTTCTCCCGGGGAAAGCGGCAGCCGGGCTCCGTGCCCGCCTCCCTGGTGTAGCGCAGGTCTCAGGGGCGCTCAAGGGGGGCGGGCGCGCGCAAGTCCGCGGAGCACCGTGAGAGTTCTGGTGGATAGCCTCAGGGCAAGGGCAGTTTTCCACAAAGTTTCAGCCGCGTGTCAAACCTGTGATTTGTGCGCCTGGGAAGCTGCGGATGCGCCAGCCGGCGGGTGACGGGTGCCATTGCCCTTGGCCGAAAGCGCCCCGCGCGTTAGCCGCCGCGGCTCGAATCGGAGTCGGACATGAAGCGCACCTTCCAGCCTCACAACAAGCGCCGCAAGCGCACCCACGGGTTCCGGGCCCGCATGGCCACGAGCGCTGGTCGCGCCTTGCTCGCGCGTCGCCGCGCGAAGGGCCGCAAGCGCCTCGTCGTCACCGTTGCCACCAAGCGCGGGTAAGTCCCCGGCACGGCTCCGCCGGTCGGCCGACTTCTCCAGCGTCCAGGGCAAGGGCCGTCGCATCCGCGGGAAGTTCCTCGTGGTGGTGTCGGCCGCTGGCCCGGAAACGGGAGGTCGTGCAGGCCTGGCGGTCAGTCGCAAGGTGGGCAACGCCGTGGTTCGCAACCGGGTGAAGCGCTGGCTGCGCGAGTCGCTACGATTCCTGGCAGGAGCATTCCCGCCGGGGCGCGATGTCGTGCTTATCGCCCAGCCGTCTGCGGCCACCGCCGGACTCTTCGCCCTCCGCGAGGAGCTCGCGGTGGCGCTCGACCGGATGTCGCGATGACGTGGTTCTTGCTCACCATGATCCGGGGATGGCGACTCGCCATCTCGCGTTTCATGCCCCCCATCTGCCGGTTCTACCCCTCGTGTAGCGCCTACACCGCCGAGGCGATCACCGCCTGGGGGCCCTGGCGAGGCTCCTGGATGGGGGTCAAGCGCATCTGTCGCTGCCATCCCTACAACCCGGGCGGCCACGATCCCGTACCCCTGCCGCCGCCCGCGGAGCGTTCGTGAAAGATCCCAACGAGAAACGCACGCTGACCGTGCTCGTCTTGAGCATGGCGGTCATCTGGATCTGGTCGGCCTTCTTCGCGCCGCCACCGGTGCCGCCCGCCGAGTCGGCCGCCAGCGCGTTGCCCGCCGAGTCGGCGCCGGTCGCTGTGTTGCCTCACGCGGCGCCTGCGGTCACGGCGTGCACCGGCGAGCGCACGGTGCTCGCGTCGAGCGAGGTGGAACTCGTGGCCACTGATTGCGGCGGCCTCGCCGGGATCACCTTCCCCGATGTGCCGTCGGCCGCCAAGGCAAACACCTGGTGGGGCTGGTTGCTCGGGAAGCTCGATGGCGGCTCCACGGGCGCCTGGGCCCCGTACGAGGCGGGCGAGGGCCCGGAGTCGCTGCTGGGCGACAAGGGACAAGCGCTGGCGGTTGGCGTGGGCGAGCGTAAGCTCGACCCTGCGGGCGTGGCCTGGACCGTCAAGAGCCAGAGCCCGCTCGTGCAAGAGCGCCGTGCCCCCGAGGGCTACACCATCACCCGGACGATCACCCCGGGCGAGAAGCCCGACGCGTGGAACGTGAAGGTACGGGTCGAGGCCAGCCAGGCCGTGGCGGGCCCGGTGTGGGTGGGCATGGTCGACGAGATCGTCCCGGGCGCGGCGACGATGAACGTGCGCAAGCTCAGCGCGGCCGTCGACGGTAGTCTCGAGGCGCTCGACGATCCTGAAGCCGGCTGCGGCTCGATGTTCAGCGGACCGCTGCCCCAGGTTTGGAGCGACCCCGTGGACTGGGTCGGCATCGGCGACCACTACTTCCTCGCCGCGCTGGCACCGCTCGACGGCACCACGGGGACGCTGGAGCTGTCGCGACCCGCCGAAGGCCTCATGGGTGCCTTTTTCGTGGCCCCTGGCGCGGAGCTCGTGCCCGGGCAGCCGGTGGAGCTCGCGTTCGCGCTCTACACCGGCCCCAAGGAACTCGACCGGCTCGCCGAGTTCGGGCACTCACTCGACGAGGCGGCGTCGCTCGGCATCTTCGGACTCTTCGCCAAGATCCTGCTCTTCACGCTGCACCTGTTCCAGGGCGTGCTCTCGAACTGGGGCCTCTCGATCCTCGCGCTCACCTTCCTTGTGCGGCTGTCGCTCTACCCGCTCACCCGGAAGGCGGTGGTGGCTGGGCGCAAGATGCAGGTGCTCCAACCGGAGATGAAGGCGCTCCAGGAACGCTTCGCCGACGACAAGGAGTCGCTCAACCGGGAGACGATGGCGCTCTTCGCGAAGCACGGTGTGAACCCGCTCGGCGGCTGCTTCCCCATCTTCGTGCAAATGCCCGTCTTCTTCGCCTTGTACGCGGCCATCTCGTACGAGCCGGCGCTGTTCCACGCGGACTTCCTATACTTGCAGGACCTGTCCTCCCCTGATCCCTACGGCCTGCTCGGCGTGCTCATCGTGCTCGGGATGTATGCCCAGCAGTCGATGACGCCCATGACCGGCATGGATCCCGCCCAGCAGCAGATGATGAAGCTGATGCCGCTGTTCTTCGGCTTCATGATGTTCTCGATGCCGGCCGGTCTCTCGCTCTACTACACCCTCAACACCGTGCTCGCGATCGTGCAGCAATGGTACAACACGCGGTCAATTCCCCACCCCGCACCGGGAGTCTCTCATGTCAGTCCCTGAAAATCACGTCGTGGCCGAGGGCCGCAACCTGCGCGCCGCCGTCGAGGCCGCGGCCGGCCAGCTCGGCGTGCCGACGACGGCCGTGGAGCACAAGCTCGACTTCGCCCACATGCGGGCCAGCGGATCCGCCGGTGTCGACAGCGTCCGGATCTTCGCGTGGGCCCGCGACGTCGCCGCTCTCGCGCCGGCTCTTGCCGCCGAGGAATGGGTGCGCGGTCTCCTTGCCGCCATGGGTCGCGAAGGCACCGTGCGCTCCGAGCTTCGCGGAGACTCGGCCGTGGTGTACATCGACGTGAAGGAAGGCGCTGGCCACCTCGTGGGTCGGCAGGGCACCACCCTCCGGGCCATCCAGCACCTCCTCGAGCGCAACGTTGCCAGCGAGTTCCCCGGCGTGAACTTCCGGCTCGACGTGTCGCGACCGGACGACGGTGGCGGCCGCGACGGCGGCCCGCGGCGTGATGACCGGCGCGACGATCGCCGGGGCGATGACCGTGGCCCGCGTCGTGACGACCGCCGAGACGATCGTGGCCCCCGCAGCTTCGACCGTGGCGACCGTGGTCCGCGGCGCGACGACCGGCCCCGCGATGATCGGCCTCGCGACGACCGGCCTCGCGATGATCGGCCTCGTGATGATCGGCCCCGCGAGGACCGTGGTCCGCGTAGCTTCGACCGGGGGGATCGCGACGACCGCGGCCCTCGTCGCCAGGATCCCGAGGAGCTCAAGCGCCTGTCGCGGAAGCTCGCGCTCAAGGTGCGCGACACCGGTAGCCCCGAGACCATCCGCCGCGAGCTCAACAGCTTCGACCGGCGCCTGGTTCACCTCGAGGTGGCCGAGGTCGGTGGCGTCGCCAGCCGGAGCATCGGCGAGGGCGCGGACCGCCGGGTAGAGATCTACGTGCCCGAGGAAGGCGGCGAGGGGTAGACCGCGCCGCTGGCCTGGATATCCCTGGCCAGGATGAGCACCGACGCACCCGAGCCCGTCGACCAGCCGTTGCAGATCGGCGGGCTCACGATTGCGCCGGGCGACCGCATCGGCCAGTACGTGTACCGCCGCGTGGCCGGGAAGGGCGGCATGGCCCACGTGGTGCTCGCGACCGATCCCGACGGGCAGCCGGTGGCGCTCAAGATCCTCAAGACGGGGCGCGTTACCAGTGGGGCGCAACGCTTCCGTCGTGAGTTTCGTGCGTTGTCCAAGCTGCGCCACCCCAACGTCATCCGGGTAGACGCGTACGGGGATCTCCACGGTCACCCCTACATCGCGATGGAGTACGTCGAGGGCACCGACCTCCACCAGCTCATCCACGCGATGCGCAACGACCCGCCCGAGGTGCGGTACCACCGCTGCGAGCAGGTGCTGGCCGACGTGGCGCGCGCCCTGGTCTACATTCACGCGCGCGGGCTGGTGCACCGCGATCTGAAGCCCAGCAACGTGCTCATCGATGCCTCGGGCCGCTGCAAGCTCACCGACTTCGGCATCGTGAAAGACCTCGGCCCCGAGAACGAGAGCCAGGCCTCCACCACGCTGGTGGGCACCTGGGCCTACGCCTCCCCCGAGCAGGTGAACGGGCAACCCATCGACCACCGGAGCGATCTCTTCAGCCTCGGCGTGATCCTCTTCGCCATGCTCACTGGTCGTCGTCCCTTCGTGGCGAAAGACCTCGCCGGCTACGTGGAATTGCATCGAACGCACGTGCCGCCGGCCCCGGCCGACGTCGAGCCCGACGTGCCCGCCCACCTCGACGAGATCTGCCGTCGCCTGATGGCGCGTGACCCCCGGCGACGCCCGCGCGGCGCGCAGGAGATCCTGTTCCGGCTCGACGTCTCGGCGGACAACACGCCTGCGTCGAACCGCTGGACACCGCCCGCGGTCGGCCGGCAGACGGTGATCGACGCGCTGGCCGACGCGGTGGCCGCGCTCACGCGCAAGGAAGGCGGGGTGGTGGCGGTTGAAGGCGAGGAAGGCGGCGGACGAAGCACCATGCTCCAGGCCGCCGCCGACGCCGCGCGGGTCGTGGGGCTCGGCATCCATCGCGTCCGGGTGACGCGGCCCGACGGTGCCCTCGGCGTGATCCTCCGCCTAGCCGAGTCGGTACGCGCCGACCTCGGCGAGGCCCATGCACCCGCGCTCGGCGACGCCGCGCGGGAGGCGGTGGAGGCGGCGGGTGGCGGAAGTGCGCGCACCCGCCTGTACGCAGCGCTCGCCGAGGGTCTCGCGCGCCTGTCGCGACACATCCCGCAGGTCGTCATCGTTGACGACGTGCACGCCGCCCTCTTGCCCTCTCTCGACGGCATCCTCCAGGTGGTCCGCGCGCTCGCCACCGAGCCCGTGCTCCTCGTGCTGGGCCTCGACTCCTCCGTGCACTCGCCGCGGCTCGACGCGATGCGGGCGCTCGGGCAGACAATCAACCTGCCGGGGCTGAGCGAGGAGGAGTCCGCGCAACTCGCAGCCTCCTTGCTTGGCAACACGCGCGCCGCTGGGGTGGTGGGCAAACGCTTGCACGCCGAGACGGGGGGCAATCCCGGAGCGACGGTAGACTGGCTCTTGTGGCTGGTCGGCGCCGGCCTCGTGGAGCGGCATGCGCGCGGCTGGCGGCTCGTCGTGGAGCCCGAGGAGATCGCCGATGGCCACCTCGACGTGCCGCCGCCGGTGATCGCCCGGATTCGCCCGCGGATCGAGGCCCTCGACCTCGCCGATCGCGCGCTCGCCGACGCGCTCGCGGTGTACGGCCACGAGGCGGAGCTCGAGGTCTTGCTCGAGGTGCTCTCCATCGGCGAGGAAGCGGCCAACGAATCGCTCTACCGGCTCGACCAGGACGGGCTCGTGCGCGTACGCAGCGCCGGCCCGCACAGCTTCGCGGTGATCGCTCGACCGCTTCTGCGCACGGTGCTGTACCGCTCGCTCGGTGACGACCGTCGCGCCGAGTTGCACCGGGCGTTTGCACGCGCGCTGGAGCAGCGCTTCGGGCAGACCGTCACCAGTATCGAACGTGTGGCCGAGCACTGGACGGCCGCCGGCGAGGTGGGCCCGGCCTATCTGCAGGTGGCGGAGGGCGCGAAGAAGATGCGCGAGCGCGGCCTCAACGCCGAGGCCTGGGAGCTCTCCGAGCGGGCCTTGCAGATCGAGGACACGGCCCGGGTCGACCTCGAGGTCAACGAGTTCGCGCGCGCCCGGCAAGCTTTGCTCGGGGTTCGGGCCGAGGTCTGGTACCTGCGCGGGCGCTGGAACGAGGCACGCGAAGCACTGGAGATGGCGGCGGCCCTGGCCGACCGAGTGGGCGACGATCGCGGCGCCGTGCGCGCCCGGATGCGCCTGTCGCGCGTGCTCCGGACCAGCGGGAAGATCGACGACGCCGAGGCGATGGTGGTGTCGAACCTTGCCCGCGCGCGCGACCTCGGGGAGCGCGAGTCGATCGCCGAGGGCCTGCTCGTGCGCGCCCACATCGCGTGGAGCCGCGGCGAGCTCGACGGGGTGGAGAAGTACGCCCAGGAGGGGCTCATCCAGGCCTCGGCCGGTCACTCCCCGCGCGCCCGAGCTGACCTGCTGCTCGCGCTCACTGCCGTGCAATGTTCCCGGGGACAGCTCGCCTCGGCCGCCAGCGGCTTGATGGAAGCACAGAATCTCTATCGCGACCTGCGCATGCACGGCATGCGGGCCGCTGCGCTCGCCAACCTGGCCGAGGTGGAGCTCGGGCAGGGCGACCCCGTGAGCGCGTGGGAGCATGGCGCCGACGCCATCGCGGAGACCGAGGCCGAGGGCGCGGGCACCACGGGCCCGCCGTCGGTCGCGGCCCACCGCATCCGAGGGCTCGCCGCCTTGGAGCTGGGTGCTTGGACCGAGGCGGCGGCGGAGCTCACGGCGGCGCGCGCCAAAGCCGAGGTCATGGACATCCGGCAGGAACGGCTCGCCTGCGCCGCCCACATCGCGCGCACGCGGCTGGCCACCGGCGACCCGAAGGCGGCGCTCGAGGCGCTGCAGGACGCCGAGTCGCTCGCGGAGGGCGGCGACCCTGAGCGCTTTGTTCCCAGTGTCCACGCGCTCCGGGCGCGGGCCCTCGCCGCCCTGCGCGACGCCTCCGCCGCGAGGGAGTCGGTGGTGAAGGCCGAGGCGGAGGTGGGAGCCCTGCCCCCGCAGCGGCGAGTGGAAACCTCTCTCGACCTCGCGCGCGCGCTCGAGCGCCTCGGCGATGCGGCGGCGGCGCTCCCGCTCGCGCAGGCGGCGTCGCGTCTCGCCGCTTCCCGAGGCTTCCGGATGCTGAGCCTCGACGCGACCGCGCTCGCGGCCCGTGTGTGCGCCGACGCGGCGGAGTCCAACCGGCTCGCCCGCGAAGCTCAGGCAGGCTACGCGGCGATCATGTCGCGACTGCCTAGCGCATGGCAGGCGAGCTTCCGCGGCCGCGGGGGCGGCGCCTGACAGCCAGGAGCCTCGCGCCGGGCGATCGTCTCGGACGCTGGACGCTGGACCGCCCTCTTGGCGAGGGTGCGATGGCGGAGGTGTGGGCGGCCCGCGACGGCGAGGCCCGTGTGGCGCTGAAAGTGCTGCGCCCGGAGGCGGATCGCCGCCGCTTCGAGGCGGAGATCGAGCAGCTCCGGAGCCTGGCGCACCCCGGCATCGCGGCGCTGCTCGACCGGGGGGAAACTGCGGGACGCGCCTGGTTCGCGATGACTCTGGTGGACGGTCCCGACCTGCTGACCCTCGGCGAGAAGCTTCGCGCGCGTCCGGTGGCGGAGCGTCATGCCCGCGCCCGGCTCATCGCCGACGAGCTCGCCACGACCCTGGCCTACGTGCACGCCCAGGGCATCGTGCATCGCGACGTGAAGCCGTCCAACGTGCTGGTGGGTGCCCGGGCAGTGCTCGTCGACTTTGGCGTGGCCGGGCCGCCCGGGCAAGCCGACGCGCTGGTGGGGACGCCGGCCTGGGCGGCCCCGGAGCAGCTTGCCGGCGGCAAGGTCGATGCCCGTGCCGACCAGTACGCCCTCGGCCTCGTGATGTATTTCCTCCTCGCCGGGCGACGGCCGTTTGCCGATGCGCGGGCCCGCGCCGCCGGGGCCCGTCCCCGGCCACCGAGCGAGGTGGATCCCACCGTGCCCGCCGACCTCGAGGCGGTGGTGCAACGCCTGCTGGAGCCGCGGCCTGCTCGGCGCTTCCGCTCGATGGACGAGGTGCGGGCCTCGCTCTCCGCCGTCTTGCCTTCGGAGGCCCCGATCCTCGCCGGGCGGCAGGGCGCGGCCGACCAGGTGGCCGCCGCGCTCGATCGTGTCGCCGCCGGCGAGGGCGTGGTGCTGTCGCTGCGCGGACAGGTGGGTGCAGGCCAGGACTGGCTGGGCACGCTGGCCCGGGCGAGCGCGTCACGTCGGGCGATCAGCTGCGTCGTGGCCGACGACGAGGCCGCGCTGGTGCGTCACCGCACGCGGATCGATGACGGCGAGGCCTTGCTCCTCGTCACCTCGCTCCCGTTCGACGGCGCCGAGGTGATCGAGCTCTTGCCGCTCGGTGTGGGCGACATCCGCCGGTCGGTCTTCGCCGCGGCACCGCGCACGCCCTCGCTCGCGATGGTGGCGGAACGGGTGCACGCGTGGACGGGCGGTCACGCCCGGCTGGTGGAGGCCCTCCTGCGCGAGAACGCCGCCGAGGGGGTGCTCCGGGTCGACCCGCCGCCGGCGCTCGACGTGTCGCCCTGGGTCGACCTGCTCGACCTCGACACCGCGAGCGCAGCCCAGGCGCTGGCGGCGCTGCAGGACGCGGCCACCGCCGAGCAGGTGGGCGAGGTCTCGCGCGTGGCGGCCGCCGAGGTCTTGCCCGAGCTGGAGCGCCTCGGCGTCTCGGTGCGCGCGGGGGACCGGTGGCGCCTCGCGGCCGAGTGTTTTCGGGCACCGCTGCTCGCCACCGCACCCGACCCCGACAGCCTCGTCGCGCGGGCGAGGGAGGTGTCGCGACCAAAGTGGGCTGAGGACCCGGTCTTGGGGCGGGCGCGCGTGGCCATCGAGGCGAATCGCCATGCGGACGCCATTGCCGCCCTGCTCGAGGCGGTCGATGCCGACCAGCCCCCCGAGGATGTTAGCGAGGAACGACGACTCTTGTTGGCGAGCCTTCACTGGTTCATGGGGGACGGCCCAGGGGCGTCGAGGGCATGGCGGGAAGTGCGGGACACGTCGCGCGACCCGCGGCACCGGGCGCGCGCGGGCGTGGGCCTAGGTGTGGTGGCGCTGCAAGCTGGGCAGCTGGACGAGGCGCTCGACGCCCTCTCCGCCGCGCTGGTAGACGCCGAACTCGTGGGCGACCTCCGCACGGCCGCGCTCGCGGGCCTCGATCTCGCCGAGGCGCGGGCCCTCCGCGGACAGATGGCCGATGCGCTTCGAAGCGCCCGCCGGGCCCTCGATCACGCCCGCGCACTGAGGGACCGGGCGCTCGAGGCCAAGGCCGGCCGGGCGCTGGGGCAGGTTTGGCTCGACCTCGGCGCCCCGGCCGAGGCGGAGCGTGTGCTGGCGGACGCTGCCGCACTGGCGCGGGCGGCCGGCATCGAGGAGGAGCGGGTAGCCATCGTGGTCCTCCGCGCTCGCGCCGCGCTCGACACGCGTCCTGGCGAGGCGACGGCTGCAGCGGTCGCGCTGGATCGCCTCTTGCCGGTGGTTCCCCCGTCGCCCGACCCCGAGGGCTTCGGCGCGCTCCTGCTCGCTGTTCGCGCGCGGGCGCTGGCCTTCGCGGGCGACGCCCCGCGTGCCCGGGAGGCGCTGGTCGGCGCCTGGGCCCGGGCGGCAAGCGCGCCCCTTGAGATGCGGGCGCGCACACTCGCCGAGGCCTGTCGCGCGGCGATCGCCGTGGGCGACACGGCCTCGGCCGTCGGCATCGTCGCGGAGTTGTCCGGGCTTGCCGCCGAGCACCGCCTAGATCTCCTTGCCTGGGAGGCGAGCGCCATGCGCGCGCTCTTGGAAGGGCACCCCCGCCCGGAGGCCGCGGAGCTTGCTGTGGGCTTGCCGGATCGCGAGGCGGCGTGGTTGCTCGGGAGGGCGCCGTAGGCGCCCGTCCACCTCTGCAGGTGCTGCCTGGCCCTCAAGCCCCGGCCGCCGTCGCCGATAGCACCGGGGCAGGAGCAACAAACCATGCCGACGCTGGAATCGAGGAAGCTCGCCATTGGACTCGGTCTCGTGGCGCTCGTCGCCGGGGTGCCGGCGGTCGCCGTGGCGGGCTCCACCGCCTTCGCGGCCCTCACCGGCACCGACCTCGGGATCGCCACGCTCGCGGCCACCGCAGCCTCGCTCGGCGGCGGGCTCCTCGCCGCGTGGCGCGTGATCGCTCGGACCTTTGACGACCTCCGCGCCGAGCTCGACGAGGTGCGGGGCGCGGTTCAACGGCTCCGCGACGGTGACCCGTACCACGAGCTTGTGCCCGGCGAATACACGGCGGACCTCGCCGTGGGTGTGCGCGAGCTGCGCGGGACGCTGAGTGCTCGCCAGCGCCGCCTCGAGGACGAGAACCGGCGCCTGTCGCGACAGCTCGCCGAGCTCCAGAGCCCCGCCCCGCCGGGGATCGTGATGCCTGCGGCCAGCGGGTCGTCGAGGTCGCCTGGGCTGATGCTCGCGAGCTGAACTACTTCCCGGCTGGCGCCGACGGCGGCGGGCGCATGCCCGGGGGCATCCCCGGAGGCATCCCGGGCGACATGCCCGGCATTGGCGGCCGCGGGGGCGGCCCGCCCGCTTCGCTCGCGTCGCCGCCCGGAGCGCCCGGGGGCGCCATCGCAGGGGGCTTCTTCTCGTCGGGTGGTGGCTCGCGACCCTCGAGGATGTCGTCCACCTCGTCGCCCGCGTCGCGCGCGGCCGAGCGGGTGAGCTTCACGAGGCCGTGGGTGAACTCGCTCGCGGCGTACCAGTCCTCACCCGAGGTCTGGAAGCGGATGGTCTCATCGGGCTTGCCCTGGACGCGGTAGGTCAGGTCGAAGGACGGCTGCAGGTCGGCGGGCCGCTCGGCCTCCTGCACGTAGCTCTGCGACTTCACCTTCATGGCTTTCTCCAGCCAGTTGGCGAAGGTCTCGTCCTTCTTGTCCACCTCGCCCGATCCGGCGGCGGCGATGCGCTCCCACCAGTCGGCGTTGCGGTCTTCCTTGTTGTGCTGCTTCCACTCCACCATCTTGCCGCCCTTGCCCAGCGTCACGCTGTCGAGGGCCTCGATGGCGAAGCTGGTGAGCCCACGCTCGGGCAGGCGCGTGGCCGCGAACTTCAACGGCTTGAACAGCTCGTCGTCCACCACGTAGTACTTGCTCGACTCACGATGGCGAACATAGCGGTCCTTCGCGCCGTACGTTTCCCCGCCCAGTTCGAGCGTGGCCGTGCGGCCGGTGGTGAGAATGGTGAGCGTGGTGTCGGGATTCGTGAGCCCGAAGCTCTCGATTTTCGAGTCATCGACGCCCACGAGCTCGCGCATGGCGTAGAGCGGCGCGAGGCCTTCCACCACCTTGTTGCCCGCGCTCCCCGCCTTGAAGGCGGTGATCTTGGCCTCGATAGGCGGCGGGGTTTCCCCTTCCTTCACCTTCTTCTGCTTCTTGTCGGTGACGGTCACCCAGCCCCAGGCCCCCGTCGCGTCCTTGCTCAACTCGTAGGCCACCTCGAGCTCGGGGGCGGCGTAGATGATCTTCGTGACGTCGTCGCGCGTGGCGTCGACGAGCACGATACCTTCTTTCTCGGCGGCTTCTTCGCCTGCCGTGTAGTGCCGCCACGAGGCGCCGAGGCCCAGCGCCAAGACCACACCGTACACCATCCAAGGCCGGATCATGCAGCCCCCTTCTTGCGACGACGCGACACGCGGAGCGCGCCCACTGTAAACACCAGCGCCGGGAAACCAGCCGTGATCCCGTAGAACCACATGGCCTCACCCTCCTTGGTGTGCTGGATCTTCACGTCTTCTTCAGACTCGGTCTCGCCGCCGATCGCGGGGTCGGCGGTGAGCCAGCCGATCGACTCGGCCAGGTACACCGACGAGGCCGGGCTACGGGGCAGCACGAAGTTCGAGGCGAAAGTGGCGTCGGCCATCACGACCGCGCGCCACTCGTCCTTGTCGCCCCCGCTCGCGGGACCGCTGGCCACCACGCCGAGGTCGTAGCCACCGCGCTTCTCGATGTCTTTGTCGAACTCGTAGTTCCCGTTGTCGTCGTGGAACCACTCGGAGGAGCCCTTGACGGTGACCGTCACCTTGCCGTCGTGTACGGAGGCCTCCTTCACCGAGCCCGCACCGGGCGCGATGAAGACCGCGTCCTGGCTGTGCTTGGACAGGGTGGTCACCGACTCGTGGGAAGAGAACTTGTTCGTCCCGATGTAGGCCCGGTCGGTGGGCCCGCCGGTGACCTTCAGGAACGCCTTGTCCGACAACAGCGGCGTGGCGGTGAAGTCGACGCCGGCGAGAGCGTAGAGCGCCGGATCGGGATTTTCAGTGGGCTCCAGCATGAAGAACAGCGAGCCCCCCTGATCGCGGAAGGCTTTCAAGGCGGCGATTTCTTCCGGGAAGAAGGGCTTCCGGGGGCCGACAACGAACACGATCGCCGCGTCGTCGGGCACGGCCTGCGCGAGGCCATCGTCGACGCCGAGCTCCTTCACCTTGAGGTTGAGCCCTTCTAGGGCCTTCTTCATGGTGTCGATGTTCTCTTCGTCGTTCGCCGCGTTCTTCCAGAAGAACTCGTCGTGTCCCACCGTGAAATAGACCGTGCGCTTCTCCTTCGCGAGCTTCAAAAGGCCCGTGTGCACCTTGCTGTCGAGCTTGCGGAGGTCTTTCTTGGCGCTGTCGAGCTTGTCGGTGAGCTTGATAGTTTCCACCTTCTCGCCCATCACCAGCGCGATGTTGCCGTTGTCCCTGATCTTCCACTCCTTGGCCGTCTCGGGGTCCATGGCGTGGTCGATCACCTCGACGGAGAGGTTCTCGCCCTCCAGATCGTCGAAGTAGGGCCGCACCTCGCCGAGCACGTCGCTCGAGGGCGGGAAGAAGAGCACCACGCGCACCGGCTCTGTGAGCGAGTCGACCACCTTGTGGGTGGCCTCGCCAACCGTGGTGGTCTTGAAGAAACCGAAGTCGAAACGTTCGTTCGTCTCGTGGGCCAGAAAGTTCAAGGGGAAGAGCATCCCGAGGCCGAGCGCCACACCGAGCCCGCCTTCCCAGGCGGCGGCTACCCGCAGCGGGTGCACGCTGTGCGGGCTCGCGGCGAGGGTGCGATTCAGGCCGAAGGCAGGCAAGGCGCCGGTGAGCCACGCCAGCGGGATGGCACATTGGAGCGCCACACGCAGGTGTTTCTCGCCATCCGCATCGAGGCCGAGGCTGCTCACCACGTCTTTGAGTTGGAGCGCGTAGAAGAGCGCCGACGACATGGAGATCGCGTAGAACAACACCGCGAGCTTGGTGGCCGCTGGGTGACGCTCGAAGCTCGTGAGCCGGCCGCCCACCGCGAGCACGGCGAGCAAGGCGCCAAGCGCGAGGAGCGACCAGCGAACGGCGTCGCTCCCGTCGAACATGCGCTCGGCGAGGAAGATGGCAAAGCTACCGACAAGGTAGAGAATCGTGGGGGCGTTCATTCCCACCTCCGGGCGCGCAGCGCCTGCGTGGCGAGGAGTAGGAAGGCGAAGGTGACCGAGGCGAAGAAGAAGACGGCCTCGGTGTTCACGCGGCCTTCCTGGAAAGGCTTGAACTGCTTGTCGAAGAAGGCGACGTAGGAAATGATCGCCTTGAAGGGCGGGTCTGTTACCCGAGCGAGGAGCCAGCAGGCCACGAAGAACACGGTGCCCACCGCGGCGATGGCGCCCGCGAGGATCTGATTGCGCGACACGCTCGACGCCCAGGTGCC
>SXGT01166512.1_pt1 | contig 18703 bp, 19 predicted proteins | sample 3176221 | NCBI WGS metagenome assembly SXGT01 (sample SAMN11356862, study PRJNA531348) | freshwater metagenome | isolation source: freshwater sample F1-120 | place: China: Fuxian Lake, Yuxi | collected 2017-12-25
CCATCCGACTGCGACGAGGAGGCGGGCGCGACGCCCACGCAGGAGCTCGCCTACGCGCTCAGCACCGCCATCGCCGTGCTCGACGCCGTGAAGGACTCCGGCCAGGTCGACGAGGCCGACTTCGAGAGGGTCGTCGGTCGCATCTCCTTCTTCGTGAACGCCGGTGTCCGTTTCGTCGAGGAGACCTGCAAGATGCGGGCCTTCGGGCAGATGTGGGAGCAGATCACTCGCGAGCGCTACGGCGTGCAGGATCCCAAGATGCGTCGCTTCCGCTACGGCGTCCAGGTCAACTCCCTCGGGCTGACCGAGGCCCAGCCGGAGAACAACGTGCAGCGCATCGTGCTGGAGATGCTCGGCGTCACGCTCAGCAAGAGCGCCCGCGCCCGCGCCGTGCAGCTCCCGGCGTGGAACGAGGCCCTCGGCCTCCCGCGTCCGTGGGACCAGCAGTGGTCCCTGCGGCTGCAGCAGGTGCTCGCCTTCGAGTCCGACCTGCTCGAGTACGAGGACATCTTCGACGGCTCGCACGTGATCGAGGCCAAGGTGGCCGAGCTCGTCGAGGGTGCGCAGGCCGAGATCGACCGCGTCCAGGCCATGGGCGGCGCCGTCGCCGCGGTCGAGTCCGGCTACATGAAGTCCGAGCTCGTCGCCTCGCACGCCGAGCGCCGCGCGAGGATCGAGGCGGGCGAGATCAAGGTCGTCGGGGTCAACTCCTACACCGAGACCGAGCCGTCGCCGCTGACCGCCGACCTCGACGGGGCCATCATGGTCGCCGACCCCGAGGCCGAGGCCAAGGCGAAGGCCGACCTCGAGCAGTGGCGTTCTCAGCGCGACCAGGGCGCCGTCGACGAGGCCCTGGAGGAGCTGCAGAAGCTGGCCAAGACCGAGACCAACCTCATGGAGGCCACGCTCGCCGCGGTGCGCGCGGGCGCGACCGTCGGGGAGTGGGCCGGCGCCCTCCGCGAGGTCTTCGGTGAGTACCGCGCCCCCACCGGGGTCTCGGGAGCGGCCGGGGTGGCGGAGGCCGGTGGTGAGCTGCGCGCCGTTCGCGAGAAGGTGCGCAGCGTCGGCGAGACGATGGGCACGCGTCTGCGGTTCCTGGTCGGCAAGCCGGGTCTCGACGGACACTCCAACGGCGCTGAGCAGATCGCCGTGCGGGCCCGCGACGCCGGGTTCGAGGTCGTCTACCAGGGCATCCGCCTCACGCCCGAGCAGATCGTGGCGGCGGCCGTCGCCGAGGACGTCCACTGCGTCGGGCTGTCGATCCTCTCGGGCTCGCACATGGAGCTGGTGCCCGACGTCCAGCGCCGGATGGTCGAGGCCGGGGCCGGCGACGTCCCGATCATCGTCGGCGGCATCATCCCCGACTCCGACGCCAAGCGGCTCGAGCAGCAGGGGATCGCCGCGGTGTTCACCCCGAAGGACTTCGGGATGACCGACATCATGGGCCGCATCGCCGACGAGATCGCGAAGGCGAACGGCGTCGACGTCGGCTGACGTCGGACGGCGCCGTCGGACGCCGGTCCTGGCGCCCTCACCGGGCAGAGCCTAGGCTCGCGTCATGGGACGATCACGCGGCCAAGGGGGAGTCCGTGGTCGTCACGGACTTCTTGGACTTCGTGGCGGTGTCCTTGCCCTTGACCTTGACCTTGACGAGCTTGCGCTTCTTGACCGTGTAGCCGTCGGGCAGCGTGCCTTCCTTCATCATGCGCAGGGGACAGCGCTTGCACTTGGGCTTGCTCACGCAGCACTTCTTCTTGGGTCCCTTGGACTTCCCCTTGGACTTCTTCGACACCCGCACAGCGTAACGCCCTCAGGCGAGGCTCACCTCACCTGACCAGAGATCGGAGCAGGACGTGGCAGCACCGCAGTTCGTCAGCGCACTCAACGAGCAGGTCGGGCACGAGTTCGATGCCCATCAGCAGTACGTGGCCATCGCCACCTACTTCGACGCCCAGACCATGCCGCGCACCGCGGCGCTGTTCTACGCCCAGGCGCTGGAGGAGCGCGACCACGCGATGATGATGGTGCAGTACCTCCTCGACGCTGACGAGGTGCCGCGCATCCCGGCGCTGTCGGCGCCCCGGTGCGAGTTCGCCGACGTCGTGGAGCCGGTGGCCGTGGCCCTGGAGCAGGAGCGGCGCGTGACCGACCAGATCAACGCCCTGACCCTCGTCGCCCGCGAGGCCGGTGACCTCGCCTCGGAGCAGTTCATGCAGTGGTTCATCAAGGAGCAGGTCGAGGAGGTGGCCTCGATGGGTGACCTCCTGGCGGTGGTCACCCGCTCTCAGGACCACGTCGACCGGATCGAGGAGTGGGTGGCCCGTGAGAGTCGCAGCGAGGGTGCGGACCCCACAGCGCCGAGGGTTGCCGGTGCGTGAGCTGGTGGTCGTCGCGGGGCTCGCCGCCGTCGCCCTCGCCGCGTGCGGCCAGGACTCTGGCGGAGGCTCGGACGAGGAGGGCCCGGCCGAGCCGGCGACGTCGCTGACGATCACCGTGCAGGCCGATCCCGAGTCGGGGGAGGAGCCGCGGGTGATGAGGCTGGAGTGCGACCCGGTGGGCGGCGACCACCCGAACGCCGAGGCCGCCTGTCGTGTGCTCGCGGGCGCGTCTCCGGAGGTCTTCGAGCCGGTGCCGGAGGACCAGCCGTGCACGATGATCTACGGCGGCCCGCAGGAGGCCACGATCACGGGCACGCTCGACGGGGTGGAGATCGACGCCCGCTTCATCCGGCAGAACGGCTGCGAGATCGCTCGCTGGGACGCTCTCGGCACGGCAGTCTTCGACGTACCGCTGCAGTGAGGCGGCCCCTGATCGGTGCCTGAGCAACCGGATGCCACCTCATTCGGTTGCGCAGGCACCTATCGGGCTATCGCTGCCGCCCAGGAGTTGCGCAGGCACCGATCGGGACGGCATCCCGGTGGATGAGGTCGCACGGGCACCGATCGCGGTCAGAACAGCCGCAGGGAGGGGTCGTCGATGCCGCGCAGGGCGTCGTAGTCGAGCACGACGCACTCGATGCCGCGGTCCTCGGCGAGCACCCTGGCCTGGGGCTTGATCTCCTGGGCGGCGAACACCCCGCGCACGGGGCGCAGCTGGGGGTCGCGGTTCATGAGCTCGAGGTAGCGGGTCAACTGCTCGACGCCGTCGATCTCGCCGCGGCGCTTGATCTCGACGGCGACCGCCGCTCCCGCGTCGTCACGGCACAGCAGGTCGACCGGGCCGATCGCCGTCATGTACTCCCGACGCACGAGGCTCATCCCGGTGCCGAGGGTTGCGGTGTGCTCGGCGAGCAGCTCCTGCAGGTGCTTCTCGACGCCGTCCTTGCGCAGGCCCGGGTCGACGCCGAGCTCGTGGGAGGAGTCGTGCAGGACCTCCTCGAGCAGGATGCGCAGCGTGTCGTCGCTCTTGGCGGCGCTGACCGTCCACTCGAGCACTCCGTCGTCGGTGGTGCCCTCCTTGAGGGTGCACGGAGGGCTCATCCAGTTCAGCGGCTTGTAGGACCCGCCGTCGGAGTGCACCAGGACCGATCCGTCGGCCTTGACCATGATGACGCGGGTGGCCATGGGCAGGTGGGCGGTGAGCCGCCCGGCGTAGTCGACCTGGCAGCGCGCGACGACGACCCGCACTCAGGACCTCGTCAGCGTGCCGAGGCGGAAGACGATGCCCTCGCCGTCGATCTCGCCGTTGTCGGTGTTGCCGTCGCCGCCAACGAGCGAGACGATGCCGTCCTCGACCTCGTACGTCCCCGTGCGGAAGCCCTCGTTGCCCTGGAAGTCCTCGCTGAAGGTGCCGTCGGCGGAGAACGTGACCGTCCACTCCGCGGCGGGATCGCTCCACTCGCCGACGAGGTCCTCGGCGGACTCGATCGCCGGCTCGTCGGACGCGGTCGGGGCGGGCGTGGACGCCGGGGGAGCCGTCGTCGTGGCCCCGGGCGCGGGCTGGTCGTCGCCGGTCCCACAGGCGGAGAGCACCAGGCCGCTGGCGGCCAGGAGGCCTGTGGCGATCGTCATACGGGCTTTCATGATGCTCCCTGTCGCTCGACGTGGTCGGACGCTAGTGTGTCACGACCCCATCACTACTGAGGAGTAGGCATGCAGGAGATCGTCGACCGCATCACGGCCGAGGACGAGGCCGCCGGGATCGCCCGGACGCTGTTGTTCCCCTACCTGAACCACGCCGCCACGATGTTCGAGAGCGGGTACGCGACCAAGGCCGACATCGACGCCGCCATGCGGTTCGGCTGCGGCTACCCGATCGGTCCGCTGGACCTCATCGACGCCCTCGGCGCGTCGACCGTCGCCGAGGGCCTGGCCCACCTGCACGACCGCACCGGCGACCAGCTGCACGTCCCCGCACCACTGCTCGCCCGCCTCGCGGTCTCCTCCAGCACCTTCGCCGAGGAGGCCGCGGCCGGCGCCGCCGCCGACGACCCGGTCTCCCACCACCCCGTCGCCAAGGTCGGCGTCGTCGGTACCGGCACCATGGCTTCCGGCATCGTCGAGGTCTTCGCCAAGGCCGGCCACGACGTCGTCTTCGTCGGTCGCACCGACGAGAAGGCCGCCGCCGTCCAGGCCCGCGTCGAGAAGAACCTCGACCGCGCGATCGCCAAGGGCAAGCTCGACGAAGCCGGCAAGTCCGCCGTCATCGACCGGCTCACCGCCGCGACCGCACGCGAGGCGCTCGGCGACGTCGACATCGTGGTCGAGGCCATCGCCGAGGACCTGGAGATCAAGCTCGAGCTCTTCCGCGACCTCGACCGCATCTGCAAGCCCGGCGCCATCCTGGCCACCACGACCTCCTCCCTCTCCATCGCCGAGTGCGCCGCCGTCACCTCCCGTCCGGGCGACGTCGTCGGCATGCACTACTTCACCCCTGCCCCGGTCATGAAGCTCGTCGAGGTGGTCAGCGCCGACAGCACCTCACCGGAGGTCGCCGACACCGTGAAGACCCTGTGCCTCGACATCGGCAAGCACCCGGTCTCCTGCGGTGACCGTGCCGGTTTCATCGTCAACGCCCTGCTGTTCCCCTACCTCAACGACGCCGTCACTCTTCACGAGTCCGGTGTCCCCATGGGCGACATCGACGACGCCATGAAGGGCACCAAGCTGCCCATGGGTCCGTTCGAGCTGCTCGACGTCGTCGGCAACGACGTCTCGCTGGCCATCCAGACGACGCTGGTCGAGGCGTTCGGCCACGAGGGCTGGACCCCGGCGGCCTCCCTGGAGAAGGTCGTCGCGGAGGGCAAGCTCGGTCGCACGACCGGTGAGGGCTTCCACACCTACTGAGTCGCTGCTCAGACACGACGGCGAGGCCGGTCACCACAGGGTGACCGGCCTCGCTGCGTCCGGTCGGCCCAGTGTCCGGTCGGCCCAGTGTCCGGTCGGCCCAGTGTCCGGTCGGCCCAGTGTCCGGTCGGCCCAGTGTCCGGTCGGCACCGCGGTCATTGGGTGACTACCATCGAGCGGTGCCCCGCCGCCGTCGTCCCCGCCCGCCGGCGTCGACCCGACCCGGCTCTGCCGTCGGTGACGAGGTCCAGCGACGTCGCAGCGGCGACTGGCACGTGCGCCGGCTCACCGGCGCGTCGGCGACCAAGACCTACACGTGTCCGGGCTGCCATCGGCCCATCCCTCCGGCTACGCCACACGTCCTCGTGTGGCCGGTGGAGAAGGCGCTGCTCAGTGCCGACGCGATCGACGAGCGCCGGCACTGGCACGGCGACTGCTGGCGACGGCTCGCCTGAGCCCCCGGGACGGCCGGGACGTCAGGACCGGTCGTCGCGCACCGCGGGCTGGATGGCCGTGGCGTCGTCGCCGCGGTCGTCCTCGACCGCCGGCACGACCTGCGTCTGCTCGGCGTCGGGGACCTCCTCGGCGGCGTCGGCGTCGGCCGTCTCGGCGTCCGACTCCGCCACCGTCGGCTCGACGGGCTCGGGCTCCTCGGCCTGTCCGGCTGGGGCCGGCACGCCGGCGAAGCTCGCCATGACGTCGCGCAGCTGACCCATCTGGTCGAGGATCGTCTGGCGTCGGGCCTGCAGCTCCTCGACCTCCGAGCGCAGCGACCGGGTCTGCCGCTCGACGTCCGTGGTGGCCGACGCCCGCAGGTGCTCGGCCTCGGCGCGGGCGTTGGCGAGCAGCGCGTCGGCCTCGCTCTTGGCGTTCTCGATCATGCGGGCGGTCTCGGCGCCGCTCGCCTCGCGGGCGGTCTCGGCCTGCTTCATGAGGCTGCGGGCCCGCTCGTCGGCGGCCTGGGCGCGGGACTCGGCGTCGGCGACGAGCTTGGCGGTCTGCTCGGTGGCGGCAGCGTGCGCCTCGCTGGCCTCGCGCGCCAGACGCTCCTTCTCGACGGCCAGGACGCGACGGGCCTCGGTGACCTCACGGTCGGCGGCGGCACGGGCCTGCTCGACCTCGCGCTGGGCACCGAGCCGGGCGTTCTGCGCCTCCTGCTCGGCGGCCAGGCGCAACTGCTCGGCCTCTCGCTCGGCCTGGGCGCGGATGTCGGCCGCGTGGGTCGTGGCCTCGGCGCTGCGCGACTCGGCCTCCTCCAGGAGGTTGCGGCGCTTCTGCTCGAGCTCGGAGACGGCGCGGCTGCGAAGGTCCTCGACCTCCTTGCGCACGGTGGTGCGCAGGATCTCGGCGTCCTCCTCGGCGACGCGGATGAGCTCGTCGGCCTCGCGCTGGGCACGCGAGCGGATGTCGGCGGCCTCCTTCTCGGCGAGGTTCAGCAGCTGGGCGGCGTGGCCGCCCAGACCCGCGTAGGACGGCTTGTCGACGGCCTCGAGGCGCTCGCGCAGCTGGGAGACGAGGTCGTGGAGCTCGTCGTTCTCCTCGCGAAGGGCCTGCACCGTGGAGGCGGCCTCGCGCAGCTGGGCTCCCTGGGTGCGGGACCAGGCATCGACCGCGTCGGTGTCGTACCCGCCTCGTCGGGCCTGGGGGAAGGTGACCTGCTCGGACTTGCTGGCCGCGTCGAAGATGGACAATCCGGACTGGTCGGACATGCTGGCTCGGCTCTCTCGTCGTGACTCAGGGTGCGAACGGACCCACCATAGCCGGACGTGCGAGACCCCCGTGACCGTCGTGGCGACGGTCACGGGGGTCTCGGTCGTCCGTCCGCTCAGATGCCCCGGAAGCGGTTGATCGCGTCGAGGTGCTTGGCGCGGAATTCCTCGTCCCGCACGCCGAGACCCTCCTCCGGAGCCAGCGCCAGGACGCCGACCTTGCCCTGGTGCTTGTTGTGATGGACGTCGAGCGCTGCCTGGCCGACGTCCTCGAGCTTGTAGGTCCTCGAGACCGTCGGGTGGATCTTGCCCTGGGCGATGAGGCGGTTGGCCTCGTAGGCCTCGCGGTAGTTCGCGAAGTGGCTGGAGACGATGCGCTTGAGGTTCATCCAGAGGTAGCGGTTGTCGTACTCGTGCATGAAGCCGGTGGTCGACGCGCACGTGGTGATCGTGCCGCCCTTGCGGGTGACGTAGACCGACGCGCCGAACGTCTCCCGGCCGGGGTGCTCGAAGACGATGTCGATGTCCTCGCCGCCGGTGAGCTCGCGGATCCGCTTGCCCAGGCGCTGCCACTCCTTGGGGTTCTGCTTGGTGCCGTCCTCGTTCCAGAACTGCCAGTTCTCCTCGGAACGGTTGATGACGTGCTCGGCACCCATGCTGCGCACGATCTTGGCCTTCTCCTCGTTGGAGACGACGCAGATGGGGTTGGCGCCGCCGTTGAGCGCGTACTGCGTGGCGAAGCCGCCCAGGCCGCCGGAGGCGCCCCAGATCAGGATGTTGTCGCCCTGCTTCATGTTGCCGGCGTTCTTGGAGACCAGCTGGCGGTAGGCGGTGGCGTTGACCAGGCCGGGGGAGGCGGCCTCCTCCCACGTGAGGTGGTCGGGCTTCGGCAGCAGCTGGTTGGACTTCACGAGGGCGATGTGGGCGAGGCCGCCGAAGTTCGTCTCGAAGCCCCAGATGCGCTGCTGGGGGTCCATCATCGTGTCGTCGTGGCCGGCCGGGTCCTCGAGCTCGACGGACAGGCAGTGGGCGACGACCTCCGCGCCCGGCTTCCACTGGGTGACACCGGGGCCCGTGCGCAGGACGACGCCGGCGAGGTCGGAGCCGACGACGTGGTACGGCAGGTCGTGGCGCTTGGTGAGCTCGGACAGGCGGCCGTAGCGCTCGAGGAAACCGAAGGTCGAGACGGGCTCGAAGATCGACGTCCAGACGGTGTTGTAGTTGATGGCGCTGGCCATGACGGCGACGAGCGCCTCGCCGGGTCCGAGCTCGGGGAGCGCGACGTCCTCGACGTGGATGGACTTGCGGGGGTCCTTGTCGCGGCTCGCCTGACCCTCGAACATGTCCACCTCGTCCTTGTGGACGGTCGCGGCGGTGTAGTGGTCGGGGATCTCGATGGCGGCGAAGTCCTCCGACGACGTGTCGCCGGCGAGGATGGCGTCGCGGATGTGCTGCACGGGGGCCTCCAGGGTCGATGGGTTGCGGGAATGTTACCGGTCCGTAGCCCCGGCGGGGCCAGGTGTGGGGCGGCTCACGTCGGGGCGGCGCCAGTGGTCCTCAGTGACCGTCGCCGGGCTCGACGAGCTCGACGAGGACACCGCCTGCGTCCTTCGGATGGACGAAGTTCACGCGGCTGTTCGACGTGCCCCGCTTGGGCACGTCGTAGAGGAGGCGGACGCCGCGCTCGCGCAGGGTCGCGCAGACCGCGTCGATGTCGGTCACGCGGTAGGCGAGCTGCTGGACGCCCTGGCCGTTGCGGTCGAGGAACTTGGCGATCGTCGAGTCCTCGCTCAGGGGCGCGAGCAGCTGGATGCACGAGCCGGAGTCGCCGACGGCGAGCATGGCCTCGCGGACGCCTTGCTCCTCGTTGACCTCCTCGTGGACCGACTCGAGCCCGAAGGTCGAGGAGTAGAACTCCAGCGCCGCGTCGAGGTCGGGCACGGCGATGCCGACGTGGTCGATCGCGACGAGCAGGTGACCGGGGACGGTGTGGTCGGGAGTGGGGCCGTCGGGCGTGGGGGCGTCGGACGATGTGGGGACGTGGTCGCTCATGCCGAGCAGGGTAGAGGAACCCCCCGGTGTGGCAGTGTGAGGGAGGGCACACAGGGTTCCGTCACCGCTACCGATGAGTACAGTGAGGCCACCCCCGCCGCGGCGGCCGAGAGGTCGTCGTCGAGCCCAGCCGAACAGCCGAGCAGGCCCAGAGTCGTCCCAGGAGTCCCCATGACCCAGTCCGTGATCGTCGCCGGAGCCCGTACTCCCATCGGCCGCCTCCTCGGTGGCCTGAAGACCCTGTCCGGGTCCGACCTCGGTGGCCTGGCCATCAAGGGGGCGTTGGAGAAGTCCGGCATCACCGGTGACCAGGTCGACTACGTGATCATGGGCCAGGTCCTCGGCGCCGCGGCCGGCCAGGTGCCTGCGCGCCAGGCGGCCTTCAAGGGCGGCATCCCGCTCGACGTCCCGGCGCTCACCATCAACAAGGTGTGCCTGTCGGGCATCAACGCGATCGCCCTGGCCGACCAGCTCATCCGCGCCGGCGAGTACGACGTCGTCGTCGCCGGCGGGCAGGAGTCGATGACCCAGGCGCCGCACCTGCTGACCGGGTCCCGTGAGGGCACCAAGTACGGCAAGGCCACGATGCTCGACCACATGGAGTACGACGGCCTGTGGGACGCCCTGACCGACCAGGCCATGGGCTCGCTCACCGAGCAGCGCAACGCCGACGTCGACACCTTCACCCGCGAGGAGCAGGACGCGTTCGGTGCCCGCTCGCACCAGCTGGCCGCCGCCGCGCAGAAGAACGGCGTGTTCGACGACGAGGTCGTCCCCGTGGAGATCCCGCAGCGCAAGGGCGACCCGCTGGTCGTCTCGGCCGACGAGGGCGTCCGCGGTGACACCACCGCCGAGTCCCTGGGCCGGCTGCGTCCCGCGTTCTCGCGCGAGGGCACCATCACGGCCGGCACGGCGAGCCAGATCTCCGACGGCGCGTGCGCGGTCGTCGTGATGAGCAAGGCCAAGGCGGAGGAGCTGGGCCTGGAGTGGCTGGCCGAGATCGGCGCCCACGGCAACGTCTCCGGCCCCGACTCCACCCTGCAGGAGCAGCCCGCCAACGCGATCGCGAAGGCGCTGGAGAAGGAAGGCCGCACCGCCTCCGACCTCGACCTCGTCGAGCTCAACGAGGCGTTCGCCGCCGTCGGCATCGCCTCGACCCGCAAGCTCGGCATCAGCGAGGACATCGTCAACGTCCACGGCGGCGCGATCGCCCTGGGGCACCCGATCGGCATGAGCGGCGCACGCGTGGTGCTCCACCTGGCGCTGGAGCTCAAGCGGCGCGGTGGCGGCCTCGGCGCGGCCGCCCTGTGCGGTGGCGGCGGTCAGGGTGATGCCCTGATCGTGCGCGTCCCGGCCTCCTGAGCCCTGGCGTGGACCCGGAGGGGAGCGCTTCGCGGGTCGACGTCGCCGACCTCGTCGAGCAGGCCCGCGCCGGTCGTCCGCGGGCGGTCGCACGGCTCATCTCGCTCGTGGAGGACGAGTCACCGTCGCTGCGCGACGTGAGCGCGGCGCTCGCGCCCCACACGGGCCGCGCGCACGTGGTGGGACTCACCGGCTCCCCGGGGGTCGGGAAGTCCACCACGACCGCGGCCCTCGTCGGGGCGCTGCGTCGGCGCGACCACCGTGTGGGCGTGCTCGCGGTCGACCCCACCTCGCCGTTCTCCGGGGGCGCCCTCCTCGGCGACCGCATCCGCATGTCCGACCACGCGACCGACGACGGTGTCTTCATCCGGTCGATGGCCAGCCGGGGTCACCTCGGTGGTCTGTCCTGGGCAACGCCGCAGGCGCTGCGAGTGCTCGACGCCGCCGGGTGCGACGTCATCCTGCTCGAGACCGTCGGGGTGGGGCAGTCCGAGGTCGAGGTCTCGGGCCTGGCCGACACGACCCTCGTGCTGCTCGCGCCCGGCATGGGGGACGGCATCCAGGCGGCCAAGGCCGGCATCCTCGAGATCGGCGACGTGTTCGTCGTCAACAAGGCCGACCGCGACGGCGCACAGTCGACCCGCCGCGAGCTGCGCTCGGTCCTGGCCATGGCGGAGCGGCAGCCGGACGCGTGGACACCGCCGATCGTGATGACCTCCGCGACGCGCGGCGACGGCCTGGACGATCTCGTCGAGCAGATCGACGCTCATCGCGACCACCTGTCGGGCGAGCGGCTCGCCGCGCGCCGCAGAAAGCGGTTCCGTCGCGAGATCCGCGCGATCGCCCTGGAGACCGTCCGTCGCCGGGTGGGGGACCTCTCCGGACACGCCGCGCTCGACGCGCTCGCCCAGGAGGTGCTGGACGGGACGACCGATCCCTTCCGCGCCGCCGACCGCGTCCTCGACGAGCTCTGAGCCCGACCGGGCCAGGTTCCTCCCGGCCCGATGGACCCCAGCGGCATGCGACCGTCGGCGCGCCTCGACCCTCCTCGGCGGTCCGTGCGGTAGGAAGGACGCGTGCTCAAGAAGGTTCTGCTGCTGCTCGTCGTCGGCTTCGTGGTCTACTACCTGCTGACCGCGCCGGCCGGCGCTGCCGATGCCGTGTCCGGAGCCTTCACCGCGATCATCGACGCCTTCGGGCAGATCTTCATCTTCTTCGACGAGCTGACGGGCTGATCCGCTCGTGATGGGCGCCATCACCCGTCACCTGCCCGAGCAGGACGTCGAGAGCCACCTGCTCGCCGCCGAGGGCGAGGAGATCATCGACCTCGTCCGCAAGCACGGGGTCGTCTACGTCCGGCCCGCGGCAGAGCTCGTCGGCGTGCTGCTGCTGTGGAGCATCGCGCTGTTCGGACCCATCCAGTGGGGCTGGTTCTTCCTCCTGGGCGGCGTCGCGCTCGGGCTCCACGCGCTGTACCTGACGGTGCGCGAGCACCGTGACGTCTTCGTCATCACCACGATGCGGGTCTTCCGGGCCTCGGGGGTCTTCACGGTGCGCATCGCGACCATGCCGATCACCCGCATCCTCGACATCACGGTCGAGAAGCCGTTCGTGGGGCGGATGCTCGGCTATGGCCACTTCGTGTTCGAGTCGGCGGCGCAGTCCCAGGGGTTGCGCGACATCCGCTTCATCGGCGACCCCGACGGCCGCGACCTCACCATCCAGCGGGTGGTGCAGAAGGCCGGGCTGCGCGGACCTCGTTCGGGCCTGGACCGCCACCTCATGGACGGGCGCTGAGCGACCACATCCGGGCTCACTACGATGGGCGCATGAACTTCTCGCGCCCGGGAGCGATCGACCTGTCCGCCCTCGCCAAGCCCACCGGCTCGGCCCCCTCGGCAGCCGGAGCGTCGGGCGACGGCGCGTCCTGGGTGGTCGACGTCACCGAGCAGACGTTCCAGGCCGTCGCCCTCGAGGGCTCGATGCAGCACCTCGTCGTGCTGAGCCTGTGGTCGCCGCGCGCCGCCCAGAGCGCCGAGTTCAACGCTGTGCTCGCCCGCGTCACCAACTCCTACGGCGGAACGATCCTGCTCGCACAGGTCGACGTCGACGCCAACGTCCAGATCGCCCAGGCCCTCCAGGCCCAGGGCGTCCCGCTGGTCGTCGGGCTCGTCAAGGGCCAGCCGGTGCCCCTGTTCCAGGGCACCGCCGAGGAGGCCGACGTGCGGCAGTACTTCGACCAGCTCGTCACGCTCGGTGCCCAGCACGGGGTGACCGGACGGGCGGCTCCGGTGGGTGGCGCCGCGCCGGCCGAGGAGGACGAGAGTGACGACGCACCGGACCCGCGCTTCGCCGCGGCGGACGCGGCCTTCGCCCAGAACGACTTCGCGACCGTCGTGCGCGAGTACGAGAAGCTGCTCGCGCAGACCCCCGGGGACGCCGAGGTCAAGGAACGGCTCGCCGGAGCCCAGCTGCTCGCCCGCACGCACGGAGCCGATCTCGACGCCGCCCGGCGCGCCGCCGCCGACGCGCCCGACGACGTCGACGCGCAGCTTCTCGTCGCCGACCTCGACGTCAGTGGCGGACACGTCGAGGACGCCTTCGCCCGGCTGATCGACCTCGTGCGCCGCACGAGCGCCGAGGACCGCGAGCGCGTCCGGACCCGACTCGTCGAGCTCTTCACCGTGGTCGGTGCCGACGACCCCCGCGTCGCGGACGCTCGACGCGCGCTGGCGTCCGCTCTCTTCTGAGCCTCCCGACGGCCCTCGCCCGGGTAGGGTCGGGGCGGTGTCGGGCGTCGTCGGCACCCGACGGAGCGTGGGAGGTCGTGTGCGTGGGCTCGGTTGGTTCCTCGCTGCGCTCGGCGGCCTGCTGCTGACCCTCGGTGCAACGGCAGCCGTCGTGCTCGGTCCGGACAGCCGCTTCACGACCGGACCGCATCCGATCGAGACCTCCGGCACGGTCGTGCTGACCCAGCCGGGGGTCATCTCCTGGCAGGGTCTGCAGGTCGACGTGCTGGCCGAGGTGCCGGCGAACAAGCCGGTCTTCGTCGGTCTGGGCAACAGCGTCGACGTCACCGACTACGTCTCCGACACCCAGCGGCTCGAGGTCTCGTCGTTCGAGCGCCCGTGGGAGATCACGACCGAGACGGTCGACGGTCAGCCGGGCCTGCCCGGGGCGCCGACCGCGCTCGACTGGTGGATCGCCGGGTCGGCCGGGCTGGGTGGGTCCTCCATCAGCGTGACGCTGCCTGACGAGACCACGTCCCTCGCGGTGGTCGCCGTCGGCGCGACCAACCTCTCGGGCCTGGAGGTCACGCTCGCGTACGGTCCGAGGGGTGGTTTCGCGACGGCGCTCGGTGTCGCCCTCCTCGGTGCGGGCACGCTGCTCGCCGGCGTCGTCCTGCTGCGCGGCGGCCGGGTGACGGCCGACGTCCCGGACGAGGAGCTGGAGGTGGTCGAGGAGATCGTCTACGTCGTGGTCGAGGACGACGGGACGGAGCGGGAGATCTCGGCCGAGGAGGCCCAGGCTCTCGGGCTCGTCGAGGACCTCACGACCGACGCCGACGGCGCGACCCGAGCGATCGGCGCCGACCCGACGCCCGGCGACGCCGCAGACGGCGAGGACGCGGCGGACGGGGAGGCACCGGCCGCGACGCTCGTCGCGGACACCCCGGAGCGGACGCCGGACGCCGCCGCCCGCGTGGACGCGGACCCGTCGCCGCTGCCCGTCGAGGAGGACGTGGTCTACGTCGTCGTCGACGAGGACGGCGTGGAGCACGAGATCTCCGCCGACGAGCTCGACGCCTACGACCTCGACGAGTACGAGCTCGTCGACGACGACGAGGAGGACAGCCGATGAGACGCCTGGTCCTCGTCCTCGCGACGACGGTGCTGCTCGTCACCGCCTGCGCGTTGCCGCAGCAGCGGGAGGAGGAGACGCTCGGCAAGATCGCCGCCACGCCGCAGGAGATCGAGACCGTCTTCGCACGGTACGAGGTGGTGCGAGACACCGCGGCGAGGCTCCTCAGCCCCAACCCGCTGTCCATCATCCAGACCGAGGCGGTGCTCGACATCGAGACCGGGTCGTTCGAGGTGGCGCAGCGCCTCGCCGCGAGCGATCCTGAGCAGGACGACCCGATCGACGTCCAGCGGACGTACACCCCGCGGTTCGGCTCCTATCCGCTCTGGTTCGTGGCCGTCGTGCGCGACGAGGGCCGCGAGGTCACGCGCGTCCAGGTCTTCGAGCGCGCGGCGGCCGCCGACCCCTGGCTCCTGATCGCGACGCCCGAGACCGTCCTCGACGCGGACCTGCCCGAGCTGAGGGAGCGTGACGGGGCGGTGGTGCGGGTCGCTCCCGACGACGAGGCCGGCACCGGGGTCTCGGCGCAGCGGGCGGCCGACGACTACGCCGCGCTGCTCGCCGACGCGGAGTCCGACGTCGCCACGACCTTCGCCGCGGACGGGTTCGTCGAGCAGGTGCGTGCGGCGACCGAGCAGAACCGCGCCCTCGAGGGGGTCGGGTTCGAGCAGACCTGGGCGTCGCAGGAGGTGCGTCACGCCGTGCGCACGAGCGACGGTGGCATCCTCGCCTTCGTCGACCTGTCCCGTGAGGACACCTACGACGCCCCCGACGACGTCACCGTCACGTGGCCGGAGGACTCCCCGCAGCGAGCCTTCGTCCCCGATGGGCTCTCGACCACGGGCACCCTCCTGTACCGCCACCAGGTGCTCATGCTGATCCCGGTGGGCGACGAGCCGGTGCGCGTGATCGGCCAGTTCGGCGGTGTCGTTGGTGCCGAGGGCTTCTGAGCGTCGGCCCCGGAGCTCGAGGCGCCGGGCTCACTCGGGCTGCAGGGGGGCCTCGCGGTAGGAGGGGAGGTCGCCGCCGGCCACGGCGGTGAGGAGCTCGACGGCCGCCCCCGTGGCGCGCTCGGCGACGCGGTCGGCGTCGCACCACTGCACCGACCGGATCTCCGTGGGCTGCAGCGTCATGGTCTCCGTGATGCCAGGGTCGACCACCCCGAGGTCGAAGAGGAAGATGCAGGCGTCGTCCCAACCGCGCCAGGCCGGCAACCAGTTGACGGTCAGCAGCCCGCGGACCTCGACGTCGATGCCGAGCTCCTCGGAGATCTCGCGGACCAGGCCGACGGCGGGCGACTCGCCGACCTCGACGACGCCACCGGGCAGGTCCCACTCGGACTTGTAGGTGAGCTCGCACAGCATGATCCGGCCCTCGGGATCACGGAGCAGGCCCTGGGAGATGACTCGCTTCGTGGGCAGTCCGGCGTTCAGCAGGGCGATGAAGCCGTCACGGCTGGCGGCGGGTGGGTCGTCGACGAGGCGGGCCATGAGGACGCGGTCGGGCTCGTCGGCCGGCCCGCGCACGATGCCTTCGCGGCGCATCCCGGCGATGGAGGCGGCGCGGACGTCACCGGGCCGCTCCACGGGGACGCGGGTCTCGACCCGCCGCGCGCCGAGCGCGTCGAAGGCGTGCCCAAGGACGAGGCGCACGGCGCGGGTCGCGATCGGCAGGGCGTCGTCTCCGGTCCCGGTGTTCCAGCGCAGCGAGACGGTGGAGCGGGTCTCCTGGCGCAGGGCGACGGTGCCGCGGCGGGCGCCGTCGAGGTTCACGGACCAGCCGGTGAACTCGTCGGAGCCGGTCGTCGGTTCCAGGACCAGGCCGTCGTCGTCGGTGAGGGTGACCACCGTGCCACGGTACTGTCAGGCGGTCTGGTCCGCTGTCGGGCGGGGAGGCTCGACCCTTGGACCGCTCGGCCAGACTGGTCGACATGTCAGCACGGCACGTCGTCGCCCTGGCCGTCGTCGTCCTGGTGCTCGCCGCCTGCGGGGGTGGCGACCGCAGTTCTCCCCGACCGCTTCCGGACGTCGACATGCCGCGGCCGGCCTCGGAGCCGGCGACGACCGACGGGACCGTCGACCCTCAGTGGCTCGACGACGTCTCCGAGGCCACCGAGATCCCGCGCCGCGCCCTGCAGGGCTACGCCTCGGCCGCCGTGCGCATCGCCGAGGAGCTGCCCGAGTGCCGCCTGTCCTGGAACACCCTCTCCGGCATCGGGAGGGTGGAGTCCGTCCACGGCGAGATCAACGGGTCGCAGATCGGTGACGACGGGGTGGCGCGACCGGGCATCGTGGGGATCGCGCTCGACGGTGGTCCCGGCGTCCGCGCCATCCCCGACACCGACGGCGGACGGCTCGACGGTGACACCGAGTGGGACCGCGCCGTGGGCCCGATGCAGTTCATCCCAGGCACGTGGGACCGCTGGGGCGCCGACGGCAACGGCGACGGAGGCCGCAACCCCCAGAACATCGACGACGCGGCGCTCGCCGCCGGGCGCTACCTGTGCGACGCCGGCGGCGACCTGTCGACGCGGCGGGGTTGGCTGGAGGCGGTCCTTACCTACAACAACAGCGGTGCGTACGCCTCCGAGGTGGCCTCGTTCGGTGAACGCCACGCCGTGCGTGCGGACTGAGCCCTCGACTCGCCGGTCCGCTCCCAGCGCCGGGGCCGCTGCCCGCTAGGCCGAGTCGAGCAGGCGGTGCAGGGCGTCGCGGGGGATCGACGCCCACGCGGGTCGGTGGGCCAGCTCGTAGTCCACCTCGTAGGCGGCCTTGTCGATCTGGTGGCAGCGCAGGAGCGTCCACGTGGCAGGGTCGGCGCTCGCCCCGTAGCCCCCCAGGAAGGCCGAGGCGTTGCGCGTCGTCCAGTCTCGCGCCAGGGGCGCGAGCACCGCTGGGTCGGTGCCGACCTGCAGGCCCACCGACCAGGGCGCGTAGTCGAGGGACCGCAGCATGCCGGCCACGTCGCGCCACGCCGTGTCGGGCTCGCGCCGCAGGGCCAGCGGCGCGCTCGGCTCGCCCTCGAGGTCGAAGACCCGCCAGCCGTCGATCGTGCGCAGGGTCTGCCCGAGGTGGAGGTCGCCGTGCACGCGCTGCACGGTGACCGGCTCCGCCAGCGCGGCGAGCTGGTCGAAGGCGGTCGAGGCGGCAGCGCCCCACCGCCGCGCCGAGGAGGTCGCCTCGAAGCGCCGACGCAGCCGGTCCGCGAGCTCTCCCGGGTCGGCGGACGCCGTGCCCAGACCTCTGAGCAGCTCGTGCATCCGCGCCACGGCGGCCCCCAGCCGGGCGGACTCGGCGGCGAAGTCCGCTCCCGCCCCGGCGGCACCCGGGCCGGGGTCGGCCAGCAGGTCCCGCACGCTGGCACGGGCGCTCGCCCACCCGTCGGTCGCGCTGGGGAAGTAGTCGTAGAACATCGCGAGGTCCACGTCGCCGGCGCGCACCCACCCGCGCACCGGTGCCACGCAGTCGGCGCCCGTGGCCGTCAGGGCCCGTCCGAGCTCGATGTCGGGGTTCGGTCCGGAACCGACGATCCGGAAGCTCTTCCACAGCAGGGAGTCGCCGACCACGACCGAGGTGTTGCTCTGCTCGGCGACGAGCGGCACGGTCGTGGCCGTCGGGTCCAGGCGGGTGCCGTCGTCGCTGGCGAACGCGGCACCGTCGCGCCCGCCCGACGCGTGACCAGCGAGGTCCGCCAGCAGGGCACCCCGCGCGTGGGCGTCGAGCAGGGCGTCGTAGACCAGGTAGCCGTCCTCCTCGTCCATGAGAGCGTTCTCCAGCCCCGGGAACGGCTCCCGCCGGTAGGAGGCCGGCACCTGGTAGGTGCGCAGGCCCCCGGTGGCGGTGCGGACGTCGACGAGCTCGATGCGCACGCCGAAGCCGTCGTCGTCCGGGTCGCGGGACCAGGGGAGGGACCGTCGGCCCACGACCTCACGGTCGGTGCCCACGAACCACCGCTGCCGCCGCAGGTAGGCGGCGCGGCTCACGGCGACTCCAGCGCGCCGGCCAGCCCCCGCCGCAGCCGGAACCAGTAGAAGCCGTGGCCGGCCAGCGTGAGGAGGTAGGGCAGCTGACCGATCCGCGGGAACTCCACGCCACCTGCCATCTCGATGGGCGCGACGCCCTCCCACTCGCTGAGGTCGAGCTCGACCGGCTGCGGGAAGCGCGAGAGGTTGTTCACGCAGAGCATCGTGTCGTCCTCGTGGGTCCGCACGAAGCTCAGGACCGACGGGTTGGAGCCGCCGAGGTCACGGAAGTCCCCGAGGCCGAACGCGGGGTGCTGCCGACGGATCTGCAGCATCCGTCGGGTCCAGTGCAGCAGCGACGACCGATCCGCGGTCTGGGCCTCGACGTTGACCGACTGGTGGCCGAAGACCGGGTCCTGGTTGACCGGCAGCACGAGCCGGCCGGGCGTGGCCGAGGAGAAGCCGGCGTTGCG
>SXGT01104690.1_pt1 | contig 18702 bp, 14 predicted proteins | sample 3176221 | NCBI WGS metagenome assembly SXGT01 (sample SAMN11356862, study PRJNA531348) | freshwater metagenome | isolation source: freshwater sample F1-120 | place: China: Fuxian Lake, Yuxi | collected 2017-12-25
GCCGCCGCCCGGGTCACCGTTGCCGCACACGATCGACCCCGACGGCGTGCCGCCGCCGCCGCCACTGCCGCCGCCCGAGCCCGCGACGGTGCCCGCCGCGCCTGCCTGCCCGTTCGTCCCGCACGGTGAGCCACCGCCGGTACCGCCGTTGCGTCCGCTGGTCGCGCCACCCGTCCCTGCGGTCCCGCCGGCGATGGTTCCCGAACCGGCGCAGTTGCTCCCGCCCTCGCGACCCTCGTTCCCGGTGCCGCCTCCCGTGCCGTTGCCGCCGAGCGCGCCGTCGACACCGTCGACTCCGTCGGTCCCCGCCTGCGCGGTCACCGCGCTGTTGACGAGCGCGACGTCGGCGCCGCCGAGCGCACGAATGCCGTACACGCTCGACGACGGGCCGAGGCCTGCGTTCTTGCCCTTCAGCGTCAGGCTGTCGAACACGACACCCGTCGTGGCGGTGATGGTCGCCGCCTGCGGAACGCCCTCGATCGCGGTCCCGGCCTCGTTGGCCTGGCCCGCCAGACCGGCATTGCCGCTGCGGGTCCAGGCTCCGTTCGACGGATCGAAGCCGCCGCGTACCGCGACGGCCGCGACCGGTTCGATGCCGTCGCCCTCGTCGTAGGTGCCGTTCGCGACGAGTACCTCGGGCCGCCCCTCGAGTGCCGCGGTCGCGAGGCCGGCCTGCACGGTCGCCTTCGGCGCGTCGGCGGACCCCGCCGCGCCGTCGCTGCCGCCGGGCGCGACGAACACGGCGTCGTGCACCTCGAAGGTCGACGGCGTGCTCGTCGCCTCGTTGCCCACCCAGTCGCTCTGTGACGCGACCGCGGTGTACACGCCTGGCGCGAGGGCCGTCGACGCGGTGAACGCTCCGGTCGTTTCGGCCGCGTCGAGCGTGGCGACGAGCGCGCCGCTCGTGTCGACGCCGGAGTAGACGAGCACCGTGACAGGCGCGAAGTCGCCGCCGGCGATCCCCGAGTCGCCTGCGAAAGCAACGGCCGTCTGGGTCCCGGTGTTGGACCCGTCGAGCGGCGCCACGAGGGAGACCGCCGGCGGGTCGAGGTCGGCGAGCCCGGTCGCGATCGCGAAGCTGCTGCCGAGGCCCGTGCCACTGCCGTTCAGCGCGCGCAGCGAGTACTGGCACTCGACGCCCGCGCCACAGCCGCCATCGGTGAAGCTGGTGGCCACCCCCGAGCCCGTCGAGGTCCACGGACCGAAGCTGAGCCCCCCGTCGGTGGAACGACTGAACTCGTACCCCGTGATGGCGCGACCCCCACTCGCGCCCGCGATCCACGACACGTCGACGCCGCCGAGCACCGAGCTCGAGGTCGCCGCCGAGGCGGTCGGTGCGTCGGGGGCGACGGTGTCGTCGTCGTTGTCGAGGATGCGCACCACGCCGTTCGCATCGGCGATGGTCGCGCCCGTCACGTTGAGGAGTTGCAGCGGAATCGTCTCGTCGCCCTCGACGAGCAGGTCGGGCTTGATCTTCACGACGATGTACTTCGCGCGGTTCCCCGCTCGGAACGTGAGCGTCTTGATCGAGGTGGGTGCCACGTAGTCGCCGTAGGTCGCGGTGCCGGTGAGCGACGGGTTCGAGTACTGCACGGTGACCGTGCTCGTCGGAGCCGGTGTGATGACGACCGACACCGACGCGTTGACGGTGCCGCTCGTCGCCGTCACGACGTCGGGTTCGACGATGTTCACGTCGCCGATGGCGAGCTGTGGTGTCACTGCCGTCGGGCTGTCGTCGTCGACGAACGTGACCGTGCCGGTTCCGTCACCGATGACGGCACCGCCGGTCGCGAAGTTGAGCACGACCGACATCGTCTCGTCGCCCTCGACCGCGGTGTCGGCGAGCCCGGTGACGGTCAGGTACCGCTGTTGTTGACCCGGGTTGAACTTGATCGTCTTGCCCACCTTCGGCTGGTAGTCGACTGCCGACGTCGCCGTGCCCGCGACCGTCGAGTAGTTGACGATCAGCGTCGTGGTCGCGGGCTTGTTCAGCGTGACCGAGAGCTTCACGTTGCGTTTGCCCGCGGTGCCCACGCCGTCGCCTTCGCGAACGATCGCGTCGCCGATGCCGAGCACCGGCGGCGCCGAACCCGTGTCGTTGTCGACGATCGCGGCCGTGAGCGCGGTGGTGTCGCCGCTCGGCGCGTCGACGGCGAGGTCGACCGCGAACGTCTCGACGTCGCCGACCTCGTAGGTGGGGTCGTCGATCGTCGTGACCGTGAACGATTGCGTCAGCGGGTAGCCGTCGGGGAGGAACGTGAGGCTGCCGATCGCGGTCGTGTAGTCGGCCGGCGCCGAGGCGCTGCCCGTGTCGGAGGTCGCGTAGTTGACCGTGACCGGCGCGTTGATGTGGTCGAGGAGCGACGCCGTGCAGGTGATCGTGCCGCCCTCGGTCGCCGATCCGCAGCCGCCGCCGACTGCCGGCGCGTCGTCGTCGGCGATCCGGTTGTCGACCACGGGCGTCGCGATGTCGACACCGGCACTCACGCCGGTGATCCCGAACGCGAAGGTCTCGTCGCCTTCGTGCGCGTCGTCGTCGGTCGTGGCGATCGAGACGGTCTGGGTGAGCGCGCCGCCCGTGAGGAACGTGAGTTGTCCGGCCGCATCGACGTAGTCCGACAGATCGGAGGCCGTGCCGTCGGAGAGTTGCCAGTCGACCGTGACGTCGCTTCCCGTTGCACGCGAGAGGGTCACCTCGACGTCGATCGTGTCGCCCTCGCTCGCGGTCCCCCGCCGCGCGGCGACGAGCGGGTTCGTCGTGACGTTGTACGCGACCGACGACGAACTCGTGAAGCCGAGCGTGTCTTCGGCGTCGACGACGAAGGTGTGCGGTCCGCCCGTCGAGGTGTCGATCGGGCTGCCGTCGGCGACCGACCCGGTGCACGTCGCGACCGCGGTCTGGTCGGTGCACGCGTAGTCGGCGAGCACCGTTGCGCCGAGCGGGTACGACGCGCCGTCGGCGGGGGTCGTGATGGTGATGTCGGGGCCGTCGGCGTCGGGCGCGACGATGCTCGTCGTGTGGATCGCGGCGACGGGGCTGGGCGCGAAACACTTGACGAAGACGTCGAGCGCGCCGATCACGGGGGCGTTGACGTTCGTGGTCGCGCTGAGCGACGGGTTGCTGCTGTCGTTGTAGGGCGGGGTCCCACCGAGCTTGAGTGCGACGGTCGTTCCGGCGACTCCGGTGGCGGTGAAGTTCAGGTTGATCTGCGGTGGCGTGATCGTCGCGCCGCCGCCGTAGCTGTTGCCCGTCGACACGGTGATGACGCCACCGGACTGACCGAGCGACCAACCCGCCGTGTTGCCGCTGAGCGAACCACTCGCGTACGCGGAGTTCGCGGGGACGGGGATCTTCACGCTGATGTTGCTGAAGTTGTTGACCGACGTTCCCGACTGTTCGGTCGGCACGAGGATCGGGTCGAGTGTGACGACCGCGTTGATCGCTTCGCCGTTCTCGACACTGTCCTGCGCGGTCGCATGGAACGTGAGATCGAAGTTGGCGGGTTGGGGGCCCGCGAGCGAGGTGTCGGGATACGCGGTGCAGGTGTAGGTGACCGCGGTGTCGACCGCGTGCGCGTCGGCCGGCGCGGGCGCGGCGACGAGAAAGGCGCCGACGCCGAGCGCGGTGGCGGAGAACGCGGCGAAGATCCTTCGCGACATCGGACGAGACCCCCCGGTACTGCCCACCTCACCGATGATCACGGCGAGTGGTCGAACGATAACGCGAATCCTTCGATTTGTCGCCGGTTCCTCGGCGGGTTCTCACGGGGCGATGCGGACGAAACGTCCCGATCCGAACCTGCGCCGGACGAGTCGCCGGCAGAGCTACCAGGGCCGGCCGTCAGCCGGCGGGGCGGGTGGAGGGCAGCCCCAGCTTGGAGTGGTCCCAGGTGACGGTTCGATCGACGTGCAGTTTCACCACCGAACGATTCCGCAACATGATCTCCACGAAGGGCTTCATCTCCTCGGTGTACGGCGCGTTGTACCGCTCGAACACCGACACCCCCAGCTCCCAGATCCGGTCGGGTTCGGACACGATCTCGCCCCGGCCCACGAGCGTGACGCCCCGCAACTCCTCGTAGTAGTCGCCGTCTTCGATCATCACGGTGAGGTTCGGGTTGCGCAGCAGGTTCTGGATCTTCTGGCTCTTCGTCTTCGTCTCGAACGCGAGCGCGCCCTCGCAGAACCCGTACCACATCGCCACCGCGTGGATGCTGCCGTCGGGGTTGATCGTGCACATCGACGCGGTCCGGCGACCGTCGAGGTAGGCCTCGACCTCCGCGGCACTCATCTTGATCTGCGCGCGCTGGTTCGTTCCGGACATCGGCTGGGCCACGGGGACTCCTCGGTCGTTGGCGGGACGCCCAGTTGAGCACCGCCGACCGGCGACCGTCATCTCCGGGACCTTCGTCCCTACGACCGGGCGGGGCACTCCCGGAGAGTGCACCTCACAGGCACCCGAATCCGGGGCTCGATATCAGGGGGTTCACGCCCATGCGCGCCGACGACCACTACATCGTCATCTCGTCCGATTGCCATGCCGGCGGCTCCCACGCCCAGTACCGCGAGTACCTCGATGCCGACTGGCGCGACGAGTTCGACGCCTGGCGCGGCCGGTACTCGAACCCGTTCCGCGACCTCCAGGGCGACGGCCGGACCCGCAACTGGGACAGCGAACGGCGCGTCGCCGACCAGAACGCCGAGGGCGTGATCGCCGAGGTCATCTACCCCAACACGGTGCCGCCGTTCTTCCCGACCGGTTCGGTCATCGCGCCCGCTCCCTCGCCCGAGGAGTACCCGTCGCGGCTCGCAGGGATCCGCGCCCACAACCGCTGGCTCGCCGACTTCTGCGCCGAGATGCCGAATCGGCGCGCCGGTCAGGCGCAGATCTTCCTCAACGACGTCGACGACGCGGTCACCGAGATCCGTTGGGCGAAGGAACATGGCCTGCGCGGCGTGCTGCTCCCCGGCGTGGCGCCCGACACGCCCTGGATCGACCCGCTGTTCGTCGACAAGTACGACGCGATCTGGGCGATCTGTCAGGACCTCGACATGCCGATCAGCCACCACGGTGGCGGTACCGGCGTCCCGAAGATGCCGCGCCACCGCTCCGCCGTGCTCATGTACGTGATGGAGGCCGGCTTCTGGGGCAACCGCGCGCTGTGGCACCTCACCCTCGGCGGCGTGTTCGAACGGTTCCCGGGGATCAAGGTCGTCTTCACCGAACAGGGCACCGCGTGGGTTCCGCCGGTGCTCGATCAGATGGACCGCATGTGGGCCGACATGCGCAAGAACGGCCGCATCGGCGAACTCGGCATCGACGACTCCTCGATCCTGCCGCACAAGCCGAGCGACTACTTCCGCCGCAACTGTTACGTCGGCAGCGCGTTCCCGTCGCCCGGCGACACGAGGGCGATGCGCAAACTCGGTCTCGACAAGATCCTCTGGGGCAGCGACTACCCCCACGTCGAGGCCTGCTCGCCCCACAGCCGCGAGTCGATGCGTCACACCTTCGCGGGTTTCACACCCGAAGAGCTGAAGATGGTGCTCGCCGAGAACACCGCGCAGGTGTACGGGTTCGACCTCGACGCGCTCGCGCCGCTCGCCGCGGAGTTCGGCCCGACGGTCGAGGAGCTGGCGACGCCGCTGACCCAACTCCCCGACAACCAGAGCCCGGCGTTCAGTCGCCCGTGACCCCCAGCCCCGTGACCCCGTGACCCCGGTGGGGCGGGCGACAGGTTCGTAAGCTGCGCTGATGGGTCAGCTGCAGGATCGGGTCGCGATCGTCACCGGCGCGGGCGACGGCATCGGCCGCGCGATCGCGCGGCAGTTCGCCGCCGAGGGCGCGCGGGTGCTCGTCGCAGAACTCGATCCCGCGAGCGGCGCCGTAGTCGCGAGCGACCTCGCCACCACCTTCGGTTGCGATGCGACGTTCGTCGCGACCGACGTCGGCGACCGCGCGCAGGTGGAGGCGATGGTGCAGGCCGCGATCGATCGGTGGGGAACGGTTGACATCCTCGTGAACAACGCGTGGGGCGGCGGAACACTCGGGCGGATCGAGCGCAAGACCGACGAGCAGTACGACCACGGTTTCCGCGTCGGGTTCCACGGTCCTCGCTGGGCGATGCAGGCGGCATATCCGGTGATGCGGGCCCAGCGGTACGGGCGCATCGTCAACCTGGCATCGCTCAACGGCGTCAACGCGCACATGGGCACCGCCGAGTACAACACGGCCAAGGAGGCGCTCCGGGCGCTGACCCGCACGGCCGCTCGCGAGTGGGCGGCCGACGGGATCACCGCGAACGTGATCTGTCCGGGGGCGAAGACCGCCGCGTTCCGCGCCGCGGCCCGTTTGATCCCCACGCTCGAGGCGGAGGCCGATGCGGCGAACCCGATGCGACGCCTCGGTGATCCCGACACCGACATCGCGCCGGTCGCCGTGTTCCTCGCGTCGGAGGGCTCGCGGTACCTCACCGGCAACACGCTGTTCGTCGACGGCGGTTCGCACATCAACGGCGCGAACTGGGCTCCCGATCTGGGCGAGTGACCGTCATTGCTCCCAGCCCGCACTCCCGTGGGTCTGCGGCGGGAGCGCGTCGGTGTACAGCCGGTCGTCGGCGGCCACCGCGCGTTCCACGAACGGCACCGCGGCGAGCAGCCCCGCGGCGACCACGGGTGGGCAGGCCGCCATCGAGTCGACGACCACGCTCGGTGCGGTGTCGATCGCGGCAACGACCCGGTCGACGATCGCGGTGTCGCTCGCGACGACGAAGCCGAGGGCGCGCCCGTAGACGGGTGCAATGCAGGGATACGAGTGTCCGTACGCGAACACCGATCGCATCGTGCGAACGACGCGCGCATGCAACGCGATCTCCACCGGCGACCAGGGTCCGGCCTGCACGGCGACCACGCCGCCGGGATTCAGCACGCGCGCGACCGCGGCGAAGAACTCTTGCGTGAAACAGAACGTGGAGGGGCCGTCTTCGACCGGGTCGGTCATGTCGGAGACGACGACGTCGAACGTGTCGGAGGTCTCCGCGAGAAACGCGACGGCGTCTTCGTGACGCACCGTGGCGCGCGGGTCGTCGAAGGCACCGCGGTGCCACTCGCCGAGGTGCTCCCGCGCGAGCGCGACGAGTTCGCCGTCGAGGTCGATCATCGTGACGTGCTCGACCCCGGGCCACCGCAACACCTCGCGCAGCGTCGCTCCCTCACCGCCGCCGAGCACGAGGACTCGCCGCGCCGCGCCCACCGCGAACATCGCGGGCTGCACGAGCGCCTCGTGGTAGATGAACTCGTCGTGCTGCGACGACTGGACGATCCCATCGAGCCAGAGCGTGCGTCCGAACGCCGGCGTGTCGGCGATGCACACGTCTTGATACGCGGTGCGCGCGTGGTGGACGACCCGAGTCGCGCCGTGGAGGTACCAGTCCCACGGCGTGATCTGCTCGCGCAGCCAGACGCTGGTCTCGTCGGGATCGGCGGCGTCGGGAGAATTGGCCGCGTCGGGCGGGGTCACGGAGCGATGGTGCGCAGCGGCCGCCCGCGCACGATCCGCGAACGCTCGGCGAACGCGGGCGACAGGCGCGCCTCGATGAGATCGCAGGCGACTTCGGGGTCGGCGGTGACGCCGCACGTGTAGACGTCGATCGTCGCCGTGCCCGATTCGGGCCAGGTGTGGATCGAGAGGTGCGACTCGGCGAGGATGCAGATCGCCGAGACGCCGTGCGGCTCGAAGCGATGGTGGTGGCCCGCCAGCACTGTGGCGCCGGCCTTCGCCGCGGCCTCGACCGCGAGGTCGAGGAGCGCGTCCTCGTCGTCGAGAATCGGCGACGTGCACCCGAACAGGTCGAGCAGGTAGTGGATCCCCTGCGAAGGCGAGTAGTCGACGTCGATTGCCGGTGCGTGGACGCTCAGCGCGCTCCCACCTCCCCGCGGGGGTGCCGGGCACCCGTGAACACGATCATGGCCGACGACGTTACGCGGCGCGCCACGGCGAGCCTCGATCGTTCACCCGAAGTTCAGGCGTCGAGGGCGGCGCCCGCATGGCGAGGCGACAGCTCGCCGCCGGCGACCAGGCCCGCGAGCGAGGCTCGGAGGCTGTCGAGCGGCGGGCGGAACTCGATGCCGAGCTCGGCGCGGGCCGCAAGGTCGTCGCCGCGTTGCGCGCGGGTCAGGTAGGTGAATCCCTCCCGCGAGATCGACGAGTCGTAGCCGAACACGCGCTGCGCGAGATCCGACACCGAGCCCCAGGCGAACATCGCGCGTTCCGACATCGGGAGGCGACGGAACCGTCGACCGGTCGCCTCCGCGAACAGGTCGGCGAGCGCCGCCATGTCGCAGTACGTCCCCGTCGCGAGGTAGCGACGCGGACCGCGCCCGGCCACCATCACCGCGGTGTGGAGGAGACCGATGTCGCGGACATCGACGATCGACCACCCGCCCGGCGTGATCGGCACGACACCGGCGCGTGCCGTCGCGGCGACCCCGCCGCTGCCCTCGCCGCCGCGGCGACCGAAGAACGGCCCGAGCACCATCGCCGGGTAGGTGATCACCACGGGAGACCCTTCGCGCTGGAGGTCGCGCGCGACGCGTTCGGCACGTGCCTTCGACCTCCCGTACGCACCCAGTGGCGTCGCGACCGGATCGTCGGTCGTGAGGTGCGGCCGCGCCGGGTCGAACAGCGCCGCGACGCTCGACACGTGCACGATCGGGTCGAGTCCGCGCGCGGCCGCGGCCGTCAGGACGACCTCGGCGCCGCGGACGTTCGTCGCCTCGATCTCCGCGTGTCGCTTGCGACTCGTCGTGACGGCCGCCGCGGCGTGCACGACGGCGTCGGCATCGCGCACCGCCGCCGCGACCGCGCGTTCGTCGGTGATGTCACCCGGCACGACCTCGATCACCGCGTTCCCCAACACCCGGCGAGCGGCGCCGACGTCGCGCGCGAACGCGACGACCTCGTGGCCGGCTGCGCGCAGGGCCGTACACGTGTGTCCGCCGATGAATCCCGTGGCCCCGGTGACGAGCACCCGCATCGATCCAGTCTCCCGCGTCGGCCGGTGATGCGCGCCCCCGCTCGGTGCGTTCATCCCAGCTCGAGCGGCGTGAGCCGTCCGGCGTCGTCGACGAGCCAATACGACACGGCGTGTTCGCCGTCGACCAGCCACGACGGCGGCAGCAACAACGCGAAGCGCGCCGGGTGGCCGGGCTCCGACCACGTCGATGCGGTCGCCGCGATCGTGCCGTCGAGCGCGGCCACGACCGTTCGGCCCGCGCCGACCTCGGCGACGTCGCCGACCACATAAGCCTCGACGATTCCCTCGGCGTCGCGCGCGGGCGATCCTCCGGCGAGCCCGTCGGCGGGGTACTCGATGCGGACCGAGCCGGGCGAGCCGTCGCCGCGGTGCTCGTCGACGGAAGCGCCGATCAGCTCACCGCGGGGACCGGACCGCAAGATGGTGAGGTCGTCGCCGCCGTGGCTCGGCGCGCCCGCCGCGGCGGCGAGCAGCACGGCGAGGTGGTCGGCGACGTCGACCTCGACACGGACGTACGCACTGTGCTTCGTCGCGCCGAGCAAGTGTGAAGTGCGCGGTGTCGAGGGCAAGGCCCGCAGGCTCACACCATCGAGCGGCCACGGGACGGCAATCCGCGCGACGTCGGCGATCGTCGGGACGATGTCGATGTTCTGCACCGGCCGATCGTCGACGCGACCATCCTCGAATCCCGGACCGTGCACGAACAACGGGACCCCGAGCAGGTTCGTCTCGTTCGACGGATCCCACTCGCGAACCCAGCCACCGGGATCGAAGCCCGCACCGTGGTCCGCCGTGACCACGACCAGGGTCTCGTCCCAGGTGCCCAGCTCGACGAGCCGCGCGCGGAGCGCCGTCACGAGGGTGTCGACGTAGCGCACCTGGAGCAGGTGCCGTTGGCGCGCCGCGAACGACGGGCCCGGATCCGTACTCCAGTTGCCACGAACCGAACCCGCGAGTTGCAGTGCGCCCTCGGGGAAGCCGTACTCCGTCCCCGACGCGTCGAGATGCCAGGGATTGTGTGGCACCGTGATGTGCAACACGTCGAGTGCCGGGTGCTCCACGTCGGCGTCGAGTTCGCCGAGCCACGTCGCGAACCGACCGGGTTGCACCGTGGGCAGCTTCTCGATCGGGCGGGCGACGGTCGTCGGTGTCGCCGAGCCCACCGCGACCGGTACGGCCGCGGTCGTCGACGTTGCCGGTGGCACCGTCGTCGAAGCGGCCGTCAGACGTTCGGCCTCCACCTGCGGCAACGAGTCGACGTCGTGGAGCGCCACCATCGCACCGAACTCGTCGCGCGCCCGGCCGAGCAGAACTCGCAGCGGCGACCCCGACCGGCCCGACGCCCCGTCACCCGCCGCGGTCGACACGACCTCGCTGCCGGCGCTCGGGTCGGCGCTCGCGACGGCGACCGACGCGGCGTTGTCGGGATGCGCGTGATCGCAGCGCGGAACGGCGCACAGTTGTGTGTCGAGCTCCGACACGTTGAAGCGATAGGCATTCCCGAGTAGGCGGAAGAGGTTGTCGGGATGCGCGGCCGCGACGGGCGCGACGCTCTCGGCGCCGGGGAGTTGCCCCGTGAGGATGGCGGGCACGGCGTCGGCGGTGTGGGTCGCGACGGTGGTCGTGTTGCGGAACCAGGTCGAGTCGTCGGCGAGGCTCGCGAACCCCGGGAACCGCTCGCGATCGAGATCCCCGTCGGCATCGAGCAACGACACGAGCGGCAACTCGTCGAGCACGAGCAGGACGACCGGCGGTCGCATCGCCGTGTCGGTGGCGATCACGACCGGCGTCGCGGTCTCGGATCCGCCGGATCCGGCGAGCGAGCTCGCCGACGAACCGAAGAGGAACAGCGCGGCGAACACGAGGGGCGCGAACGACGCGAACACGAGCCATTGACCGAACCACGGTCGGCGCGCGTGCAGCACGGCGACCGCAACGCCCACGGCGACCGCGGCCGCGGCGAGCGCGACGCCCTCCCACCCCAACGCGAGCCGGATCGAACGCACCGCGATCGCGATTCCCAGGGTCGCGACGATCGCGAGGTGCGCTCGGGCACGAGTCCGTTCGCCGGCCGTCGCCGCGATCGCGACCTCGACCGCGAGGAGCCCGACCGGCGGGGCGAGCGCGACGATCGCAGCGAACCACCAGATGTCGGCCCGCCCGGCGCCCGCCCGTACGAAGACGTCGGGGGCGCGCCCGAACACGTCGAGGATCGGTTGCGCGACGGCGAGCCCGCACAGCGCCAGCAACTCGGCGAAGACGACGAGGAACGGCCGCGCCGCACGCGGGCGTCGGCGCAATACGCCCGGCGCTCCCGAGACGCGCCGAGCGCGCGACGCCTGAAGTCGCTCGCGTCGCGTCGGCACGCCATCGACCCTACGGCGTCGTGGCCTCCGGTCCGTGGCGGTCGCGCTGCAAGAGGCGCCGGATCTCGGCCGTGCCGGCGATGATCTCGTCGAGCGTCGCGGCACACGGGATGAGGCTGAGCGACGGGCAGCCCGCGTCGCCGTACGGCGCGAGTTGTTCGGCGACCTGAGCGGGCGTGCCGTAGGGGCAATACCGTTCGAACACGTCGAAGTCGACCTTGTAGAGCGCTTCGATCTCGCTGGCGACCGCGCGGCGGGCCGAGGAGCGGTCGGCGCCGATGCCGCACCACACGACCATCCCGTGCTGCCAGTCGGTGTCGGCGCGCCCGAAGCGGTCGGCTTCGGCCTCGATCAGCTCGACCGCCGACGCGAAGCGCTTCGGTGAGTTCGCGAAGCCGACCCAGCCGTCGCCGAGACGGGCCGCGCGCCGCAGCGCCGCGTCGGAACGCCCGCCGACGATGATCGGGATCGGCTCGGCCGGCGTCGGGCGGATGAGCGCGCCGTGGAGATCGAAGTGCTCGCCGACGTGCGTGACACGTTCACCGGCGAGGAGGCGGCGCACGATGTCGAGGCTCTCGTCCATGCGGCGACCGCGGGTGCCCGGCGCGACGCCGCAGACCTCGATCTCATGACGGTCTTCGCCGCCGATCCCGACCCCGAAGCGGATCCGACCCGGCGCGAGCAAGGCGAGCGACGCGAGCTGCCGCGCGACCGGAACCGGATGGCGCAGCGGCAGGAGGTAGACACCGGTGTGCACCGAAATGGTGGGGTGCGCGACGGCGAGTGCGGTCGCGTTGACGATCCCGTCGAAACCGGTGCCGTCCCAGAAGCTGACGTGGTCGAAGACCCCGACGTGGTCGATCCCGGCGGCAGCGATCGCCGCCACCGAGCCCCGCAAGGCGTCGACCCCACCGGCGAGGTGCTGCTCTCGCAGCATCACCCCCACCTCGCTCGAACCGTGCACTACCGACATTTCGGCAGAGTACGGGCATCCCGCCTCCGGCGCCACCTCCGGCGTGTGAACTTCTGTGAACGGAGCCTCGGAATCGCCCGATTCGCCCGCCGATACGATCCCGCGGATGTTGATCTCCCCCCGCTACGACGGTCCGCCGATCCTGTCGCTCGACGGTGCCGCCGACGATCAACTCGTGCCGGTGACCCGCCAACGACGCCGCCTCGAGGCGACGCTCGCGCGCCTCGGCGACGACGAGTGGGCCGCCCCGAGTCGCTGCGCGGGCTGGAGTGTCCAAGATGTCGTCGCGCACCTCGTCGGGACGAACGCGTTCTGGCACGCATCGGTGGTCGCGGGCCTCGCGGGCACCCCGAGCCGAGTCCTCGCGGCGTTCGACCCGGCCGCGACCCCGCCGCTGATGGTCGACACGATGCGATCGCTCACACCACCCGAGGTGCTCGCACGGTTCGTCGCGACGAACGACGCGTTCCTCGATTCCGTCGCCTCGCTCGATTCCGACAGCTGGTCGACGATCGGGGAATCACCGGCCGGCCACGTGCCGATCCGGCTCCTCGCACAACACGCGCTGTGGGACGCGTGGATCCACGAGCGCGACATCGCCCTCCCGCTCGGGTCGAACCCCGCCGCGGAGCCCGACGAGGTCGCTTCGTCGTTGCGGTACGCGGCGGCCATCAGCCCGGCGCTGGCGATCGGCATGGGTCACGCGGCGTCGGGACGGTTCGCGGTGGAGGCGACCGAGCCCGCCGCATCGTTCAACCTCGTGCTCGACGACTCGGTCGTGCTCCGCGACGGCCCGGTCGATCCGGCAGCACCGTGCCTCCGCGGCGACGCGATCACCCTCGTCGAGGCGCTCAGCCTGCGCGCGCCGCTCCCCGCCGACGCGCCGGCCGAATGGCACGACGTGCTCCGAGGCCTCGCGGCAGCGTTCGACACCGAAGTGGTCGCCTGATCGCTGCCCGGCGACCGTGGCGGCGTCGCGAAATAGAGTCGCGGGGATGCCAGGGACCGAGGGCGGCACTTCGCAGGACGGCATCTTCCACGAGGGGACCGCGTTCCACTCCTTCCTCGAGTTCGACCTCGACGCCGGTGTCGACGCCGGCGCGCTGGGCGTGGCAATCGCGCGGATCCGAGCAGAGGCGGCGGCCGGTGCGCCCGCCGAGACGGTCCAGGTCGTGTTCGGCTTCGGCGCCGCGCTCCTCGGTCGTGTCGCGGCCACCTCCGTGCCGGCCGCGTTCCACGACTTCGCGGCGATTGCCGGCGCCGACGGCCGCACCGCACCCGCGACCCAGAGCGACGTGTTCGTCTGGGTGCACAGCTGGTCGCCCGGCCGCAACTTCGACGTCGTCCGCGCGGCCGGTGTCGCACTCGGCCCGCTCGGCACAGTCGCGCGGGAGACCGCAGGGTGGGTGTACCGCGACTCGCGCGACCTGACCGGGTTCATCGACGGCACGGAGAATCCCGATGTTGCCGAGGCTCGCGAGGTGGCTGTCGTCGGCGCCGGTCGCGTCGGCGCGGGCGGCAGTTTCGTGCTCGTGCAACGGTGGGTCCACGATCTCGAAGCGTTCGGTGCGCTCCCGATCGACGCGCAGGAGTCGGTGATCGGACGCACGAAGTCCGACAGCATCGAACGCGATCCGCTCCCGCCGACCTCGCACGTCGCGCGGGTGGTGAACGAAGACGAACACGGTGCCGAGATCGAGATCTATCGGCGATCGGTGCCGTACGGTGGCGCCGCCGAGGCCGGGCTCCAGTTCCTCGCGTTCAGCGACGACCTCGCCAAGTTCGAGCTGATGCTCGCGCGCATGTTCGGCACGACCGGCGACGGACTCCACGATCGTCTGACCGAGTTCAGCCGGCCGGCGACGGGCGCGTTCTACTTCGCCCCACCCACCGAGACGATGGATCGCTTCGTCGGGCCCTGAGGCGCGCAGCGATGCTTCCGTCGGCGGCGCGCAGAACTCGAGCGACAGATCGGCGAGCCGGGCGCCGGCCGTGGCTCTGCCCTCAGCGCTGCGGTTCGAGCGAGCGGAGCGTCCACGTCCCGCTCTCGGTGTAGGTGACCTCGTCGAGCGGCGCGGGGGCCGGCGACACGACCCGCAGCTCGCGATCGCCGCGCACCAGGAGGTAGCGATCCGTCGTGAACCAGAGGTCGAATCGGTCGTCGCCGGTCTGTTCGCCGCTCAACGTCGCGATGATCCTGTAGTGCACCGTCGGCTGCTCGACGCTGCCGATCGTCAGAACCTCGGATCCGACGAACTCGATCGTGCCGGTCGAAACGGTGCGCGTCTCGGTCGTCTCCGAAGTCGTGTCGCACCGCTTCGTCCAGGAGTCGCCGGCTTTCACGGTTCGCCGCACGACCACGAACGGCGGATCGCACACCGAGGTCGAGCGTTCGTCGACGACCATGGCACCGAAGTCGAAGGCCTGCTCGACGCGACCGCCCGTCTCGACGACCCCGGTGTCGTCGAGGCACCAGTGCCACTTCTGGCGGTGGAACGAGTTGTATTCGAGCGCGAAGTCCCAGCACCGATCGCCGTCGAGGGTGACGGTCGCGGGCAGCACGGGTCCCTGCTCCTGGTCGGTCGACAAGAACGACAAGTGCTCGCGGCCCGATCCGTCGTACTCATAGACGCCGGGGAGCGGGCGGTCGCCGAGGTCGCCGGTCGGCACCGACGTCGACGAGGCGCGGACTCGGTCGATCGCGTCGTCGACCGACGCCTGGTCGGGCCCGCGACCGCGCCACTCGATCGCGAGCCAGATCCCGGCGCCCGCGATCGCCGCGAGCACGAGGGCCGTCACGATCCGGCGCCGACCCCGGTGACGTGTCATCGACCGCAACGTAGCGCCGTACGACCGAGGCGTGCTTGACGTGGCGCGACCGCCACCGTAGACACACTCGCCACGAGGCGCAGCGGCGAACCGAGGAAGTGCACATGACCGCGAACCGACGCAGGCACCGGCACCGGGGAGTCATCGCGGTCTCTGTCGCCGGCCTGATGTTCGCGGGCCTGGTGCTCGCGTCGTGTTCGAGCGACGACGACGGCGATGCACGGTCGGAGTCGACCGCGAACAGCACGTCGGCGACGACGACGGCGCCGACCACGACGACGATCTCGCGGCCACCCGGGCCCGCGGCCGACCTGTCGACGGAGCTGGGCGACGGCGAACTCGCATTCCTCGGCGAAGCCGACCAGCCCGATCTCGCGCCGCTCGGCTACGCGCAGCGCGAGTACGTGGCGAACGGCTCGGCGACGTCGTACGAAGCGACCGCGGCGATGACCGGCGACGGCCGTTGGACCTTTGCTCCCGACGCGAGCGCGGCCTACGCCACGCGCGTCGTCGTGCGCGCCCCGACCGACGCCGACGCGTTCAGCGGCACGGTCGTCGTCGAGTGGCTGAACGTCAGCGGTGGTGTCGACGCGAATCCCGACTGGGCGAGCCTGTCGGAGGAGATCATCCGGGCCGGCCACGCGTGGGTCGGGGTCTCAGCGCAACGCATCGGCGTCGAGGGCGGGCCGGTGCTCGTCGCGATCGAGGGACTCCCGGGCGCCGACGACCAGGGCAAGGGTCTGAAGGCGATCGATCCCGAGCGCTACGGCGCCCTCGAGCATCCCGGTGACGGCTACTCGTTCGACATCTTCACCCAGGTCGCGCGCGCGGTCCGGTCGGGCGAGGGCCTCGGCGGGTTGCTCCCGCAGCGACTGATCGCGGCCGGCGAGTCGCAGTCGGCGGGCGCGCTCGTGAGCTACATCAACGGCGTGCACCCGCTCGTTCAGATGTTCGACGCCTACTTCGTCCACAGTCGCTTCGCGGCGGGGTTGCCGCTCGTCGCCGACGGTGGGTACGCCGACATCGCCGGCGCGATCGGCGGCGCACCGACGATCTTTCGGACCGATCTCGACGTCCCGATCCTCGACCTCCAGACCGAAGGCGATGTGACGGGCATCCTCAGCTCGTACTCGGTGCGCCAGCCCGACACCGACCGCTTCCGTCTCTGGGAAGTCGCCGGCACGGCCCACGCCGACGCGCATCTCGTCGGGGCGACCGCCGAATTCATCGACTGCGGTGTCGCGATCAACGACGGTCCTGCGCACATCGTCGCCAAGGCTGCGCTGCGGGCGCTGATCACCTGGCTCGACACCGGCACACCGCCGCCGAGCGCGCCACGCCTCGAAATCGCGCCCGGCGCGACGCCCGCCGTCGGCCGTGACGCCGACGGCATCGCGCTCGGCGGCATCCGGACGCCGCCGGTCGACGTACCCGTCGCGACCCTGTCGGGGGCGGCAGGACCGGACCCGTCGACGATCTGCCTGCTGCTCGGCTCGACGACCCCGTTCTCGGCCGAGCGACTCGCCGAGCTGTACGCGTCGAGCGAGGATTACATGGCGCGTTACGAAGCCGCGGTCGATGCGGCGATCGCAGCAGGCTTCGCGCTGGCCGAGGATCGCGACGCCCTGCTCGGGTTCGCCGACCCCTCGGGGATCTCCTGAGTCGTGCACATCAACGGTGTGGCCCATCCTGCGGAACCGGGCACTGCGGTCTACGTTCCCGCGAACGCCTGGCACTACGTGACCAACACCGGCACCGAGTCACTCCGCCTCGTGTTCGTGTCTGCCGTGGACGGATTCGGCGACGTCGTCTACGAATATCCCGAACCCGTCATGCCGGCCGATTGACCGTCGGCGGAGTTGGTCCCCCCGCCCATCTGCACGAAACTCCGTCCGATGCCCTTCGAGATCTCTTGGTTCGCGCCCTCATGTGTTGGCGACACCGCGCGGCTCGGTGTCGACGACCCGACCCGACGAGCCACCTTCGCCTATAACGAGCGGGTCATTCGGCTCGCCGATGACCTTGGCTTCCGCAATGTTCTGATTCCCTCGAGCTTCGTGCCCGGCATGGACCCCTGGACGCTCGCGGCCGCGGTCGGACCGACGACCCGATCCACGAGGCTGCTCCCGGCGGTGCGCGTGGGTGAGTTCGATCCGCCGATGTTCGCGCGTGCCGCGAAGTCGCTCCAGCAGATCATGGGTGGCCGGCTCACCATCAACATCATCTCCAGCGATCGTGCCGGAGAGTCGCTCTCATCGACGGACCGATACCGACGCACCGCCGAGGCCATGGTGCTGCTCCGGTCGTTCTGGGCCGAGGAGCATGTCCGCTTCGACGGCCAGTACTGGAGCTACGACCTTGCCACCGACGCCACCCGGACACGAACACCGCCGCAGATGTACTTCGGCGGCGCGTCCGAGTTGGCACGCGACGTGGCCGCGGAGCACGCCGACTGCTATCTGATGTGGGTCGAGGGTGTCGACGCCATCGCCGGTCTCGTCGACGACGTCAGGAACCGGGCGGCCCGCCATGGCCGGCAGCTCCACTTCGGGCTCCGCACCCACATCATCGTCCGCGAGACCGAAGCCGAGGCCCGCCGCGCCGCCAGCGACCTCATCAGTGCCCTCGATCCAGACGTCGGGCGTCGGTGGAAGGAGTCGTCCCACGATCATCAGTCCGAAGGGGTGCGACGACAAGACGAGCAGCGAGCGGCGGCAGGAGACGACGGCTTCGTCGAAGAAGGCCTGTGGACCGGGATCGGCGTAGCTCGCAGCGGAGTCGGCGCGGCCATCACCGGCAGCGTCGAGCAGGTGGAAGCAAAGTTGCAGGCGTACGCGAACCTCGGCATCGACTCGTTCATCTTGTCCGGATACCCGCTCGACGATGAAGCGCGACGCGTCGCCGAGATGCTGCTGCCCCGGTTCGAAGTCGGCTACCTCGAGTGACTATGTTGTGACCCCGGCGGGGTGATCCACTGGTGCAGTGTCGAGTGTCAGCTCAGCCGGTTGATGTACACATCGCGGGTGCCGTTCGTGTCGGCCGGGTCGAGGTTCGAGGCCCACGAACTGAACACGACGTAGCGTCCGTCTTCGCTCATCATCGATTCGACGCCGTACCTCGCGTCGCCATCGCTTTCGATGCCGTCGCTCGTCTGGTCGATGCGGATCGTCGCAGCCGCTGACCGATCGCGTGCGAAGGTTCCCCGGAGATCGGTCGGGCGATTCTGACCGTCACCTGCGGTGCACACCGCGTCGAACGAGACGTAGCGACCGTCGGAACTCACGTCGGAACCCGACGCGAAGCACATGGTCAAAGTCGGCGAGTCCTCGATGTCGACGCTGACGATCTCGGTGGTTCCTGAGATGCGGTCGCGAAGCAGCACGCCATTCTGTCCGGTGCCGATCAGGCTCGAATTGCGCGCGGTGAACGCCACGTACCGTCCGTCGGAACTGATCGAAGGGTCGGCGGGATTGACGGGCAACGTCTCCGGGTCGTAGGC
>SXGT01658551.1_pt1 | contig 18702 bp, 14 predicted proteins | sample 3176221 | NCBI WGS metagenome assembly SXGT01 (sample SAMN11356862, study PRJNA531348) | freshwater metagenome | isolation source: freshwater sample F1-120 | place: China: Fuxian Lake, Yuxi | collected 2017-12-25
CTTTCATTTGATCGGCGCGACGCCGTTACGCGCAGCAGGAGCCGCCGTCGCGGTGTCAAGCCTGCTTTTCTCACTCGCGCACTACGTAGGGCCGCAAGGCGACTCTTTCACATTTTTCAGTTGCCTGTTCCGTTTTGTGGCCGGCACGTTTTTTGCCATCCTGTTTTTGAAGCGGGGCTTCGGCATCGCGGCCGGCACGCATGCGCTGTACGACATCATCGTTGGTCTACTATAAGATTTCGTATTGCCAACTGGCAATTTTTTGGATCGGCGCGAGCCGATTTCTTAAATCTGCGGACCTGATTCAAGGCGCGAGCCGAGAATGATTCTTAACGCGAACCTGCTAGCTGTCAACGCAATGGCATGAGCAACGGTGATTTCTGTCAAGCCCTCTCTTGGGCGCGCCGTTTGCCTTGTCGGGACGAAACATGAAAAGTCTCTTTGTCGCGCTGCGTACTGCGACTATAATCGGACCTGCCTGACCCATCAATCATCCAACCGACGAATTCATTTGAGGGCTTCAACGTGCTGTCCGTAAGACCGAAAGTCGCCGAACTCGTGTTTCAGCTATATGGACGAGCCTTGCATCCCGAGCTGTTCGAAATCTACACCACACGCACGATTCAACGGGGCGACTACCAGGCGACCATCAACATCACCAGCGCCGGCCACACCGTCCATTGGCGCTACCAAGGGATCACACTGACAGAAGTCGCCACCAGCGCTCATCACCCGCTGCCGCAAAAGCGCCGTTTGATGGCCTACAAGCTCAAGGGACAAGGGCACGACCGCGTGGATTGCAAAGGCGGCGCGCGCTACCAGGTGAGTTTTCAGCTCGAACCGGTGGAGCCCGAGGTGTTTTGGACCTTCCAGCAGGAGCTTGTCCGCGACCCAGATCAGGGGGGCTTGCTGCATCGCTTCGATTCCAGTGGCCGAATCGCCATGGGCGCTCTGAGCTACATCCACGCGGAATCCCGCAACCGCAGCCTTCTGGTGCAGGCATTCCACACCTTCCCCGACGACTACGCAATCGTCAAAAGCCAATCGCTCTTTGAAGTCCCCTAGTGTCCTGCTCACGCTCCGCCTGAAGAGCACGTCTGCGCCATCGTTGCTGGGGCTGTGCCCCATGCACTGGTGCTTTGTCCATAACGATTCTACGAGTGCGAGACACCGACGGCGATTTCGCTTTGTAGCACTTACGGAGGTCTCGCACTCGTAAGTTCAAAGTGGTCAAAGCACTAGGCTGCGAACTTGATCGGTCCACTCGGCGAGCGGAGCTTGAAGAGGCCGAAGATCTCTTGCTGCGTAAGACCCGGGCTGCGCCGCGGATCGGCGTCGCTGAAGATGGTGTCGAACAGCTCGCGCTTTTCGCGCAGCACCTGGTCAATGCGCTCTTCAATGGTGCTCAACGCTAGGAATCGCGTGATTGTCACCGGGCCTGCGGCGCCGATCCGATGCGCACGGTTCACCGCCTGATCCTCCACGGCCGGGTTCCACCAACGGTCGAACAGGAAAACATACTGCGAGAACTGCAGGTTCAAGCCGACGCCCCCCGCGCCGTAGCTCATCAGGATCACGTGCCTGGCAGGGTCGTTGCGGAACCGCTCAATCACGGCATCGCGATGCTGCGGGGGAATCTGGCCGTGATACTCCAGCGGGCCGAACGGCTGCAGCTTCGCGGACAATCGCTTGAGCGTGGTCACCCATTGGCTGAAGACGATCGCCTTGCGGCCGCTGGCAGCGACTTCTTCCAAATCGGCGGCCAGACGCTCCAACTTGCTCGAGGCGCCGGTGGCGGGATCGAAGTTGCAAATCTGCTTGAGTCGCAGCACGAGCTCGAAAATGTGCTGGATCTTTGCCAATTCGCCCATCTCGGTGAGTTGCAGCACGCCTTCGTTCTCGGCCAGCTCGTAACTGGCGCGCTGATCGGGCGAGAGATCGAGTTCGGCGTCGCGGTACATCTTGGGGGGGAGTTCCGTTAGAACTTTGTCTTTGGTGCGACGCAAGACGAACTCGGCGGCGGCCCGACCCATTTGCCGCGGCTTCATTTCACGGTTGAGAAAACCGGGAGCCAGAAACTCGAAGATGCCCAGCAGATCTTCCCCGCTATTCTCGACGGGCGTGCCGGTGAGCGCCCAGCTGCGGCGTCGTGGAATGGCGCGCACGATCTGGCTGATCGTCGCACTTCGGTTCTTGATGCGTTGGGCCTCATCGAGGACCACCAGGTCGAAGTGCAATTGGGACGAGTTGACCAGCTCGCGATCGCGCTGCAGCAATTCGTAGTTGGCGACCTTAATGGGTGAATCGGTTTCCAGCCACTGCCAGCGGCGCTTGGTCTGGTCACCTTCGACCATCGCCAGCGGCAACTCCGGCGCCCACTGCGCGAACTCGCGATGCCAGTTGGTCACAAGTGGCTTGGGACACACGACGAGTACGCTGCAAAGTTCGCCGGCGTGCAGAAGCAGGCGGATCGCCGTAATCGCCTGCATCGTCTTGCCCAGGCCCATCTCGTCCGCTAACAGGGCCCTCATGCGGGGATACAAAAACGCCACTCCCTCAAACTGGTACGGAAACGGGTGAAACGGAAACTCCAATTGCCCATCGCCGACAATGGTTTCCAGCGCCGGCTGCAGCACGTAATAAAGCCGGTCTGCCAGCTTGAGGCAGTCGCCCGGCAGTTTGATGCGCGTGAGCGGCGCGCTGACCCTCGTTGTCACCCGGGCCGGTTTCTCGGAGATCTGCCTTGGCGTCTTCAAGTACCGCGGCAACGAAACGGCGGATGAACCCGTGAATCGAAAACTTTGTATCGCCACCTTCGCCTTGCCGGCGGGCCGCGACAGGACTGTCGGCTTGCAGGCGGCGATTGCCAGCGATTGAAGCTTGGGCGATGTGCCACGGGCCAGCTGGGACTGCCAGCCCGTCACGAAATGCGAAACCCCGATCGCAAATTCAGCAGCATCTCTGCTGACCACGTCGGGTGATGATGACGGCAAATCGCTCATCCTGATGCTTTTCCCCCGCTCCCCCGCCGCAGCGGGAAGGGGGAAGTAACGCCGGCTTTCTGCAATGCCTTCTCAGGCCGCCTGGCGGGCTGCCGCGGCGCGGTGGGCTTCCTCCACGGCTTCGCGGATCCGGCCGAACGGCTCAAACAAGTCGAACGCGCCGAGCGCCGACATGCGATCGAGAATACGGTCGCGATCAGGCAGGTAATCTCCGCTGGTAACCATGCGATGTTGACCGATCGTAAACTCCACGACGGCGTCGAAGTGCCGGCGGGCTTGATTCACGGCCAAATCGTCGGCGATCAATAACGCCACGGGAAGCGATACGAACTCGCGGACGGCCATCACAGGCGCCTGGTCGGTCCATACGGCAAGCGGTGCGATGCCCCCTTTGTTAATCAGCGCTCTTGCGATCTCCTCGCCGAAAAGATATGGCGCCAACGTTGGTCCAAAAAGTATCTGCTGCGCGCGGCTGGATTTGACCGGAGCGGTGCAATGAAATTCCAGCGGCCGGCCAGATGGATTCAGGATCAGGTAGCCGCCAACGAGCCCAATCTGCTCCAGCTCAACGACCGTCAAGAAACCTAACGCATTGGACGCGGCATCGCTCGCCTTGGTCAACTCGGCCATAGTGCGGCGGTTACCTTGGTGAGGTGATAGGACGGCTGGACGGTGCGACCAGACGGGGACGCCTGGTCATTCCATTGCTCCTTCGTCCCAACGTCCGTCCGAGGTGGGCTGTGAATTGCATCGGGCGTTGGGTCTTGCAGGCTTTAACGCTTATGTCGACGATTGTGCGGCAAAATCTCACGGTCGTACCGGCAAAGTCTTCCCACTTTCCCGCCACCATCGCCGCTGGCTTCCCCGGGCCCGCATTAACCAACCCGAAGCGTCGGCAAGGGAAGTTCGGGATGCGCCAGGGGGTCGGGAGTTGGTTTCGCGGAATCGACTTTCTCCGATGGTATAGTCAACTCCGCGAAATCGACTCCCGACCCCTTCTACGTGACAGCGCAAAAACTGCATGGCCGCAGGGGGACATCAGTGCCAATCAGTTATCCGCTGCAGGGCCGGCGGCGCCGGCCGGATTCGCGTGACTTTCCCATCCGCGGCCGGCCAAGCCGGCCCTACCAGGTTGCCGAATGTAAAACACTGATCGGCCCTGGGGCTAGTGGCAATTCGGACCGGCTTGCGTTACAATCGAGGGAGCTCTCAACCCAAAGGATACTCGTTCATGGCGCGTGATACTCAGCCGGCTTCGTTGTTTACCCAAGTTGACATCACGGCGGCGACCCACCTCCCCCGGCCGCTGCATTCCCAGAACACGCAGGAGGAGCAGCTCTCCTTGCTGCGAAGTGTGCTGACAGCGCAGGACCGGACCAACGAATTGCTGGAGGAGATCGTCTCCAACATGTCTGCCGTGCATCGCCACCGCGCGGCCGAGTTGTCTCAATGGAAGGACGCCAATCCGGCGCTGGCAGAGAGCTGCCGCTATGCCTCCGAAGCGCTGACGCGCGTGCAAGTGGCGTATCTCGATCAGATCACGCGCGAAGTCAACGACAACGAAGAATCGATGGCCGACGGCGAATACGCGCTCAATGAATTCGTCGATCGATTTGGGCCGCGTTTAGCCCAGCTCAACGGTGTGATTCAGGTGCTGGCCACGCTCGGCAGCACGCCTAATCTGGCCGCAGCCGAGTAGGACTGGCCGCAGCCGAGTAGGGCTTGCCGCAGCCGAGTGGGGCGGATTTCCAATCCGCCGATGGTTGGCCGCGGGACATTTATCGGTGCTGATTGCAGGCGTCGAAATGATCCCCCACGGATGGAAAATTCGCCTGGCGCTGCCGGTTGCCCAGCCACCACGGCCGCGGCTAAACTGATGCAGCGGGTAGGTGTCGGTCGCCGCTGCGATTTTTTCCTTCAGGTGCGTTCATGTCTCCCGAGGCCAAAGATAGTTCCAACCTGGATGCGGCTGCAAGAACAGCCCACGAGGTGCTGGATGCCCACACCTATGAGACCGTCCAATGGCACTTTCATGAGTCCACCGGCTGCCCTTTCTGGTTGGAGCAAAGGCAGAATCTCAAGTTCGATCCTCTCAAAGACATCAGGACCTTCGACGATCTGAAGAAGTTTGAGCCATTCGAAGATGCGTGGTTGCGCGGTGGCCCGGTGCGCCGCTGGGTGCCCAAGGCATTCGCCGACAGACCGATTTACGTCTTCGAAACCGGCGGGACGACGGGCGTACCGAAGAGCCGCATCGCCGTGGACGATTGGCGGACGGACTACTCGCTGTTTAGCAAGACGCTGCCGGACGAGCATTTTCCGCCCGGCGCAAACTGGTTGATGCTGGGTCCCAGCGGCCCGCGCCGCTTGCGACTGGCGATTGAGCACCTTGCCCAGGTGCGGGGCGGCATCTGCTTTTGCATCGACCTCGACCCGCGCTGGGTGATCAAGCTCATCAACAAAGGCTGGATGGAACACTTGGAGGCGTACAAGCAGCACTGCATCGATCAGGCGATCACGATCCTGGGAGCCGGGCACGATATTCGCTGCATGTTCACCACACCCAAGCTGCTTGAAGCGCTTGCGCTGGCGCTGGAGAAACGCGGTCAGACGATCCGCGGTACGGGCATCACGGGAATCTTCTCCGGAGGCACGGAATTTACTCCCCAGTGGACGCGATTTGCCACGGAAGAATTCCTGGAGGGCGTGTACATGACGCCCACCTATGGCAACACCCTGATGGGCTTGGCGTGCAGTAAGCCGGTAACCGCCTCCGAGGGATACAAAATCAGTTACTACGCACCGCAGCCGCGGGCCGCAATCGAGGTCGTCGATTTCAATAACTATGATCACGTAGTGGGTTACGGGCAAACGGGCCGCGTCAAGCTGACGACGTTGACGAAGGAGTTTTTCGTCCCCGGCTTCATGGAACGCGACGAAGGCGAACGGGAAATGCCGTACATCCACTACCCCTGGGATGGCGTCAGCGGCGTGCGTCCGTTTCATGAACTGGCCGAAGCGACGACCGTCGGTGTGTATTAATGTCGTTCAGCATTCAAATCACGCGATTAGCCTCCCACGATTCCTTGAGATACGGCAACCGCGAAGCTGAGAGAACTCCAGGAGTAGCGAGGCTGCTATGTTAAGCATTCCCGCACTGCGATGGGGTCAACCGTACCCGTCATTGGAGATCGAGACCGTTGTCCACTTTGCGACGGGTGAAGCTGTCGCCAATGTCAGTCAAGCCAACGGTGGTTTGGTACAGCGCGACATGCGCAATGCGCAAGCCGCACGCGATGCTCTCCGCGCGATCTCATGCGCGGACTTGATCGAACGCTGTAAATCCGCCGCCGATGCGTACTTGAACGGCACGCTGCCGCTCGGCGACGGCCAGCAGTCGCCCGATGAGTTCGTGCATGCTCAATCGGCCACCAGCGGTTTGCCCGAACATATCTGCCGGGCGAACATGAAGAAGAACCACGCCGTGCTTTCGAACATGGAGCGGATGCTCGACGCTCTGACGCGCGGGCTCGATCTGGCAATCCTCACTCGCGGCTACGGCAAGGAAAGTCGCGGCGTTGTTGTCAGCTACCAAGCGCAGTCGCCGGTGCTGGGCCTGGTGCTACCGTCCAATTCGCCGGGGGTCCACACCCTGTGGCTGCCGGCGATTCCCCTGCAACTGGGGCTGGTGATGAAACCCGGCTCGCAAGAGATCTGGACCCCGTACCGAGTGTTCGCGGCGATGGTGGAAGCGGGCATCCCCGCCGAAGCCTTTTCGATCTATCCCGGCGGCCATGATGTGGGGGCTGCGGTGATGGCGGCCTGCAATCGCTCAATGATCTTTGGCGGCCAGGCCACGATCGAAAAGCACAAAGGCGATCCGCGAATTCAAGTGCATGGCCCCGGCTTCAGCAAGATCCTGCTCGGCGACGACGCGGTGGATCGCTGGGAAGATTATCTTGAATTGATGGTCGAGAGCATTTACTCCAACGCCGGTCGAAGCTGCATTAACGCATCCAGCGTTTGGGCGTCGCGGCACACGATGGAAATCGCTCAAGCACTTGCCGATCGACTCGGTCCGATCGAGGTCAAGCCCCCGACGGACCCCACATCAGGTCTCGCGGCCTTTACGCTGCCCGGAGCGGCCGCGGCCATTTGGCGGACGATCGAAGCGGGTTTCCGTGAAGAGCACGTCACGCATGTAACGGAGCCGTTTGGTCCGCGACTCGTCGAGCAACAGCGCTGCGGTTACTTGCGCCCGACCATCGTGCATTGCAAGTCGCCCACCGCCGCACTTGCCAAGAGCGAATACATGTTCCCCTTTGCCGCCGTCGTGGAATGCCCGCAGGAGAAAATGATCGACCAGATGGGTTATACGCTCGTCGGCACGGCCATTACCGGCAATTCCGAATGGCAACAGCAATTGACCGACGCCACCCACATTGATCGCTTGAATATCGGCCCGATTCCCACCAACAATCTCGACTGGCTGCAACCGCACGAAGGGAACCTTGTGGAGTTTCTGTTCCGCGCGCGGGCGTACCAGATCCGGAAATAAGAAGTCCGCGATCAACAGTCCAACACGGCCATCCCGGCTCCCGACGCCTGACTTGTATCCCCCCATGATCTCCTTCGACTACCAACCGCGCACACGCATCGTCTTCGGCCCAAATAAGGTCGATTCGTTGGGTGAGCTTGCGGGCGAACTGGGAGCGCGAACCGCGCTGGTCGTCAGCGATCCCGGGATTGTGAAGGCGGGGCATGTGGAGCGCGGCATGGCGGTGCTCAGGCGGGCCGGCATTGAATCAACGCTGTTCGAGGGGGTGGGAGAGAATCCGACGACCGACCACGTGGCAGCGGGCCTGCAAGTCGCCACACGACACGAGCCGGAGCTGATTGTCGGCCTTGGTGGCGGCAGCGCCATGGATTGCGCCAAGGGCATCAATTTCTTGCACACCAACGGTGGTCGGATGCGGGACTATTGGGGCGTGGGCAAGGCGCTTAAGCCCATGTTGCCGATGATCGCCGTGCCCACCACTGCCGGCACAGGAAGTGAGACGCAATCGTTTGCGATCATCAGCGATGCCCAGACGCACGTGAAGATGGCTTGCGGCGACAAGAAGGCGTCGTTTCGCGTGGCGATTCTTGATCCGGTGCTGACAGTCTCCCAGCCAGACCGGGTGACGGCGCTGACCGGCATCGATGCCGTTTCGCACGCACTTGAAAGCTACGTGACAACGGTGCGCAATCCCGCGTCGCTGGCCTTCAGCCGCGAGGCCTGGCTATTGCTTTCCGAAAACTTCGCCCGCGTTCTCGACGACCCGAACGACATCGAGGCCCGCAGTGGCATGCAGCTTGGCGCGTGCTTCGCCGGACTGGCCATCGAAAACAGCATGCTAGGCGCGACGCACGCCCTGGCGAACCCACTGACGGCTCACTTTGCGGTGCCACATGGGCAGGCGATCGCACTCATGCTGCCGCACGTGATTCGCTACAACGGCGTCGAGTTTGGCGCATGGTATCGCGATCTGCTGGAAGACACCGGCGGCTCGAACGGCTCGGCGACGCGCCGCCATGAGGCGGACATCCTGGCCGACATGGTCGCAGGGTTCACTGAGAAAGCCCAATTGGCGAGTCGACTTGCCGACGTGGGCATCGATCGCGAACAATTACCCATGCTGGCAGCTGATGCTGCCAGGCAATGGACCGGTAAATTCAATCCCCGCCCCGTCGAAGAACCGCAATTTCTGGCATTGTATGAGCAGGCTTATTGAATGCAGTTTTACCGCATTCGTTTTGGCGTGGGCTGTTGGCTCACGGTTGTTGGCCGCCGATTGGCCACTTGCGCGCGGCGATGCTAAAGCCACGGGCGTTGCGGCGGAATCCCTTCCCGAGACGCTCGACGTGCTTTGGAAATTTCAGGCGGAGAAAGGCGGGGCCTTCGAGGCCACGGCGGTGATCGCGGATGGCATTGTCTTCGTCGGTTCATTCGACGGAAATTTGTACGCCGTCGATCTGCAGAACGGAGAGAAGAAATGGGCTCACAAGACCGACCTTGGTTTTGGCGCTGCCGCGGCAATCCGCGATGGCCGCGTCACGGCCGGCGATTCCGACGGTAAAGTGGTTTGCTTGAACGCCGCCGACGGCCGGAGAGTGTGGGGGTTCGAAACCGGCGGTGAAATCAATGGCGGGCCTAATTTCTACAAGCAGAATGTGCTGATCGGTTCGCAGGATTCAACGCTCTACTGCCTGAATGCAGAATCCGGCAAGAAGGTTTGGGAACTGAAAATTGGCGATCAGATCCGTTCGCTGCCAACCGTGGTGGAGAACCGCGCGTTTCTGGCTGGGTGCGACGGCAAACTGCATATCGTCAATCTCGATGATGGTTCGAGCTTGGGCGCGGTCGAAATCGAATCACCGACCGGCTGCACCCCGGCTGTGCTCGGCGACCGTGTGTACTTCGGCACGGAAGGTTCGGCGTTCCTGGCCGTCGATTGGTGCAGAGAAAAGGTTGCCTGGCGATTTTCCTCGCCGCGGCAGCAGGGCTATCGATCGAGCGCCGCGGCGACCAACCATGCGATCATTTTCGGCGGACGGGACAAGCAAGTCGTGGCCCTCGATCCCAAGTCCGGCTCGGAGCTTTGGAAATTTTCCGCCCGGCATCGCGTCGATAGTTCGCCCGTCGTGAGCGGCAACCGCGTGTTCTTCGGCTCCGCCGACGGCCGGCTTACCGCACTCGACGTGAAAACCGGCGAACGGGTTTGGGAATACGAAGCCGGCGGCCAATTCAACGCCTCGCCGGCCGTAAGCAACGGGCGATTAGTCATCGGCAACACGGACGGAACCCTCTATTGCTTTGGCAAGAAACCGTGATCGAACAAACGATACCCGATAGAATGTCTCCATGGTCACTGATGCCACCAAGACGGAAGTTGGCAGCTACTTCATAGCCAACTATCCGCCGTTCAGCCAATGGAGCCCGGACGCGCTCGATGACGTGCGCGCCGCGCTCAACGCGCCGCCGCGCGACGTGCCGCTTGGCCTCTATTTGCACATTCCGTTCTGCCGCAAGCGCTGCAAATTCTGCTACTTCCGCGTGTACACCGACAAAAACGCCCACGACGTTGAGCAGTACGTCGCCGCCTTGTCGCGCGAGATCGAGCTGGTCAGCAAATTGCCCGTGATGGGGGGGCGGCCCTTTCGTTTTTTGTATTTCGGCGGCGGAACCCCCTCGTTCCTGTCCGGCAAGCAGCTTACCTCCCTCTTCGATCGCCTGCGGGCCAATATCCGCTGGGACCAGGCCGAAGAAGTGACCTTCGAGTGCGAGCCAGGCACGCTCAGCGAGCCCAAGGTGCACACGCTGCGCGAACTCGGCGTCACGCGGCTGAGCCTCGGCATCGAAAACTTCAGCGACAGCATTCTGGAAGAAAATGGCCGGGCCCACCTTTCAAGCGAAGTCTACAGGTCCTGGGACTGGATTCGAGCCGCGGGTTTTCCCAACGTCAACATCGACCTGATTGCCGGCATGGTCGGCGAATCCTGGGACAATTGGCGCGACAGCATCCGCCGCACGGTGGAGCTGGCGCCGGACAGCGTCACGATCTACCAAATGGAATTGCCCTTCAACACGGTCTACTCGAAAGACATCCTGGGCAACCAGTTTGAAACGCCGGTCGCCGATTGGCCAACCAAACGCGCCTGGGTCGATTACGCTTTCAACGAGTTGGCCGCCACCGGCTACCGCGTATCGAGCGCTTACACGATGGTCCGCCAGAGCGGTCGAGGACCGGCTCATGCTGCGCAGTCTTCGCAGAACACTAGACATGTCACCTTTTCCGACGAGGGCTCTCAAACAACCAGCTTCAGCTACCGTGACAACCTCTGGCGCGGCAGCGACCTTTTGGCCACCGGCGTCGCCAGTTTCGGCCACGTCTCGGGCGTGCATTACCAGAACCAGCCGGACTGGCCCGGCTATATCGGCATGTTGGACCGCGGCGAATTGCCCCTATTGCGCGGCCTCAAACCAACGCCGCACCAGTTGCTGATCCGCGAGATGATCCTGCAGCTCAAAACAGGCCGCCTGGACGCCGGTTACTTCCGCCAAAAATTCGGCGTGGAAATCCTCAAAGCATGGCGCAAGGAATTCCTTGCGCACCAGGCTGACGACTACCTGACGATCGCCGGCGACCATATCGAACTCACCCGCCAAGGGCTGCTGCGAGCCGACGCATTATTGCCAGTCTTCTTCGAACCCGAACACCAGGGCGTGCGATATACGTAACCGTTCACGGGCAAAGTCAGGGGAACAGGCATATCTCCCGGGTAACCGTTCACGGGCCAAGAGAGGGGGACAGGCACATTTTCCCGGGAACTACGTTGGGCGACCGTCCAACAGGACGATGAAGCTCTCTCGAATTCGCCGGGAAAACGAGCCAGTCCCCGCCCCGTGGAGCCGCGCTGCTGAGAACTGTACGACGATATAGGATGCAAGCGCCTGTCGGAGACTTGCGAAATATCAGAGCAACTGGCAGACCAGGTCCCCCACTTCCTTAGTGCCGTAACCCATTTTCCCGGCGGCCTGGCTTTTCATTTTCGTGCCGGTGACCTTTTGGATCGCGGCCATGATCCTCGCTGCCGCTTCTTCATGGCCAGTGTGCTCTAAGAGCATGCTCATGGCGTTGATGGCGGCGATTGGGTTGATCACGTTCAGACCGGTGTACTTGGGGGCGCTGCCGCCCATCGGTTCGAACATGCTCGTGCCGCCGGGATCCGGATTCAGGTTGCCCCCCGCCGCCACGCCCAGGCCGCCCTGGATGATCGCCGCCAGATCGGTGATGATGTCGCCGAACATGTTCGTGGTTACAATCACGTCGTAATATTCGGGCTGCTTGACCATCCACATGCAGCAGGCGTCCACGTGATTGTAGTCGGCCTTCACGTCGGAGTATTCCCTGGCCACATCCTGAAACGTGCGCCACCATAGATCGTGGCCGTAGGTCAGCACGTTCGTTTTGGCAACCAAGGTCAGCATCCTGCCCTTGGGGTTGTTTCGCTTGCGCGTCAATTCAAACGCCCAGCGGATGCAGCGCTCGCAACCTTTACGCGTATAGATCGCGGTTTGCTCAGCCACTTCGTCGGGCGTGTTCTTCTTCAGGAAGCCACCAACGCCGGCATACATGTCCTCGGTGTTCTCGCGAACGACGATGAAATCGATGTCGTCCGGGCCCTTATCTTTGAGCGGCGTCTCGACGCCGGGAAACAGCTTCACCGGCCGCAAGTTAATGTACTGGTCAAGCTGAAAGCGCAGTTCGAGCAGCAACCCCTTTTCGAGCACGCCGGGCTTTACGTCGGGATGTCCGACGGCGCCGAGATAGATTGCGTCGAACTTTCGCAGTTCATCGGCCGCGCCCGGCGGCAGCACTTCGCCTGTTTTCAAATAGCGCTCTCCACCCCAGTCGAAATGCTTGAGTTCGAAGTCGAACTTTTCCAGCTCCGAAACGGCTGTCAGGACTTTCAATCCTTCTTGGGCCACTTCGGGACCCGTACCGTCGCCGCCGATGACCGCGATGCGTGTTTTCTTGTGGATGTTCAAAATGATTTCCCCGGCGATGGTGCGATTGTGAATCTGAGAATTGTAATAAAATCACGCCCCGATTCGCCAGTGGGGGTTGAGCGGTTCTGCGTCGCTTGACCACGCTCGGCGGAGGGGCCGGCCGGGCAACGATTCAGATCAATCCGACCAGATTCCGGCTCGCCGCGATTTCGCCTCGCGCTCGGCCGCTCTCAATCGGCGCTTGAAGGTTTCGGAAAAACGAAAGCCCGGTGTGAAGCGACCCAATCCGTGGCGGATCAGTTCTTCGTTGAGCAACTTTCCGTCGACCCAAACATACGCCAGATAGCGGCCGTACTTGTCGAGCCGCTCATCGTCGAATTGCAATCGCACGACGCCGCCGCCGCGGGCGACGAACGCACGCGTGAAGGCACCCGCCTCGGGACCCCAGCGCTCGGGCGGTTGCTCGCGCTTGTGCGTCTCGGGCGTGTCGACACCGATCAGCCGAATCCGTTTAGCGTCGACAAGTGTCAACGTATCGCCGTCGATGACAAACGACACAACATAGTGGCCTTCAGCCAGGTCGCGAGGTCGATCATCTTGCCGAAGAAGAAATACGACGCGCAGCGCAATCGCCAGCACTATTGGCCAAGCAACCCAAAAACGCCAGGTGCGAAGCGGCCGAAACTGCCGAGTGATGTTCATCAAGCCGCGACCGTGGGTCGCGCCGGCGCGACCGGGTGCCCTTTGGGCGGGTCGCGGCTTTATCGAGGTACGATTAGTTCTTACTGAACTCCACCAGGTCCGACAATCCACGACCCAGCGGATGCTTGACAAAATTCTTGCGACAATCCGAGCATAGATCAAACCGCATCTGCTCGTACACCTCGGGGGCGACCGCTTCGTCATCCTCGTCTTCGGCACACTGCAGTATGTCCTGCATCTCTTGAAGGTGATCCCGGTCCTCGTCAAGTTCGACAAGCGGGTTTTGATCGAAGGCGGCGTAGACTTCCATACGGACCACATAGCGCACATCATCGTTGGGGATCGGCCGTTTGCAGCAGTCGCACGAGTAATGCATCATGGCGTCGTTTCCTTGCCGGCTGGGTACTAAGTCAGGCTTTCGAGCCTGACGAATTGTTTTGGCAGGCTGTACAGCCTGACTGGTTAACCCCATCCTAGTGTGCCGCAATTGACCGACGCAAGACGGGACGGGAAACGTCCGATGGCACATTCCGTGCCGTCAGGAACAAGTCCTGGCGTGCAGGAAATATTTGACGCCGCGAAGGCCAATGCAACCCCCTGCGATCGTGATTTTCGTTTGCTCGGCACTCTCATCTGGCACACCACGCAGCCAGCGATTAAAATGATTAGGCGGTTGACGAGGCTTGCGGCAGATACGACGCACGATTGGGAGTTGGCGTTGCAACTTTCAGGTGTGCCGCCGATAGGTGCTCTCCGTCGATCGAGGCGATTCATGGCAAATGAATTCGCCGGAATTCGGTCCGTCCGATCGCAACCTGCTCGCCGCGGCAGGGCGAGTTCGGATCAATCCGGCTTCTTATCGGGGGGAGAAGGTTACATGAGTTTTAGGGCCTCCACGGGCGTGCTCGGCGGCGGTGCGTCAGGCAGCAGTGTCTTAGGCAGCAGTGTCTTAGGGAGCAGTGTGCTGGTGCTGAACCGCTTTTACATGGCCATCCACGTGATCAACGTGCGCCGGGCCTTCAGCTTGCTATGCCGAGAGCTGGCGGAAGTTATTCACATTGTGGATGGTCAGTATGCCAATTACAGTTTTGACTCCTGGCGTGAAATCAGCGAGCTCAAGGCCGAGTTCAAAGAGCCGCACGAAGATTGGATCCGTTCGGTTCATTTTGAAATCCAGGTACCGCGCGTGATTCGATTGTTCTCCTTTGATCGCGTGCCCAAGCAAACGGTCCGCTTCAATCGCCGCAACATCTTTGCCCGAGATAGCAACAAGTGCCAATATTGCGGCAAGCATTTTCCGACCAGTGAGCTGAGCCTCGACCACGTCGTCCCGCGCAGTCGCAATGGGCAGACGTGCTGGGAAAACATTGTCTGCGCATGCGTCTTGTGCAACGTGCGCAAGGGGGGTCGCACGCCGCAAGAAGCGCACATGAAACTGGTCAAGCCGCCCGCGAAACCCAAGCGCAGTCCGCTCTTGGCCATCAAACTTGGCAACCCCAAGTACGAAAGCTGGAAGACGTTTCTGGACAACGCTTACTGGACGGTGGATTTGAAGTAGGGAGAAATGGCTAATACCTGGAATTCAGCAGATACATTCATCTAAATCCCGTGCGGGTGCCTCTCCTGGCTCGACCGGAAGAAAACCGGTGAAGCAGCTATCCTGGTTACCACGGGTCTGGCACGACACTTCTCCTTGGGTGTGGTTTCGAAGGTTTGACGTCACGTCGAAAAAGGCGCAAACCGGTCTAGATCCTGGTCTACCTGGGAGCTTGGAACATGACCCTGCAACGCGCGCACAGCGTCGGTGCCTGCGACGCCAAAACACTGAATGTCAAATTGCCCGGCAAGTAACCTTGCTCGTTACCGCCGTTGGAATTGCCAATCACCGCCCCACTCCCTGGACCAGTGACAGCCAGTCGACATCCACGCGCGTATGCAGGCGCGACGCGATCTCCAGCAGGTCGGGCCGGTCGCCGATCAGCGACCAGGCCAGGTCAACGATCTCCAGCCCTTCCGCTTCGAAACAGAACACAAGATCGCCGTCCGCGTCGAGGACGAGGTTCGGTTTCTGTTCCAGATAATGTTCCAAACAGGCAGTCATCGGCTTCCGTTCGCTGCTTTGCGGAACGACGCATAACAGTCGTTGTGCGCCGCCACACCTGGTCCAGAATGGCATCGCAATTTCGGCACATTGCGACAGGGGGTTGCTCGACTTGCCGGGCAGGATCGAGGCGGCCGCCAACGCGAAGTCGGCCACGTTCACTTTCCGAACCGCCTGGCTTAAAACCAGACGAGCGGTCGTACGCAGGGTCTCCGCCAGATCGGTTTGCACCGCGGCATTCGAGGCTAGCAACACCCGCAGGCCGCCATCGCGACCGAACAACGAGGTTTCCACCTCGGCCACGAATTGGGTGACTTGCTGCGATAAGGCCTTTTGCGAGGACGAACGAAGATATTGATGGAAGTTCATCCCGCCATCGCCCTGGGGTGGCGGTAAGTCCACCTGGGAAAGGGGTGTGAATTGGCCGGACAGCGCATTCAATTCACGCAACAGATCCATGACCTGATTCGAGGCGGAAGCGAGATGAATTTCATCTATGCGCCGCAAGGCCTTGGCCACGCCGCGCATCAACGTCTGGTGTAACCTCAAGCTGAAGTACTGCGACAGCAGCGGACTCGACTCCACATCCTGCTCGATATCTTTGCTTTTCTGGGCGGGATTCAGCAGTTGTCCTTGGACAGATATCGCCTCGACGTCGTACAATTTGGCCTGATCGCTGGCCTGGCGAGCCAGCCTCTGGAGGTGCTGGGCCAGCCACCTGGTGGCGCGGTGAGCGCCGCGAATGCGGCCACGTGAATCGTCCACCAATTCCCAGACCCATTCGCGCAGCACGGACGCACGTTCATCGGCCATCAGCTTCAAGCGTTCGTTAATCACTGCCTGGAGGGGAAGGAATTCTGCTTCCTGACGACCCTCGGCCGTGTCCGTCCCCAACATACGATCGGCCAGGTCCATGATTCCCCTTCTGGTGGCCAGGCCCTGGGCTGCCTGTTCCCGGCCTTTAAACCTCTTGAGCAATTCGGCGAAATACGTTCCCGGATCACAACCCATTTCATCCGTTGCAAAATGTAGGGCCTTCCTGGCCAGACGATCGAGATCCAGCCCCAGCGATGCGGCGCGCTCTTCCGCCAGACGATCCATGGAACTGTGGAATGCGGACACCTTATCGGCTCCGGTTTCACTTTCCGTGGTCAGGTCGGAGAACTTGACCGGCTTGGCCTCCGTCACCATTTGGGGGCCACCTCGCCAGTCGTCCAAGAGCCGGCTACAGATCGTGTCCGCCATGGCCGAGGGCAAGTCACTGTTGGACAAACCCAGTTGGCACAGTCCGAAAGACCTCAAGCTCGTTTCGGGAGTAAGGACGGGGTGCTCCTGGTGTTCCTGCGCGCGGCATTGATCGAAAAACTCGCCAGCCGGTGTCACGCTGTTGCAAAACAAGTACATAGCCACGCGATCCAATCGCTCGCTCAATTCTTCTCGTCCGAGGTCGTCGCCGAGGTGCACGAGGTATCCGTGATGAAATGTTCTGCCGCAGAACGTTGCCAGACCCAGAGTTGTGTCACCGGGATAATGCCCTGCCGGTTCGCTGAAATGTTTTAGTTCTGCCAGACAAGCCAGTGTATTGGCGATGGACAAGTCATGGGCCGATGCGCGACGATCTGTGTGGTGCGTCAGGATACCGCAGACGCCGTCGTCGGGATGGCCGTGCTCCGACAGAATCTGCCGTACGGCGTAGGCCACATCCAGCACCATACCGCTGCCCGTCCCGCCGGCAATCGACGCCACGATGAAGACACGTGGCGAAGCAACTTCGAATTCCAACTTGCTCGACTTCGTCGACTCTCTAATCGCAGCTTCGTCGGAAAGTACACCGATTGCATCGCGGAGGCGTTGCATCAACTTTTCGGCATGATCGACCATCGCTAACCGGCCTAGTGGCCTGAGGCCTTCGGTCTGTAGCGAACGGGGAATGTTGTAAATCCACCGGCGGCTCATCCAGGACAGGAATTTGTTCGATTCGGCCCGATAGTCCTGGGCGCGACGGAGCGGCAGTGTCAAGGTCTCGCTGGCATTCAAGGCCGAAGCGTCGGTTGCGCTACAAGCCTGGGCCAGTGCGGATCGATCCGAATCGATCGCCAGTATCTGGACTGCCGGCACTGCCTGCAGGTCCCCCAGGCGGTCGTGCAATCGACGGCGAAGGTACTGCATGGTCTCCGTCCCCGCGCCCCCGATCGCCAGGAACAGGGTCGGACGGCAGCGGTGCTGGCCGGTCAGTTTCACCGGATTCAGGACCGCCACTTCCGCGCCTTCACCGCAGCGCGGAGTATGCACCGTGGTTTGGTCGCCAACCTGGCCGGCATCATCCAAAGAGATGGTCTTAAGCGGTCCATGCGAACCAGGACGCACGGCGCTTCGCTGAACGACCGCAGCGGCGGCGGCCATTTCCGGTTTTCTCAGGTTGCCAATAAAGGCCAGGCAACTGGGAAACCGTTTTCCCGGGTCTTTGGAAAGTGCGCGCGACACGACCACGCGATCGGATGCGGCGAGCGATTCCAGCCGGGGTTGGCTGTGCATGTGTTGAGCGGCCAGTTGCGCAGCGGTGCGGCCGGAGAAGGGCAGGACGCCAGTCAACATTTCCTGGTAAACAATTGCCAGGCTGTATTGGTCGCTATGGCGGTCAGGACGGCCGTCAAATACTTCGGGCGGTGCATAGCTTGGCGTCAGACCACCCATCAGCGACTGGCCAGAATTCGACAGTTCGCGGACCAGGCCAAAGTCGGCGACTTTCACGCGGTCCCCCACCAACAGCAGGTTTTCGGGTTTGACATCCAGGTGCTGCAAGTTGTGTTCGTCACGAAGGTAGTCCAGAGCATCCGCCGCGTCCCTGAGATATGCCAACAGCCGCTCGCGTGGCACGCCAACCATGCCGGCTCGTTGACATTCCGTGAAAATCTCCTTGAGGTTGGTGTTCGCCAGCTCGGTGACGACGATCAACTGGCCATCGACAACTTCGATACGCTCCAGTGACAGTAGAAACGGATAGCGAACTTCCTTGATGCGGTTCAGGGCCTTGAGTTCGCGGGTGGCCCGTGCATCGTCCATGTGCCCGTAGACCAGCTTGACAGCTTTGGTAAGACCGCCAGGCGCTTCCGATTTCCAGACTTCACCATAGCCGCCGACACCGATACGTTCGATCAGCCGGTAACCGGGAATCGGCTCCTGGCGACGCACTGCGAGCGGCATTAACCCAAGTTAAAGAGTTTGGACGTTCGGCAAAGGACTTAGGTGCGATTTGCGGATGTTTGTTTCACTACATTTGAATCAGCTTGTCGAGTCGCCGGAGGCGACGGGGTGGGGTCAGGCCGAGACGGTGCAGGAGGATC
>SXGT01530129.1_pt1 | contig 18700 bp, 16 predicted proteins | sample 3176221 | NCBI WGS metagenome assembly SXGT01 (sample SAMN11356862, study PRJNA531348) | freshwater metagenome | isolation source: freshwater sample F1-120 | place: China: Fuxian Lake, Yuxi | collected 2017-12-25
ATCGAGCAGGACGCTGACGTCGTGATGTTCATCTACCGCGACGAGTACTACAACTCCGAGTCCGAAAACCGCGGGACCGCAGAGATCATCGTGGCGAAGCACCGATCCGGTCCGACCGGCACCGCGCGTCTCGCGTTCCTCGACAAGTACACGAAGTTCGCGAACATGGCCCGCGAGTGACGCGGATGCTCGACGCAAAGAACGGCGTCGTGCGATTCGATCGACACGCTGCGATTGCTGGTATCGGCCAGACCGAGTTCGCCAAGAACATGGGCCGCAGCGAGCTCGATCTCGCGTGCGAGGCCGTGCGCTCGGCGTGCGCCGACGCCGGGTTCGATCCGCGCGAGATCGACGGGGTGGCGAGCTTTCACATCGAACAGATCGACGAGATCGACCTCGCATTCGCGCTCGGATTCGAACGACTGCGGTTCATGGGCCGTACCCCGTCGGGTGGAGGCGGTGCCGCGAGCGTCGTCGGGCTCGCGGCGATGGCCGTTGCGACGGGCGCTGCTCGCGCCGTCGTGGCGTTTCGAGCGCGGAACCGATCCAAGACCGCCGCCTACGGTGCCGACCCCAACCAAGGCGGTCGCCCGTGGGAGAAGGCGGGCACAACGCTGTCGGGGTATCAGCAATGGCATCATCCGTTCGGGGTCGCGGCACCGGCGCAAGAGATGGCGTTGATCGCGCGGCGACACATGCATGTCTTCGGCACTCGTGCGGAGCAGTTCGGCATGCAGGCCGTCGCCCAGCGAGCGCACGCAGCGACGAACCCCAACGCGATCATGCGAACGCCGATCACCCTTGACGACTGGGCATCGAGCCGGGTGATCGCTGATCCGATTCGCTTGTTCGACTGCTCGTTGGAGAACGACGGCGCGGTCGCAGTCTTGGTGACGACGCGAGCGCGCGCTGCGGATCTCGCGCAACCCCTCGTCGAAGTCTTGGCGCACGGGCAATGTGACGGCCCCATCCATACCGACCTCGCGCGCTTCTTCGCGCATACCGCGCTGTTCGGTGAGCGAGTGAATGGGGCGGCGGCGATGTCACCGGATCTGTTCGGGGTCGCGGACATCGCGCCGAGCGACGTCGACGTTGCGATGATCTTCGATCACTTCACGATGGCGGTGCCGTTGTCGTTGGAGCAATACGGGTTCTGCGAGATCGGCGCGGGGGGACCGTTCATCGAATCCGGCGCGACGCACTGGCCCGATGGCGCGCTCCCGGTGAATACGCACGGCGGCAGCAACGGCGAAGCGTTCGTGCACGGACTGAACCACATCCCCGAAGCCGTGCGGCAGTTGCGAGGCACTGCGGTGAACCAGGTCGAGGGCGCGCGACATGCGTTCGTTTGCGGTTCGATCACCGACCCCTCGGGCGCGTTGTTGCTGCGGGGCCACCGATGACGCAATTCCCCGCCAAGGTCCCGATTCCCGTCGGCAGTGGTGACAGTGCCGAGTTTTGGTCGTGGTTGCGCTCGGGTGAGTTGCGATTGCAGCGCTGCGATGCGTGCAAGGTCGTTCGGCATCCGCCGCAACCCACGTGTGCGTCGTGCGGATCGACGGAACGCACATGGGTGAGGGCTTCGGGTCGAGGGGAGGTGTGGTCGTCGACGACCATCTTCCCACCGGTGCTCCCAGAGTTCGCCGACGCGGCGCCGTATCAAGCGCTCGTGGTGCACCTCGAGGAGGGTGTGTTCATGGTGACCCAGCCGGCCCCGGGCCTCGAACTCACGATCGGCGAAGCGGTCGAGGTCGTGGTGCACGTCGTCAACGACGACGTCGCGTTGCCGTTGGTGCGACGAAGCCCGACGGCGGCGTCGTAGGGTCCAGCGCCGATGGCGGCCGCGACGCTCTTGGCCTTGGCGGCGGCGGCGCTGCACGCAAGCTGGAACCTCATCGTCAAGACGAGCGCGGATCGCGAACTCGCCGCGTGGGGGCAGTTCGTTGCCGGCGCGCTGCTGTTCTTGCCGGTGCTGGTCGTGGCAGGACTCCCGCCGGTCGCGGCGTGGTGGTTCCTCATCGCGTCGGGCCTCGTCCACTTGCTCTACGTCGAAGGTCTGGTTCGGGCCTATCACCATGGCGACTTCTCGTTCGCGTACCCGATTGCGCGCGGTGGGGGCGCGCTCGTCGGAGCAGTGCTCGGAGCATGGTTGCTCGGCGATTCGCTCAGCACGCCAGCGTGGATCGCCTTGGCGATCGTCGCTGTCGGCCTGATGTCGTTCGTCCGCCCTGGTGCGAGTGCAGCGTCGATCGGGTGGGCGGTGTTCACCGCTGCGATCATCGGGGGCTACACGGCGCTCGACACCGCGGGTGTTCGCCGGTCCGGGTCGGGCGTCGGCGATCGATTCGCGTATGGGGTCGCGCTGACGGTGTGTTCCGCGGTCGCACTCACCGTGGTCGGAATCGCAAGGGGTCGCGGGAGAGAGTTCACGGCGATGATCGCCGCTCGTTGGCCCTGGGTTCTGTTGTCAGGAATCTGCCTGACCGGTGCGTATTCGGCGGTCCTCGTTGCGGTCTCGATCGACGGGGTCGATCTGGGGTACGTCGCGACGCTGCGGGAGTCGTCGGTCGTGCTCGGCGCCCTCATCGGCTGGCTCTTCTTGAAAGAGCGCCTCGGCGGCGCTCGACTTCTGTCGTCGCTCGTCGTTCTCGGCGGGATGATCGCGTTGATCCGCGCGGGTTGAGGGATCCATGCACCCAGGTTCGCTGCTCGCCGTACTCGGACTCGCCCTGATGGTTGGTGCGTTCGCGATCATGCGTCGACGCCAACTCCTGTCCGACACGCCGACGTCGCGCTGCATTGGGGTGTTCATGGGTTGGAACGAGGTGAAAGGGCAGGCGTGGCACGAGGCGCCGACGACGAGTCACTTCAGCCGCCAGGCGTGTGTACGGTGGTCGGCGCGCGTGCTCGAGGAGAACCGTCGCACCCGCACCGTGACGAGCACCGACGCGAACGGAAACTCGAGTACTCGAACCGAGACCTATTACACGTGGGACGAGATCGACTCGTGGAGCGACGACGTCGGCGCGTTCTACGTCGTCGACGAGTCGGGCGGCGTGCTCGTCGATCCGCAGCGGGCCACGGTGCACGATCGCGTCGCGGTCGACCGCATCGTCGGGGATCGCCAGGGAGGCTGGTTCGCCGGCAACGGGCCCACTGGGCGGATCAACGAAGTCGAGTCGTTGATCGCGGTGGGTGACTCGTTGTACGTCACGGGCGCAGCCCGATTGCGCGACGACGCGGTTGCGCCGGTGATCGACTCCGACGACGGCGGACCATTCGTGGTGTCGACGAAGGAGGAATCCCAAGTCACGCGTTCGTGGCGTTGGGGCGGATGGCTGTTGTTGGTCGTGTCGATCGGGGCGATCGTCGGCGGATCGGTGTTCGCGTTCGGTCCGCCGGAGTCGGCGCGCCAACCCCGGATCGGGTGGCCGTGGCTTCCCGGCGCCGCAGTCGCTGCGATCGCGGCCGCGGTCGGTGGCTTGGTCCTGCTCTACAACGGCCACGTTCGTGTCGCGAACCGGGTTGAGCGAGCGTGGAGCCTCATCGATGTGATGTTGCAGCGTCGCCACGATCTCGTGCCCGCATTGGTTGTCGTCGTCGACGGTGCCGAGGCGCACGAGGCCGCGACCTTGGAACACTCATCGATGACGCGTTCGTCAGGAACCGACTCGGCGAGGACGGGCACCGAAACAGCCGCGGCGCAGACTGCCGTGCTGCGCGAGGTGATCGCGCGGGCGGAGGCCTACCCGGAACTCCAGACCGACGCGAACTTTCGGGATCTTCAGCTGCGGTTGAGTGATACCGAGGACCGAATCGCAGCCGCGCGCGAGTTCCACAACGACAGCGTCACGTCGTTGCGCGATCGCATGAAGACGTTCCCGGGCATACTCGTCGCCGGGTTCGTTCGCAACGCCGACGGGCAGTTGTTCGCGGCCGAAGGATTCGAACGGTCGGTTCCGGCCGGGCTGTTTCCGACCCTTCGGGCCGGCACAGCTCGCTCGTGAGGCGTTCGGACTCGCCCACGAGGTCAGAACAGCGTGAGGTGGTCGACATCGCCTCGCAGCGTGTCGAGGTCGACCTCGACACAGGCGATCCCCTTGCTTTCGGCAAAGACGCGCGCCTGCGGTTTGAACCGCTGGGCAACGAACATCCCAATCGTGGGAGCGAAGCGGCTGTCGCGGTCGAGACGCTCTTGGTACCGCAGGAGTTGTTCGACCCCGGCGATTTCGCCGATGCGTTTGATCTCGACCGCGATCGTCCGCCCTTCGGCGTCGGAGCAGAGCAGGTCGACGGGCCCGATGTCGGTGAAGTATTCGCGTTTGATCAACGTGAGATCGGGGCCGAGCGCCGTGACGTTCGCGGCCAGGAGTTCTTGGAGCTGCGCCTCGACGCCGTCCTTTTCCAGTCCCGGGTCGACACCGAGCTCGTGGGCGACATCGGCGAACACTTCCTCGAGTTCGATCACCAACGTCTCCCCCTTGGGTGTCGCCGCGGTGATCGTGCTGGCGGTCTCGGTGATGGTGCACGGTGGGTTCATCCAATTCAGCGGTTTGTACGCCTTCGCGTCGCTGTGGACGGCGATCGATCCATCGGCTTTGAGCAGCACGAGGCGCGTCGCGGATGCGAGCCGAGCGCCGAGGCGACCCTGGTATTCGACGGTGCACTGCGCCACGATCACCCGCACCGGCCGAGTCTGGCACGGCACCGGCGCGGAATCGGCAACTCGGTAGCGTCGCGTCATGCGTCAGGCCCGCGATCGTCGGTTGGCTCGCTGGGTGTTGTTGGTCAACGCGGCCGCAGTCCTGGTCGTCACGGCCGCCGTCGAATCTCCGGCGATCCGCCTCGCCGAGGTTGCTGACGACCCGTATGCCTATGCCGAGTTGCTGGCGCGCGCGCTCGACTCCGACCAGGTGGGCTACGCAGCGACGGTGGACTTCGAACGACAGCTCGACGATCGCCTGGTCGAACAGCGCATCGAGGTCGCGAAGATTCCGTCGGCCTCGATCGAGGTCGACGAGCGCTCGGCGGTGCTGCGCAGCGACGATCGCGAGTGGACGTGCTTCGACGCGGACGAGGAATGGACCTGCGCGGAAACCACCGACCAGCGGACCGGAATCACGATCGGTGGCGCAGGGCTGGTTGTCGCCGCGGCCGGCTCGGGCGACTACCGGTTCGAACGTCGAGGTGATCGCACGGTCGATGATGTCCTGGCCTCCTGTTTCGGCATCCTGTTGGTGGGTACCCGACCGGTCGCAGGAATCGGACGAGAGACCGAGCTGTGCTTCGCCGCCGACGGCCTGCTCGTGTTCGTGCGGCGCGCCACGCTGGCATCGATCGACACGCAGGCGCTCGTCGACGTCCAACCGATCGACGAGCGCGAGTTCGACCGACGCTTCGAGCGGGCGAGCCGCGGGGAGGTCACCCGCTAGCCAAGGGATTGTCAGAGATATTCGGTTTCATCCGTTATGAGCACTTCGGTGGTTCGACGGTGCCGATACCCTCAATGGCCAATGGACTTCTATTCCGATGTGTTGCGCAACCTCGTGCTTGCGCTGGGTGGCGCGATGTTCGTCGGCAACGTGATGGCGTTACGTCACCGCCGCCGCGACCGCGACGACGCCGCGGTGCGGACCATCGCGCGAGCGCGCCCGGGCAGTCCGGTCCGCGCCTACCGCCACGACGAGTCGATCACGGATCTGCCGACAGCACCCGTCGGTCGCAGCGTGGCCTACGCCGCGGTCGGACTCCTCATGGTCATTTGGTGGGTCGCGTCGATCTCGTCGTGAAACGACGCGCGATTTCGCAAGTCTCCGCGCGAAGAATTTCTCTCGCCGCCAAGCGCGAGCCTGAGCGGGTGGAGTAGAACAACAGCGGGGCGGACCGCGAGTGGGCTGCGAAAAGCGCGGGGTTCAGACATGAAGGTTCAGTGGACGAGCGCGTTCCGTGCGCTCTTGGTTGCAGCAGTTGCGTCGTCGGTCGTCGTGAGCTCGTCTCCCGCGCCGGCGGTCAACGCACCGCAGACCACCGTCGTCAGCGAAGATCCCGTGGACAACACGCCGTGGATCCGCAACAACCAGGTTTTCGCAATCGCCAAGGTGGGCGGAACCGTGGTCGTCGGGGGGAGCTTCACGCAAGCCCAGAATCCGACCGGACCGATCCTGACGCGGAACTACTTGCTGGCGTTCGACGAGGCGACCGGCTCGATCAGCACCACGTTCGTGCCGACGCTCAACGGTGCGGTCAACGGGCTCGCGCCTGCGGCCGATGGCACGTCGGTCTATGTAGCTGGAGCGTTCACTGTCGTGAACGGCGCTTCACAACGAGGCATCACCAAGCTCGCCGTCGCCGATGGGGCGCGAGACGCGTCCTTCACGGCGCGCACGAACGCGACGGTACAAGACGTTGTGGTGTCGAGTGGCCGGGTCTACCTCGGCGGTTACTTCACGACCATCAACAACGTCGCGCGTCAGTACCTCGGTGGCGTCGACGCGGCGACCGGCTCGCTCCTTCCCGGCCCGGCGTCGACCATCGAGCAGCCGTACTACGGCAGCACCAAGGTGCTGAAGATCGATGTCGATCCGGCCGGCGATCGATTGGTCGCGATCGGCGGTTTCACAGTCGTCGATGGCCAATCGCGCCCGCAGATCGCCCAGTGGGACCTCAATGGCGGTGCGGCCACGCTGTCGAGCTGGGCCACGAACTCGTTCAACAACGTGTGCAACACCTCGTTCCACACCTACATGCGCGACGTCGATTTCTCGCCCGACGGGAGTTACTTCGCCGTGGTCACGACCGGGGCGTGGACACCACCCCCGGCGTTGTGTGACACGACGACGCGCTGGACCGGTGGGACGAGCGGACCCGGCCAGACACCGACGTGGGCGCAGTACACCGGCGGCGACACGCTGTGGTCGGTCGCGGTGACGAACGCAGCGGTCTACATCGGTGGGCACCCGCGCTGGCAGAACAATCCCTATCGTCACAACCAGCCGGGCGACGGTGCGGTGGCCCGCGAAGGCGTTGCAGCGCTCGATCCGCAGACCGGTATGCCGCTTCGTTGGGACCCTGGTCACACGCGCGGCATCGGCACGACCGCGCTGGTAGCGACCGACGACCGGCTCTACATGGGCAGCGACACCGATCTCATTGCCGGTGAGTTCCACCCCCGATTCGGCGCGGTTCCGCTTGCCGGCGGATACGCGCCGGTCGTGTCGGAAACCGTCGAACTCCCGGTGATTTTCCACCATCTGCGGGCCGACGAAGTCTTCGACGTGCGTTTCGACGGAGTCGACGTCGAAGAGATCGGGCGCTCCGAGAACTCGATCAACTGGATCACGGTCCGTGGCGCGTTTTCGGAGCACGGCGAGATCTACTACGTCAACGGTGACGGCGGGCTGTGGTCGCGGACGTGGGATGGCACGACGCTCGGCCCGCCGGTCGATCGGATCGCAGCCGCGCAGTACACGGCGACGTTGCCGCGGGGCTGGACCAACGGCGTCGCCGAACTCGCGTTCGAAGCCGGCAAGCTCTATTACACCAAGGACGGATCCGACTCGATCTTCTGGCGGTGGTTCGGGCTCGATGCGAGTGTGCTCGGTGGTCAGGAGTTCGTTGCCTCGACCGTCGGTGGCAACTCGATCCGAGGTCTCGAAGTCGTTGACGGGCAGGCCTACTTCTCGCTGACCGATGGCCGGCTCTACCGAGCGTCGGTCAGCGGATCCGGCGCCATCAACTACGCCGCCCGAGTGCTCGTCGACGATGGGTCGAGCGGGGTTCCCTGGGCGAGCGGGCGTGACTTCTGGGCCGACCAGACCGAGGGTGATCCGCCGCCACCGGACCCGACGGGCGTGCGATGGGGCGCCTACGTCCAACCCGACGCGGGCGAATCCGAGATCGAAGCCGTGCAGCGATTCGAGTCGAGCGCCGGCCGCGCGCTCGACACGGTACGGGTGTTCGAACTGTGGGAAGACTCGTTCCCCGATACGTACACGACCTGGTTGCGCGACACGAATCACCACATCGTCTTGTCGGTCTACCCGCAGCGCGGCGATGGCACCCGCGTGATGTGGTCCGATATCGCGTCGGCGGCGCCCGGAAGCCCTGTGTACGACGAGATCATCGCGTGGGCTGATGGAGTCAAGGCCTTCGGTTCACCGTTGACCTTCACGCTGAACCACGAACCTGAAATCGTGGGCAACATTCCGTTCGGCACCGACGCCGACTTCATTGCGGCGTGGCGCAATGTGGTCGACATCTTCCGTGCCGAGGGCGTCAGCAACGCCGAGTACCTGTGGATCATGACCGACTACAGCTTCGTGGTGCCGTCGACCGATCGACGCCACGCTGCCCGGTGGTACCCAGGCGACGCGGGGGTCGATGCGATCGGCGCCGATGCCTACAACTGGTACACGTGCCGACCGAACGAGACGACGCCGTGGCAGCCGTTGCGCGAGATCATCACACCACTTCGTGACTTCGGCGCCGCGCACCCGCACGCCGATCTGTGGTTGCCCGAGATCGGAGCGGCCGAGGATCCGGAGTGGTCGAGCCGCAAGGCCGGCTGGATGGAAGACGTCCAACGCCTGTTCCAGGAACCGGGTTGGGGTCAGTTCCGCGGCATCTTGCATTACGACCGACGCCATCCGGTAGCGGGTACGGATTGCCGATGGAACGTCGACTCATCGCCCACGTCGCATGCGGCAGTGCATGCGCTCGGCGCCGACCCCTACTTCGGCGGGACCGGTTCGTCGGCGGGACCCGGCCGGAGGTTGTTGTTCGTCGTGGCCGATCCCGGCGCGCTGTCGAGCAGTGATGCCGCGGTGTTGAGTCGCCTCGAACAGGTTGGTTACACCGTGACCTTGGCTGACGATGGTGTCGCGACGGGCACCGACGCCAACGGTCAGGACGCCGTGCTCCTGTCGTCGTCGGCGGCTGAGGTGCCCACGGGGGCTCGGTTCCGCAATGTCGCGGTTCCGGTACTGACGTGGAAGCCGTATCTCTACGACGACTTGCGGTTCACGAACACGGTGGCCAATACCGATTACGGCAACGCGAGCGCGTCGAACATCGTGATGAGTGCGAACCCGCACCCGCTGCGAACCGGCTACACGGGGACGCAGACGATCTTCAGCGGGTCGCGCACGTTCGGTTGGGGGCGGCCGCTCGCCAGCGCTGATGTCGTCGCGACGATCGGCACCGCGTCGACCATCTTCGTCTATCAACCCGGTGACGTGATGGCGCAGGGGTTGGTCGCACCAGCATGTCGGATCGGATTCCCGGGCGGCAACGGCGCGATGAACTTCATGACGGGCGAAGGTTTGCGATTGCTCGATGCCGCGATCGAGTACGCCACTGCGGGCTGTTCCTGAGACGGATCGGTCCCCGATCCGTCGTCACGGGTCGGGGACCGAAACGATGTCGTGTCAGTCGTCGTCGACGATGATCACGACCCCCACGCCGCTGTAGCCACCGACGGTTGCGTTCACCGCGCTCGGGATGTGGGTGAACACGATCTCGTTGCCTTCGTCGATGGTGTCGTTGACGATGCGCACCGGGAGATAGACGACGGAGAGGTACGGGCTCACCAGGGTGACTCGGTTGGGTACGGCGCTGAAATCGCTCGGCCCGGCCGTCCATGGCAGCGTCCGCCAGTTGAATCCGATCGTGTTGACGAGACGATCGGGTTCGGCACCGAGGATCACCGGAACCAACGCCGTGCCGACGTCTTCGGGGACGGTGACAGCGAGCGGAACCAGGGGGGCTGGCGCGAACGGTCGATCGACGAACGAGATCATCACGAGCGCTCGTTCGCCGAGCGCGTCGGTGCGCTGCACGATGACAAAGCAGGGTGTGCCGCCGTCGCCGCACGTCACCGCGGGTTCGATCGCTGTGAATCGTCGGCGCACGGTGAAGTTGCTGGCGACCAATCCGTTCGCGTCGGAGTTGACGACGGTGTTGCCTTGGCATCGCTCGAGCCACGGATAGGTGTACGGCACCCAACATTGGCGGATCCGAAACTCTGCGCCGGGACTGAATCCGAGTCCGGCAATGCGCACGACCTGGTTGTCGACGAGTGCAGTGGTCTGGCTCGCCACCGCGATCGGTTGGCGAATCGTCGCGGTGTCGGTGACGAACTGCAGTGCGACGTTGCGCACCAGATACGCAGCCTGGAACGGTTGCGTTGCTTCGATCCGCAGCATGCACTGCACGACGCCGCAGTCGACGAGGGGACCGAGCGGAGATCCCCAGAAACGCCAGCGACTCGCGTGGATGGTGAGCGGCAGCGATGTCGAGTGTTGGATGCCGGTCGTGTAGGTCCAGCATTGGTCGGGTGAGTCGGTGCCGTAACACTGCTGTACCGCGACTGACGTGTTCGGCAGCGGGTTCGTGACCGATACCGAGATCGGGGTTCCGTCGACGAGGTTCGCGGTGGGGGTCACGACGATGGCGGGGGCGGCAGCGCCCGCTGCCGATGGATTCGTGACGTTCACGGCGGTGCTGAGGAACGCGAGGGCCAATGCGCCGCGGGCGAGTGTGCTCAGGCTCCGCTTCATGGTCGGCAACCTAACCGGGCCGGCCGAGGTGATGTCATGTCGGTTTCGTTCGGTAGCCCGTGAGCCATGACGGCTCGGGTCCGTCACCGCGGGTGAACGCATACTCGGACTCGAAGCGGTCGAGCCTGGGATCATCGAAGATCCCGATGAATCGAGGCTCGAACTGCAACACGTCGGAGCCGACGGTGTCGGCAACCCGTGTCTTGACGTGGTGACCGACCCGCCAGACGTCGGTCGCGGTGGCTCCGGGCCGGGCGACGATGGCGAGCAGGTGACGATCGGAGAGCTGGACGTTGCCCCACCGATCACCGGGGTGGAATCCGGCGTACCGCAACACGAGGGCACCGGGAACGCGGACCATTCCGTCGCGTCGATCGGCCTCGGCTTCGAGGTACTGCACGCTGAGGTGCCGAACCTGGAACAGTTCGCCGAGTTCGTGTGCCAAGGCGACGGGCACGACCGGGTTGACGAAGAACGATCCAACGCTGTGGGTCAGGGGGTCGTCGGCGAGGTCGAGCATCGACTTGGCGCCGCGTGCCGCGAGCACAGCGGCGCGCCTCGCCGCAAGGTCGGTTGGATCGCCGCCATGGGTTGCGAAGTGACGTTCGACATCGACGTAGGTCGACGGCGTTGGCGGTTGTTGCGAGGCATGTGGGAGTTCGAAACGAACGCGAGTGACGATGCGATCGTGCCAGTCGTGTTTGAATCGGCTAGTTCGGAACCCGAACGCGCACTCGGCCTTGGTGACCCATTCGACGCTTCGGTGGGTTCGATCGAAGGTCTCGACCGCAGTGATCACGTCGGCGACCTGTTGGCCGTACGCGGCGATGTTCTGGATGGGAGCCGCACCGACCCGGCCCGGGATGCCGCTCAAGAGCTCGATTCCGACGGTGCGGTCGGCGATCGTGCGTTGCACGAACTGGTCCCAGTCGACGCCCGCGTCGACGGTGTAGACGGTGCGATCCGATTCGACGTGTGGGTTGATGGCACCGCCGTCGAGACGGACCACGGTGCCCGGCCATCCCGTGTCGCTGGCGATGATGTTCGAGCCGCGACCGAGTATGAACAGCGTTTCGGTCGAAACATCGTCGATCGTCGCAAGCGTCTCGAGCAGCGAATCGGTGTCGGTGACGTCGAGGAAGTGTCCGATTCCGCCGCCAACCCGCAACGTCGTGAGATCGGCGAACGTCATGTCGGCCCGACCCATGCACCGGAAGTTATGTCGCCGCAGCGAGCATCGAGCATTGCGCGCAACTCAGTGTGGTCGCTCGTAGAGCCGATCCGTGACGCTGCGTCGTGCGACGCTTGAGCGCCCCTGCTTCTGACGGCACCGACCCGCCACCTCACCATGCGGCAGTCCCGGGGTTCGTAGGGCGCGCGTGAAGCACGGCGCGGTGGGTCGTTACCGGGGGGTAGATGGTGACAGCGACGCGTGCCGGACCCTCAGCGGCGACCGTTGGGTCCGCCCTGGCGTGGTGATCAGCCGCCCGACCAGGGATCTTCTGAGAGCGGGTGACGGGAATCGAACCCGCGTTCTCAGCTTGGGAAGCTGATGTTCTGCCTCTGAACTACACCCGCGGCGACGCTCGAGGGTACCAAAGTCGACTTCAGGTCGGCCCGCCGGGTTGCGTCGAGTGCGGGGGGTTGCGTCGATCGGAGAGACTGCGCGAGCGCGCCCGCAGCGGCATCGGATCCGAAGGCATCGGGTTGAACGCATCCGGGGTGGTCTGCGAGGCGAAGCGTCCGTGGACGGTCGGAGTCAGGTTTCGTCGAGGTCGATCCACTTCGGCTCGTGCGGTGGGGTGTCGTTCGCGAACGCACCCAGCACGCCGTCGACCGACGGCACCGCGACGACCAACGCTCGGTTGCCGGGCTTCAGCACGCCGCGCTCGACCATCCGGTCGAACTGGTCGATCAAGGGTTGCCAGAAACCATCGAGATCGACCAACACGATCGGCTTGGCGTGGAGTCCGAGTTGGGCCCAAGTGACCACTTCGGCGAGTTCCTCGAGGGTTCCGAACCCACCTGGGAGCGCGACGAACGCGTCGGCCAACTCGAACATCAACTGTTTGCGTTGATGCATTGAAGTCACTTCGTGCAGTTCGGTGAGCCCGGTGTGGGCGACCTCGCGGGAGAACAGTCCCTTGGGAATCACGCCCACGACCTCACCGCCGGCGGCCAGGGTCGCGTCGGCCACGATGCCCATCAGGCCGACTGCGCCACCCCCGTAGACAAGCCGGATTCTCGACTCCGCCAGGGTCCGACCGAGGTCGGCGGCAGCCGCACCGAGGGCGGGATCGGATCCCGTCGACGAGGCGCAATACACACAGACGGCACGCACTGCGGGAGGCGGAGGCGACACGGCCGAAGAACGTAGAGCATCGGCCGGTCTCTGACGGTCGGGTTCCGATAGCGTCGCCGACCGTGATTCTCAGCGACGTCTCGATTCGCAAAGCGCTCGCCGACGGCGAGATCGTCATCGACCCGCTCGACGAAGCGGCGATCCAGCCCTCGTCGGTCGACCTTCGCGTCGACCGGTACTTCCGAGTGTTTCGCAACGACACCACCCCGTACATCGATCCGAAGCTCCCCCAGGAGAACCTCACCGAACTGGTCGAGGTCAAAGACGACAACCCCTTCATCTTGCACCCGGGCGAGTTCGTGCTCGGTTCGACGCTGGAGCGGGTCACCCTCCCGACCCATCTCGTCGCACGCCTCGAAGGCAAATCGAGTTTGGGGCGTCTCGGCCTCCTCATCCACAGCACGGCCGGATTCGTCGACGCAGGTTGGGACGGCTACCTGACGCTCGAGTTGTCGAACGTCGCGAACCTGCCGATCGCGCTCTATCCCGGCATGAAGATCGGTCAGGTTTCCTTCTTTCAGATGACGACCGCGGCCGACATCCCCTACGGCAGCGGCGCCACGGGTTCGAAATATCAGGGCCAACGCGGTCCGACGCCGAGCCGCTACTACATGAACTTCCGCCCGCGTTCGGACTGACGAACCTCGATTCGGTCCTTCTCCGGGCGCCGATTGGCACGCGACGACGTCATGGACGGATAACAATCTGTCCATGACGTACACCCAGCCTCTCGCGACGCCGGTCGATCCCACCTCGGTCGTCGGCCGCCGCGTCGTTGCGTTCCTCATCGATGTCTTCGTCCCGCTCGTTGTCGCAGCGGTGGCCGGCGCACTGATGTGGTTTGGGGCCGCAACCAAGATCACCAACGCGGGTGACGACTTCTGCAACCGATTCCGTTCGGGGAGTTTGACGATCAGCGACGCCGTGTACGACGCGTTTCCCAATCGCAACAGTCCGTGCGCGCAACTCAACGACGAGGCATTCCTCGCATCGAGCGACGACTCCGCCGGACCGGCCCTCGTCTTCCTTGGGTTGTCGGGACTGATCGCACTGAACGTGTTCGTGCTCCAGGGCGTGACGGGCGCCAGCGCGGGCAAGCACCTCATGGGGCTTCGCGTCGTGAAGGGCGATGGTTCGATTGCGGGCTTCGGCTCGAACGCGCTGCGTTCGCTGATGCTGTTGATCGCGACCGTGTTGTCGTTCTGCTTGTTGATTGGTTGGATCGTCGAGTTGATCGTGGCGTCGGCATCGAAACGCCACCAGCGAATTGGTGACATGGCTGCGTCGACCTACGTCGTGCGAAAAGCCGATGTCGGGTCTCCTGTTGCGATGGCCGCGATCGCACCGCAGCAATGGGGTGCTCCGACGCAAACGTGGGGCCAGCCGACTCCGACGTGGGGCGACCCCGCGCCGACCACTGGTCAACCGCCGACGTGGGGCTCCTCTCCGACCCCGACTCCGACCCCGACCCCGACTCCGACCTCGGCTTCTGGGAGTTGGGGCGCGCCGACGACGCCGGTACCGACGGAACCGACCGTCACCGCACCGGCGCTCGATCCCACAGACGCGGGGTGGGCGTCACCGACTCCTGCCGGTGACCCGCTCGCGACCAATCCGCTTCCGACCGAACCCGCGTCGTTCGCTACGCCAAGCGCAATCACTCCGGAAGCGTCGGCACCGGAGTCGGGTCCGGCACAGCAACCTGCCCCCGCGATGCAGCTTCCGCCGGGTGCCGAAATGCGGTGGGATGATCGGTGGAATGCCTGGTTGTACTGGGATCCGTCGGCCCAGCGGTGGCTCCGGCACGACCCGGCAACGAACCAGTGGTTGCCGATGTAACGACACCGGTCGCGACGCAGCGTTGTTCGTGCAGCGGGTGCCGGCAGATCGGACGCGAACGCGCCCCGATCAGATGCCCGTGGTGAAGGGTTCGACGATGGGCCCAGCCGGTGCGGTGTCCATTGCCTCGAGGATCAACTCGGCAATGTCTTGCACCTTGACGTCTTCTTCTTTGCCCTGACCTTTGACGCCGTCTTCCATCATCACGTAACAGAACGGACATGCCACCGCGATGCGGCTCGCGCCGGTGGCGACGGCTTCTTCGGAGCGTTCGGTGTTGACCTTCTTGCCGATGCTCTCTTCCATCCACATGCGCGCACCGCCCGCGCCACAACACATGCCCTTTGTGCCGTTGCGAGGCATCTCGACGATGTCGACGCCGCCCAAGCTGCCGATCACGTTGCGCGGCGCCAAGTAGATGTCGTTGTGCCGCCCGAGGTAGCACGAGTCGTGATACGTCACGCGCTCTTCGAGGGTGGCGCCGGCCAACGTCAGCTTGCCATCGGCGACAAGTTGCTCGAGCAACTGGCTGTGGTGGATCACTTCGTAGTGCCCACCGACCTGCGGGTACTCGTTCTTCATCGTGTTGAAACAGTGCGGGCATTGCGTGACGATCTTGCGCACCCCCATGCCGTCGAGCGTTTCGATGTTCTGCATTGCCAGCATCTGGAACAGGTACTCGTTACCCGATCGGCGTGCGCTGTCACCGGTGCACATCTCGTTCGGACCGAGGATCGCGAAGTCGAGTCCGGCGCGCTGCATGAGCTTCGACATCGCGCGCGTCGTCTTCTTGTTGCGGTCGTCGAAGCTCCCCGCGCACCCAACCCAGTACAGGTACTCGTGGCCGATCGGCGTGCCCGGTTCGACGATTTCGATGCCGTCGAGGTCGGCGGCCCAGTCGGCGCGCTCACCCTGGTTCATCCCGTACGTGTTGGCGGAGTTCTCCATGGCGCGGTAGGTGTTGCCGAGTTCGGTGGGGAAGTCGCTCTCCATGAGCGACTTGTAGCGCCGCATGTCGAGGATCTTGTCGAGGATCTCGATGTTGACGGGACAGATCTCGTCGCACGCCTTGCACGTGGTGCACGCCCAGAGTTCTTCGCTCGTGATGCGCTCGAACAAGTTGTTCGCGCTGACGGTGACCTCGGCATCGGTGCCGACCGGCGGCGCGACCACCGGTGAGCCTGTCGCGGCCATGACCTCGCCGACCTTCAACACGATCTCGCGCGGGTCGAGCGGTTTGCCGGTTGCGTGTGCGGGACAGACCGACGTGCAACGTCCGCAGATCGTGCAGGCGTCGGTGTCGAACAACTGCTTCCAGGTGAAGTCCTCGATGACGGACGCGCCGAACGTCTCGAGTTCGAGGTCGGGATCCATCAGGTTCGGCATGGGCTTCATCGCGCCCTTCGGCCGGTCCTTGTCCCGGAGGTACATGTTCATCGGCGAGGTCACCATGTGCCGCAGTTTCGTGGTCGGGAGCAGCACGAAGAACGCGAGGACCGCCACGAAGTGGGCACCCCAGGCCCAGCGGTGGGCATCTTGCAGCGAACCCACGGACCACGAGTCGAACAGCAGTGCGAGCGGGTAGCCGACGAAACTGAACTTCTCGAAGTCCGGTTCCGCGCCTGCGGCGATCATCAGCGCGATGCGAAATCCCTCGGTGATGAACCCGCTGACGCCGATGATTGCAAACGTGGCGAGAATGACCGCGTCTTCGGTCTTGGTCTTGATTCGAATCCGGTAGGGCCGCTGCACGTAGCGCCGCACGATCGCCCAGCCGATACCGACCAAGAACGCGACACCAGCGAGATCGGCGCCGAACGCGTACGCCTTGTAGACGTCGCCGTGAAGAAACTTGAGCGACTCGGGCATCTGGTGGTCGGCTTCGAGCAGCACGGTCGCGATGAACAAGCCGAGAAAACCGAAGTAGAGCAGCGAGTGCATGATGCCTGCGGCCGGATCGCGCAGCAGCGTCTTCATGTAGACGCCGGCGCGGAAGTCTGCGAGACGGCGCTTGGCGTTGGCTTTGGTGGTCTTGCGGTTGTCGGCCTGGCCCCGTTGGTAGTTCTTGATGCGAATCGACGCGAGCCACGCAACCATGAACAGCGTCACGGCCATCACGGCGTAGAACGCGACCTTCAACGGCGTCGGGATGTTCCCGAACACCTCGCGGTGCACCGGCGAATCCTCTTTCCAGCCGGTGATGGTCGGGGCGATACCCGACCCGACGGTGAAGATCGCGAACAACGCCCCGAGGGCGACCACGAACTGATTGGGCTTCAGGGGCAACCGACGCACCAAGGCCTCCCGACCGGGCTAACTGACCGGGGGGAATCTACCGGCGGGACCGGTGCCGACCGCCAATGGCGTCCGGTCGGTTCCGGCACTCCGCGCGCGGCGTTACGCAGCCAGAATCGGTTCTGGCAATGAGATGAGCCACGCACCATCCGCGTCGAGGTTCATGCAGCCAATCAGCGACAGACTTGCAGTGTCGACGAGGGCGTTTGTCGGCTTGCCGTCTGGCGTGATCCGACACGTACGTATCGCGTTCACGTCGCAGCCTTGGGCAACGCCTGCGGCTACTGAATGGCTTTGGCGTCGTGTTCGCGCACACGCCCGGCGAGGGCCGCGAGCAACTTGCGGGCGAAGCCGGGAACGTCGTCGACGAGACCCGCGAACTCGCGTTGGCCGAGCACGACGACCTCCATCGGCGTCTCTGCGACGACCGTGGCATTGCGGGGGTGTTTGTCGAGCAGGCTCAACTCGCCGAAGCCCTTGCCGGGTCCGAGGGTCGCGACCCGTCGTCCCCGACGGCTGACGCGGGCGGTTCCCGACAGAATCACGAAGTACTGGTTGCCCATCTCCCCTTCGGAGCACAGCACTTTGCCTGCCGCGACCTGGATGTCCTCGGCTCGCTTGGCGACGAGGTTCAGCTCCTTGCGGGAGAGGTTCGAGAACAGGGGTACCTCAGAGAGGTGCGCGATGAAGTCCTTGCCGGTCATGCCTCGGACTCTACGCCGGTCCCATCACTGCGTGCACGTGTGTTCGATCGCGTGGGTCGGCGGCTCGAAGCCCGTGCACTGCGCCATCAGGCGAGGCGAACCCACCCGTCGCGGCCGAAGTACCACAGGGCGTCGTCGCCATCCACGTGGAGGTCTCCGGGTCGACCGTCGGGAGCAGGGCCGGCCGTGTCGGACGGCAACAATCGAAGCGCCGCCTTGGCTCCGGCGAACACCGCGCCGCGTCCGTCGGCACTGACCGCGCGTAGCGCCGTCTCGGCGTCGACGGTGGTGATGTCGCGTCCCAGCTGATCACGTGCTCGTGACGGTTCTGGCGAGCCGGGCGCGTTCGGCGCGCTCGGCGCCGCTTCGACGGTCAGCTCGGCGACGTCGACCGATCCAGCGATTCGAGGCCGACACGCCGATCGGCGTCGCTGCGGTTCGTCGAAGTCGTCGAAAGCCTTGGCGCGACGTATCGCCTCGCCGGTCGACAATCGGCCGGCCACGGCGGCCTTGATCGCGGCCAGCTCGACCTGGAGCTCTTCGACGCGTGCCAGCAGCACCGCGGTGTCGATCTCGTCGTGCGTTGTCGTGTCCATCCTCGACCCCCCAAAGGTCCGGACTCCGCCTGCCCTTCCATCGGCCGCTCGATCGGACGGATGAGCGCGGCCGAGCCGGACCTGGGAATAAAACTTGATAACCTCGCGCTCAGGTTCCTTACACGTCAGACCTCAAGTTCGGTCGGCAGGCGCCGATGAGCCCACAATCTGGCGTGGGAACGCAATCCCAACGCACGCAAACCCGCCAACCGATACCTGGAGGAACCCATGGCGAAGGCCGTCGGAATCGACCTCGGCACCACCAACTCCGTTGTCTGCATTCTCGAAGCAGGCGAACCCACCGTGATTCCGAACTCTGAGGGGGCCCGCACCACCCCGTCGGTCGTG
>SXGT01532161.1_pt1 | contig 18699 bp, 27 predicted proteins | sample 3176221 | NCBI WGS metagenome assembly SXGT01 (sample SAMN11356862, study PRJNA531348) | freshwater metagenome | isolation source: freshwater sample F1-120 | place: China: Fuxian Lake, Yuxi | collected 2017-12-25
GCGCAGGCGCTTCTTGCCGTAGAGGTAGTCGCCGGTCTCCGAGCGGTCGCCAGTGCTGGCCGCCCAGTGAACGATGTCCACGATCTTGGGACGTTCGTCGTCGATCAGCGAGAACAGTTCTGCGCGCAGCCGGTCGTAGCCGGCGCGGGTGATGTAGTTCTTGCCACCGGGCACAGGCGCCGCGGCTGGCAGATCGTCTTCATCGTCCGAATCGGTTTCGCGGGTGAAGGCTTTGCTCATGGTGGGCGATTCCCAGGCAAAAAATGAAAAAGCCCGCAGCTTTTGGCTGCGGGCTTCCATATGGTGCGGCTGGCAGGAATTGAACCCACGACCCCTTGGTTCGTAGTTCTGCCGTCGCAGTTAAGTAATTGATTCATATAGGGCACAAGCCGTCCGTTCCAACACTGCTTGCCCTGTATTGCACATGTCTGGGTTGGCCAATCCCCCAGAAGTCCCCCGCACTATAGCCGAGTCTCCGGCGGGAGTTCGATCGTGGCGATGCCGGGCGACCGCTGCGGCCTGATCCAGTACACCCACAAGCCTCGCATCCAGGCGAATGCATAGAGCACGCTGACGATGAATATCCCCGCCTGGCCGGCCTGCCAGCTTGCGTAAAACCAGAAGGGTTGACCCAGCATCCCGAAGATGCAGGCCCACCGGCGCCAGCTTTCACGGCGTTCCTGAGACAGCCAGGCGGCGAACGCACCCAGCACTGCGATGGCGATCTGATCAAAGCCCATGGAGGCCATTATGGAGTGGGCCCGAGGGTGCGCGGGTTTTCGCAGGTGGCCGGGTGTTTCTCGCCTGCATCATCTTATGAATCAACCACTTACGCATCCGACACCGTGCGCGGATGCTGCGTAGCAGGCCGGGCCTATTGAGAAGAAACGCCCCCCGCACCGGCAGGCGCGAGGGGCAAACCAACGGGCGATCCAATTCCCCCGAATACGGGGGTTTTGGACGATGGCAACTGCAGGCCATAGTTGGGAGGGGCGATCGTCAGGGAGTCGTAGGCACGCTCACAGGCGCGGCCAGCGGTTCGGGCAGCGTCAGCGTATTCAGCCAGGATTCCCGCTCGACGGTCAGCGCGGCCGAGCACGTCGGCAAGCACTCCGATGGGATCTCCGGCTGCCGGGCTTCCCGGGCCAGGGGCGGGATCGCCGCCTCCTTCACGACCACGGGCGGCAAAGGTGGCAAGCTGGCGGCGCAGCCGCTGAGCAACAGCGTCAGCAGCAGCAGCGTCCTTGCGCACCTGGGCAAGCGCTTGAGCGGTGTCATTGGCAATCTCCTGTAGCGCGGCGACGCGCCGCTGTTCTTCCGTCCGGGCGTTCTGCTCGCCGGTGATGGCGGCGTCGGCCATGGCGATCAACTTGCGCGCATGGGCCAGGTTGGTTTCGGAGTGCGCGCGCTGCTCGTTGGCCAAGCGCCAGGACTGCCAGCCGGCGAAGGCCAGCGCGGCCAGCAGGGCCAGCAGCAGCCCTTTCATGCGAACACCTGCAAGCCTGAGTGCCATAGCGCGGTGCGCTCCTTGAGCCCCTTGTCTCCGCCGTTGACGATCTTCGTCATGGCCGGCACGTCGCCCTTGTCGGCCTGCACGTTGAGGCGGTTCACGAACCAGAACCACCCAGCAGACAGTGCCGCGTTGACTGGCAGCATCAGCCGCTCGGGGTGGTTCACGAAGTCCTCTTTCAGCGCGTAGCCACAGCGGGTATGGTTGTCGAGGCCGGTCAGTTGCTTGAGCCCCATGCCTCGGTGCCTCCATCCGTCGCCGAACGCCAGGTTGCCCAGCTTCTCCTTGCCCCACGGACCACCGTAGATCAGGTTCGCGATCATCTGCTGGTTGGCGGGCTGGCCTGGGGCGCGGCCGTACTTGCGCGCATCCGCCTCGCTGATGCGGTGGCGCCCAAACCCAAGCAGCGCCTCGACCGAGTAGTTCAGGCTTTCCTCGACCTTGGAGAGGTTTTGAGACTCGTGTCCGATCTGGGACAGGAAGCCGGCCAGACGGCGCGGCGTGGTGATGTCAAAGGCCTTGCACGTGCCCTGCAAGAATGGCAGGTAGAGCTCGGCGTGCTCCCGCTTCGCGCCGGTGGCACGCTGCAGTTGCTCGACATCCAGCAAAATCACGACGCACCTTCTTCGTGGTCGGGGTCTTCGTGGAACTGCTCGGGCGGGCTGCTGTCAACACGCTGGATGCTGGTGTTCTTCGCCAGTGCGAAGGCGGCCACCGTGGCGATCAACGTGTACAGCGCCAAGTGCTCGGCCGACAGGCCAAGGCTGACGAGGATCTGCACCTGTTCCGCATCGTCCAGCTGGAGCCAGTAGCCGATGGCAAAGACGACCACCACCAGCACCTGATTGGAAGTGTGGGTCAGCGACTTCTTGCCCGCCGGGTTGTGGCGGATGCGGTAGGGAAATTTCACGGAGCCTCTCCTTCGAGTGGCGCCGGCTGCGACATCATCTTTTGCATTCGCCGCACGTGCTCACGCTCTCGGCGGTCGTCCTCTCGCTCCTCCATTTCGAGCTGGCGCTTTTCGCGCGCGTCGCGGCGGCGCTGGAAGTACAAGCTGGTGAAGTAGCCGAGAAGAGCGATCACAACCCCGCTGATCCAGCCTGCATTGCTGTGCATGAAGCTCATGAGGGCAGCACTACCGCCACCGATCAAGGTCACTTTGTTGCCCGCTGGGATGAGCACAGCCTCAACGGCCTCTTTTGAGATGTGATTTGGCGGCATGGTCAGGGCAGCGGAATGTGTGGAGGGGTGGGATCGGGCCAGTTGGTGTACCGGGCGATCACGCGGGCGATGTGGCCGCGCCACCCCGTATCGAACACGAGGCGCTCCAAGTGCTGAGAGAAGGTGATCTCCTTCTTGCCCGGCGCGCTCCACAGGTACAGGGCGAAGGTGGTGAAGTTCAGCCACACGTCCACCAGGGCGGCCACCAGCGTGAAGGGCATGAGCAGCTTCCACCACCGCCCTCGCTCGTACTGGATGACGATGGGGTATGCGGCGGCCAGGGCCAGCGGCAGGTAGAGGAACTGGAACAGCAGCAGCTCGATGAGCGACCGAGGCAACAGCAACACCATGATCTGCAGCACCTCGCGCACGAGGGGCAGCAGGAGCGACAAAACGCCGGCCAGGTGGGAGAGGCTCAGGAGGTCCATTCCGACTCCACGCGGCGAAGGATGGGCACCATCTCGAACACCTTGGCGCGCAGCTCGACCACGTCCTTGCAGGCGTCGATCTCGGTCTGCACGATGGCGTCAGCTTCGCGGATGGCCTGGCGCTGCGCCTCCGCTTCCTGCGTCTTGCCGGGGATCTGCTTTGCGATCACCTCGTCGTGGGGCGCGAACTTCACCTCGCGCGCGGAGCGGCGGATCTCGTGCGCGATCACCCTGCTCTTGTCCGGGCACTCGACGCACCCGCCGCCGTCGTCCTGCTTCCAGGCTTCTCGGAACAGCCGGTCGCGTGGCAGCGCCTCCACATCGACGATCGACACGGGGCTTGCGGCGGCATCCACGTCAGCGCGCACACTGGGGTTTTCCAGGCACTGCTCAATGGTGAAGCCCGGCGCCGGGATGATGACGCTCACACCACCATCTGAACGGGTGAAGACGATTCGCTTTTCTTGGGAAAGGTCAGACATAAGGCACTCCTGTTTAACGGGTGAATGCAGCCGTGATGAGCGAGGCATCGGCCGCAGTAGAGGGTGGGATCACGACCGCCAACTGCGCCGCATTGATGGTTGGCGCCAAGAGGCCGTCCTGGTACACGTCAACTTGATTTGGTATGTTCGTGCGGGTGGTAGCGAGAATCCCGTAATCGGCATCCGGCATTGGCGTCGCAAAGTTCACCCGATAGGAGCCAACGCCGACGTCTACGATGGACGACACGTTGAAGGCTGCGCGAATAGCCACGGTGCCCGAGCCGTTGAAATTGACCCAGGCTTTCAGCGAGCCATCGACAACCGTGTCGACGGGAACGGACTTGGTGCCTAGGCGGTTCGTGAGGGTGTCGAATCGTGCGGTGCTCATGGCTTTCCTCAGTGCGCAACGATCACGTTGCCGTAGGTCACATCGGTCGAGACGAACGCTGACGAAGTGAACCCAACTCGAACTGACGTTGTCGTTGGCAGCGCTGCATTGGTGCGAAGAAACGAAAGAAAGGCCGACGCACCGCTGTTGTCACCGCATGCACCTACGCAGTAATCTGCACTGGGGAGAGCGGACGTGAAGTTGATCGTGTAGTCCCCGACGCCGTTGTCGGTGATCGACGAGACATTGATGGCTCGGCGGATCGCCACGGTCCCGGTGCCGTTAAAGTTCACCAACGCGCGGACCTTGCCGTTCTCCGTGTTGTCCGAGTTGCGCCAGGTGTCGAATTTGATCGTGCTCATGCCGCCCTCAGCGAAAAATTCCGACGTTGATGTACCCGCGATCGGACAGCGAGCCATCGGTGGAAAGCCGAGAGAGGATGCGAGCTGCTGTGGTGGTCGGGACGTTGGTCTCGTTGACATGAACCACCGAGCCGGTGACCGAAGCCGCCAGTGCGGCACCCGTCGCGAGCACCACGTAGTTCGCGTCAGGCAGCGCGACCGTGAAGTTGATCGTGTAGTCCCCGACGCCGTTGTCGGTGATGCTGGACACGTTCTTTGCCGCGCGCACCGCAACTGTGCCTGCGCCGTTGAAGTTCACCAGCGCGCGCAAGGAATTACCGAACGCGCTGTCGAAGTCGTCACTGCCTCGAATGATTGAACTCATGCGACCACCAAGGTTGCGCCACTGGCCACCGTCAAGGTGACACCGTTGGCGATTTGAATGGGCCCAGTGGCGTGGGCGTTCTTCGTGCCCGCGATGGTGTAGTCACCGGTCATGATCTGGTCGTTCTCGTAGAACATGGGATTGCCCACCGCCCCCGTCGCGCCCTGCCCGGCCGGAGCCCATGCGCTGGTGGCGGCGTTGTAGCTCTCCAGCGTCTGAAGCGTGGTGTTGTAGCGGGTGTAGCCGTTCTGCGGCGACGCAGGGCGCTGTGCCGTGGTGCCGCGTGGCATGAACGCCGCGCCCGTGTCCGAGTCCTTGCTGACCTTGAGGTTCAGGTTTGGGATCTCCTCGGCGACAGCAATCACATCGGCGAGGTTGAGAACCACCGTGTTCACATCGTCAATGTTCATCGCCAGGACCAATAGCTCGGCGATGTTCGCGACGACGACCTGCAGCACGGCAATATTCGCTGCTAGGGTGTTGATGCTGTCGAACAGCGTAGAAGTGTCCTGCGAGGAGACCGACACCTTTGCACAGCGATCGGTGATTTCCTTGAGCTGCTGCATCTGGATCGCCACCCGATCCAATGCATCCTCTACCTGCTGCGCGCGGTAGCCGCCGCCGTCTGGAAGGTCGATGGGCTGCTCGTAGTTCAGATCGCCGATCAGGGTGATCCTCTTGGTCACGGGCGGCGCCACGAGATAGTTCACCGTGCCGCCCGGGTTGCTCTCCTGGTCCGGGTTCAAGGCGACGGTGTAATCGGAATTGAGGATCGCGTCGGACTCAACGCTCGTGGGAAGGTCGAGCACCACGACTCGCACGTCGGCTGCATCGAAGGCTTTGAAGTTGAAGCCAAACGCGGTGGTGGAGCCAGTTCCGTTGAATGGACCGGCTCGGCGCGGGGTTGCTGGTACGGTCATTGAAGGGCGCTCCTGCGAGTTCGTGGAATTCTGGTTCCCGAACTCGCTGATAAGCGCACCCCTACGGCCGGCTCTCCGGGCTCACCGCTCCTGTCACCAGTCCTCGCGCCATGTCCAAGCCGCCCGTGGGCTGGATGCGGTCATCACCCATCCCGGCAAGGTAACCCAGTGGCCGCGCCGCCGCGTGCGCTGGCAAACCCGTTACCAGGCTGATTGCGCTCGCCACGTCACGCACTGCGGTGCGGGCATTGCCGTCCTCGAACAGCGCTTTGTAGACCGTGGTCGGGGCACCAACCGCACCCTCCAGAATGCTGACCGCAGGCGAAAGGCTGATGCGGTCGTCCGCTGGGTTGTCGTTGAGGCGCGCCAGGCCGGCGTTGATGGCCTGGCCAACGAACGGCACCATGGCCAGCGAGCCCTTGATCGTGCCCATGCCAATCACAGCAGCGATCCAGTCGTCGAGATACCAGCCGTCGTCATCCTCATCTTCTGGCCCGCCCCGGAACGCGATCGCAATGGCTTCGGCTACCCACATCGGGATCAGCAGCCCCATGGTGACAACGTACAGCGCCTTGCCTGCCCCTCGCTTGAGCCCCACGTCGCGCGCGATCTTGGTCAGCTCGGCCCCGTTGGTGTTCGCCAACATGTTGAAGTAGCTCACGAACTGCGTGAACATGCGCGCGGCGGCCGGGCCGGTTTCAATGCGGCTCACGTCCTCGGGCAATGTGCTGCCTTGCGTCTGGCGCACCGCCGCGTCACCGGCCTTCACGGCCTCGACATCGGTCTCACCAGCCTCCAGCGCCTGGTTGTAGGCGCCCATCCACACGATCGGCGACATGACGTTGTCAACCGCCGCCTGCAGGAAATAGGCATGCCGTTGGGACCAGGCTTGTGCCTTCTCGTAGGTCGTCGGGTTGAGCAGGATGTCGTTCATCGAGTCGTTGATGGCAGCGATCTCGTTCTGCATGCGGTCGCGCATGAAAATGGACTGCTCGGCCACGAAGTCGGCCGTCTTCTTCGGATTGGCGATGTACTGGCTGGCGGCCTGCACCAACTTGCCGGGCTTGACCTTGACCGCCGCGAGCGAGAAGCCAGTGATCTGCTGCACGGTGTTGGAGACGTTGGCGAACATCAGGGACATGCCGGCGCGGTTGCGCATCACGGACAGCACCTTGGAGATCCGGCCGTCACCCACCACCGGCGCCTCGACCTGCTGGCGCGCGGAGCGGTTGAGCCACGGGATCAACGCGCCTTCGTAGGCGGCGGGGTCCAGCTTCGACAGTCGGGCGCTGACGCCCTTGTCGCGCAGGAGGCGGTTCACGTCGCGCACCGCCGGCTCCATGTGGCTGAAAAGCAGGACCTTGTCCAGGTGCTGGCCGATGGTGCGCAGGTCCAGGATCAGGGGCCGGTTGTACTCGGTGCGCGACTTGGTGAAACCGCGATTCGTGGAGGGGACCCCTGACGGCGGGCTCGACACCGCGCGCTGGGATCAGTTCATCGACCGCATGCACCGGGATGGCGTGCTGGCCAAGGCGCACTACGATTTCGCTCAAGGCGTCTGGGATCTGCTGGAAAGCACGAAGCCGCTGGCTCAGAAAGCGCACCGCGACGTGTTCGGGCGCTACTTCGATGAGGTCACCGCCGACGCTTTCAGCACTCCGTTCGGCACCTACAGCGGCGGCTACGTGCCGGCACAGGCAGACCCGCGCATCGTCACCGACGCGGCGCTGCGCTCGCTTGCCCAGATGGAAAACGAGAACATGGCGTTTTCGTTCTCGGAACGTGCACATGCAACTGACCCCTGCACTCGATCATGACCTCATCGGGTGGCTGCCAAATGAGGGGATCTACATCAAAGGACCACTAGACATGCCGCCGCTGGCCAAACTGGACGAGCGACCGGCGCCAATGAGGGTGAAGCCACATGAAGCGGCAACCGCCTTCGCGCGCGCGATGTCCATCGGTGTTTCTTTGTTGCGCAGGTCGGCCAGCGTGTCAAGCAGATGCTGACGCACTGCGCCAATCATGCTGGTTCCTTGTTCAGCCGCCGGACCGCCTTGGTGATCTGTCCCTTGATCTGGTACAGCGCCGCCAGTTCCGGCGGCATTGAGTGGACGGAGACCATCTGAAAGTGCTCTTGTGGCGTCCTCGGCTCCAGGTTCGACAACGTTCTGGGCAGGTCGGCGCTCAGCAGCGTGAGGCGGTATCCCTCTGGCAGGGGTCCGTTGACGGCCTCCCACTCGATCACGTCCACCCTCTTCCAATCCTTTTTCGGATTGCCGGTGTCTGCGATCTTGCGAATCAGCCGCCCCCGATCCAGCCTCTCTGAGCCTATCGGTCGCCAGTTCCTCGGAGGACGGCCCGCCCCCCAGACTTGCTTGATCCCCAGCTTCTTCGCCCGTTGGCGGACAGCCTTCACTGACCGTCTGACCTGCTGAGCTATCTTCGCAGCCAGCGTGCCCGGGTACAGCGCACGAATCAATTCGTCCTCCGCTTGCGTCCATTGACGTGCTGCTTCGGCACCTCGAAGACCGAGATCCCCATTTCGGGAATCTTGATCTCCCAATCCCACTGCAGGTTGCACACGACGTTGTCGCGCGCGCCGGTGTTGAGCACGAAAAGGGCCATGCGCGCCAGGTGCGCTGGCAGCTTGGGCAACAGCACCCGCTGCTGACCCCAGGTGATGGGGCGCGGGTCTCGCTGATGTCCGACCAGCGGCAGCATGGTCAGCTTGGGGGCTTGCGCCAGCCATGTGTTGCCGGTCGAGTCGTCACGCCACACCGCCGCCGCCAGGTTCAGGATGCGACGGACCACGCCCAAGGCCAGATTGATGGTCTTGTGCGAGATCTCGTCCTCCAACCGCGCATTGACGTAGGGCGCCAACGTGCTGTCGTGAACCTGGGGAAGCGTGAGCGTGCCGATGTAGGGCATCACAGAGTTGAGCATGTAGATTTCGGTCTCGATCGAGGCCTTGTCCTGGTGCGCCAACAAGTAGTGGCCTGCGGCCTGGTTGAAGGTGCGCTCGGGGCGCGTGCCGTGCACGACCTCCCCACGGCGTTCCGCCATCCTCGCGATCAGCCAGCTTTCCGCTTCGCCAAAACTTGGGAAGCCGCGCTGACGAAATCGGTGCTGCAGATACCACTTGTCGATTTGCCAGGTGCCATCTCGGTCAGGGTAGATCCCTGTTGTTGTTCGGCCCATGGTTTCACTCCTTTTGTTCGGGCGGGCCGTCCGTTCCGAGGGCCATTGTGGGGGATTCCGGCGTCCGGGTCGTTGGCGGCCTTTTGGGCGCCGGCGGCGTCGGCCTTGAACTCGTCGAACAGGCGATCGAGATCGGTACGGTCGTAGAGCAGGCTGGAGCCCTGTCTCATGGCCACCAGTCGGGGGCGCCACTTCGTGTCGAAGGTGCGGCGTTTGACGCCGGCGTAGGCCATAGCCTCGGCGTAGGTGTATCCGCGCTTCACAGGGGGCTCCTCTGGCGTGGATCGACGCCGGCCTTGCGAATGGCGTTGACCTTGCGCAGGGCACGCTTCGCCCGGGCGAGCTTCGCCCGCTCTGCTTCGTAGTTGGCTTGGTCCTGCGCGTCCTTGAACCCATCCCGGAGCCAGTTCGTGAGAACGTGGCCCATCCAGTCCGCCGCGTACCAGAGCGCCACGGTGTCGGCCTTAGTGAGCTTGAGGTCTGGCGGCTTCTTCATTCCGAACCTCCGGGCGCAGGCAACGCCTCGAAGAACTGTCCGCGCCGTTGCTGTGTGGCGCGCAGGTAATCGACTTCGACCTTGGCGCTGTTCACTAGCACGGTGGCGACCTCGGCAAGGGGCGCAAGCGAACCAGGGTACTGGTGTGCAACAGCGTGGCGCAGTCGATCATCGAAAGCTGCCGAGGCATGCACAAGACTCATGTCTTCGTGTACCGCCGTGAGCGGGTGAAGAACGTCGACCAGGCACCGGTGATGCCGTACAGACCGATCGCGGCGATGAGCAACACCGCGTGGCAGAACGGGAGGAAGGCGGCCGGGCTGGGCGACCTGCACGTGCATGACCTGCGCCACACCACGGGGATGCGCTTGCGCGAGGCTGGTGTGCCCGAGGGGACGATTTCGGACGTGCTTTGGCACAGCACCGCGAACGTCACGCAGCACTACAGCGTGGCCCAGGTGGTCGAGCTGCATGAAGCACTGGAAAAGATCCGCGACGACAGCGGGCGCTGGAACCGCAGTTTGTCGATGATCCGGCTGGAACAAGAGGCGGCGCGGGGGGTGGCTCCCCCAGAAGTCCCCCGGCAAAGAAAAACGGGCTAGCCCTTTTGGAGCTAACCCGTTGTTCTACTTAGTAAAAAGTGGTGCGGCTGGCAGGAATTGAACCCACGACCCCTTGGTTCGTAGCTACCAGATCATCTGTAAGTTGTTGATTTATATAGATTCTGTGACCGCTCATTGTACCAAAACTACCCTGTTTAGACATGTATTTCAGAGCCCAGTCCCGCAAAAGTCCCGCAGAGAAATTGCGTGCGAAGTAGCATCGATCAGTTTCTGAGACCGGGGCGCAAACTTTTTCTGTAGCGTGAGCAGGCGCCCGGTGAGTGTTGTGAAGCGACAAAACTGCGCCCGCTCCTTCGGAGCTGTCAGGGAGATAGGTGTCGATAAATATATCTTATCGTGAGTAATTTACAGCACGGAGCAGGGCGATGCCAACGAAAAGTACGAGAGCCTCCCGGGGCGTCCAAGTCGATGACGTTTGGGCCGTGGCCGACGGCGTGCTCGCCCAACGCGAGCGGCCCACGATCGAGCGCGTGCGCACGCACCTCGGTCGCGGATCCGCGCCGGCGCCGCCACCTTGAAGACTTCACCATTCACGTGCCGCAAGGTCGGTCAGAGCCCCTTTCTGCGCAAGTTGATCATTCCATTTGGACGATCTGGATACGTCGTGTTGAGTTCGACTGATCTCTGCCGCTCTACAGGGCGTCAGTTTTCAACGGAAGCCAACAGGCGGCTCTACAACTGCAGTGCAAACGTCCTTCGTGCCACTTCAAGTTCTGGCATCAACTTGTTCACGACATCGTCGCGTGACATGCGCGAAGTGGCCACGGAAAGACTCATAGCCCCCAGCAACTCACCCTTTCCATTGCGCACCGGCACGGCAATGGAACGCAAGCCAATTTCCAGCTCTTCGTCACTCATCGAATAACCGCACTCGCGCGCAGCCTGCACCTCCTTCATCAGTGCCGCCACGTCAGTCTTTGTTTTCGGCGTAATCGCCTGGCGACTCATTCGCTGAAGGCGGAATTCAACCTCCTCGTCTGACATACCCGCGAGAAGCACTCGCCCGGTTGCAGAACAATAGGCGGGCAATCGCGCGCCGATACCGAGACCGAAAGACAAGCTGCGCCGCTGAGTTGAGCGTGCAACGAAAACGACAAACTGCGAGTCCAGCACCGCCAGCGACGCGGACTCGCGCGTGCGCTCACTCGTGATCTCCAGGATGGGCTGCGCCACCTTGGTCAGGGGCGTAGAGTTCACGTAGGCGTGCACCAGCCGCAAGGTGCGCGGCTCGAGAAAAAAATGCCGCCCCGATGCTCGCGCGTAGCCTAGCTTGACGAGGGTAAGCAGGGCGCGGCGAGTCGAGGCCTTGCTGTGGCCTGTGATATCGGCCGCTTCAGTCAGCGTCAGAGGCGAATTGCTGACGCCGAAGGCCTCGATCAGGAGTAGGCCCTTCTCCAGACCCATGACGTATTCCTTGTCAACTGCACGCGCTTCATCGTCCATTTGCGGCCCCACTCGAAGTTGAATAAGTTCGGTATTCGAACATTTTGCCGGATTTTGTTGTCCTTCATCAACTCAAAAAATACAGTCGCGGTTCACCAAACGGTCAAAAGTTCGTTATCCGAATTCTTCCAAGGCAAGAACCCCACTGCATCATGAGCGTCACCGCCCCTGCGAATAGCGCACCCCTCACCTTCTGGCCACCTGGGAACCTCACCCGCGTGCCATACCACCTGTACCAGGAACCGGCCGTGCTCGACGCCGAGCAACAGCGCATCTTCGAAGGCGCGACCTGGAACTACCTGTGTCTCGAAGCCGAGTTGCCACAACCCGGCGGCTACCGCACGACGTTCCTCGGCCGCATGCCGGTGGTGGTGGCGCGCGACAGCGACGGCGAGGTGTACGCGTTCGAGAACCGCTGCTCGCACCGCGGCGCACTGATCGTCCTGGACGACGGCGGCACCGCGCGTGACTTCCAGTGCGTGTACCACGCATGGCGTTATGACCGCCAGGGCAACCTCAAGGGCATCGCGTTCCAGAACGGCGTAAACGGAGAAGGCGGCATGGACCCTGCTTTCTGCATGAAGAGTCATGGTCCGCGCAAATTGAGAACGAGTGTGTTTTGTGGCCTGGTATTTGGCAGCCTGAGCGACGACGTGCCCGACCTGGAGGACTACCTCGGCCCGGAAATCGCACGCGGCATCTCGCGCGTGCTGCACAAGCCGGTGCAGATCCTCGGCCGCTTCAAGCAGACGCTGCCCAACAACTGGAAGCTCTACGTGGAGAACGTGCGCGACACGTACCACGCGAGCCTGCTGCACGTGTTCTTCACCACGTTCCGGCTCAACCGCCTTTCGCAGAAGGGCGGCGTGGTGGTGAGCGAATGTGGCGGCAACCACATCAGCTTCTCCGCCATCGACCCCATCGCCGAAAATAGCGAGGACTACAAGACCGAGGAACTGCGTTCGGAGAAGGACGACTTCAAGCTCGAGGACGCCACGCTGTTGAAAGGAATAGACGAGTTCGGCGATGGCGTGACGCTGCAGATCCTCTCGGTATTTCCGGGCTTCGTGCTGGCGCAGATACAGAACACCATCGCGGTACGCCAGGTGCTGCCCGAAGGCCTGGAGACCACCGCCCTGAATTGGGTGTACCTCGGCTTCCAGGACGACACACCCGAGCTGCGCACCATGCGTCACAAGCAGTCCAACCTGATCGGGCCGGCCGGCTTCGTATCGATGGAGGACGGCGCTGTGGGCGGCTTTGTGCAACGCGGCATTGCCTCCGCTGGCGCGCAGGAAGCCATCGTCGAGATGGGCGGCGACAGCGTGCGCTCGCAGAGCAGCCGCACCACGGAAGCGTCCGTGCGCGGCTTCTGGAAAGCCTACCGCCTGCACATGGGAGCGGATGCATGAACGCGGTGATCGACACCGCGAGCGCGTTGGCGCTCAACGCGCATTGCGCGCGCTGCATCGACAACGACGAGCTCGAAGCCTGGACGCAGTTCTTCACCGAACACTGCCTCTACCGCGTGACCACCGCCGACAACCATGCGCAAGGCATGGAAGCCAGCCTGATCTACGCCGACTCGCGCGCCATGCTCAACGACCGCGTGCTCTCACTGCGCACCGCCAACGTCTACGAGAAACAACGTTACCGCCACCTGGTGGGCCTGCCCTCCCTGCTGGAGGACACGCCGCGCGGGCGCCGCAGCGAAACCCCGTTTGTGGTGGTGCGCATCATGCGTGGCGGCGAGACCAGCCTCTTCGCCACCGGGCGCTACCTCGACGAGCTGGTGATCGATGGAGGCGATACCCTGCGCCTGGCCAGCCGTGTGGTGGTCTGCGACAGCCACAACATCGACACGCTGCTGGCCATTCCCCTGTGAGCAAGCCGTGAGCACCCCGCACCTCATACGCATCGCCGGGATGGCCACCGCCATCCCCTGCGCCGCTGGTCAGACAGTGCTCGACGCAGTGCGACAGGCCGGCTACGAGATGCCGTTCTCGTGCAACTCGGGCGTGTGCGCGAGCTGCAAGGGCCGCGTCGTCTCGGGCCGGGTGAACCCCGGCGCGGCGGGTGAGCATACGCTCACGGCGGACGAGATCGCGCACGGACAGGTGCTGTTCTGCCAGGCGCGCCCGCTCACCGACATCGAGATCGAACCGCGCCAGATCGAGAAAACCGATCCGAACGCGCGCCGCCAGCTCGCCGCCAGGGTCATGCGCATCGACTTTCTGGCCAGCGACGTGGCGCGCCTCAAGCTGCGTTTTCCGGCGGGCGAGAAGGTGAAGTTCAAGGCCGGCCAGTACCTGCAGGTGCTGCTGCCCGACGGCCAGCGCCGCAGCTTCTCCATGGCCAACCCGCCGCACCAGAACGATGGCGCCGAGCTGCATATCCGCATGCTGGAAGGCGGCGCGTTCTCGCATTGGCTCGCGCACGACCTCAAGGTGGGTGACCACCTCCGGGTCGAACTGCCGCATGGCGACTTTCACCTGCGCGAGGGCAGCACCGCGCCCATCGTGATGCTCGCCAGCGGCACCGGCTTCGCACCCATCAAGTCGATGGTCGAGGACGGCCTGCGCCGGGGCCAGGCACGCGAGATCGCACTCTACTGGGGCGCGCGCACCGAGAAGGACCTGTACCTGCTCGAGCTGGCGCGCGGCTGGGGAGAGCAGGCCGGCCTGCGCTTCGTGCCCGTGCTCTCCGAACCCGAGGCCGGCTGGAGCGGTCGCACCGGCTTCGTGCACCAGGCCGTGCTGCAAGACCACGACAGTCTTGCCGGCCACCAGGTCTACGCCTGCGGCGCGCCTGCCATGGTGAGCGCGGCGCGCAGCGATTTCGTCGAAACCCGCGGCCTGCCGCCCGATGCGTTCTTCTGCGACGCGTTCGTGGTGGCCCAGCCCCGCACCTCCGCGCTGACCGACTGAAGCACACCCGAAGAAGAGCCATTCCATGACCCATCCCAACCCCTACGACAACGTTCCCACCAGCGACTTCGACCCGTACGCCACCGAGGTGCTGGCCAACCCCTATCCCCACTACGAGCAGCTGCGCGAACTCGGCCCCTGGGCCTGGCTGGAGCGCTACGGCGTGCTTGCGGTCGCACGCCACGACGAAGTGCAGCGCATCCTGTCTCAGCCCGACATCTTCTGTTCCAGCGCGGGCGTGGGCCTTGCCAACTTCCACACCGAGACGCCCTGGCGCAAGCCCAGCATCATTCTCGAAGCAGACCCGCCCCACCACAGCCGCACCCGCAAGGTGGTGGCGCGCGTGCTCTCGCCCGCATCGATCGGACGCCTGCGCGCCACTTTCGAGGACGTGGCCGCGCGCATGGTCGACGAGCTCGTGGAACGCGGCTCGTTCGACGCCGCCAAAGAACTGTGCGAGGCCTTTCCCATTAAGGCCTTCGGCGACGCGGTGGGCCTGCCCGCCGAGGGGCGCGAGCACCTGCTGCCCTACGGTGACATGGTGTTCAATGGCTTCGGCCCGATCAACGAGCGTTTCCAAGACCGAATGAACAGCTCGGGCGAAGCGGTGAACTGGATCGCCAAGGTCTGCCAGCGCGACGCGCTCACGCCCGACGGCCTGGGCGCCCAGCTGTTCGCCGCCGCCGACGCGGGCGAGATAGGCCACGACGAGGCCGGCATGCTGGTTCGCACCCTGCTCTCCGCCGGGCTGGACACCACCGTGTTCACCCTGTGCAACGCCTTCACCAGCTTCGCGCGCAACCCCGGTCAATGGGCCCTGCTGCGCGACGACCCCTCGCTGGCGCGCCAGGCACTCGAAGAGGTACTGCGCTACGACAGCACCTTCCACTCTTTCTACCGCACCAGCACCCAGGACGTGGAACTCGGCGGCATCACCGTGAAGCAGGGCCAGAAGATCGTGGTGTTCATCGCCTCGGCCAACCGCGACCCGCGCCGCTGGCCCGAAGCCGACCGCTTCGACATCACCCGCCGCGCCACCGGCCACATGGCCTTCGGCACGGGCATTCATGGCTGCGCCGGCCAGATGATGGCGCGCCTCGAAGGCGAGATCGTGCTCACCGCACTGGCCCGCCGCGTGGCCTCGATCCGCCTCGACGGCGAACCGGTCCAGCACTTCAACAACACGGTGCGCGGGCTCAAGAGCATGCCCGTGACGGTCGAGCCGCTGCTGGCCGCCGTGCACTGACATCCCGCCCCATTCGAACTAGAAGAGAGAAACCCACGATGCCCCAGATCGTCTACGTACAACCCGACGGCTCCCGAGAAGCCGTGCCCGCCAGTCCCGGCGCTACCGTCATGATGACCGCTGTCGGCCACGGCATTCCCGGCATCGTCGCCGAGTGCGGCGGCTCCGCCATGTGCGCCACCTGCCACGTGTACGTGGACCCGGCCTCGATCGGCTTCCTGCCGCCCATCAGCGACGTCGAGGACGAAATGCTGGCCAGCGCCGCGGGCGAGCGCCGCGAACACAGCCGGTTGGGCTGCCAGCTCGCGCTGGCGCCCGGCGTGGACCAGCTGATCGTGCACATCCCGGAGCGGCAGGTCTGATGGCCCACGGCACCGTCATCGTCGGCACCGGGCAGGGCGGCTTCCAGCTCGCGGCCTCGCTGCGCGATTCGGGTTATGCCGATCCCATCACCCTGGTCGGCGACGAGCCCGGCCTGCCTTACCAGCGCCCCCCGCTGTCCAAGGCCTTCCTTCAAGGCAAGGTGGACGACACCGGCCTGCTGCTGCGCCCGCCCCCGTTCTACCAGCGCATCGATGCCCGCGTGCTCGGCGGCACGCGCGTGGCGCGCATCGACCGCGCGGCGCGTGGCGTGCACCTCTCCAGCGGCCAGACCCTGCCCTACGACCACCTGGTGCTGGCCACCGGCGCGACCGCGCGCACCCTGTGCGTGCCCGGAGCGGGGTTGTCCGGCGTGCACGTGCTGCGCGGTCTGGAGGACGCGCGGCGCATCCGAGAGCAACTGGCCCGCGCGCGCTCGGTGGCCGTGGTCGGCGCCGGCTTCATTGGCTTGGAACTCGCGGCCGTGGCGCGCGGCCAGGGCCTGCCGATGCACGTGATCGAGGCCACGGCACGGCCCCTGCTGCGCGCCCTCTCCGAGCCCATGGCGCGACACCTGCAAGCCTTCCACGAAGCCCAGGGCACGCAATTCCACCTGAACACGCAGCTCGACGCCATCGAAGGCGAGGACGGCCGCGCCACCGGCCTGCGCCTGCACGGCGGTGGCCGCATCGTCGCCGACCTCATCGTGATCGCGGTAGGCGTCACGCCCAACGACCAGCTGGCGCGCGACGCCGGGCTGGCGGTGGGCAATGGCATCGAGGTCGACGAGCTGCTGCTCACCAGCGACGCCGCCATCTCCGCGCTCGGCGACTGCGCGAACTTTCCGTTCGCGGCCGATGGCGGCTCCCGCGTGCGCATCGAGTCGGTACAGAACGCCGTTGACCAGGCGCGCTGCATCGCCGCGCGCCTGTGCGGTCAACCCCTGCCGTACGCCAAGGTGCCCTGGTTCTGGAGCGAGCAAGGCCCTTGCCGGCTGCAGATGGCCGGCCTGGCCGCGCCGGGCGACCGCAGCGACATCGAGGGCGATCCGGCCAGCGGCCGCTTTTCGGTGCTGCGCTACCGCGGCGATCAACTCAGCGCCGTCGAATCCCTCAACGACCCTGCCGCCTACATGCGCGCGCGCACGGCCCTCGCGCCGGTGCTAGCACCGACCTGAGCTCCCTCAGTCCCATTCGACATCCACACCTTCCCACAGAAAGAGACAACACATGACAGCAGCATCCCGGGTCATCGCGGTCACTGGCGGCGCCAGCGGCATCGGTTTCGCCTTCTCCGAAGCCCTCGCGCGCGCGGGCCACCAGGTCGTCATCGCCGACCTGCGCGGTGCCGTCGAAGCGGCCGAACGCCTCAGTGCCCAGGGCCTGAAGGCCATCGGCACGCAGACCGATGTGGTCAAGCCCGCCGACGTGGCGGGCATGGTCGAACAGGCCGTGAAGGCGTTCGGCCGGCTCGACGTGCTGGTGACCAACGCCGGCCTGTTCACCACGCTCACGCTCAAACCGTTCGACCAGATCAGCGACGCCGAGTGGATGCGGGTGATGGAGGTCAACACCCTGGGGCCTTTCGTGTGCGCCAAAGCGGTCGTGCCCGAAATGCGCAAGAACGGGTTCGGCCGCATCGTGAACATCGCGTCCACCACGCCGATCAAGGGCACGCCCAACATGCTGCACTACGTGGCCAGCAAGGGCGCGGTGATCGCGTTCACGCGCTCGCTAGCCCGCGAACTCGGCAAGGACGACATCACCGTCAACGCCATTGCCCCGGGCTTCACGCTGAGCGACGGTGTGCTCGACAACGACCTGCACAGCAAGATGGGCGACGTGGTGCGCAAGACCAGCCGCTCGCTGCAGCGCGACCAGGTGCCTGAAGACCTGGTGGGCGCCCTGCTCTTCCTAGCCAGCGACGGCGCGGGCTTCATCACCGGCCAGACCATCGCCGTCGACGGTGGCTCGGTATTCATCTGATCGGTTGACTCACCATGACCGACACCGCATACGGCAAGCCTTTCCTCTACATCGATGGCGAATTCATCGAAGGCGGCGACCGCCAACACCAGGACATCATCAACCCCGCCAACGGCGAGGTGATCGGCTCGTTGCCGCACGCGCGCCGCGACGACCTTGACCGCGCACTGAACGCGGCGCAACGCGCCTTCGAGAGCTGGCGCAAGAGTTCGCCGCTCGAGCGCTCGAAGGTGCTGCGCCGCGTGGCCGAGCTCACGCGCGAACGCGCACCGCAGGTCGCCCGCCAGATCACTCTCGACCAGGGCAAGCCGCTGAGCGAGGCGCTGCTGGAGGTGACCACCTGTGCCGAACACGCAGAGTGGCACGCCGAAGAATGCCGCCGCATCTATGGCCGCGTGATCCCCGCACGCCTGCCCCACGTGCGCCAGCTGGTGCTGCGCGAGCCCGTGGGCGTGTGCGTGGCCTTCACGCCCTGGAACTTTCCGTTTAACCAGGCCATCCGCAAGATGGTGGCGGCGATCGGCGCGGGTTGCACGCTTGTGCTGAAGGGGCCAGAGGATTCGCCGGGCGCGGTGATCGCGCTCGCGCGCATGTTCCACGACGCGGGTCTGCCCCCGGGCGTGCTCAACGTGGTGTGGGGTGTGCCGGCCGAGGTGTCGGACCACCTGATCCGCACGCCGATCTCGCGCAAGGGATCGTTCACCGGCTCGGTGCCGGTGGGCAAGCAGCTGGCGTCGCTCGCC
>SXGT01871223.1_pt1 | contig 18699 bp, 10 predicted proteins | sample 3176221 | NCBI WGS metagenome assembly SXGT01 (sample SAMN11356862, study PRJNA531348) | freshwater metagenome | isolation source: freshwater sample F1-120 | place: China: Fuxian Lake, Yuxi | collected 2017-12-25
GCGCGGGCGAGCAACTCCTTGGCGGTGCCGCTCTCGCCGAGCAAGAGCACGGTCGCCTCGCTGGGCGCGGCCTGGTGGACGATGTCCATGGTGCGGCGCCACGGCAACGACGTGCCGATGATGGCGCGGCGACGGCGCTCGGCGAGCTGGGCCTTGAGCGCGCGGTTCTCGGTGACCAGCGACTGCTTCTCGAGGGCGTTCTTGACGATGCGGACGACGTGGGCGCGCTTGAGCGGCTTGCTGACGAAGTCGTACGCGCCCTCCTTCATGGCGTCGACCGCGGTCTCGACCGTGCCGTACGCGGTCATGAGCACGACCTCGGTCTCGGGCGCGATGGTCTTGGCGGCCTTGAGCAGATCCATGCCGCTGGTGCCCGGCATCATCAGATCGCAGAGCAGGACGCCGACGCGGTTGCGGCGCAGCAGATCGAGGCCGGTCTGGCCGTCGGTCGCGGTCAGGACCGCGAAGCCCTCGCGGCGGAAGATCTTCTCGAGCGACTCGACGATGCCGGCCTCGTCGTCGACCACCAGCACGGCCCGGGACGGATCCCAGGCGCCCCGCTCGGCCGCGTCGTCACCGGCCGAACCGGCCGAGTCGTCACGGTCGGGCGCGCCGGCCCAGTAGCCGCGCGGCACGCCGCCGGGGTGGCGCATGGCATTCATCGGACGACGCGCGGCAGGCTTGGGAGCTTGGGTGAGCATGGGGGCACCGATACGGCTGATTACAAGCCGGGTGCCAGACCTATTCCTGACTAACCGCCTGTTTTTACTGGATCCGAAGGGTGTCACCCGATCGGATCGGCTGCCACGGTGACACAACCGGTGGCCAGGGTTGCCAGAATGTCACCAGGGTCAGCGGCGGTCGGTGACGCGGCGTCCGGGAGCGACCACGGCGACCTCACCTTTGCGGGGCATGACCACCGTGAACGTGGTGCCGGTACCGATCTGGGTGTCGACCTCGATGGTGCCGCCGTGGCGCTCGACCAGCTCGGGGACGATGGACAGGCCGAGGCCGGTGCCCTCGCCGACGTCCTTGGCGGTGAAGAACGGATCGAAGATGCGGGGCAGGACGTCGGGCGGGATGCCGGGCCCGTTGTCGCTGATGCGCACCTCGACGTGCTCGCCCTGGGCGCGGGTGTCGATCGTGATCTTGGCCTCGTCGCGGCCCGACAGCGCCTGGGCCGCGTTGGTGAGCAGGTTCATGAAGACCTGGTTGATCTGACCGGCGTGGCCGCGGATCTTGCCGACCTCGCCGTAGCGCTTCTCGACCGCGACCCCGCCCTTGAGCACGGCGCGCAAGAGCTCGAGGCTGTCGTCGAGCGAGCGATTGAGATCGAAGTCGACCACCTTCTCGTCGTCGGTGCGCGAGTAGTTGTGGAGCGCGCCGACGATGGCCTTGGTGCGCTGGGCGCCGCGCTGCACCACCTTGACCATGTCGCGAATGTCCTTGGCCGCCTCGCCGCGGCGGGCGGCGTCGGCGTGTTCCATCTCGCCGATCGCCTCGTCGAGCGGACCGACGGTGTTGACGATCGCGTTGACCGGGTTGTTGATCTCGTGGGCGATGCCGGCGACGAGCTGACCGATCGACGCCATCTTCTCGGAGCGCACGAGCTGGGCCTGGGTGCGGGTGAGCTTGTCGAGGGTCTCGGCCAGCTCCTTGTTCTTCTTGGCCAGATCATGGGTGCGCTTCTGCACCGCGCGCTCGAGATCGAGGTTGACCTCTTCGGTCGAACGCAGCTTCTCGCGCAGCGCCCGCCGCATCTCTTCGAGCGCGAAGGTGAGGCGGCCGATCTCGTCGCCGTCGCCGCCCGAGGTGACCGGATCGACAAGCTCGCCGCGCGCCATGGCGTCGGCACGCTGCTCGAGGCGGCGGATCGGCGTCACGAACTGCGCGACCGTCACCACCACGATGCCGCCGCAGGCGCCGAACAGGATGACGAAGAAGAGGAGGAGCTCCTTGAGCGGTCGCACCATCGATTCGCCGCGACCGCGGTAGTTGGGATAGAAGACCGCGACCGCGCCGAGGTCGTACGGTGTGCCGTGCCAGGTGACGCCCAGGCGGCCACTCTCGCCGGCCAGGTACGCCATGCCCATCTCGATGCGTATCCCGCTGGCCCTCCGGATCTGGGCCAGCACGTACCAGGGCAACTCGGGCGCACCCATCGGACCGCCGCCGACCGCGACCACGTCCCTGCTGCTGACGGTGGCCGGCAGCGGCGACGCGTGATCGTCGATGTAGTAGACCACCGTCGAACCCTCGGGATTGCGGGCGCCGATCTCGACCAGCGCGCCGCGCACCAGCGCCGGCGTCGGCGGCTCGGAGTGCGCCGCCGCGGCGGCCTGAACCTCGGAGCGTACCCAGGCCAGCCCGACCGAGGCCTGTCGCGCCACCGCCTCGGTCGACAGGTTCTTGTACTGCACGAAGCCCCACAGGAGCGCCATGCCGCAGGCCAGCACCACCACGCCGCCGAACGACAGCATCAGCTTGGCGCGCAGGCCCAGCGACGGCGCGATCGCGCGCACCGGGATGCGGTAGCGCGCCGACAGATGGGCCAGCAGCGGCCGCAAGGTCTCACGGTGGCCGAGCGTCTCGTAGATGCCGGCGGCGAGCGCGACGGCGACGATGGCCACCGCGCCGACGATGGTGTTGTCGAGCTCGATGGCCAGGTACCACCGCGCGAGCAGCGCCGTGGCCAAGGTGATCATCGCCCACGCCGCCAGCCCGACCAGCGCCAGCCGGTACGGCAGCGACTGGGCCAGCCGGTAGACCTGGGTCGCGTTGCCGGCCTGGGCGGCGTCGCCGCCGTCGCCGGCCGCGGCGTCGAGGTAGCGGCCGAGCGGACGGGTGAGCCGCCGCGCCGCCACCGTCCAGGCGCACCAGCCGAGCGCCGCGAGCGACGGCAAGTAGGTCTCGAGCGCGAGGTACTGCTCGTGCGTGATCGGCACGAAGTAGTAGAGGAAGGCGGCGTGCATGGCGAGCGCGCCGCCCGCGATCACCAGCGACATCAGGAGCAGCCGACGGAAGTGATCGTCGGCGTAGCCGCGTAGCGGCGGATTGACGACGAAAAGCCTGGCGCGGACAGCGTCGAGGATGCGTCCGACCCACAACGCGCGCGCGCCGGCGATGGGCGCGGCGTGCAGGCCGGCGAGCGAGGCCATGGCCAGCGCCTGCCCCGCGTCCCAGTCCTCGTAGCGCACGAACGCGATCCCTGCCGCCGACGCCATCGCGATCCACAGCACGGTGCGACCGATGAACACGCGCAGCGGCGTGCGCAGAGCCGACCGGTAGCCGCGCGACGAGAGATCCTTGCTCACCCGCTCGCCGCGGCGCCGCGCCGCCACCACCGCGCGCACCGGCAGGAGCCAGGCGGTGATGGCCGTGCTCCACGCCAGGATGGCGCCGACCAGCACCGGGACACAGACCCGGGCCAGGGTCCCGGTCGGGATGTCGCCGAGATCGAACAGGCTCCACAGCGGGTACCCGACGAGGACAGCCTCGGCGGCGGCCAGGAGCACGCCGGGCGCGACCAGGTGACGACGGAACGGAACGCCGGAATCGCCGTCGGCGGGGAGCACCCGCACGTCGTCTCGATCGCGGCGCTCGCGGCCTGCCACGTTCGGACTGTACCCCGGCGGGGGCGAGCACCGGTATGATCGTGGCGTGCGCGTCGTGCCGGTGATCGCCCTCGCCATCGCTGCCGCCGGGGCGGGCGTAGGGGCGCCGGGCGTGGTCGCCGCCGACACGCCGGTGCCGATCACGCATCGCGACTGGACGCTCGATCTCTATCGCGGCGCGGCGCTGGGCAGCGTACGCATCGTCGGCATGGGCGGCGTGCAGCTGGCCATCGCCGAGGGCTCGGCCGGCACGCTCGGCAACCCGGCCTCACCGGCGGTGCGCAAGGCGACGTCGACCGGCTGGTGGGACTGGGACTTCCACCTCGACGCCATGGAGGCGGTCTACGCCAGCGACTTCGACAACAACGGCCTGGTCGACGACGGCCGCACATCGAGGACCGGCACCGCCGGGTTGGCCGGCATGTACTACGGCTGGGGCACGGCCCTGGTGGTGTCGACGCAGCGCGAGCGTCTCGCCGACGCGATGGGCGGCGAGCTCAGCGCGATCGCGACGGTCGGGAAGTTCGCCGTCGCCAACACGTTCGGCGACGAGACCTGGACCGTGGGCGCGGCGGTCCGCGTCGGCACGCTGTCGCTGACGCAGTTGCAGCCGCTGTTCTCGATCACCGGCACCGGGCTCGAGGCCGGCGCGCTGTACCGGCCGCACCGCGACGACCTCCGCGTCGGCGCCACCGTGGCCCTGCCGGTCACCGGCCGCACCGTCGACGTGGCCGCGTGCGATCCGCTCGACTGCGAAGGCCACATCCTGCCCGCGCGCGTGGCGGTGCCGTGGGAGCTCGCCGCCGGCGTGGCCTGGCGCTTCGGGCCCACGCGCTGGAACCAGTTCGTGGGCGGCAAGTTCCGCGACGAGCGCTCGCTCCTGGTCGCCGCCGATCTGCGCGTCATCGGCACCGTCGGCGACGGCATGGGCCTCGAGGCCTTCGGCCGCGATCAGTGGCAACGCTCGGGACGTCACGTCTCGATCGGCGCCAACCTGGGCGCCGAGTGGGAGGCCCTGCCCGGTCGCCTCCGCCTGCGCGGCGGCACCTACTGGGAGCCGGGCCGCATCAGCCAGGTCTCCGGTCGCCCGCACCTGACCGCCGGCGTCGAGGTCGGCTTCTTCACCTTCCGGTTCTGGTGGAACAAGAAGTACCGCCTGCGAATCGGCATCACCGGCGACTTCGCGCCACGTTTCGGCAACGCCGGGCTTTCGTTCGGCTTCTGGGGCTGAGCGTGATGTCGGTTTGACGCTCACGGTCGGCGCCGGCGATCTCGACCGTGGAATGCCAAGACTTCCTCTCCTCTCCGCGAGCGCCCTCATCGCGCTCTCCGCGGCCACCGCGGCCCAGGCCCAGCAGTCCGAGAACCCCTTGAACCAGGTTCCACTGCAGGACCCGTCGTACGGCGGCCAGTCGTACGGCGGGTACCAGACCTACCAGTTCCCTGCCTTCGATCGACCGAGCGAGCAGGAAGCGGTCGCGCGGTTCGCGCAGGAATGGGGCCTGAACGCTGGCCTTCTCTCCGACTCGATCCCAGCCAAGGGCACGAACGAAGCCGGCTTCGTCGTGCAGGCCCGCCAGATCCCGGCGGCGCCGCCGACCGACTCGACGCTGCCGCTCTCGACCCACTACCTGTCGCGCATCCGCGCCGACGAGCTCGCGGTCGCGACCGATCCGGGCTCGTTCGTGTACGCGAACTGGGCGGCGCGCATGGCGCCGCGCCACCCGCACGGCGAGGACCACCGCGTTCGCAGCTGCGCCGGCTACGTCTACAAGCGCTGGTACGAGTACAGCCGCTTCGAGGACGCGGCCCGTACCTGCGGTACCGACGCGTCGTGCGTGTTCCAGGTCGGCACGACGTGGTCGTCGCCCGGCATCGCGTCGCGTCCGCAACTGTTCCAGAAGGCGCCCGGCATCCACACCATCCCCGCCTTCCTGACCCCACGCTCGGCCGACCCGGTCGACGGCTTCTCGCCGCTGCCCTTCACCGTCAAGAACGAGTTCTTCGCGGTCACGCCGGCCGACATCCTGCAGGCGTCGACCCAGTACGCCCTCGACCCGGCGTTCGCCGCCGCGGCCGACACGCTCATCCCCGCGGTCGGTGAGCCGCTGCCGTACGACATCTCGAACAAGATCGCGTGGCACGTGGCGCGCGCCGCCGACCCCGACAGCGCCGCGCTCACGGCCGTCGAGCGGAAGGAGATCGAGCGCCGGCTGACCCGGTACAAGCGCCTGGTCGCCGAGTACCGCCGCCTGCGCGCGCTCCTGCCCGAGGACGACGTGCCCACGGTGGCCGCGCCCGACGGCGGCGATGACGAAGGTCTGTCCGACGCCGCCTGGGGCTCGATGGTCGGCTTCCTCGGCGGGACCTCGGCCGACGCCGGACCGCTGCCGATCGGAGTGCCGACCGTAGGAGGCCCGGGCCTCTCGCCCGAGATCGTGGCGACGATCGCCTACCAGGCGGTGGTCGACGAGATGGCGGACGCGCTCATGGCCGAGTGGCAGCACCTCGACGTCAACCGCCGCCTCGGCCCCGACGGTCTCATCATCAACGACCACGGCTGTCTGGTCGGCAACGCCTGCGACTGGCTGCCCGAGATGTTCGCCTTCGACTACCTGGGCCGCTTCCAGAAGGAGCGCGAGGCCGACATGACGCGTTGCCTGCAGGCCACCAGCGGCGTCATCCCTGCCGACGCGCCGTGGGCCGCCGACGTGGTGACGATGGCGTCGCACATCGAGGCCCGCATCGCCGCACTCAAGCTGATGGTCGCCTCGCTGCCGTTCTCTGCCGACCGTGGCGCCGAGCTCGCCACCGGGAGCCGCAACATCCACTGGGGGATCGAGCCGGTGAGCGAGTCGAAGGGCATCTACGGCCTGCTCCACGGCGCGTATTCGCACCACGCCACCGCCGACCTGGCCGTGACCTTCAGCGGCTCGAGGATCTGCGCGCTGTCGGCCAAGGTCGACGCCGGCATCCACGCCGAGTTCACCGCGCCCAGCCCCGACTGGCCCTACCTCCCGGTCACGCACGAGATCATCGACGGTGCGCTCACGGTGCGAGTGGCGCGCGACGACGTGGCCTTCGCGGCCAGGACCCGCCTCGCGATCGACGGCCACGAGCTGTTCAACTTCGGCCCCGAGATCCCCATGGACGGTGAGACGTGGAGCGCGCCGCCGCAGAGCACCCACTTCACCATCTACGAGTACGGGGTCCAGTTCTCGATCCTCGGCGTCCCGGCCTACCTGGCGGTGTCGGTGCAGGGGGACCTTTCCTTCGCGCCGAGCGTGAGCGTGTCGCCCTTCGACGCCAGCTGCTCGCGCGACATGGTCGCGCACCCCGAGATCCTGCCGGCGATCGAGGGCCGGGTCGACAGCAGCGTCGACGTCGACGCCGACGGGCGGCTGGCGATCGGCGTCCCCGGCTTCAGCTTCGGCGTCAACGGCCACGTCGACGTCCTGTCGGCGACCCTGCCGGCCAGCGCCAGGTTCCTGGTCGTCGACGACGGTGGGACGCCATCGCTCCTGCTCGAGACCAAGGCGCGCCTCGACGCCACGCTGCTCGCCGGTAGCCTGTCGGTCTACGCCGAGGCCCTGTTCCTCTACGCCGAGAAGACCATCTTCGGCTGGGAAGGCATCGCCGTCGGCCTGCCAATCTGGAACACCACCGTCAAGGTGCCGCTGACCTTCCTCGGCGACGCGTTCAAGCCCGCGGTCTCGGTGGGCGGAGGCGGATCGTGACGCGGCGGCGGATCGCCGCGCTCGCCGCGACGACGGCCGTCGCCGGGGCGGCACTCTGGTGGTGGACGTCGTCGCGCCGCGACGCAGCTCCCACGGTAGTGGCGTTCGCCGGCCTCGGCGTGGGTGAGCAGCAGATCTACGACCTGACCTGGGACGGCCGCAGCCGCGCCGACGTCACAGGGATGCCCGGCGCCGACGGCGCGTACACCGGCGAGGTCCACGTGCGTGGCCGCCTGGTGGTCCGCGGCCTCGGCGACGACCTGGTGGGCTTTCGCCTCACCGACGTGACCACCGCCAGCTACACCGTGATGGGCCGCGATGTCCTCGGCGGCGTCGACGCGACCGCCGGCGAGCTGGTGGCGGTGCTTGGCGCCAACGGTAGCCTGCGCGAGCTGCGCCCTGATCCCGCCGCTGCCCCCGCCGCCGATCTGCTGCTGCGCGCGATCGTCCAGCAGAGCGCCGTCACCGTCGCCGGCGGCGGCGGCTGGGACGCGCTCGAGCCCGGTCCCAACGGCGTGGCGCGGATGCGTTACCGCCGCGCCAGCGGCAACGCGCTGATCCGCACTCGCACCGGGTACACCCGGCTGGCCGTGCTGCCGGTGGCCTGCCCCGCCTGCCGCGAGGAGCTCGACGGCGTCGCCGCCATCCGCCTCGATCACCGCGGCGTGATCCGTGACCTCGACGATCAGGAGCACCTGGTGGTCGATGACGGCGCCGTCCGCCGGGTCTCGCTCGATAACCGTTTCACGCTCCGGGCCACGTCCGGCGACGTCGCCCAGCGGCCCCGGCCGCGGCTCGACGATCGCGTCTCGGTCCCGCCCGAGGGCAGCGCCGTCGATGCCGGCGACGACAACGCGCGTGCCCGAGACTGGTCGATGGCGCGCATCGGGTCCACGGTCATGCGCTTCGTCGCCACCGGCGCCACCCCGGTCGAGACCACCTGGATGCACGGCGTGGCCGCGTACCTGCGCGAGCACCCCGAGGCCTGCCGCGAGCTCCTGCGCATGTTCGCAGCGCCCGGGTTGCCGGCGTCGGGCCGTGACCTGATCGTGTCGATGCTGGCCGCGACTGGCAGCCCCGCGGCCCAGGCCGCGCTACGCGACGGCATCGACTGGCTGGCGCAGGCCCACGGCGACGCCGAGGTCGCGCGCGCGCTGGCCCGGGTCACGCTGGTCGCCGAGCCGACCGCGGAGACCGTTGGCTGGCTGGCTGCGCAACACGCAACGCGCGACGAGCGGCCGGCGAGCGCCTCGGCGGCGACCCTGGCCCTGGGCGCGGCGCTGCACGCTCACGGCGATCCGGCGCTGGTGGCCCGTCACTCGGCCTCGCTGCGCGACGAGCTGGCGGCGGCGAGCGACGCCGGGCGACGAATCGAGCTTCTGGGCGCGCTCGGCAACGCCGGGCTCGCCGGTGACGGCCCGATCATCGCCGGCTTCGCCGCCGACCCCGACGCCGCGGTGCGGCACCAGGTGCCGGTGGCGCTGCGCAAGCTCGGCGACGACGACGCACTGCCGGCCTTGCTCGACCTCGCCGGCGATGCGGACGCCAGCGTGCGCGCGATCGCACTCGAGATGCTGGACCGGCGCCGGCTCGACGCGACCACGGCGAGGCGCGCCGCCCAGGCCGCCGTCGACGCCGGCGCCCGAGGCGACGAACTCGGCGCGGTCGTGCGCCTCCTGGCGCCCCACGCCGGCGACGAGCAGGTGGCGGCGACGCTGCGGACGCTGCTGGACCTCGTCGAACTGCCGGTCGTTCGGGCCCAGATCCACCACGCCCTCGCGGCGTGAGATTCCTTGCTCACGGCCGGCGGCGGCGGTCTCGGACTGGACATGGTGCCGAGGATTGCCACCGTGAGCCTGCTCTCCCTGGTCGCAACCGCGCTCGTACCCGCCGGCACCGCAATCGCCGAGGGGTTCGGCGTCCCGCGGCGCTGGCACGGTGACTTCGCCGCCCGCGAGGCGACCGAGACGCCGGCGACCGGAGACTTCGACGGCGACGGCAAGGCCGATCTCGTCGTCGTCGCCAGCGACACCGGCGACGTCCACGTCGCGCGCTCGAACGGCAGCGGGTTCGGCGCCGCCGAGCGGTGGCTACGAGGGTTCTCGCGGGTCGACGACCGCACCCTGGTCGGTAACGTCGACGGCGCCGGCGGTGACGACCTCGTGGTGTTCCGGCGCGGCGAGGTCGTGGTAGCGCGCTCGCGAGGCCGCCGCTTCGGCGCGCCGGTGCGCTGGCACGACGAGCTCGCCAGCTCGAGCGACGTCCCTCTCCTCGGCGACGTCGACGGCGATGGGCTCGACGACGTGATCGTGTTCACGGGCGGCGCCGTTCGCGTGGCGCGCTCGACCGGCCGTGGCTTCGCGCCGGCGGTGACGTGGCACGACCACTTCGCGTCCGGCGGCGAGGTACCACGCGTCGGCGACTTCAATGGCGACGGCAAGGCCGACCTCGCCAGCTTCGTCCGCAGCGCCCGCGACGGCGACGCGTACGGCGACGTCAACGTGGCGCTGTCGACGGGCGGCCGCTTCGGGGTCTCGCGGGTCTGGAACGTCTACTTCGGCCAGCAGAGCGAGCTGGCCTTCATCGCCGACGTCGACGCCGACGGCTGCGACGACATCCTGGTCGCGGTGCGAGACACCTGGGGTGGTCCCGGCCGCGGCAACATCTACGTGGCCTCGGCCGACTGCGGTCCTGGCTACGCGTTCCTGGCCACGAGGCTGTGGCACACCGACTTTGCCGTCACCGAGGACACCCGCGCCGGCGCCGTCCACGAGGACGCGGTCGCGACCGGCGACGTCGACGGTGACGGCCTGGTCGATCTGGTGGCGTTCAGCCAGGGCGGCGCGGCCGGCACCGGGCGCGGCGACGTGCGGGTCGCGCTCAACGCCGACCCGACGCCCGAGGAGCCGGGCCGAACCTTCGCCCTCGACGGAGCGGGGGCCTGTGTGTTCATCGACCACGAGCCACTGCGCTTCTACGATCGCCGGCGCGATCCACGAGCGCGCCTGACGCTCGACCGCGATGACCTGCGCCGCGCCGCCGGCAAGGGCGAGTACACGCTGTCCTGGCCCGACGGGTCCGACGCCGAGATCGTCTACGAGGTCGCGCCGGCGGCCGGGGCCGGCCGCTTCGCGGTGCGGTGGACCTGGCATTCGTTCGACGTGAAGCGCCCGGCCTCGCGCATGTCGGCGGACGAACGCGCCTGCCAGGCGGCGTTTCAGGCCTCGTCCATGTGAGCGCGCAGGCGTCGCTTGATCGTCTCGAAACGCTTGCGCAGCGCCTGCTCGCGCTTGCGCAGGCCCTCGGCGTCGAGCTCCTCGTCGGCCATGATGGTCGCGACCTCGCGCCAGCCGAGCTGGCGATCGACGCGCAGCATCAGGATCGTGCGCTCGTCGTCGTCGAGCTGCTCGCGGGCCAGCGCGAGCTTGGTGCGGGCCGGGCTGCGCAGGTAGTCGACGGTGGCGGTGCGCACGCTGTCGGCGACGTCGTGGAGCTCACCGGGCAACGAGAAGCGTTTGCCGCGCCGGCGCCCGGTGCGGCGGAAGCGGGCCGCGGCGTGACGAGCGAGCGTGTAGCTCCAGGTGCGCACCGAGGACGCGAAGCGGAACGTCGGCAACCCGCGCACCACGTCCTCGCAGAACATGGCGAAGGCCTCGGCCAGATCGTCGTCGGTGCTGCGCAGGAGGCCGGCCAGGAAGCGAACCAGCTCGGGGCCGTAGCCGCGCACGATGGCCTCGGACGCGCCGGCGTGATCGCCGCGATCACAGCGAGCGCGGATGTCGGCCTCGAGGGTGTCGCGTTCGGTCATCGTCCGAACCAGCCGTACCGCAACTCGCCGCCGGATGCGACCGCGATCACGTGGATCCCGCCCTCGCCGGCCAGCGCGTTGACCGCGCCGGTCAGCGGCCCGGTCAGCGCCGGGGTGGTGCGGGTCCGCTCGATCAGGACGCGCCCGTCGCCGGCGTCGCGGGCATCCAGCACGAACAGCGTCGTGTCCTCGCGGCCCACGACGGCGAAGCGCCCCGGCCCGGTGGCCACCGCCGCGGGCTTGACGTCCGAGCGGATGCCGAGCGCGGTCAGCGCCCCGAACGACGTCGACGCGCGAGGCTTGTGGGCGAGCCAGAGCTGGCCGTCGGTGGCGCGGACCACGACCCAGAGCGCGACACCGGCCGCGTCATCGCCGGTCATGATCACCTGCGGGTCCTCGAACATCACGTCGGCCGGGAGCTGGTCGGGGCGCCAGATGAAGCGAGGGACCAGCTTGCCGCGCTCGCGGGTGTGCCACGAGAGATGCCCGCGATCATCGAGCGCGACCACGTCGACCCGATCGCTGGTCACGCTCGCCACCGCCGAGGGCCGGGTGGCGACGGCGACGTGTTCGGGCACGAAGCCCCACTCGATGTCGTCGCCGTCGCTGGTCGTGGTCGCGAACCAGAGGCGCTGATCGAACCAGTGGTAGAGCGTCGGATCGGGCGTGAAGAAGAGGATCCGCGGTCCCGAACGGGTGCGGACCGGCGTCGCGACGCGGGCCAGCAGGCCGCCACGGTCGTGGACGACCCAGCCGGTGCGTCGACGGATGGCGTGCGACAGGCTACCGGTGATGGGATGGCGGTAGAAGACCTCGACGCGGCCGTCGGCGGCGAGGACCGCGGGATCGAAGGCGAGCCGTTCGGCCGCGGTCGCGCCGTCGGCCACCAGCGGGGCGAGTGGCGACCAGGTGCCCAGCGACCCGCTTCGAGGGCGTGGCAGCCGGGTGGTGAGCAGCGTACCGCGCGCCGAGCGGATGAACGCGTGGAGCTCGCCGTCGAGCGACACCAGCGCCGGCTCCGCAGCGGGATCGACGGGATCTCCGGCGCCCACCGCGGTCGCGGCCACGGCGATCGCGGCCATGGTCGAGGTACCGGGCGCGACGTCGATACGCTCGAAGGCGACGGGCGGCGCCGGCCCTGCCCTGCGCGCCTGCTGCTGAAGAATCGTCCCGATCGTGAACTCGGCGCGCAGGATGATCGACTCGCCGCCGTCGGTCCGCGCTGCCAGACGCGCTTCCTCGGCGAGGGCAAGCGCTCGCTCGAACTGTCCCTCGCTGGCCAGACGCTCGGCGTCGGCGATCTGCTGGCGAACCGGAGCGATCTTGTCAGGTGCGGCGGCGGTGGTCGACAGGTTGGCCGCGCACGCGGCGGCCTCGACGACGCGGCCGGCGGCGGTGGTCATCTGGCCTGGATCCTGTCCACGCAGCGCGAGGACCTCGGCGATCGTGGATGCAGCGCCGGCCAGGCACGCCGGGCCTCCGCTGCGGGCCAGTACGCCCGCGCGATCGGTGCGCGCCGTCACGTCCTGGCAGGCGGCGCGTGCCGAGGCCAGCACGCGGGCCTGGTGATCGATGACCTCGGCGGCCCAGTGGGCCGATTCGCCGGCGGCGGGATTGCCGCTGATGAAGGCCCCGCGCGCGACGCCGTTCCAGCCCGGCGTCAGGTCGGCGGGCAGCGAGGCGCAGGTCGCCTCGGGGGCAGCCTGGACGACCACGCGCGCAGCCCGATCACGGGTCAGCGCGAACCCGGCGACGGCCAGCGCGGCCACGACGGCGAGCGCGCTGGCGGCTGGAAGCAAGGTCCGCCAGCGCGGTCGCGCGGCGCGGGCGAGCGCGGCGAGGAGCGCGTCCCTGGTCGGGAACCGCTCCCCAGGCGCCGGGGCGAGCCCACGCTCCACGACGGCGAGCACCTTGCGGGGCACGGCACGCTCGCGGCCTGGCGGCGTGAACCGCGCGGCGGCCATGGCGACGGCGCGTGCGTCGGGCGGCGCCGGGAACGGGTCGACGCCGGCCAGGCACTCGTAGAGCGCGATGCAGAAGGCAAACTGATCGCTACGGCCATCGAGCGGCCGGCCCGCGAGCTGCTCGGGCGCCATGTAGCGCGGCGTGCCGATCAGCGCGCCGGTGGCGGTGAGCGGCGCCTCGGGGCTCGACGGGTTGGCGGTCGCGGGCAACGGCGGCCGCGCCCGGAGCGCGTCGATGGTCGCGACCGCGTCTCGCGAGACCGCCGGCACCGGTGCGGTGGTGGCGTCGTCAGCCGCGGTGCCAGCCCCGGTGCCACGCGCGAGCCCGAAGTCGGCGATGCGGGCGCGGCCGTCGGCGCCGAGCAAGATGTTGTCGGGCTTGACGTCGCGGTGGAGCAGCCCGGCGGCGTGGGCGGCGGCGAGGCCGCGGCCGGCGTCGAGAAAGACGGTGAGGACCTCACGCCAGGTCCGAGGCGACGCGCGGGTCCAGGAGCGCGCCGTCCCGCCCTCGCACAGCTCCATCGCGACGAACGGCACACCCAGGTGCTCGCCGATCTCGTGGATGGCGATCACGTTGGGGTGGGCGAGCCGGGCCAGGGCGATGGCCTCGCGGCGGGCGCGGGCCAGATCGGTGCCGCCGAGACCGATCTTGATGGCGACGCGGCGATCGAGCTCGCGATCGAGCGCACGGTACACGACGCCCATGCCGCCGCGACCGAGCGCCTCCTCGAGCACGAAGTGGCCGCCGATGATCGTCCCCGGCGCGAGGGCCGGGAGCTCGGGCGCTGCGAAGGCCTCGGCGAGCGAGCCGAGGTCGGCTGCGACCGAGGTACGCAGGGGACCCGGACTGTCGCTCATCGGCTCGTCGACGAGCGTATCAGGTGCACGCCCCCCGGTCGTACAGGTTCGGCGTCAGCCCGGCGCCATCTGGCCGCAGACGCCCTCGTCGCACATCCAGCGCTCGGTGTCGGTCGACGGACCGCAGTCCTTCTCGACGGTGTCATCGGTGCACGGGCAGCCCAGCTTCGCGCCCTGCTGACAGGCGAGCGCGCGCATCTCCTTGGCCTTGGCCGCGTCCTTGGGCACATCGGCGGTGCCGTTGCCGGTGAGGAGGTCGGCGAGCTCAGCGCACAGCTTGCCGTGGGGGTCGTCGGTCTTGTAGACGCCGTCGGCGCGACAGGCCTTCTCGAGGAGGGCGAGACCCTCGGTGGCGGTCTTCGCGTCGCGCACCAGCCAGGTGCCGAGCTCGCCGCACGAACCCATGTGGCCGAGGTCGCAGCCGCGACGCAGGACCGCGTGCTGGGCCTCGGCGGTGGCGAGCGTCCCGAACCGCACGTGCAGCGCGCAGCCCTCGCCGAGGTCGTACTGGCACGCGCGCTCGCCGTAACGCGCGGTCCACTCGACGTGGCGGTCGCCCTCCTCCTTGGACATGTCGACCCGGAATGCGCCCTTGGGCTCATAGGCGCGGGCGGCGTCGAGGCAGGCCTTGCCGTCACCGGCGTCGCAGGCGGTGGCGAGCTTGGGATCGAGTCCCTCGGGCGGCGCGCCCAGGGGCGGGAACTTCGGCGCCGGCGGGGCATCCGGCGGAGCCACGGCCGCGGCCGCCGCGTCCACCGTCGTGGGCGCCGGCGGCGGCTCCTTCTTCTCGGTCGATTCGTCCTTCTTCTTCCCGCATCCGAGGGCGGCGAGCGCCATCACCAGCCAGAGCTTCTTCATGCGCGGCAGTCTAACCCGGAGCCGGCGTCTCGGTCGGCATGACGCGGCGCAGGTGGTGGTTGGCGCGATCGCGGTGGCTGTCGTCGAGGCCGCCGGAGTTGAGCGCCTCGAGCCAGTAGTTGCGGGCCTCGCGCTCCTCCCCGAGGCTGGTGTAGGCGGCCGCCAGGTTGAAGAGGCAGCGACCGCGCTGGTGGGCGTCGAGGGCGACGAAGCCGGGGTTGCGGTAGACGCGCAGGAGCATGTCGCGCGCTGCGCGCTTGTCGGACTGCAGGGCCACAGCTCCGTCGATCGAGGCGATCAGGAGCTCGGGGGTGCGCGGGGTCGCGTCGCGATCACGGCGGAGCAACTGGAGGGCGTCTCGCGCGCGCGCCTGGTGGGAGACGTCGAGCAGGCCGGAGCCGAGCGCCTCCTCCCACAGCGACACGGCTTCGGCGTCGTGATGCGCTAGCTGGGCGGCGGCGGCGTGATCGAACAGGATGCGAGCGCGCACGCGGGGGTTCAGGTGGGGGAAGTCGGGATCGACGTAGAGCGCGCGAATGATCTCGTGGCCGTTCGCCGCATCGGCGCGGGCGCGAGCGATCGCCGCGTCCACACGCGCCTCGAGCGCTGCCACCAGCGCCGGATCGGCGGGCGCGGCGCCGCTCGCGCCGGCCGGCCGGGTCTCGCCGCCGCGGACGAGCCGCAGGCCCTCGAGCGCGCGCTCCTGCTGGCGGGCATCGAGCGCCTGTGACGCCAGCGCCGCCTCGAAGTGCAGGCGCGCGCTGTTGAGATCGCCCAGGGCGCGGTAGCTGGCGGCGACGTTCACCATGACGCGGGCGCGGGTGAACGCCGGCATGCGCGGGAACTCGGGGCTCAGATAGACGGCGACGAGCTCCTGGTGGGCGCCGCGCGGGTCGGTGGTGGCACGCTCCACGGCCGCATCGACGCGCGCGCTCACCACCGAGGGGACGTTCTGCGCGAGCAGGTGGAGGCCGTACGGATCGTCGGTCGGTCCGCCCGCGGGCGGCGGCGCGGCGGCGGCGCTGGCCGGCGATCCCAGCAACCCGCCGACACTGGCGGACGGCGCCGCCGCGGGCGACGCGCCGGGCGAGGCCTCGCTACCGGCGCCGGCGCGCCCCCCTGGGGCGCTCTCGGTGGTCTCGACGGAAGGCAAGGCTGTCCGCGAATCGAGCTGCATCACCTGGTGGACCGACGGCCCGCCGGACGTTGCAGAGAATCAGGGGGTGCAGCCGATCGCTCGGACCCGCCCACGCGCGGTGCCACCGCCGATCTCGTCGACCCAGGTGACCAGGGCGGCGTCGCCGGTCGGGCTGGTGGCGATCGAGCTCGGATCGCTGATCGCCGACGAGGTGGCGACTTCGGTGAGCGCGCTCCGGCGGTCGAGCTCGGGCCCGAGCCACTGGTGGTAGATCGAGCCGTTGGCTCCGGTGATCTGCACGCCGCCGCCGTGGGCCGTTACCCCCAGGTGCGTGAGCGACACGTCGTCGAAGCGTCGCGACGCACCGAGCAGACCGGTGGTCAGGTGGACAGCGCGCAGGCGGGGAACGCGGGGCTGACCCACGACCGTGTTGCCCGACGTGGCGATGAGGACTTGATCGCCGACCAGGGTCGCGCTCACGGTCTCGTTGACGACGTAGCCGTCGGCGACGTCGATGATCTCGGTCATCGGACATCCCGCGTGAGTGAAGGCCTGGTAGCGCGCGCCGCTGGTGCTGCTGGTGTTGGCCACCCACGACCAGACCAGGCCGACGCCGCTGGCCGAGCCGACCAGCGCGAAGCCAGTCGGGACCGTGCTGGCCACCATCGGCGTGACGTCGAAGCGGGTCTGAACGACGAGCGAGCTGTCGAGGACCGCCGCCCGCAGCCAGTAGCGCGACAGGACCGTATCGCGCGCCCTCCAGACCACGAAGGCGCCGCCGCCGGGCAAGGCGACGATCTGCGGGATCTGGCTGTAGATGCCGGGATCCTGGGAGACCCGCACCGGCGTCCCGACGGTTCCGCCGGTGGCGTTCTTGCGTGCGACCCAGACCTCGCTGCCCATGCTCTGGTTGGAGTCGTAGGCGACGAGGACCTCGGTGCCCGAGGGCGCGACGTGACCTCCGAAGATGGACGCGGTCGTGTTGCCGGTCAGGTTGACCGAGCCGATCGACGTCCCGTTCGACGTGTAGCCGTAGGAGTGGACGTTCCATAGGCCGGCGACTTGATGGGTGGCGATGACCGCGAACCCCTGGCTGGTGGGGCGCGCGTACGAGGTGTGGTAGGGGCCGCCGGGCGACGGGTTCTGGAACAGGTACGTGGTGTCGGTGGGGACCGCGGTCGGCGCGCATGCCGCGGTCACGGCCGGCGGGGCGGCGGTGCGAGCGCCGAAGCCGAGGGTCGCGCCGGCGATCGACGCCGAGTAGGCCGTGCCCGTGCGGGTGGTCGCCGCCGCCGCGAACGGACCTGCGGCGGGGCCGACCATGAGCGCGATCTCGTCAGGCGCTGGCGGCAAGGCGCCGAGGTCGACGGTGAGCGTGGCTGGGGCCGAGAAGGCGAGCGTGCTCGGCCCGAGCTCGTAGGCCGCGGTGAGCGACCGATACGTCCAGGCCAGCTCGAGCGGCAGTGGCCGCAACGTGATGGTGGTGTCTGTGGCCAGCGCGCCGGCCGGGATCACGACGCGCACGACGGTCCCGAGCGCGACCGTACCGCCGGCGGCGCCGATCACGGCGCTGGTACCGGGTGGGTTGGGGGGCGACGGGCAAGCCGGGGCGCCGTCGATGCCGGCATCGGTGACCGGACCGTCGGCGCTGCCGTCGGAGAGCGGTCCGTCGACGAACGACACGGCGTCCTCGGGCGCCGCGTCGAGGTCGGCCGCGTCGACATCCGCGCCGCTGCCGGGTTCACCACACGCACCCGCAATCACGGCCGCGGCCAGCGCCGAAACAAGAACGAGTCGAGATGCCATCGGGAGCTCCAGGGTCGGCACAGCCGACATCCACTGGACCGAGGACCGCGGGTTCGTTGCGTGGCTTTGTGCGCGGTGGCGGCCGCGACCCTGGTGGGCCTGGCTGCCGCCCGGGATTACCTGGCGATCTCGCGCACCTGCGAACCAGGGGCCTGTCCCCCCTCTTCTTCTTCGAGGCCGTAGCGCTTGAGGCGGCGCAGGAGGGCGCCGCGGGACATGCCGAGGGCCTTGGCGGCGCGGCTGCGGTTTCCGTCGCAGGCGGCGAGGGTCTCGGCGAGGCGATCGCGTTCGATGTCGCCGAGGGTCTCGCGGAGGCCAGCGCGGGGGGCGCCATCGGTGGTGACGGAGGCGGAGTCGATCTGTTGCTCGGCTCTGCGGCGGAAGACCTTGCCGGCCATGGGCAGGTCGCGGGCGAGGATCTCGTCGGACTCGGCGTAGACGGCGGCGGCCTCGATGGCGTGCTCGAGCTCGCGCACGTTGCCGGGCCAGGCGTGCTCGAGGCACAGGCTGAGTGCGTCGGTGGCGAGGCGCTTGGGCGGCTTGTGGGTGCGCTCGGCGATGCGGGCGAGGAAGTGATCGGCGAGTGCGGCGATGTCGCCCTTGCGCGCGCGCAGCGGCGGCACCGCGATCTCGACGACCTGGAGGCGGTAGAGCAGATCTTCGCGGAAGCGGCCGGCCTCGACCTCCTCCGCGAGATCGCGGTTGGTGCCGCAGACCACGCGGACATCGACGACGATGGTGGACTCGCCGCCGACCGGCTGGACCTCGCGCTCCTGGAGGACACGCAGGAGCTTGGGCTGGAGATCGAGCGGCCCGACGGTGTCGACGACGACACCCGGGCCTCGGCCTAGTGTCCTCTGTTCACGGCCCCCATCGCCATCCTCATGGCGACCTGTTGCTCGCCGAGTGGGGTGCC
>SXGT01116084.1_pt1 | contig 18698 bp, 10 predicted proteins | sample 3176221 | NCBI WGS metagenome assembly SXGT01 (sample SAMN11356862, study PRJNA531348) | freshwater metagenome | isolation source: freshwater sample F1-120 | place: China: Fuxian Lake, Yuxi | collected 2017-12-25
CAGCGCCCTCGCCAATATCGGCGCCTCGGTGCTCGATGAATCCAAGCATCCTCGCTGGGCCGCGATCACTAGTCCCGGTTGGAAGAATGATTTCTACTACTACAACTACGCCGGTTTCCTCGAGCAGCGACTCGGCGACAACTTCTCTGTCGAGGCCGCGTTCAACCGGCAGCGCGAGTCGCGTTCGCAGTTCCGTCCGACCGGCTTCGCCGAGGTGGTCCTGCGCGTCGATCCCAACGCCGTGCGCCCCGTCGCCAGCAACGCCCTCGGCGTGGTTACCGCCACCGCACCCAATCCAAATGTCGGCCGCTATTACATCGAGGGCGGCAATTACGGCCTCTTGATTGCCGACCGGACAATCGACGACTATCGCGTGACAACCTCCTACCGGCTCGATCTCACCTCCCGCAATCGCTGGCTCGGCCGGCACGAACTCGCCGCGCTCGCCAGCCGCACCGACACGCTTAACCGCGACGATACCCTCGATAACCGCAACATCACCCCCATCGGCAACGCGATCTTCCCGCTCGATGTCACCAACGGTCAAAACGGGATTCTCCGCCGCACGTATTTGGATTTCTCGAATCCCGATCCGCGCTGGCACGGCCTCGCCGATCCCAACCGCTATCGCCTGACCGGGCAGGGTGGCATTACTGAATCCATGGTCCGCGTGGGCGACGCAGGCCGCGATTTCCTCACCGGCGCCGACACTTCGATGCTGGCCACGCAGAGCCGCTGGTTTGACGGCCGCGTGGTCGTGACCGCGGGTGCTCGCCGGGACCGCCTGCGCGTCTGGACGGACACGATCGACACCGACGGTGACGGCGACCTGCAGGAACACCGCGCCGCCGTGACGCGGGTCTTTCCCCGCCGGCAGCAAAACGGCCAAAAGAGTTTCGCCCAAGGAGACACCACGACCTTGGGCACCGTCGTGCATCCGCTCCCCTGGCTCGCGGCCTTCTACAACCAGTCGAATAGCTTTCGGCCGCAGTCGAATCAGTCCATCAACGGTGCCCTCGTCGGTAACCGCAAGGGGGAGGGCCGGGACTACGGCCTCCGCTTCCGCCTTTGGGACAGCAAGGTCAACGTCTCGATTGCGCGCTACACCACCGATGACAGCAACGCCGCGACCGGCTACGACAGCAATTTCAACAGTTTCATTAACTCGATCTGGCGCGCCATCGCCCAGCCCAACCTGCAGGTTCCCGGCGGATCCGACACCCAGGACCTGAGCGGCAAGGGCACCGAGGTCGAGATCACCGCCAATCCCACACCGAATTGGCGTCTCGCCATCAACGCCGCACAAACGAATCAGGTCGCATCATCCCTTTACCCGCGCAACGGCGCCTACCTCGAGAGCAACCGCGCCCTGTGGATGCAAAACGCCACCCGTCCGCTCGGCAGTGAAATCGTCACCAGCATCCCGAACCCGGATCCGGTCACGGGCGGCCCGGCCACGGTGCTCACGGCCCTGCGCGAAGTGGACACAATCTATCGCGCCATCACCGCCGGCGCCGGCTCCACCCGGCGGCAGTTGCGCGAATACACCGGAAATTTTTTCTCTGCCTATTCGTTCCGCAGCCACGAGGGGTTTCTTCGCGGCGTCACCGTTGGCGGTGGGGCCAACATCCGCGGCAAGGGCGTCGTCGGCTTCGATACCGCGAGGAAAAATGCCATCATCTACGGCCCCGCCTACACTCTCGCCAACGCCATGCTCTCCTACGAAGTGCGGCTCAAGAAATCCCGCACGCTCAAGTTCCAGCTGAACGTCGACAACCTGTTCGACGAGTCGAAGCCGGTCCTGACCGACGCGAGCGAGACCCAGGAATTCAGCTACGTCTTCCAGAACCCCCGCAGCTTCGCGCTCACGACGACCGTGACCTTCTGAGCCACCCGCCGCTCTGCTGTTCGCGGCCAAACCGTCATGCGCACCCCCGCTCTGCTCGTGGTTTCCATGTTCGTGCTGATCGGTGAATGTGCCGCCGCCGCGCCCGCTCCCCGGCCCAACGTCGTGATTCTCCTCACCGACGACCAGGGCACGCTCGATGCAAACTGCTACGGTTCGACGGATATCAAGACGCCGAACATGGACCGGCTGGCGGCCGGCGGCGTCCGCTTCACGCAGGCCTACGCGCACACTGTGTGTTGCCCGGCGCGCGCGGCGCTCTTCACCGGCCGGCACCCGCAGCGCGGCGGCGTGAGCCACTGGACCCAGGGCGACCGGCACGGCAGCGACCGGCCGACGATCAACCTGGCGCTCGAGGAAGTCACCCTGGCCGAGGTCTTCAAATCCGCCGGTTACCGCACCGCTCTCTTCGGCAAGTGGCACCTGGGGGCGAAGGCAGGGTACGGTCCGCTGGAACAGGGCTTCGACACCTACTTCGGCCACCTCTCCGGCTTCATCGACAACTACCGGCACTTTTTCCTTCACGGCCGGGGCTTTCATGATCTCTACGATGGCAACGAGGAGATCTTCCGGCCGGAAAAATACTACCCTGACCTGCTGATCGAGCGCGCGGTGGGATTCATCGAGACGAACAAGTCCGGGCCGTTTTTCATGACGGTAGCTTTCAACCTGCCGCATTATCCGACGCAACCGGGCGCCAAGTTCAGGGACGCCTATCCGGACCTGCCGATGCCGCGCCAGGCCTATGCGCGCGTGATCTCCACGGTGGACGAGCACATCGGCCGGGTGCTCGACAAACTCGAGGAAACCGGCCTGCGGGAAAACACGATCGTCATCCTGATGAGCGACAACGGCCATTCGACCGAGAATTCGCCCGGCATCTCGGTCGACAAGCACACGAGCGGCTATCCCAAAGGACACTACTATCTGGCGCACGGGGGCGGCGGCAACACCGGGAAATGGATCGGCCACAAGAGCACCTTCCTCGAAGGAGGCATCCGCGTGCCGGCGATGATCAGTTATCCCGCGAAACTCCCCCGCGGCCAGACCCGCGACCAGATCGTGACGATCATGGACTGGTTTCCGACCGTGCTCGACCTCTGCGGGATCAAGCCGGCGGCGGACGCCCCGCGGCTCGACGGCCGCAGCCTGACTGGCGTCCTCGTCAGCCCCGCGGCGCCGGGCGTGCACGAGGTCCTGCACTTCGCCTGGGGGAAGAACTGGGCCGTGCGCCGCGGCGACTGGAAGCTGATCGGCACGTTCGACGCGAAAACCAACACCACGCGCCATTCCCTGCACAACCTTGCCGCGCCCCGGCCCGAGGTGACGGACCACTCCCGCGGGCAGCCCCAGCTCGTGACCGAACTTGCCGCGTTGCACGCGGCGTGGGAGCAGGACGTGAACTCCAAGTAGCGCCGATCGGCGCCCACCCCACCACTCTCAGACCTCAATCCCTCCATGAAAACCCGATCGTTCCCCCTGACCGCGTGCATCCTGCTTCTTGCCTGCCTCGTGCCCGGCGTCCGGGCGCAGCCGGCGACCGGTTCCATCACCGGCCGCGTGCAGAGCGAGGTCACGGGCCAATACCTCCTCAACGTCCGCGTCACCGTGAAGGGGACCAAACTCACCGCGTTCTCCGACACCTACGGCACCTTCCGCCTGGCGCAGGTGCCGAGCGGCAAGGTGACGCTCGAGGCGTTCTACTCGGGCCTCGAGCCCCAGCAGGTCGCCCTCGACCTGGCGCCCGGCCAGAGCCTCGAGCAGAATCTCAGCCTCGCGACCCGCGCCGCCGCCGGCGACAAGCCCGGCGTCGTGAAGCTCGATCCGTTCGTGCTCACCTCCTCCAAGCTCACCGAAGGCGAGGCGCTCGCGACCAACGAGCAACGCTTCGCGGCGAACATCAAGAACGTCGTCTCCACCGACGCCTTCGGCGACGTGCCCGAGGGCAACATCGCCGAATTCATGCGCTTCCTGCCGGGGGTGACCGTCGGCTACGAGGACGAGATGCCGACCGCGGTCTCGATCCGCGGCTTCGGCGGCGCCATGACCAACGTGATGACTGACGGCGCCACCATGGCCAATTCCGCGCGCATCGGCTCGTCCCGCGAATTCGACTTCATCCAGGTCTCGATCAACAACGTCTCGCGCATCGAGGTCACCAAGGTGCCCACGCCCGCCAATCCCGCCAGCGGCCTCTCGGGCAACGTGAACATGGTCAGCAAAAACTCGTTCGAACGCAGCCGCGCCCAACTCAACTACCGCATGACCTTCTCGGGTCATGGCGACAATCTGAAGTTCTCCCAGCAGCCGTTCCCTTTCGACACCCGCGAGCGGCCGGTGAAGCTGGGCTTCGACTTTGATTACACCCTCCCGGTCACCAAGAATTTCGGCCTCGTGCTGACCGCGCTGCAGTCGTTCACGATGACCAATCAAGATAGCGCGAACACGACGTGGAACGCCACCGCCGCCGGCACCGGCGCCACCCCGTCGCGGCCGTATCTCCAGACCCACACGCTCCTCGAGGCGCCCAAGTGGCGCGACCGCAACTCGGCCGGCCTGAAGCTCGACTGGCGCGTCTCCCCCAACTCCGTCCTCACGCTCGGCATGCAGGCCAACTATTACCGCTACGTGAACGGCAACCTCCAGCGCACCACCAGCGTCGGCACCAATGCGGCGCCCTCGATCGCCGCCGGCGTGCCGCTCACCTTCGGCGAAAACTTCGCGCGCAGCGCGACGGGGCGCGGCACCGCCGGCTTCGGTTCGAATTTCCTCCACGACTACGCGAAGACCCTCAGCGCCAACTCGCGCTACCGCTACCAAAGCGCCGAGTGGCTGATCGACGCCGGCGCCAACGCCTCGAAGTCCATCACCTGGCGGCGCACCATCATGAAGGGCCACTTCAACAGCTTCGGCAGCGGCCTGCTGGCGACCGCCGGCGTGCGCGTGAATTTCGAGGACATCCGCCCCGAGGGCCCGGGCATCACCCGCGTGTTCGACGCCAACAACCGCGAGATCGACCTCTTCGACCTGCGCAACTTCCGGCTCAACACCGCCAGCTCCGGCACGTATCGCAACTACACCGACGACACGGCCGGGCTCGATCTCAACGTGAAGCGCAGCCTGAGCTTGTTCAAAGTGCCCGTCACCCTGCAGGGCGGCGGCCTCCTCGGCATCCAGGACCGCGACCACCGGCGGGAGTCGCTCGGCTACACCTACAATCCGGCCAATCCCGCCGACCCCACGCTCGTGCCGTTCGCCATGCAAGTTTACCGCGGCCACCCGAACTACTGGGCCCAGCAGCCCATTCCCTGGGCTTCGCCCAACCGCATGGTCGAGGCGTGGGGGAAAACTCCAAACCTCTTCACGCAGACGGCCGCGCAGGCGGTGGCTTCGGAGCAGGCCCGCATCAACGGCTCGGAGACCTTCAAAGAAATTACCACGGGCATCTATCTTCAGGGCGAGGCGCGGCTCCTCAACAACCGGCTGATCGCGCTCGCGGGTGTGCGCTTCGAGCGGATCCACACCAAGGCGCAGGGGCCTCTCTTCGAGCCCGGCAACGCCTTTGTCCGCACCGCGTCCGGCGCCTTCGCCCGCAACGCCGCGGGCGGCCGCATCCGCCGCCCGGAAGCTGGCGACCTCGGTTCGATGAACGAGCTGCGCCTGGTCCGCACCGAGCTGGGCCAGGGCATCAACGGCGGCTACCAGGACTACTATCCCAGCGTCCATCTCACCTACAACGCCACCGCCAACCTCCTGTTCCGCGCCGCCTACGCGCTGACCTACGGCAAGCCCGACTACGGCAACCTCATTCCCAACACGACCGTCACCGAAAACGACGTCGCCGAGGGCGCGGATCCCACCGTCCTCCGCGGCTCCCTCAACGTCAGCAACCCGGCACTCCAACCGTGGAAGGCGGACAACTTCGACCTCTCCGCCGAATATTACACCGACACCGGCGGCGTGTTTAGTGTCGGGGCATTTCGCAAGGACATCGCCGGCTTCTTCGAAAACCGCGTGACGCTGGCCACCGCGGCGGACCTGGAGGAGCTCGGGATCGAGCCGGAATACGTCGGCTGGATGCTCACCACCACGGTCAACGGCGGCGATGCGCGGGTGGACGGGATCGAGTTCAACGTCCGCCAGTCCCTCCAGTCGCTGGGCAAATGGGGCCGGCATTTCTCCGTCTTTGCCAATGCCACCAAGCTGAAGCTCAAGGGCAGTCGCACCGCCGCGTTCGGAAGTTTCATCCCCGAAAACGTCAACTGGGGCTGCACCTTCACGCGAAATCCCGTCACCGTCATGCTCAAGTGGAACGCCCGCGGAGAACAGGGATTTGGCAGCGTGCCCACCATGGGACCGGATGCGCGCAACGCTCAGGAGAAGCGAACCACGATGGACGTGAACGCCACGTACCAGTTCAACCGCCGGCTGTCGCTGTTCCTCAATGGCCGCAACATTCTCGACGTAAATAATCTTCAGCTCCGCTACGGTTCGCAGACGCCCGGCTACGCCAAGATCGGAATCTCCTCCAAGTTTGGCGTGGCGTGGACTGCCGGCCTAAAGGGCACGTTCTGATCGGCAAGCAAGACTCCATGTCCATCCCGCCTCCATCGCTTCATCTCACCTGCGCACAACTCGCCGCTGCGCCCGCCGCAGCTGGGCCGTTTCGTCGTTCCGATGACGCCGGACAAGACGGCGAAAGCCGTCATCGCCAAATCAACATCACTGCCAACCCGCCATCATTCCTCGCCTGATGAAAACCATCCGCCCACTTTTCGGCCTGTGGCTCTGCACGCTGGGCTTCGCCCTTGGCGCTGCGCCGAAGCCGAACATTGTTGTCATCATGGCTGATGATCTCGGCTGGCGGGATCTGCATTGCTACGGCAACGAGCAGATCGACACACCGGTCCTCGACCAGTTGGCCGCGGAGGGCATGCGGTTCACGGATGCCTACGCCGCAGCTCCCGTTTGCTCGCCCACGCGCGCCGCGATGATGACCGGGCTGGCCCCGGCGCGATTGCGGCTCACCAATCATGCCCCGGGCAATCCGGACGGATTCTCGCTGCCCGGCTCCGATCTGCAGGAGCCCGAAACCGTCCGCCATCTCGCGCTTTCCTACACGACCATCGCCGAGCGCTTGTCCGCGGCCGGCTACGCCACCGGTCACGTGGGCAAGTGGCATCTTTCGTATGTCAACCCGCGCGGCAGCGAGAAGCTCGATCAGCGCGAGCTCTATCCTGAGAAGCAGGGCTTCGACGTGAATATTGGAGGCAACTCGAGCGGGGGCCCTCCCAGCTACTTTTCACCGTATCGCAACCCCACGCTCAAGGACGGCGAAGCGGGGGAATATTTGCCGCAGCGGCTGGCCGACGAGGCGATGAACTTTGTCCGCAGCAGCCGCGGCCGTCCGTTCTTTCTGAATTGGTGGCCTTTCTCCGTTCATTACCCGATGCAGGCGCACGACGGGCTGATCGCGAAATACCGGCAGCGCCAAGGGGTGAAAGATCCGGTTTACGCGGCGATGATCGAGGGCATGGACGCCGCCATCGGGCGCTTCCTGAAAAAACTGGACGAGGCGGGGCTGCGCGACAACACGCTGATCCTCTTCAAGTCGGACAATGGCGGATACAGCGGCGACAACCGACCGCTGCGCGGCCTCAAGGGAATGCTCTATGAGGGCGGCCTTCGCGTGCCGTGGATCGTCCGCTGGCCGGGACGAGTGCCGGCCGGATCCATTTGCTCCACCCCGGTCATCAGCACGGACTGCCACCCCACCCTGCTCGAAGCCGCCGGCCTGCAGCCGGCTCCGGGAATCACTTTGGATGGGCGCAGTCTGATCCCCTTGTTCGAGCAGAAACCCGGCTTCGACCGCGACGCCATCTTCTTCCACTACCCCAACTACGCCTTCCACAAAAAAAACCGTCTCGGCAGCGCGATGCGCGAAGGGGACTTCAAACTCATCAAATACTACGACAACGGTGATCTCGAACTCTATCGCCTCTCCAGCGACATCGGCGAGGAAAACAACCTGTCTCCTCAACACCCGGAAGTTGTCCGGCGGCTCAAGAACAAGCTTGAGGCGTGGCTGCGGCAAACCGACGCGCGGCTTCCGGTTCGCCAAGCGGCGAAATAATCTCCGACCCAACCCACCGGATTCATGAAATTCCTCTGTATCGCGCTCCTGCTTCTCGTGGGTGGAGTTTGCACGGCACGCTCTGCCGCACCGGGCAACCCAGGCCAATCTGTTCGCCCCCGACTCCAGATCATCAACGGCAGCAAGCAGGCCGTGGACGTGTTCTGGCTCAAGAGCGACACCGAGCGCGTGCCGAACGGCTCCGTCGCGCCGGGTGCGAACACGGTCATCACGACCACGCTCGGCCACCGCTTCGCCATCGTTGGCCGCGACGACCAGGCCGAGCGCGTCGTCACCAGCCAGGTGCCGGTGCAGGGTTTTCGTTTTGATCCGCCGGACAAGGACGGCGTGCCGGCATTCTACACGCAACGGGTGAGCGCGGGCGGTTTTCCGATCGTCGCGTCGGCCCAGGTGAACCCCTACGCGCTCAAGGAAGCCGCCTATCTCGTGGACTTGATGCTCGCCAAACGCCCCGACGTGCGCGCGGCGATGATTCAAAGCGGCGCGCGCCTCTCCATCCTCGCGTGGAACGAGTTCACCTGCGACCAACCAGAGTGGCAATGGATGGCGGCGGCTCCGGTGCCGGACTTTCCCGGGGTTCCCGCCCGCGATTACCGCGACGCACGCGCACGCGGCATGGGCGGCAGCGCTACGGATCCCTTCTGCTCGTGCGCCGAGGAAAACCTGCTCGCCTACACCGGCGATCCTTACTCGACGGAGAACATCCTCATCCACGAATTCGCGCACAACATGCACCTGCGCGGCTTGTCGAACGTGGACCCGACGTTCGACGCGCGAGTGAAGAAAGCCTACGACAGCGCGATGAAGGCCGGCCTGTGGAAGGGCAAATACGCGAGCGTGAACCATCACGAGTATTTCGCCGAAGGCGTGCAGAGCTGGTTCGATGACAACCGGGAGAACGACCATGACCACAACCACGTCAACACGCGCGCCGAATTGCTCGAATACGATGCCGCCCTCGCCGCGATCTGCCGTGAGGTCTTTGGCGACACCGTGCTGAAATACACCAAGCCCACCACGCGCCTCACTGGTCACATGGCGGGCTACGATCCGACGAAGGCACCGACGTTCGTGTGGCCCGAGCGGCTGGCGAAGTTGAAAGCCCAGATCCGACAGCGGGCGCAGGCCCGCAGCGATGCGGCCAACGCCACACCGCAGCCCTTGGACAAGCCATCCAAAGCGCAGCCAACGGGCGCGGTCCGCTTCGATCCCGTCGAACGCGACATCGAAGGCTGGAAGGTTCACGTCGAACCGGCGTTGCTGGACGGCGAGCATCGCGAGGAAGGCGCAAAGGCGCTGGCGATGCTCGCGAACCATTTGCAGCGCATCAAAATCCTCATTCCCGCGGGGCCGTTGGAGAAAATGCAGAAACTGGAAATTTGGATCGAGCACAGCCACCCGACGCTCAAGTCCAAGCAGTATCATCCGAGCCGCGACTGGCTCGTGGCGCACCGCCATGACCCGCGCCTCACGCGCAAGGTTCACATCCCGCAGGCGCGCGACCTGCTCTCGCGCGAGCAGATGCTCAAGCACCCCGCCGTGGTCCTCCACGAGCTGGCCCACGCGTATCACGACCAGATCCTGAGTTTCGACCGCCCGGAAATCAGCGCGGCCTACGAGAAGGCAAAGGCGGCGGGCATTTACGAAAACGTCCTCGCGCACACTGGCAAATTGGTGAAACACTACGGCCTGACCAATCACAAGGAATACTTCGCCGAGGGCACGGAGGCGTTTTTCTACCGGAACGATTTCTATCCCTTCGTCCGCGCTGAGCTGAAGGAGCACGATCCCGCGCTACACGACTTGCTCATGAAAATCTGGGAGTCGGCCAAGTGACCGGGCGAACATGAAGTCGCTCCTCGCCATCATCCTCACCGCGCTTCCGTTCGCCACGTGCAGTGCCGGCGCGGAGCCGCCGTTCATCGGCGGGCTGGCGCGGCATGAGAAAGCTACGCCCAGAATCTCCGGCACGGTGCTGATCAGCGAACTCAGTTGTGCGGCGTGTCACGCCACGACGCGCGCGGACTTGGCGGCGAAGCCCGGCCCGGACCTCTCCGCCGTCGGCGCGCGGGCGCACGGCGCACATCTGCGCGAATTCATCGCCGACCCCACCGCCACCAAGCCCGGCACCACGATGCCCGATGTGATTGGCCATTTGCCTGCGGCCGAACGCGCCGTCACGGCGGACGCGCTCGCGCACTACCTCGCCACGCTCGGCGGCGCGTCGCCGACCTTCACGCGGCCCGCTCCCCAGGCCGTCGAACGCGGGCGGAAGCTGTATCTCTCCGTCGGTTGCGTCTCGTGCCACTCGCCGGAGACGCCGCTCGCGGACTCCGTGCCGCTCGGGCCGGTGGCGGCGAAGTATTCCGTCGCCAGTCTCGCCGCGTTCCTCGAAGACCCGCTTGCCGTTCGGCCTGGCGGTCGGATGCCTGATCTCAAACTCAATCACTTCGAGGCGGTGGACATCGCGAGCTACCTCCTGCGTGACCAAGCTGCGCCTCCGCCCGCCTTCCGCCCCGACCCGCACCTTGCCGCGCGCGGCAAGGTGCTGTTCACGCAACACCGTTGCGACGCGTGTCACACGGTCGACGGCCCGCGCACCAGGCCGACCCTCGCTGCGTTGGATAAAGTCCGCCCCGAGCGCGGGTGCTTGTCGGCCCAGCCCGGCGCGTGGCCGCAGTATTCGCTATCGGACTCGCAACGCACTGCGGTGCGTGCCGCGCTGGCTCCGCAGGCGGCGCCGTTGAGCGTCGCCGAGAACGTCGAGCTTTCACTCACCCGCTTGAACTGCCTCGCTTGCCACCAGCGCGGCGAACTCGGCGGTGCGCCCGCGAATCGCAACGTCCACTTTACCGGCCAGAACGAAAACCTCGGCGACCAAGGCCGCCTGCCACCGTCGCTCACGGGCGTCGGCGCGAAGCTCAAACGCGACTGGCTCCGCGAGGTGGTCGTGAACGGCGCGTCGGCGCGGCCGTACCTCAACACGCGGATGCCGAAGTTTGGCGCGGCCAACGCCGAGCCGCTCGCCGACTGGTTCAAGCAGCTCGACACCTTGCCGCCGGCCGAGTTCACGCGCGTCGGCAAGGGCGACAAGCCGCACGAGGTCGGACGCGAACTCGCCGGCAGCAAGGCGTTCAACTGCATTGCCTGCCACACGTTTCGCGGGAAGAGCGCCGCGCCGATCCGCGCGCTGGACTTGACGACCATGACCGAGCGGCTGGAGGAAAACTGGTTCCACCATTTCCTCGCCCATCCGCAACGGTTCTTGCCGCTCACCATCATGCCGGGCTTTTGGCCAGACGGGAAATCGCCTTTGCCCGATGTGCTCGGCGGCGACTCCGGCAAGCAGCACGATGTGCTCTGGCAATATCTTGAGCGCGGTCCCGAGGCGCGTGAGCCGCAGGGCTTGGTGCTGGAACCGCTCGTCATCTCGGTGCCGAATGAGGCGGTCATCATCCGGCGCGCGTTCCCCGGCATCGGCAAGCGCGGCATCGGCGTGGGTTATCCGGGCGGCATCAACCTTTCCTTCGACGCGGGCCAGATGCGGCTTGGCTCGATCTGGAGCGGCGAGTTCATCGAGGCCTCCGGCATCTGGCGCGGCCAGGGTTCGGGACTGGCGCGCATCCTCGGCCAGGACACCACCACTTTCCCGCCCGGCCCGGCGTTTGCAGTGCTCGCCTCCCCAGATGCCGTATGGCCGGCTCTCGATGCCACGCCGCGCCCATCGTCGAATTCGTTCACGGGCTACACGCTCGACGCGCAGCAACGCCCCACGCTCCGCTATTCCGTGGATGGCTTTGCCGTGGAGGATTTCTTCATCGAACGCCGCGACGCCGGTGGGAGCGTGTTCATCGAACGGACACTGAAGTTCCCCGCCGCGCCTCCGGCGGCAATGCACTTCCGGGTGGCAGCAGACAAAATCATCGAGCCACGCGGCGCCCATGAATTTGAAGTCGGCAAGAACCTTCGCGTGCGTCTGCCCTCCGAACCGATGGTCCGCAATGCCGGTGAACGGAAAGAACTCCTGCTGCCCGTGCGCGGGGAACTGCGAATCGAATACCACCTCGCCGGCAAACCATGAAACCGGACAACTACCCAATCGCTGACAGAAAGAATGGGACAGAAAGAAGGGACTCGGAATCACTTTTTTCTGTCTCCTTCTTTCTGTCAGCTTCCCCTCATGCCCATCACATGTGAACACACGATGACCCCGCTGAACCGGGCGGCTTTCGGCAAATTGACCTACGCCGTTTACGCTGAAGTGCTGGCGATCCGGCAGGAGCTTGGCCGCTCTTTTGATGAGCGTATCTACAAGCAGGCTCTGGCCCGCCGATGCCCCAACATCACGCTTGAAGTCCCCATCTGGGTCAGTCACGGCAGCTTCAAGAAGGTGTATTACCTCGACGCGCTGCTGGCCGGCGGCGGTGTGCTGGAGTTCAAGGCGGTCGAAGCGTTGGTGGCGCGTCATATCTCTCAAATTCTTCACTACTTGATGCTCGCGGAACTGTGGCACGGAATGTTGATCAACGTCCGGCCGGAACAAGTCTCCAAACGCTATGTGAACAACGTCCTTACCTATGCCGACCGCCAGAGATTCACTTCACAATCCGTCGAGTGGGAGCCTGCTCTGGCTGGCGCTGAGGGTTTTGAATCGCTGCTGCTCGAACTGCTTCACGACTGGGGAACGAGCCTGGACCTCGCCCTGTATGAGGAAGCGCTCACGCATTTCCTCGGCGGCGAGTCACAGGTGATCCGGCCCGCTACTGTGGTGCTGGACGCCGCTGAACTTGGTTTCCAGCCGCTCCGCTTTGCCGCGCCGGGCACGGCGTTCAAGCTCACTGCTTTCGGGGATGGAGAGCTGCAGGAAGAATTTCTGGCTCATGCCCGTAAACTTGTCGCGCACACTCAGATTGACGGTCTGCTGTGGGCCAACGTCTCCCGGCACAGTGTGACGCTTCGCTGCCTGAAGGCGGGGCGACTGACAGAAAGAAGGAGACAGAAAAAATGAAGACGACAACGAACCATCTCAATTTTTTCTGTCTCCTTTTTTCTGTCAGCATCTTCTCTTCGTCTTCGGCCTTCGCCCAAGACCTCGGCGACACTTGGGGCACCGGGGAACGGGAGGCGGCCTATTATCGCATCGTCAACGTCCCGCTGCCCGAGGGCGTGTATCTGGAGGCGGGGAGTTTCGTTTCGCTGCCGGATGGACGGCTCGCGGTGGGCACGCGGCGCGGGGAAATTCTCCTGTTGAGCGGCATGATGGATGAGCACCCGCGTCCGACCGTCCATCGTTTCGCCAGCGGACTGGATGAAGTGCTGGGCCTCGCGCATCGCGACGGCGCGTTCTACGCCACGCACGCCACGGAAGTCACCCGCATCACGGACGCGAACGGCGATGGCCGCGCGGATCGCTTCGACACGGTGAGCGACCAGTGGGGTTTTGGGCACTACCACGAGTTCGCGCTCGGCTCGAAGTTCGACGCGGCGGGGAACCTCTACGTCGCGCTCGGCCTGTCCGAGTCCTACAACTCAAAGGAACTCTTCCGCGGCTGGGCTCTGAAGATTACGCCGGACGGGAAGACCATCCCGTTGTGCAGCGGCCTGCGCAGCCCGCTCGGCGTGGGTGAGAACGAGCACGGCGAGATGTTCTACGTCGAGAGCCAGGGGCCGTGGAACGGCGCGTGTTCGCTGAAGCATCTCAAGCCCGGCGGTTTCATGGGGCACCCCATCAGTTTCAACTGGTATCCTTTCGCGCCGAACATGGGGCCGGAGCCGGTGAAACCGAACACGCCGTCGCGCATGGAAGTGGAGCGCCAGCGTGTGAAGGAACTCGTGCCTTACGCCGTGGTGTTCCCCTACAAGAAAATGGGCCGCTCGATTTCCGCGTTCGAGGTGAACCGCTCGGGCGGAAAGTTTGGGCCATTTGAGAATCAGATGTTCGTCGGCGACTACACGTTGAGCATCGTGATGCGCGTGACGACCGAGCTGGTCAACGGCGTGTGGCAGGGCGCGTGTTACCCGTTCCGCGAGGGATTGGGCACGGGCATTCTCGCGGTGCATTTCACGCCGCGCGGACAACTCATCGCCGGCGGCACGAACCGCGGCTGGCCCGTGCGCGGCATGAAGGACAACCTGCTCCAGCGCCTCGACTGGACCGGCAGGACGCCGTTCGAGATTCTCGACATCCGAGCGCAGTCCGATGGGTTCATCGTGCGTTTCACGCAGCCCGTGGACACCGCGCTCGCCTCGCGCCCGGAGAGCTACGAGCTCCAGACCTACACGCACATTTACCAGCAAGGCTACGGCAGCCCCGAGGTGGATCACACGCGCCCGACCGTGACCACCGCCGAGGTTGCGCCCGATGGCCTGAGCGCGCGTCTGCGGGTGAAAGGGCTGGTGCAAGGCCACGTTCACGACTTTCACCTGCCTGCGCTGAAATCCCGCGACGGCATGCCGCTGCTGCACGACCGCGCCTACTACACGTTGAACGAGATTCCCAAGCACTGAACCGCGCCAGTCCGAAACACTGTCCATGAAAATCAATCGCATCCTCGCCTACCGAGTTGAACTTCCGTTGCACGAGACCACCTACAAGTGGAGCGGCGGCAAATCCGTCACCGTGTTCGACAGCACCATCGTGCGCGTCGAGACCGACACCGGACTCGTCGGCCACGGCGAGGTTTGTCCGCTCGGGCCATTTTATCTACCGGCGTATGCCGAGGGCGTGCGCGCCGGTTTGCGCGAACTCGGCCCACATCTCATCGGCGAAGACCCGCGCCAGCTGGCGAAACTCAATCGCACGATGGACGCCGCGCTCAAGGGTCATCCTTACGTGAAGAGCGGCATCGACATCGCGTGCTGGGACATTCTCGGTCAGGCGAGCGGAATGCCGGTGTGCGAATTGCTCGGCGGCCGCTACGGCGAAGACGTGCATCTCTATCGCGCCATCTCGCAGGAGTCGCCGGAGCAAATGGCCGCGAAGGTCGCCGGGTATCGAGCAGAAGGTTACCGCCGTTTCCAGCTCAAGGTCGGCGGCGATCCGGACACCGACATCGCGCGCATCTTCGCCGTCGCCGCGAAGCTCCAACCCGGCGACCGGCTCGTGGCCGACGCGAATACCGGTTGGGTGCAGCACGAGGCGGTGCGCGTGGCCAAGGCCGTGCGCGACGTGGACGTTTACGTCGAGCAACCTTGCCTCACCTACGAGGAATGCCTCGCCGTGCGCCGCCAGATTCCACACCCGTTCGTGCTGGATGAAAACATCGACGACCTCGGCATCCTCCTCCGCGCCAAGGCCGACCTCGCGATGGACGTGGTGAATTTGAAAATCAGCAAGCTCGGCGGCCTCACCAAGATCCGGCAGGCCCGCGACCTTTGCGTGAGCATGGGCATCGCCATGACGCTGGAGGATTCCTGGGGCGGCGACATCGCCACTGCCGCCATCGCGCATCTTGCGCACAGCACGCCCACGGAGTTCCTCTTCACCACCACCGACTTCAACAGCTACGGGCCGGTGAGCATCGCCGATGGCGCACCGCAGCGCGTGAACGGTCGCATGGCCGCCTCCACATCACCCGGTCTGGGCATCACACCGAAGATGAATGTGCTCGGGAATGCGGTGGTCGTCGTGTCATGAAAACATTTCCGCTCATTATTGTCGCTCTCTTGGCAGCACTTGCGCCCGCGAGCGCGGCGCAGAAACCCAACATTCTGCTCATCCTCGCTGACGACCTCGGTTACGGCGACGTGCGCTGCTACAACGACCAGTCGAAGGTCGCCACGCCGCATCTCGACCGGCTCGCACGCGAAGGGATGCGCTTCACCGACGCGCACAGTCCAGCCACGGTCTGCACGCCCACGCGCTACAGTTTGATGACCGGCCAGATGGCGTTTCGCGTGCCGAATGGCGGCACGGTGTTCCAAGGAGCAGGCGGACCTTCCTTGATCGCTCCGGGTCGCCTGACGCTGCCGGCGATGCTGAAGAACCAAGGCTACGCCACCGCTGCGGTCGGCAAATGGCATGTGGGCCTGACGTTTCGCGACCAGGCGGGCGCACCGATTCACTCGGGAAAACTGGAAGAAGTGAAGCGCATCGACTTCAGTCGCCGCGTCGAAGGCGGGCCGGTGGACCACGGGTTTGAGAAATTCTTCGGCACCGCGTGCTGCCCCACAACCGATTGGATTTACGCCTTCATCGATGGTGACCGCGTGCCCGTGCCGCCAGCCGGCCCGCTCGATAAGACCAAGCTGCCGAAACACCCTTACGCGAACGACTGCCGCCCCGGCCTTATCGCCTCTAATTTTCCGATGGAGGAGGTGGACCTCGTTTTTCTGAAAAAGAGCCGCGAGTTTTTGGAGCAGCACGTCCGTGAGACGCCGGGCAAACCCTTCTTCCTCTACCACGCTGCGCAGGCCGTGCATCTGCCCTCGTTCGCCGCGCCGCAGTTCAAGGGAAAATCCGGTGCCGGGCCGCACGGCGACTTCATTCACCAGCTCGATTGGGTGGTCGGCGAGTTGATGAGCACGCTGGAAAAACTCGGCGTCGCCGACAACACGCTCGTCATTTTCACCAGCGACAACGGCCCGGAAGTCGACAGCATCATCCACATGCGCGCGGATCACGGCCACGACGGCGCGCGACCGTGGCGCGGCATCAAACGCGACAATTGGGAAGGCGGCCATCGTGTCCCGTTCCTCGTCCGCTGGCCCGCCCGGGTGAAACCCGGCACCACCAGCGCGCAACTCGCCAGCCTCACCGACGTGATGGCGACCATCGCTGCCATCAGCGACGCCAAGCTCCCCGACAACGCCGCCGAGGACAGCTTCAACCTGCTGCCCGCACTGCGGGGCGAAGCCACCGCGCCCATCCGCCCCTACCTGCTCACCCAAGCCTTCGCCGGCGCGCGCACGCTCTCCATCCGGCGCGGACCATGGAAATATCTCGACCACCCCGGATCCGGCGGAAACCGCTACGAAAACAATCCCCGCCTGAAACCTTTCATGCTCCCTGACACCGCGCCGGACGCCCCGGGCCATCTCTACAACCTCGACACCGACCCTGGTGAAACGAGGAACCTCTACGCCGAGCGCCCGGAACTTGTGCAGGAACTCAAGGCCCTGCTCGAACAATCCAAGGCCAGCGGACGGAGTGCGCCGAAGTTCTAATCACACCGTGAAATCCGCGCACTGAACGATGGTGGTCACAACTCAATCCATGATTCGCGCCTTTTTGATGCTGCTGGTTTGCACGCCAGTCCTCGCCCACCCCGTGCCGGAAAGCTCGCAGTGGCTCGTCTATCGCGGTGGTGATGGCCCGGGCAAGGGCAGGCACATCGTCTTCATTGCCGCCGACCAGGAGTATCGCAGCGAGCAGTCCATGCCGATGCTGGCGAAGATTCTGAGCAGGCAACATGGCTTCGATTGCACGGTGCTCTTCGGCGTGAACGCGAAGGGCGAGGTGGACCCCACCCTTCCGGTTTATTCAGAAAAGGGGAAGGAAGCCGAGTTCAAGCCACACCACATCCCCGGCCTTGAGCATCTCGCCTCGGCGGACTTGGTGGTATTCTTCACCAGGTTGCTCACGCTGCCGATGGCGGAGCAACAGCAGATCGTGAAGTATGTGGACTCCGGCCAGCCGTTCATCGCGCTGCGCACCGCCAACCACGGGTTCCGCGGACCGCTGCCCTACAAGCTCAACGGCAAGCAGGTGCGCTGGGGCGAGGACGTGCTGGGCGGCAGCTTCTTGGGGCATCACGGGCGGTGGCAGGCCGACTCCACACGCGGCATTTTCGTCGCCGAGCAACGGCAGCATCCCGTTCTCACCGGCGTCAGCGACATCTGGGGAAACTCCGACGTGTATCGAACCTACAAAGAGGGCACCGCCCTCCCAGCCGACTGCACCGCGCTCGTCTGGGGACAGCCGCTCATGGGCCGCAATCACGATGACGCACCGAATCCCAAGTTGGAACCGCTGCCCGTCGCGTGGGTTAAACACTGGCAGACGAGCACCGGCAAGAATGCCCGCGTGTTTCACTCCACCATGGGCAGCGGCACCGACCTCCAGAGCGCCGGACTGCGCCGCCTCATCATCAACGCCGCCTACTGGTGTCTTGCGATGGAGTCCGCCATCACCGCCACCCACAGCGTGGACATCGTCGGCGACTACCAGCCGCTTTCCAGCGGATTCAACTACCTCAAACTCGGAGTGAAGCCGCAACCTGTCTCAGCCTACAAATAAACACCAGTCGGGCTCAACCCGTCGCGCTCGTTGCCGCGCCCCGCTTCGCGCCGCTCGCCACGGCCTTTCCCGGCATGTCGATGTCGGACAGGATGAGGTCGGGCAGATGCGCCCGCGCGAGTTCCCAGCCGATCGCGGCATTGGCGGCATGCAAGGTGCGGTAGCCGTTTGCCTCGAGCCCAAGGGCGAGGGAAGTGGCAAGCTTTGCCCCGGTGACTTCCCCCAGCGGCGCTGCGCAACAACCGGTTGCGTTCACCGCCGCCTTCGGCCTTGCTTTCGCAGGATGCGGTCCGCACGTTGGGCCTCTTTTTCCAACAAACGACCGCGTCCGCCAATGAACCAGAGCATCCGAAATATCGCCATTATTGCCCACGTCGACCACGGGAAGACCACCCTCGTCG
>SXGT01057433.1_pt1 | contig 18697 bp, 18 predicted proteins | sample 3176221 | NCBI WGS metagenome assembly SXGT01 (sample SAMN11356862, study PRJNA531348) | freshwater metagenome | isolation source: freshwater sample F1-120 | place: China: Fuxian Lake, Yuxi | collected 2017-12-25
AGGCACAGGGCCGTGAGCAACAGCAGCAGGCCGCACGACAGACATTGGCCGAGAAAGAATCGACACTGGCCGCGGTACACTCGCAATTGGAGCAAGGGACGCAGAAACTTCAGCTGCACGAAGCGCAGCAGCAGCAGGGCATACAGCACGAGCAGCTGCAAGCGGCCCAGCAGCAATGGCAGCTTGAACGCCAACAACTCGAGGCCGAGTGGAACGCCAAGATCGCACACCAAGAACAGTTGCGACAGGGAGACGCCGAGTCCCGTGAGCTCATGCAGAACGCCTTGCAGCAGGCAATGGTTGAGCGAGACGAGGCCGTATTTCGCCTGAATTCCCATTTGGAACAGGCGGTGAAGCCGCATCCGACAACGTCCGCGCAAGGCGACTTGCTCGCGATGCAACAAACGAGTCTAGATCAACAACCGGCAATTCAGTCGCTTGGGGACGTGGATGCCACTGAGCCCGCATCGGAAGTTGAGTCCGATAAGTTGGACGAAGAATCGGAAGATCAAAGCACGGAAGAATTGGCCTTCAGCGCACCACACGGTGGCGCCCCGGTGGATACATCTCAAATACTAGCACGGTTCGGATTCTCGCTAGATGAAGATGGCGAGAGCCCCGACAGTGTGACCGAGTCGGAGTCCGACGACCTCGCGCCAGCACCGTCCCAGTGGGAACGCCGGGGGAGTATGGAAGAGGGGCAGGGGCATGACACGACTGAGGCCGAGGATCACGAGTCGTCGGTTGAAGCTTATATGAGCCGGCTCTTGAACCGCTCGGGAGGGGGGAGTTCTCAGCCCGCGCCGACTGCCGCGCCCAAGCCGGTGGATCGCGCCCGCCCGACAAGCGAGGCCACGGAGGCGGCAAAGATCGCCGACGAGGCCAAACAACTGGAGCCTCTTGATGCTGCGAACTTCCGCCCGCGGACACTCCCCCCTGAGCTGACATCGGACATTTCCGCTATGCGTGAGCTGGCGAACATGAATGCCCGGTCGGCCATTTCGCAAAACATGCGGGCCCGTTGGTGGCAAGCGGCCTTTGGCAAGGCGACGGTGGCAACCGTTGCGATCTTGTCGGGATCCATGCTGTGGCTGTGGGCCAAGAGTACATTCTCTTTGGGGGCGATCGCCGGGGTAGCGGCGTTTATTGTGGGCATCTTCTGGTCGCTGCAGACGGCCATTCTGATCCGCCAAATCGTCATTGCCTCCGTACGCACACGCGCACAAGATTTAGCGAACCGGCAGACCGTTAACACCACCCACGCACACATCGCCAAAGTCCCGCAAATGGTAGGGGATGCCGACGTAATCCAGGACGCGACATAGGCCGCGAAGCGCAACTCCCATACCGTCGGGACCGCTGAAGCCGCCAAACTGGCCCCCACCCTTCAAGTGTGGTTCCAGGTCCAGAAAAACACCCGGGATACCCCGCTTGTGCAGCTTCTTGTGGAGGCGGGGCAGGTCACGATGAAAGTCCCGCAGAATCGCCTCGTGAGCGCTATCGCCCATATCGGCGGGGACAAAATGCTTGAGAGCATCCTCGTCGACGTGCCCGCCGCGCTGCGGCCGATCGGGGTGCCGGTAGTCCTTGATGTGCATCCAGCCAATACCGGGTTTCATCGCCTGATAGTGATCAAAAACCTCGGCCGCCGAGTATCCCTGCGTGACGATGTTGGCCGCGTCGAACACCAGCACCAATGCCGGGTGATTCACGCGCCGATAGATCTCGGCCAACACATGTCCATTGTGCCCCACGAGATTGGCTTCCACCTCCAACCCGTAGGTCAAATCATGGCGATGGCAGACTTCGACAACCTTGCCAATTTGATCGACCGCTTGAGATAAATGTTCAGAGGGATCGCTACCACGGGGCGGATAAAATGAAAAACCGCGAATCAACTTCGTTTCAAATGCATGGGCCACTTCGCACGCCCGTTGGACATCTTGCGTCAGGTACTTTGCAAACGGCACGAACCGGTTGGCGGAACCATCCGACTTATCCAAGAGCTTCACTTTGCCGATTGCGGAACCGAGCGACGCAACATTCATCCCATATTCTTCTTGCAATCGACGCACCTTGCCGATTTCGGTACGGGTCAACTGCGTGACATTCTTGATGCCATTCCCCGCATCGATGAACCGAATACTGTAATATTGCAATCCAATCGCCGCGAGCGCCGCGAATTGCTCGATGGGCGTTTTATGGTTGGCCGCCTCATCGGCAAACGCGCTGAGAATCACTCCGGTGTTTTCGGCCATGGGGGGCTGCTTCCTTCTGATATCGGGTAGCGGGTACCTCGGAATCGATCACAGGGGCCGGCGCATTATAGTCAGACCGAGCCGTAGTTGGCTATCGAGGGCCTCAATCAGCGTGGCGGCAACGATAACGCGCGGTGACGCTCGTGCTAATACCGCCGCGCGGTGTGAATTGGGCCTCCAGCTTCATGCGCCGCGGCTTCACCCGAGCCACTAAATCGTCCAAAATCCGATTCGTGGCGTGCTCGTAGAAAATGCCTTCGTTGCGAAACTGCTGCAAGTACATTTTCAGACTCTTCAACTCCACACATAGTTGATCGGGGACATAGGTCAATACCAATGTGCCGAAATCGGGCTGTCCCGTTTTCGGACACACCGACGTAAATTCTGGACAAACAATCCGAATCGAATAGTTGCGTTCGGGAAATTGGTTCTGAAACGTTTCCAGAGTCGCGCGAAAATCAGCGGCGTGAACGGACGGGGTCGACATGTAGTCTCTACTCCTTTGCATCGCCCCCCCCATTGTGCCATGATGAAAGCGGCACTTCCCTTACCACCGTTCAAGTGTGGCAGGGCCCGCATGGCGGTTTGGGAGTGGGCGGGGTTGTGGGTACGAGTATGAGAGTCGCGGAAATCTATCGATCCGTACAGGGGGAGGGGCTGCTCGCCGGCACCCCCAGCGCATTCCTGCGCGTCAGCGGCTGCAACCTGCGCTGCTGGTTCTGCGATACGCCCTACGCGTCATGGCATCCCGAGGGGGACGATCTGGCCCCGGACGATATCCTGGCTCAGCTGGAACCATTGGGGCTGGAACATGTCGTCATCACCGGGGGCGAGCCGCTCCTGTTTGCAGAATTGGTCCCCCTCTGCCATGCACTTCGCGATCGCCAAAAGCATGTGACGATCGAGACGGCCGGAACGCTCCACCTGCCATTGGCTTGCAATCTGATGTCGATCAGCCCCAAATTGGCCAACTCGGCCCCTCAACAGGCCACACACGCCCAATGGTACCGGCGTCACGAGCAAACTCGACACATGCCCCACGTGATTCGCCAGCTGATCCGCGAACACGTCTACCAGTTCAAATTCGTGGTGGACCAGCCACACGACCTGCCCGAGGTGGCGTCCTATTTGCTGGAATTCCCCGAGATCGACCGGTCTCGCGTGATGCTCATGCCACAGGGCACCACGTTGGGACAGCTCGCCGCAACAGCCGAATGGCTGGAACCCGCCTGCGCAGAACTAGGCTACCGCTTTTGCCCACGTTACCAAATCGAGTGGTTCGGTTTATCCCGTGGAACCTAGCGTCTGCCTGGTGGCAAAACTTTCTACCTTGACAAGATTCAAAAATAGGAAGAAACTGCGCGCTGGTGTCCGTCCTGCAGGGGCCCTCTATGTCAGGAAGGGATTCGCCATGTCTCCCCCATACTCCACGCCACCCTCCTCCACACCAGCCTCCGCTGGTTCCGTACTGCTGGTCGAAGACGACCACACATTACAGGACGCTCTGACCCGCCGCTTAATCCGTCGCGGTTTCGACGTCACCCCCGTGTCGCACCCGCGGCAGGCGCTCGGTGCCGCGGCCCACCACCCGTACGATGTTGCGATCATTGATCAACTCTTACCGGAGACCAATGGAATCGCGTTGATGAAACTACTGCGCGGTTGCCATGGAACACTCAAGGTGATTCTGCTGTCCGGCGGCGGATCGGACAGCCCAGAGGATGCAGCCATTGCCGAAGGCGCCTTTGCACATCTGAAACGACGGTGCCGCATTCATACGCTGGCTGGGACGGTCAGCGATGCGATGAGCCACCTCGGCCCAGATGAACCGCGCGGTCCCACGGCGTGCTAAGATTCGGTCACTCCGACATATCGGCCAGCGCGGCAACGCCGGGGAGTTGTTTACCTTCCAGAAATTCCAGGGAGGCGCCACCACCGGTCGAGACGTGGGACATGCGTTCCGCCAATCCGGCCTGTTCCACGGCGGCTGCCGAATCTCCCCCTCCCACAATCGTGGTGGCACCTGCCAGATCCGCCAATGCGTGAGCCACCGCGAAGGTTCCTTTCGCAAACGGGGCCATCTCGAAAACTCCCATCGGTCCGTTCCAGATGATGGTCTTGGCACTGCGAATCTTGGCCCTGTATTGCTCGATGGTGCGAGGCCCAAGATCCAGAATGCGCCAATCAACAGGAACCTGAGCGACGTCGACGAGTTGGGTTTTTGCCCCCTCCGCAAACTGATCGGCCACCACCACATCAACCGGCAACATCAGTTTTTCGCCGCCGCGGCGCAATAGCTCTTGCGCGGTGTTCAGTCGATCAGTCTCGACGAGTGATTGGCCGATTTCGTATCCCTTGGCCTTGAGAAATGTGTTGGCCATGCCCCCACCAATCAGCAAGTAATCCACCTGGGTCAAGAGTTTCTCAATGACTTGAATCTTATCGGAAACCTTGGCGCCCCCCAGAATGGCCAAAAAGGGGCGTTCCGGATGCGCCAGCGCGCGCCCCAAGTAATTCAACTCTCGCTCCATCAGAAACCCAGCGACGGCCGGAACAAAGGCGGTCACGCCAGCTGTCGAGGCATGCGCCCGATGTGCCGATCCAAAGGCATCATTAATAAAGAACTGCGCGCCATGTACCAGTTGGCGGGCGAATTCCGCATCATTCAGCTCCTCCTGTGGGTGATAACGCAGATTTTCCAGCAGCACCACATCACCGGGGCCCCTGCCTGCGATCAGTTCACCAACCGATTTTCCCACACAATCATCCGCCATGTGGACCGTACGCCCAAGCAGCTCGCTCAGTCGCTGAGCCACGGGGCGCAGGCTGTACTTGGGATCGGGTTTCCCCTTAGGGCGTCCCAAGTGCGAACAGAGAATGACGGTGGCCTGGTGATCGATCAAATACTGAATGGTGGGCAACGCCGCGCGGATTCTCGTATCGTCCGTTACACGATCTCCGTCCAACGGCACGTTGAAGTCGACTCGCACCAACACGCGACGCCCCTGGACGTCCACGTTGTGTAATGTTTTCTTGTGCATCGTGGCCATCGTTCAGATTCCTGGTTTGAGGATGTGCAGTTCCAATCCCATGATCAAATGCCCGTGCTGCTGACGAAACTCGGCCATGTGCGGAGCCGCAAGGTGCGCGTTGAGGTGGGGGACACTTTCCCAACGCTCCACCATGGTCAACACGTCCTCCCCCCACCGATCCTGACGCTCCATGTCGGTTTCCGCGTCAATGGTTGGCTCATAGGCCAGGCAGCCCACCTCCTGGAGCACGATCGGCACCAGCGGCCGAAAGGCGGCCAGCAACTCGCCCCGCTTCCCGGGCTGAGCACGAATGATGGCAATCACGTGAATCATTGGTTTGGTCCCTTTTCTGATTGGCGGACACGTAACGGGTACTGCGTCAGGCTACCATTCGAGGAAGGTCTTGCGAAGGGATCGCTCGATGCCTGCCCCCATGACACAAGCCGGCAAGGACGCTCCCTGAAACAACACAAGTTGCGGACTGCGGCGTCCATTGGGGCATGAACCGGGGACAGGCACCATTGTCGACTACGGCCGGAAATGAGAAGATGCACGCCGTGCTGGCGTTGCGTAGGCCATGATGCATCGAACGCTGCATAGCCCTGAATAAAGTACCTGCATGAAATCGATAGAGGAATATTGTCAGTTCGTTCGTGGCCTGGTGGCTAAGCAAGGCCCCTTTCCCGAGGATGACGCCGAGGTCCAACAGGTCGCGGATGCCCTATTCGCGGACATTCTGGCCCACCGGCTCGGCTCGGTTGATGTGCTCGAATTGCGACGCAATTTCGGTCATGCTCTCGACTCGTGCGCCACGCTCCAGGGACACGCACTGGCCAAACCGTACGGTTATCCCGGCGATTTCGAGCTGTTTGACAAGATCTACACACATCACGTCAATCCCGATCCTCGCTACGTGCGGTGGGATGAGTTCTTCCATCGGCTGGACGCGCCCACCGCCGTGCGAAACCGCAAGGCTTGGCTGGTGCACCTGTTGCAGCAAAAACACGACGCCAGCCGGCGCCCGCTGCGCGTCTTGATTGTTGGCAGCGGCCCCGGCCGCGACGTTTGGGAGTTTCTGCAAAGTCGTCCTGGCGGGGCGTACTTCGACTGCGTGGAATTGGACCCCAGGGGTATCGAGTACGCCCAACATCTGTGTCACTCGGTCTTGAGTCACGTCCGCTTTCACCAGGGGAGCATCCTACGCTTCAAAACCGATACACGTTACGATGTGATTTGGTCGGGTGGCCTGTTTGACTACTTCAACGATCGCCTCTTCGTGCGTGCGCTGATCCAATTGTCACACCTGTTAGTGGCGGGTGGCGAACTCATTATTGGCAACTTTGCCGCCAATTCATCACGCGGCTTTATGGAACTGGTCAGCGATTGGAAGCTCACCTTACGCACGCCAGAAGCCCTACATCGGCTGGCCTCCACCGCCGGCGCCTCGACGGAGAATATCCGCATCGATCGAGAACCCATTGGTGTCAACTTGTTCCTGCGCGTGACGACGCAAGACACAAACGCCCCGCCAGCGACGGCCGATTAATACTGGATTTCAAATTTCAGATCTCAAATTTCAAATCTCAGAACCTTTTATCGGTGAAGCATCCAAAATAAAAATACCCGTATGTGAGAAGCCGAATCATGCAACCATCGAAGCAACAAGTGGCCTTGGTAACGGGTGCCAGCAAGGGAATCGGGCGCGGTATTGCCCTTGGGCTGGCCGAAGCCGGCTGGAGCGTCATGCTCACTTACGGGGGGGATCAGGCGGGAGCCGAGGCCACCGCCGCCGCCGTGCGGGAACGGGGGCAAGAGTGCGAGATCGTTCAAGCGGATGTCGGCGATTCGGCCCATGTCCAGCGTATGTTCGCCGCGCACCTGGATCGTTGGGGCCGGCTGGACTTGCTCGTGAACAATGCCGGCATGCAGACCTGGGCCCCCCTATTGGAAATGCCCGAGGAGGACTTCGACCGCACCATCCGTACGAATCTCAAAGGGACGTTCCTCTGCACTCAGGCCGCCGGGCGCATCATGCAGCCCGAACGCTCGGGCTGCATCGTGAACATTGGATCGGGCGCGAATCGGGTGCCGTTCCCACAACTCGCCGGGTACTGTGCCTCCAAGGGAGGGATCCAGCAACTGACGGTCGTGTCGGCCGTCGAGCTGGGCCCCTTGGGGATTCGCGTCAACTGCGTCGCCCCAGGGGCGATTGAAATTGAGCGCACCCGGTTAGAGGCCCCCGACTACGCCGACACCTGGAGCCGCGAGACCCCGCTCCGGCGCGTCGGGCAAGTCCAGGATGTGGCCCAGGCAGTGGTGTATCTGGCCAGCGACGCGGCCAGTTTTGTCAGCGGACAAACCCTCTATGTGGACGGCGGCCTGTTCGCGCAAGGTCGCTGGCCATATGACATTCCCGCCTGACGGGCCGTTGAGCGCCAGGCGCCGGACAAAGACTATCCGCTCCCGTTCAGCCCTGCTAAGATGCCCCCCAGGGTGCGGAACTAAAATTCCTTGAGGAGCGGCTGATATGCGAGCAGTGATTAGTCACGGTCATGCGTCCGTTTGCGGTCGTCCGGTTCGAAACGATGATTCCGTTGGCCGCGAGTCGGCTAGCCGCGTCGGGCGTCCCAGCGGACATCGCACGATGCGTCCGACGCTCGGGCTGGTTCTAATGGTGTTCAGCCTCATTTGCTTCGTAGGCACGACCAACTCGCGTGCGGAGGGGGAGGCTGAACTGCAAGAGATCCCATTGGGCAAGCTGAAGGTGTCGCTCCCAGCCACCTGGATGTCCAAGCCGTCGGCCTCTCAGATGCGTCTGGCACAATTCACGATTCCCGCCGCCGAAGGTGATGCCGAGTCCGCTGAAATGGTTGTGTTCCACTTCGGCAAGGGGGGAGCGGGCGCGGCTGGAGCCAATGTCGAACGCTGGATCAAGCAATTCGAGCCCAAGGGCCGCACCGTGAAGCTGGTTGAAGGTAAATCTTCCACGGGCGATTACACGCTCGTCGACCTCGCGGGGACGTATCAGATGCCGGTCGGTCCCCCCATCCAACAGAAGACTCGACCGCTTCCCGAAGCGCGCGTGATCAACGTCATGCTCCGCCATGAGGATGGTCCTCTATTCCTAAAGCTGGCCGGCCCTCAGAAGACGGTCAGCGCCGCGATCGACGATTTCCGCAAGGCCTTTGGTTTGGATGCTAGCACCGAACAGGAACAGAAGACGGCGGAATCGACTGAGTCGGGGAAATAAGACTAACCAACGACACCCCACGGTGCTGCCCCACGGTGACGCTCGGCACATCCGTAACATTCGGCGTCGCGGCGCAGTAGCCTCCCGTGACCTTTCTGGATTTCGCGTACGATTATTTTTGCACGACCGATTCCATTCACGACAAGGATTACTTATGGTCCATCCCATTCGCCAGTGGCTTTGCCTCGGCTTGCTCAGCTTCGGCGTTGGCGCGTTGGCCGCCCACGCCGCCCCTCCCGAAAAGAAGCCAGCGGCCGGCGCCGATGGTGAACTCCCCCCATCCCCTGCGGACGGGGCCGTAGCGGGGCTAGCCGCCGCAACGGAACCGATGCGCGGGGATCCTGTGACGGATCACCTGTTTCCCCCGGACTTTGTCTTGCAACACGAGAGTCGCTTGACGCTCACCCCGGAACAAAAGCAAGCGATCGAAGCCGACTTGAAGCAAACCAAGGAGAGTATCCCGCAGCTCCAACAGCAACTGCAGCAGGAGCTGAAGTCGCTGGGCGACCTGTTGCAGGAGCCGACCTCCGACGCAGCCGGTTTGCTTGCGCAGATGGACAAGATTCTCGATACCGAACGGGACGCAAAACGGTCTCAATTGGGAATGTTGATTCGCGTTCGCTCCCAGCTGACCGCGGCACAGCGTGCCGAGGCCGTGAAAATTCGCGAGGAGGCCATGCTGGCGCAACAGGAATTGCAAATTCGCATTCAGGGCAAGTTGGAAAAACTGAACGCGGCGGCTACGGCGCTGGCACGGCAGGGCAAGTCCCCCCAAGAGCTCCTGGCGATGATGCAGGGGTTCGATCCGCTCGTGCAACAGGGGAAAATTACCGAGGCCGAGGCCTTGTTGGATCAGGTCTTGGAACGTATGCAACCGCCACCAGCCCCCAATACCTTCAAGCCGTTGCTCCCTGAAATCAAGCCGGCCAAACCCAAGAAGTAGTGCGGCGTTGCCGCCAGACGAGTCACGGAGATTTCGTGCATGCCCGAATCGCATTCGTCGCAAACCCATCGGCTCTTGGTCGTTGGGGTGGGCTCCATTGGTGAACGGCACCTGCGGTGTTTTCACCGTACCGAACGCTGCCAACTCACCTTTTGCGAACCCAATAGCCAGTTGCGGCAAACAATCGCTGAGCGGTATCCGTTTGCACGAGCCGAGCCGAGTCTCGAAGCGGCCATGGAAGGTGGGGGCTTGGATGCCGCCATCATCGCCGCACCCTCGCAATTGCATCTGCCCATCGCCAATCAATTGGCTCAAGCCGGCGTGCATCTGCTGATTGAGAAACCCCTGAGCACCACCTGGGATGGCGTCTCCGAGTTGCGTGACCAGGCTCAACAGAAATCGCTGGTGGTGATGATTGCCTACGTGCATCGGAGTCATCCGGCGGTGCGCGCCGTCAAACAGGTGCTGGACGAAGGCCGCTTCGGCCGGCCGGTGCAACTGGTCGCGGTCGTGGGGCAGAATTTCCCCACCTATCGGCCGGCGTATCGCGAAATCTACTACACACGACACGAAACGGGGGGAGGGGCCATCCAGGACAGCATGACGCATATCTACAACATGGGGGAATGGCTGGTCGGCCCCATCGAACGGATCGTCACGGACGCCAGCCACCAGATCTTGGAAGGGGTGACCGTCGAAGACACCGCCCATAGCCTAACCCGACAAGGGAATGTGCTGGGAAGCTACGCGCTCAATCAGTACCAAGCTCCCAACGAATTGATGGTCACGGTTGTCTGTGAACGTGGCACGGTGCGCATCGACTATGGCAAGCTCCGTTGGTCTTATATGGAACAACCGGACACTCCGTGGCAGCATCACGCGGTGCAAGTACCGGAACGTGATCATTTGTACACTACCCAGGCACACTCCTTCCTGGACGCGCTCGAGGGGAAATCACCCTCCCCATGCACGCTGGCCGACGGCATGCAGACGCTGGCAGTCAACCTGGCCTCGATGCGCAGCGCCACCAGTGGCTGCTGGGAAACCGTGCGAATCCCATCGGCATGACATGGTTCACCAGAACGATCCAGCGACACAACCGCAAGATATGAACTCCACACCACGACAAAACCGCAGCGCAAGCAGCGTTCCAGGAGCGTTGAATCGATGACTGAGTTCATGGAGGCAGACTTTGTGGAAGTTACCGTCGATCCAGCGGGCGTTCGCCATTTGCCCGGCACTTCCATCGAGATTGTACGGCATCCCAAGTTCGCGCGCGCTCCGGACCACGCCCTGTTCGACTTCGATGGCACCCTGAGCCTGATTCGCGAGGGATGGCCGGACATCATGGTCCCCCTGATGGTCGACGTCCTGGTCGATACCCAGACCGACGAGTCCGTCCCCCAGTTGGAGCAGGTCGTGCGGCAATTCGTGGCCGAACTGACCGGCAAACAAACGATCTATCAGATGATCCGTCTGGTGGAGGAGGTGACGCGACGCGGGGGTCGACCCCGCGATCCCCAGCACTACAAACAGGCCTACGTCGATCGGCTCTCGGCCCACATCGCCGCGCGCCGCACCGCCCTGGAACGTGGCCAGCTGGCCCCAGAAGAGCTCATGGTGCCCGATAGTCTGCCGTTGTTGCAAGCCCTGCGAGATCGGGGCGTCCAGCTGTACCTGGCTAGTGGCACCGACGAAGCGGATGTACGCGAGGAGGTGCGTCTGTTGCAGTTGGCGGACTTTTTCGGACCACGCGTGCATGGTGCCATAGCGGACTATAAGTCCTTCTCGAAGGAGAAGGTCATCGGACAGATTTTGCGGGAGCATCAACTGCAAGGTGAGCGGCTCCTTGGATTCGGTGACGGATTTGTGGAGATTCAGAACGTCAAGAGTGTTGGGGGGACGGCCGTGGGGGTTGCCAGCGATGAACAGGGGCGCAGCGGCAAGGCAGATGCCTGGAAACGCGACCGGCTGCTGGGTGCCGGCGCGGATCTCTTAATTCCCGACTATCAGGAGCACCAGGCCCTATTGGATTTCATCTGGAACGCGCATGCCACACCCTGAGCTGGACCGCTTTTTGATTCGCATGGAGCCGTTAGCGGCACGGCCAAACAAAAAGCAAATTGAAAATGATTGCATTCTGCCGGAGGCCCGCGGTAATCCGCTGACGGCTGCTTCCGCGGCGCTGCTCGACGAGGCCATTCAGCGGATTCTGGTCGCGCGTCAGGCCGACCGACCGGTGATCCTCGCATTCGGAGCCCACGCCATCAAGAATGGGCTGGGGCCTGTTTTCCTGCGGCTGCTCGAAAACGGCTGGGTCACACATTTGGCCACCAACGGTGCCGGCATCATTCACGACTGGGAGTTTTCCTACCAGGGCCAAAGCTGCGAACATGTCGGCCCGCGCGTGGCCGAAGGGCGTTTTGGGCATTGGCAAGAAACCGGCTTTTACATCAACCTGGCACTGAATGTGGGGGCCTATGAGGGTCGAGGATATGGCGAGTCCGTCGGTGCGATGATCGAGCAGCAGGGGTTGATGATTCCCAGCGTGCAGCAACTGCGCGACGAGGTGCGGCAGCGGGTCGAGCACGATCCCGCGCAGGCTGCCGCTGCCGCCGATCTATGCTGGATCGTCGAACGATTCGAGCTGCCGGAGGGTTGGCTCGAGATCCCCCATCCGTGGCGAGCCTACAGTATTCAAGCGGGGGCCTTTCGTCACCGAGTCCCCTTTACCGGGCATCCGATGTACGGCCACGACATTATCTACAATCACCCCATGAATCGCGGTGCCTGCTTGGGACGCGCCGCCGAACGGGATTATTTGATTTTTGCCGAGAGCGTGCGCCGGCTGGCCGGAGGCGTGTATATTTCCGTCGGCTCTGCGGTTATGAGCCCCATGATCTTCGAGAAGGCGTTCTCCATGGCGCAGAATTTGGCCATTCAGAAGGGGGAGCATATCGATGACCACTATTTGCTGGTCGTCGATTTGGCCCACTGCGATTGGGATTGGTCGCAGGGAGAACCCCCCGAGAACAACCCGGCCTATTACCTGCGTTACAACAAGACCTTTAGCCGCATGGGGGGGCACATGCGCTACCTCTCAGCGGACAATCGCGATTTCCTGTTGGCGCTGCACGAAGGGTTATCCAAGACAGCGCGGCCCCAGCACCCCTGATCAACAAAATCCTTTCCCAGAAAGAACTCTGACGACAATGTCCGCAGGCGACCGTATCAACAAATTGCGTCGGCAGCTGCGCCGCGACGGCTGTGGGTCACTGTTGGTGACGAATTTCGTCAACGTCACGTACCTCACCGGGTTCACGGGGGATGACAGTTATTTGCTGGTCACTCCCCAACACGCGGTGCTAGTAACCGACGCCCGCTACACGACACAACTGGCGGAAGAGTGTCCGGATCTGGAATTGGTGGTCCGCTCGCCGGCAACGGGCATGCTGAGCGCGGTGGCCGAGCTTGTGTCACGGCTGGCGATTCGCCAGCTCGGAATCGAATCCGGAACGATGACGGTGGGGCTACATCAGGGCCTGCTGGCGGCCTTGCCCAAGGTGCAATTCGAGATGACCTCTGGGCTGGTCGAATCCCTGCGAATCATCAAGGATCGCGGGGAGATGGCCGCGATTCGGGAGGCCGTCACGTGCGCCGAACGCGCTTTTGCTGTAGTGCGCGCCGCACTCCACGGCGATCAAACCGAGAAAGAAGTCGCCGATGATTTGGAGCACCAGGTGCGCCGTTTTGGCGGGTCGGGATGCAGTTTTCCGCCGATTGTGGCCGTTGGACCACGGGCCGCATTGCCGCACGCACGCCCCACGCAGCAACACATCGGCGAACATGACTTCGTGCTAATCGACTGGGGGGCTCGCAAGCAGGGATACATGAGCGACTTGACGCGAGTGCTCATCACCGGTAAAATCTCGCCCAAATTTGAGCGCGTGTATCAGTTGGTATTAAAAGCACAGCAACGGGCCATTGAAGCGATCCGTCCGGGCGTGTTGTTGTGCGAGGTGGATAAGGTGGCGCGCGGCATCATCGACCGTGCGGGACATGGCGGGCATTTTGGCCATGGCCTGGGGCATGGGATTGGCCTGGAAATCCATGAAGCGCCACGGCTGGCGGGGAGCCAAACCGAGCCTCTCCGGCCTGGAATGGTGGTCACGGTTGAGCCTGGGATCTACCTGCCCGGTTGGGGGGGAGTTCGAATCGAGGACGATGTGTTGGTGACCCGCGGGGGTCACGAGGTACTGACGTCAGTACCCAGGGATCTTGAGGATTGCTGGGTGTCGTAGCGGCTCCCGAGGGGGACATTGATGGCGGATTCCAAGGAACGTGACGAGGCTGCCGTGTTCGACGCCGAGCGGCTGCGGCCGCTTGTGGCCCTGATGAAGGAACATGAACTCAACGAGATCGACTGGCGACAACGGGGGGAACGCATTCGCATTCGCCGCGGTGTACCGGCCGTTTTCTCGGAGATGCCCATGCCCGTCCGAGGCGTGCCGCGGGGAGCGACGGCAGGCGAGGTCGCGGGGGCGGACAGCCAGACCGAGGCGGGGGCCGCCGACAACGGCACGGTGGTCGTCATCAAGAGCCCGATGGTGGGAACGTTTTATCAGCGTCCCAGTCCGAATACGGAACCCTTTGTGCGTGTCGGGGACCATATCAGTCCAGACACGACCATCTGCATCATTGAAGCCATGAAGGTTTTCAATGAAATACCTGCCGATGTCTCCGGGCGTGTGATTGCGGTCCTGGTGGACAACGAGACGCCCGTCGACTTTGGCCGGCCACTGTTCAAAATAGACACCAGCGGTTAGGCCCGATGTACAATCGCATCTTAATTGCTAATCGGGGTGAAATCGCGCTGCGGATCATTCGCGCCTGTCGGGAGATGGGGATTGAGACGGTTGCGATCTTCAGCGAAGCGGATCGTGGCAGCCGATATCTTGAGTTGGCGGACGAGGCAATCTGCGTCGGTCCCGCGAAGTCCTCGCAGAGCTATTTGAAAATCGATCGCGTGATCAGTGCCGCCGAGATGGGGAATGTCGAGGCCATCCATCCCGGCTATGGATTTCTCGCGGAGAATGCCCACTTCAACGAGGTCTGTCGCAGCTGCAACATTGATTTTATTGGCCCCACGCCAGAGGCGATGGACCGGTTGGGGGATAAGAATCAGGCGCGACAACTGGCCCGCGACGCCAAAGTCCCCATCGTCCCCGGGAGCGCTGGCCTGATCGAAGACGATGTCGAAGCCGTTCGCGTGGCGCATGAGATCGGATTTCCCGTGTTGATCAAGGCCACCGCAGGGGGGGGTGGGAAGGGGATGCGCGTCGCCGCCAATGACTTGACGTTGAAGACCTGCCTGCAGCAAGCCCGCGCCGAGGCCGAGGCGGCATTTGGCAACTCCAGCGTCTACCTGGAGAAGTTCATTGAGTTCCCGCGACACGTCGAGGTGCAGATCCTGGCCGATCATCATCAGAATGTCGTCCATCTCTGGGAACGGGACTGTTCGACGCAGCGTCGCCACCAAAAATTGATTGAAGAGAGTCCCGCGCCGCGGCTCCCCAGCGACGTCCGTCGCGCCATCTGCGATGCTGCGGTGCGATTGATTCGACATGCCAATTACACCAACGCCGGCACAGTGGAATTCTTGGTCAGCCCCAACAATGAGTTCTACTTCATTGAAGTCAACGCTCGGATTCAGGTAGAACATCCCGTCAGCGAGTTGGTAACGGGGATTGATTTGATTAAATCGCAGATCGCCGTGGCCGCCGGACACCAGCTGCCGTTTACCCAGGATGAAGTTCCCCTGATGGGGGCTGCCATCGAGTGCCGCATCAATGCGGAGGATCCACAGCACAACTTTCGTCCATGCGCCGGCAAGATCGATCGCTTCATCATGCCGGGGGGACTTGGAGTGCGTATCGACACGCATGTGCATGCCGGTTATACCGTGCCACCCCATTACGATTCGATGATTGGAAAGCTCATCGTCCATCAGCCGACTCGCGAGCAGGCCATCGCCTGCATGTCGCGTGCCTTGGATGAGTGCTGTATCGAAGGGATCGCCACCACAATCCCCTTTCTGAGGCAAATGGTGCGAGAGTCAGAGTTCCAGCAGGGACGTATGGACACGGGGTTCATCGCCCGCCAGCGCGGCGGCTGACCCCCCGCGTTGGAAATCAGCCCGTCCAGCGTCAATGTCGACAAAAGGAGTTTGTCCCATGCCATTTCATACCGAGCGAGCGCCCAAGAAGCACCTGGAACGAGTCGCGATCTTGTTCGCGGGGGGCCCGGCCCCGGCAGCAAACGCCGTGATCTCCACCGCCGCAGCAGCCTTTCTGCGCTACAAGACGGAAGTAGTGGGCGTCTTGCACGGCTACTCGAACTTGGAACAATTCGGCCCCGACCGCCCCATGCAAGAGGGACGCGACTACATCCTGCTGACCAACAAGGTTCTGCGTCGTACCCGCAATTCACAGGGGATCATGATCGGCACGGCACGCACGAATCCCGGTCGCCATGTGACCGCGTCTGAGCATTTGGACGACGCGGAATGCACCGCACCGCTGCGGAATGTCTACGAGGCGCTCCTCTCGATGGGGGTGGATGGCTTGATTTCAATTGGCGGTGATGACACGCTCAAAACGGCCAATAAACTGAAATTGTGGCAAGACCGACTCCCGGCCGGAAGTCGGCGTATTCCGATTGTGCACCTGCCCAAAACCATTGACAACGATTACATGGGAATCGACTTTACATTCGGCTACTTCACGGCCGTCGATACACTCGCCACCGAGATCCGCTCCCTCTTATACGATGCTGAAGCCAACCGGTCCTATTTCTTGGCCGAAACCATGGGGCGCAGTGCCGGCTGGCTGGCCTATGGCTGCGCTATCGCCGGCGAGGCCAGCCTCGTCATCAGCGTCGAGGATATTCACGATGAGTATGAGGCCTACGAGACGACGACCGACCCGGTAACGGGGGAGTCGGTCCAGCGCCATATCATGAATGTTGATCGGCTCGTCGATCGTTGTGTGAAGGTCATGCGTATTCGCGACGAGGAAAATAAACCCTTCGGAGTGATCGTGCTGGCCGAAGGGCTGGCCGAAAAGCTCCCCAGCCAGACTCTGGAAGGCATTCCGCGCGACGAGCATGGCCACATCTCCATCGCTCACATCAATCTGAGCGGGATGTTCGCTCGATTGGTCGGCCGCCGCTTCAGGGAACAGACCGGACGGTCCCGCAAGGTGACGGGCATACAACTCGGCTACGAATCCCGTTGTGCGGTACCCAATGCGTTTGACGTGCTGTTGGGCAGCCAGCTCGGTGTGGGCGCCTATCGAGCGCTCGCGGAAGAGGGGCTGGACGGCACGATGGTCTCCGTCCTTGGCCAACTCGATCTTCGGTATGTCCCCTTCGAGGAACTGGTGGACCCAACAACCTTGGCCACCAAGGTCCGCTACATTCAGCTGGGAAGCGACTTCCACCGTCTGGCACGGTTCATGGAAACACACGTCAACGAATAGACACTCGCGTTGTCGCTCAAGTCCCCAGCGTCCCCTTGGTGCTGGGGACCCCCGTCATCCGCGGATCGCGCTCCACCGCCATACGCAGCGTGCGAGCCAGACTCTTGAAGATTGCCTCGGCAATGTGGTGGCTGTTGCGACCGTAGACCAGTTGGACATGCAGATTGCACAGTGCGTTGGCGGAAAACGCCTGCCAAAAGTCCTCAATCAATTGGGCATCAAACTGACCGATCGTGGCAGTTGGGAAGGGGGCCGACCAGACGAAATAGGCACGTCCGCTTAAGTCCAGGGCCGTCGTGACCAGCGTCTCTTCCATGGGAAGCGTGAAATGGCCGTAGCGGCGGATCCCCGCCTTGTCGGCCAGCGCCTGACGCACGGCCTGTCCCAGACAGATCCCAATGTCCTCCACGGTGTGGTGTTGATCAACCTCCAGATCCCCTTGAGCGCTAATCGTCAAGTCGATCACGGCATGCCGCGCCAACAGGGTCAACATGTGATCTAGAAACCCAACGCCGGTTTGCACATGCGCCTCGCCAGTGCCGTCCACCTCCAGGGTCACGCGCACGTGCGTCTCGGCCGTCTTACGATCGATGTACGCTGAGCGACTCATCTCCATTGCACCTTCCCATTGTTGAAGCCGTCATCCACCAAGCGCCTCGGTCGCCAATTCCGTCACCCCGACAGCCGGGATCTGGTTCGTCCCCAAGACGCTCGCGCAACGCTGCTTGCTAAAGAATACGTCGCAGAACCGTCAGCAACGCATCCATCTGTGCATCCGTACCGATGCTAACGCGCAGTCCGTCTCCCCATTGAGGATATTGCATGTATCGGACGAGAATCTGTGCCGATTTTAGCTGTTCATAGACCGGTTTTAACGGTCGATCGGTGCGGGTACACCAGAGAAAATTCGCCTGGGATGGCTGCACGGAAAATCCCAACTGGCGCAAGGCCACGGCGGACTCTTCACGGGTCCTGCGAAGTCGAGTTTGGGTCGACTGCAACCAGTCCTGATCGTCGATGGCCGCCGTGGCGCCGGCAATTGCCAGGGCATCGCAATTGTAAGAATCTTTCACCTTTTCAAACTGCGTGACAAGATCCGGCTGCGCTACCAAAAAACCAAATCGCAGCCCAGCCAGCGCGTAGGACTTACTGAAGCTGCGCGACACCATCAACCGCTCGCAGCGGGCAACCAGACTCAGACAGCTCGTTTCCGCAAAATCGACGTAGGCCTCGTCAACCAATAACGGGCAAGGCAACTGCTCGGCCATGCGCAGAATCACGTCCGGAGGAACCAGCGTCCCCGAGGGACTGTTGGGGTTGGGCAAGACGACCAAGCGCAGCGACTCGGTCGCTGCGGCAAATCGGGGCGGGAGAGACCAGTCGGATTCAAAGGAAACCTCTTCGCAAATGGCTCCCTGGAGTTGCGCTAGCGTGCGATACAGGATGTAACTCGGATAGGGTGTGCGCATGACCTGACCGGCTCCAACCAGCGCTCGGGTCACGATCGTCAGAATGTCATCACTGCCGTTGCCGCACAGGATTCCATCCGGATCCACCCCCAAGACTTCACCCGCGCGGCGGCGAAAGACCGTCCCCTGCGGATCGGGATACCGAGTCAGCTTGTGCTGCGATGCCTCCTGAATCGCCCGCACCACAGCTGCGGACGGCGGATAGGG
>SXGT01159722.1_pt1 | contig 18690 bp, 18 predicted proteins | sample 3176221 | NCBI WGS metagenome assembly SXGT01 (sample SAMN11356862, study PRJNA531348) | freshwater metagenome | isolation source: freshwater sample F1-120 | place: China: Fuxian Lake, Yuxi | collected 2017-12-25
CCTTGCCGGTGCCGCTCTCGCCGGTGACGAGTACGGTGCCCTTGCTCTTCGCGATGCGCTGGACGGCACGGACGGTCTCCTGCATGGCAGTGCTCTCGGCGATCGTGCGCGAGCTGGCGCCGAGCACTTCCTGGCGCAGGTACTCGTTCTCTCGCTCGAGCTTCGAGGTGCGCTCGATGCGGCGCAGCACCAGCTGCAGAGTGTCGGCGGTGCAGGGCTTCATCAGGAAGTCCACTGCGCCGCGGCGCATTGCCTGCACGGCCGTCTCGACCGTGCCGTGGGCCGTGATCACGACCACCGGCAGGCCCGGCATGTTGCTCTTGAGTCGCTCGACGAGCTGCAGCCCGTCCGAACCCGGCATGCGCAGGTCGGTCAGCACGATGTCCGGGCGCGTGTTACGTGCCTGCTCGAAGCCTTCGTTGCCGTCGCGCGCGACGGCAACCTGAAAGCCAAGGCTCTTGACCGCCTCGACGAGGAACTGGCGGGACAGGTTGTCGTCGTCGACGACGAGGATCTTCTGGATTGACATGGCGAGTTTCAGTTGCGGAAGGGGATGTGGAGGCGCACTTCTGCGCCGCCAAGGGGGGACGGAAGGGGAGAAATCTCGACGCGCCCGCCGTGGAGTACGGCGATGCGCTGGACAAGCGCGAGCCCGAGGCCGGTGCCTTCGGCGCGCGTGGTGAAGAAGGGCTCGAACACGCGGCGGGCGAGCTTGTGGGAGATGCCCGGCCCGGCGTCCTGCACGCGCGCGACGACTTCGTCGCCCTCGCGCATGATCGAGAGGTGCACGCGTCCGCCTTCGGGCTGGGCCTCGATCGCGTTGGCGAGCAGGTTGCGCAGCGCCTGGCGCAGCTTGATGCGGTCGCCGGCGAAGGAGGGGCAGTCGACGGAGCTCGAGAGCTCGAAGCGGAACTCGCCGTCGCGCTCGGCGCCGAGGCGCGCGAGGCGCAGGGCGGCGCGGGCTAGCTCGTGCGCGTCGACCGAGTCGAGCGCGAGCTTCTCGGGACTCGCGAGCGACATCATGCTCGCGAGGATCGTCTCGGACTCCGCGGAGCCTTCGACGATCAGGCCTGCCCAGCGGCGCTCGTCGCTGCCCTCCGGCAGGCGCGGCGCGAGCAGCTCGGCGAAACCCTTGACCGCCATCATCGGGTTGCGCAGCTCGTGCGCGATCCCGCTGGCCATGTCGCCCATCGCAGACAGCTTGTCCATGGCGTGCAGGCGCTCGGAGAGCTCGACCACGCGCGTGCGGTCGTCGAGGATCTCGACCGTGCCTGTCGGCTCGCCACCGGCGCGCAGGTCGCGGGCGACCACCGAGCGACGCGAGGCCACGATGCGCCGCGAGCCGTCGGGGTACACCATTTCGTGCTCGGTCCACTCGTCGCTGTGGCCATCGAATTCCGTCGATGCGCGCCCGAGAACCGCGCTCTCGTCCGCACCGAGCACGGCGAGGGCCGCGGCGTTGGCGCGCACGATGCGACCGTCGGCGTCGCGCACGAGCACTCCCGTCGGGAGCGCCGCAAGCACGGCCTCGAGGCCGGCCTTCACCTCGTCGAGTTCGGCGACCTTGCGCGCGAGCTCGCGGTTGGCGACAGCGAGCTCCTGCTCGACGCGCCGCGCGCGCTCCTCCAGCGAGCGGTAGCTCGTGGTCAGACTGGCCCCGAGGCTTTCGAGCTCGCGCATCGCGCGCTCGAGGTCGAGCTCGGGCAGGTGCTGCTGGCTGGTGGGGGTCACGGGCGCTTCTCCTTGCCAGTGCTGCGCTTCTCGAAGTCGACGCGCCACTGCAGGAACTCGAGGTCCTCGCGGGCGCGCTCGGCGAGCGAGCCGGCATCCTTGCGAGCGACCACGGCGCCGAAGCCGGCGATGGCCTCGATATCGCGACCGAGCTTCTCCAGCGAGCGGGCGCGCCAGTAGGAGCACTCGGCGTCGTCGAGTCGCAGCTCGAACGCGGCGAGCGCCTCCGCGTAGCGACCTTGGCGGTAGCAGGCACGTCCGAGTCGCAGCGCATCCGCCGCGTAGCCCGGTTGCTCGAACGTGCGCGTGGCGCTGCCCTTGGAGTCCGCTGCCGTCGTCGTCGCCGCCGCGATGGTGGGGGCGTTGGCGGTCTGCTCGCGCGGCCTGTTCGTCGCCGCGCCGAGGCGCGCGCGCAGCGAGTCATCGAGTCCCGTCGTGGCGGCCACTTCGACCGTCGCTGCCGTCGTCGCCGGAGCCGGGACGCTCGTAGACGTTTGGGGCGCACTGGCGGGAAGCGTGGCGTTCTCGCGGCGCTCGGCTTCGCCTTGTAGGCGCGCGACGTCGGTGCGCAGCGTGTCGAGCAAGGCATCGCGTGCACCCGGGTTTTCGGGCGGTGTGGGAAGCGGGGCCTCGGTGGCCGCGATCACGGTGTAGATCGCGCTGGCGTCGCCAGACTGCAGGCGTTGCTCGACCGCCGCGAGCTGGTCGAGCGCCTTCAGCGTGCGCTGCAGCGTCGCTTCGAGCGAGTCCTCTCCGCCAGAGCCCAGCGTCACGGCCGGCACCACGAGCAGCGTGGCAAGGCCGAGGTTGAGCGCGTAGTTGAACTTCAACATCAGATTCGCCCTCGGTAGGCCTCGATGGCCTCTTCGATGCGACCCTCGCCCTCGAGCAACCCGCCGGCGAGCAGGTACAGCTCGCGGCGCAGCTCGGGCGACTGGATCGAGTCCATGTGCTCGCGCAGGTGGGCCAGCGCGGCGTCGACGCCGACCTCGCGCGACAGCGCGCGGGCGTGGCAGCGGGCGAAGCGCGCGCGCAGGTCCTCGTCGAGCGCGTTCAGCGTCGCAGCCATGCCGCGCAGCGTCTTGAGCGATTCCGCGAACGAGCCGCCGTCGCACAGGCGCTCGGCGCGCTCGAGAGCCGAGCTCTCGGCCGGAGCGGCCGGCGTATCCAACTGGAGCGCCGCGCGCGCATCGCGCACGACCGTGTCGAGAGCAAGGCCTTCCTTGCGCGCGGCCTCGGCCACGAACAGGGCGCCGACCTCGTCGCTCGCCTCGAGCGCGGCGGTGGCGGCAGCGAGCAGCGCCGCTTCCTTGTGCGTTCCCTCGCAGAGTTGCGCGTAGGCGAGCCAAGCGCGGGCGGAGTCGCCGCGACGACCAGCCGTGCTACACGCGAGCGCACGCAGTTCGAGCGACTCGCGGCGATCGGCGGGGCCGACGAGGCGCGTGTCGAGCTCGTCGAGCAGCACGAGTGCCTTGTCGCCTTGGCCGAGACCGGCGAGAGCGCGCACGCGCACCTGCTTGCGGCGCAGTTCCTCGTGACGCGACGCGGCGCTGTCGAGCGCGTCGATCGCGTCGATCATGTACAGCGCGCGCTCGTGCTGGCCGAGGCGCACGACGCACCACGCGAGCTCGAGCCGGGCGGGAATCTCGAGACCATGCCCGCGCTCGCTGCGCAGCAGCTCGGAGAAGCGGTTGGCGGCGTCCTGCCACGCTTCCTCGCTCACCAGCAGGTTGCCGGCGGCGAACAGTGCATCGTCGGCGAGCGGCGAGTCGGAGTAGCGCTCGACCAGCTGGTCGTAGCGGGCCCGAGCGGCGGCGAGGTTGCCGCGGCGTTCCTCGATCACGGCTTGGTTGCGCAGCGCCTCGGGGGCGAGCGCGTGGTCGGCGAAGTCGCGCAGGGTCACGGCGGAAGCGGCGAGCGAGGCTTCGTAGAGCGCGTCGGCTTCGTTCGAGCCTTCCAGACCCGGGCGGAGCACCAGCACGCTGCCGCGAACTTCGGCCTCGAGACCGACAGAACCGGCGATGAAGCGCGTGGCCTGACGCAGCGAGCGGTCGCGCAGGTCGACGCTGACGAGTGTACGGCTCGTGCTCTGGTCGAGGCCGACGAGCTCGAGCCCGGCCTCGCGCGCGAGATCGCCGAGGAGGTCGTGCAGGAGCGCGTTGTCGGCGTGGATCGTGCACGTGCGCTCGCCATCGCGTTCGGCGACTGAGAGCTCGTGGTGGAGTTCGCGCGTCTGGGGCGCGAGGAGGAGGAGGGCGGCGAGGGCGAGCTTCACCGGCGCTCCTCCGTGCCCCGGGCGAGAGTGTCGGCCTCGAGCCGGTAGCTGTCGGCGATCAGGAAGCCGGCCTGAGCCTCGATTTCCTCGCGGGCGGGCGGCTCGACGCGGTCGATCACCGAAAGTAGGCCCTGCAGCATGCGGCGCGCGCGAACGTGCTCGCCCTGCGCGATGCGCTCGCGGGCGATCTCGAGCGTGCGGAAGCCCTCGGGGAGTGCCCCGAAGGCGGGTTCGGAGGCGCGCGCGGCAGTCGCGGTGCGCTGGTTCGATTCGTTGCGCAGGTCGGTGCTGGCCTCACGCACATCGTGGGCGACGTCGAGGACGAGGTCGCGCGTGGCGCTGACCGAGTTCCAGGCGAAGGCCATCAGGGCGACGTTGGCGACGAGCACGGCGGCGAAGAGCGCCGTGGCGAGCGGGGACATCGAGAAGCCCGCGCGCTCACCGACCGGGACTGCCGTGGTCCCAGACGCCGGACCGGTCGCGCTCTCCGTCGGCGCCTCGACCTGTGCCAGCGTGCTCGGTGCAGCGGCCGCGGTCGGCGCGGAGGCGGGCAGGGCGGGTTTGGGGGCCGCCTGCTGGTGGAGCTCGACGAAGTTGAACAGGTCCTCGTCCGTCTCCGGCGGAGGCGTGCCGGTGGCGAGCTGCTCATGCAGCTTGCCGGTTCCGGGGACGAGCGGGTCGAGAACCATGTCGCCCTCAGAGTTCGGCTGCGGAGGATTTTTCCTTGAAGCAAGGAATGCCCACCGTGGCAGGTTCTTCCTGATTCGGGGAAGCCCACGGCGGCGCGAAGCCCGTGCCGGTCAGTCCTAGCGAGACACGATCCCGTAGGCCCGCAGCTTGAGGTGCAGGGTGGCCCGGTGCAGGCCGAGCACACGCGCGGCCTTGCTGCGATTGCCGCCCTGCTCTTCGAGCACGCGGCGGATCAAGAGTTCCTCGACCTCGCGCAGGGAGCGGGCCTCGAGCGTGAGTGCCGGGCCGGAGGGCTCCGCGCGCGGGGCCGCTGCGAGGAGGTGGTGTTCCTCGAGCGTATCTGACTCGCAGACGAGTGCGGCGCGGGCGACGAGCAGCTCGACCTCGCGCTCGTTGCCGAGCCAAACGTGCGAGAGGACATGCTGCCGGGCGGAGGCGCCGAGGCGCGCGCCGGGAAGTTCCTTCGCCAGCACCGCGAGCGCGAGGTCGAGGGCTTCCTGCGGGCGATCGCGCAGCGGCGGAATCGTCAGCGCAAGGCCGTTGAGCCGGTAGAGCAGGTCCTCGCGGAGCTGCTGCGCGAGTCGCTCGGTCGCGGAGGGAAGCGACGCGATCACGCGCGCCGTGCGCGGGGCGAAGAGCGCGCGCGCAAGCTCGGCCTGAGCGGTGTCGGAGCAGCGCTCGACGCGTTGGACAAACAGCGTGCCGTCTCGCGCCTCCGCCAGCGCGGCGCTCGGGCTGGCCTCGCGCTCGCGTCGCGCATCGACATGCACGAAGGGCGCCGAGGCGCGCGGCGAGAGCGCGTGGATCTCGCGCGCCAGCTCGAGCACGGGCGTGCCGGGCGGAGCCACGAGCAGCACCGAGGAGCTCGACGACGCGGCGGCGCGCGCCGCGAGGACGCGCAATTCCTTCCACGTGCTCCCGGGTCCGCTCGTCATGCGCGCTCAGTCCTATTGAACAGGTCGCCGCGCGCTGGCGCTCGCATGGAGCTCGAGGAATTTCCTCGAGAGCGCTTCAGGGATCGCGAAGCCCTCCGAGAACCCGGCGTGCTCGACAGCGGGATCGGACCGCGCGGGCACGGACCACACAGCGACCACCTCAACCACCAGCGCAGGAAAGAACCATGGGCCTCCGAGTCAACACGAACATCGCCTCGATGAATGCGCAGCGCAACCTCGGCTCCGTCAGCACGCGCCTGATGGGCAACTTCAAGCGCCTCTCGAGCGGCTTGCGCATCTCGACCGCGTCGGACGACGCCGCCGGTCTCGGCATCAGCGAGCGCATGCGCTCCCAGATCCGCAGCTACGGCGCGGCGCAGCGCAACGCGCAGGACGGCATCTCGCTCGTCCAGACCGCCGAAGGCGCGCTCAACGAGATCAACAGCATCCTCAACCGGATGCGCGAGCTGTCGATCCAGGCCGCGAACGGCACGCTCTCCAGCGCCGATCGCGCCACGCTCGACACCGAGTACCAGGAACTGATCAACGAGATCGACCGCATCTCGAGCACCTCGACCTTCAACGGGGTCCAGCTGATCGACGGCACGACGACCTCGCTCGACCTGCAGGCCGGCATCAACTCGAGCGAGGTGATCACCGTCTCGCTGCAGGACACGACCGCCTCGGCGCTCAACCTGTCGGGCCTGACGGTCGGCTCCGCCGCGGGCGCCTCGGCCTCGCTGGCGGTGATCGACGCCGCCGTCGACCTGGTCACGACTGCGCGCGGTGCGCTCGGCTCGGCCCAGAACCGCCTGCAGTCCGCGATCTCCTCGATCGCGAACGCATCCGAGAACCTCGCCGCCGCCGAGTCGCGCATCCGCGACGTCGACGTGGCGACCGAGACCGCGGACCTCACCCGCAACACGATCATGCAGCAAGCCGCCGTCGCCATGCTCGCGCAGGCCAACGTGCAGCCGCAGCTCGCGCTCAGCCTGCTCCAGGGCAGCTGATCGGAAGGAATCCGGCTCCTGTGCCGGTCGCTGTTGGGGAGGGCCTTGTTGGCCCTCCCCGTCCCCCCCCCGCGCTCTTTTCAATCCTCATCCGACCGCCAGCCCCGTCGCTCGCGCGCTCTTCGCAGCGCAGCGAACGGTGCCCAGCTCCGCCTCGCCGGAGCGCGTCGCCAGCGCTTGAGCGCGGCCCGCGCGCACGACGGCCAGCGCGTCCGAGCCGGTTCTTCCCCGCCCTCCTCCGTGGTGTGTCCTACCGCGGAGGTGTTTCCCAAACCCCAGCTACACAAGGAAATCGCAATGGGACTTCGTGTCAACACCAACATCGCCGCCATGACGGCCCAGCGCAACCTCGCTGGCGTCAGCCAGCGTCTCTCCGGCAACTTCGGTCGACTCTCGAGCGGCATGCGCATCTCGACGGCAGCCGATGACGCCGCCGGCCTCGGCATCTCCGAGCGCATGCGCGCCCAGGTGCGCTCGCTCAACGTCGCCAGCCGCAACGCGCAGGACGGCGTCTCGCTCGCGCAGACCGCCGAAGGCGCCCTGCAGGAAGTCAACAACAACCTGACGCGCATGCGCGAGCTGGCCATCCAGGCTTCCAACGGCACGCTCACCGCGCAGGACCGTTCCACGCTCGACACCGAGTTCCAGGCCCTGATCACCGAGATCGACCGCGTCTCGGGCCAGACGACGTTCAACGGCGTCAACCTGCTCGACGGCACGACGACCTCGCTCAGCGTGCAGGTCGGCAACAACGCCGGCGAGACGATCGCCGTGAGGCTCTCGGACATGACCGCCACGGCGCTCAGCATCAGCGGCGAGTCCGTCGCCACGGCCGCCGGTGCCGCCACCGCGCTGACCGCGATCGACACCGCGATCGACAACGTCACGACGACGCGTGGTGCCCTCGGCGCCGCGCAGAACCGCCTGACGAGCGCGCTCTCCTCGATCCTCAACACGCGCGAGAACCTCTCGGCCGCCGAGAGCCGCATCCGCGACGTCGACGTGGCGATCGAGACCGCGGACCTCACGCGCAACTCGATCCTGCAGCAGGCCGCGGTGAGCGTCCTCGCGCAGGCCAACACCCAGCCCCAGCTCGCGCTCTCGCTGCTGCAGGGCTGATTCAGGGCGGCGCGAGCCGCTCGACGAGCACCGCGCGCAGCCCGCGCGGACCCTTGCGAGGGTCTTCCAGGCTGCGCGCTCCAACGAGAACACCCGGGCGCCGGCCACTTCCGGCCCCCGATCGCAGGCGAGCGTTCGCAGGCGGCGGGGGCGATGCAGCGGAAGTGGAAACGAGGAGCCAGCCGCACGGGCTTGATGACTGAACCTGCATCAAAACCCTCTTTCCAACAGGAATCGCAACACCATGGGACTTCGTGTCAACACCAACGTCGCTGCGCTCACCAGCCAGCGCAACCTCGGGGCCGTCACCGGCCGCCTCCAGGGCAACTTCGCCCGCCTGTCCTCGGGCCTGCGCATCGCGACCGCCGCTGACGACGCCGCAGGCCTCGGCATCAGCGAGCGCATGCGCGCCGAGGTCCGCTCCTTCACGGTCGCGGGCCGCAACGCCCAGGATGGCGTTTCGCTCGTGCAGACCGCGGAAGGCGCTCTCCAAGAAGTCAGCAACAACCTGACCCGCATGCGCGAGCTGGCCGTCCAGGCCTCCAACGGCACGCTCACCGCGCAGGACCGCGCCACGCTCGACACCGAGTTCCAGGCGCTCGTCACCGAGATCGACCGCGTCTCGAGCCAGACCACGTTCAACGGCGTGAACCTGCTCGACGGCACGACGACCTCGCTCAGCGTCCAGGTCGGCACCGACGCCGGCGAGAGCATCGCTCTCAGCCTCTCCGACACGACCTCGACGGGTCTCTCGATCGGCAGCGCGGACGTCACGACGGCCGCCAACGCCGCGAGCGCCCTCTCGACGATCGACACGGCGATCGACAGCGTCTCGACGGCTCGCGGCACGCTCGGCGCGTCGCAGAACCGCCTGACGAGCGCGCTCTCCTCGATCCTCAACACGCGCGAGAACCTCTCGGCCGCCGAGAGCCGCATCCGCGACGTCGACGTGGCGATCGAGACCGCGGACCTCACGCGTAACTCGATCCTGCAGCAGGCCGCGGTGAGCGTCCTCTCGCAGGCCAACGTGCAGCCGCAGCTCGCGCTGTCGCTGCTCGGCTAGTCCCTGACCAGCTGAAGCAGGACGGGTTCCCGCGCTTCTCGCGCTCTCCCCCCCCCGCGGGGGCCCGCCCAGCCAGAAACCTTGGCTATTCGTAGCTGAGGGGGCCAGGGTGGACGGCTCGAAGGGCACCGCCCCGCGCACGCGCGGGGCGGTGCCCACGACTTTTTTCAGGCCTGCGGTGGAGCGCGCTCCGGGAAATGGGATTTCCTGTCGAGCGCCTCGCGCACCTTCCGAAGGAACGCCTGCCGCAAGGCATGCCGCAGCGCGCGCGAGAGCACGAGTGCGTGGGATGACGAACGGCACCACGTCACGGTTTCGCGCTTCGCCCCAAAAGGTGGGGAGGGGGTCGAAGCTGCGGCGGGGTCCACGACGCCAACGAATCTCCGGAAGCCCGTCCGTCCCGCGAGCCTTCGCCGTGCCAGCGAGAGCTCGCGACTCCTGCGGAAGGGGCTGTCTCCGGTCGGAGCGATGCGGCGTCTCCTCAGATCCACGGACCGCCAATCCCAAGGAAACCAGTCAAATGGGTCTTCGAGTCAACACGAACGTCGCCGCGCTCACCAGCCAGCGCAACCTCGGCACCGTCACCAGCCGCCTGCAGGGCAACTTCGCCCGCCTCTCGTCGGGCCTGCGCATCGCCACGGCCGCCGACGACGCCGCCGGCCTCGGCATCTCCGAGCGCATGCGCGGCCAGATCCGCAGCCTCACGGTCGCCAGCCGCAACGCGCAGGACGGCGTTTCGATGGCGCAGACCGCCGAAGGCGCGCTGCAGGAAGTCAGCAACAACCTGACCCGCATGCGCGAGCTCGCAGTGCAGGCCTCCAACGGCACCCTGACCACCGCCGACCGCGCCACGCTCGACACCGAGTTCCAGGCGCTCGTCACGGAGATCGACCGTGTCGCCGGCCAGACGACCTTCAACGGCGTCAACCTGCTCGACGGCTCGACCACCAGCATGAACATCCAAGTCGGCATCGACGCGGGCCAGACGATCGCCCTGTCGCTCTCCGACACCACCGCGACCGGCCTCTCGCTCGGCTCGCTGTCGGTGACGAGCGCCGCCAACGCCTCGACCGCCCTCGCGGCGATCGACACGGCGGTCGATTCGGTCACCACGACGCGCGGCACGCTCGGCGCGCAGATGAACCGCATGACGAGCGCCATCTCGTCGATCCTGACCACGCGCGACAACCTCTCGGCCGCCGAGAGCCGCATCCGTGACGTCGACGTCGCCACGGAGACGAGCGACCTGACGCGCAACTCGATCCTGCAGCAGGCTGCCATCAGCGTGCTGTCGCAGGCCAACGTCCAGCCGCAGCTCGCGCTGCGCCTGCTGGCCTAGGGCCTGACACTGGAATCGTCCTGTGGACGAAGAGGGCGGCGCGGCTCCCCGGCACGGGGAGTCGCGCTGTTTCATTTGCGCCAAGTGGAAATTCCTTCCAGCGCAAAGGAGGTTCAGAGATCGGGCTAACCCGGGCCGCGGGTCGCGCCGATAACCCCGCGGGTCCCGCACGGGGCCCACGGAGCAAGCGCATGGCATCCTCGATCAGCTTTGGCGGCCTCGGCAGCGGCCTCGACACGCGCGCGATCATCGACGCGCTCTTGGCGGTCGAGCGCATGCCCATCCAGCAACTCGAGTCGAACAAGAAGGGCGATCAGGACAAGATCAACCTGCTCAACACCTTCCGCGGCAAGGTCGACGCACTGCGCACCAAGGCCAACGCGCTCGGCACGCTGTCGGGCTTCCTCGCCTTCAAGGTGAGCCAGAGCGAGGAAGGTTTCGCCACGATCTCCGCGGCGGGCGCTGCGGCCGCCGGCTCGCACTCGCTCGTCGTCCAGCAGGTCGCGACCACCGATCGCTGGGCCTTCAATGGCGTCACCGATCCGGACGCGGACCTCGCCACGGTCGACGGCCAGACCGTCTCGTTCACCTACGACGGCCAGTCGTACACGACGACGATGGATGCGGCGACCTCGTCGCTCAACGACATCGCGTCGAAGATCAACACGGTAGCCACGGACAAGGTTGCCGCGACGGTCGTGAACTCCGGAACAGCCGCGGCGCCGAGCTGGCAGCTGGTGCTGACCGCCAAGCAGACCGGCAAGGACCATCGCATCGGCACGATCGCCACGACCGTCACGAACCTCTCGATCAACGCCGCGCCGCCCGATGCGCAGGGCGTGGCGCAGAGCGCAAACAACATCAGCGTCGGCGGCAATGCCATCGCCGTGATCGACGGACTCACGGTGGAGCGCACCGACAACGACTTCGACGACGTCATCGCGGGCGTCTCGATCTCGCTGCTCGACGCCGATCCGGCCAAGACCGTGCAGTTCACCGTCGAGGCCGACAAGACCGCCGTGAAGGGCAAGGTCAAGGAGTTCGTCGACGCTTACAACGAGGTCGTCAAGTTCGCGCGCGACCAGAACAAGTATGACCCGGAGAAGGGCCCCGGCGGCGCGCTGTTCGGCGAGACGACGCTCAAGACGATCCAGCGCACGCTCTCCGGCGCGCTGTTCGGGCAGTCGGCGGCCCAGGCGGCCGCGGACACCTCGGGCTACGGCACGCTGCGTCTCGTGGGCGTCGAGTCGCAGTCCGATGGCTCGCTCAAGATCAACGACAAGGTGATGGAAGCGAAGATGGACGCGAACCTCTCCAAGTTCGCCGACCTGTTCGCGGACACCGACGGCTTCGACAACGCCGGTTCGGCGGTCGGCTCCGTGCGTTACTACTTCGATACGACCGCCGACACCGGCCTGGGTGATGACCTCGCGCGCGAGATCGACAAGGTCGTGAAGAGCTACGGTGACCAGTCGGGCAACTTCTTCAAGGGCGTGTTCGACGCGCGCGTCGAGACGCTCAACACCAAGATCAAGAGCATCAACGAGCGCATCGAGCAGCGCGAGATGCGCATCGATCGCATGCAGGAGCAGCTCACGCGCCGCTTCGCTTCGCTCGAGAGCCTCATGGCCCAGCTCCAGAGCCAGTCCGCCTACCTCAACCGCTGATCCTCACGAGACTCCGCACTATGGATCCCCGCTCCGCTGCCGGTGCCTACCGCGAGGCCGCCTTCGAGAACGCCCCGCCGATCAAGATCGTGCGCCTCATGTACGCGGGCGCGCTGCGTTTCCTCGACCTCTCGGCGCAGGAGACGCCCGGTGGCCCCGGCTCGCGCTGGGCTGGGCTGCTCGCGCGGGCCGATGCCATCGTGACCGAGCTGCGCTGCGCGCTGCAGAAGGACGCCGCGCCCGGCGTGGCCGACAACCTCGAGCAGCTTTATCTGTTCGTGGAGGACCGACTGCGCGATGCGCAGCGCACCGAGTCCGCGGCACCTGTCGCCGAGGCCCGCAAGGTGCTCGCCCGCCTGCAGGAAGCGTGGCAGTCGGTCGAGGCCGCGCGTCTCGGGGCCTAGGACGTGCCGCACCCCGATCCCCAGATTGAGCTGGAGCTCGCGCTGGCGCTGGCCCTCGAGCGCGCGACGGATCCGCGCGCCGGAAACGAGGCCATCGACGTCGCCGCGCGCCGTGCGCTGCGCGCGCTCGAGCGCTGGAGCGCGCTCCCGCTCGCGGAAGATCCCGCCCTGCGGGGACGCGTGCAGGAACGGCTGGTGCTGCTACTGCGCACGGTCGAGGCCGAGCTGGGCGCCACGGTGCGTCGCGTCGAACTCGCCGAGCAGGCGCGTCGCGCGCTCGCGCTGCAGACCGAGCCGGCGCGCTCCGTCGCGGGCTGCGACCACTCGGGTTGAACGGATTGCGCCGCGTGCTCGCGGTGCTCACGCGGCGCGCAGCACGCGATTGCGACCGGCGTGCTTGGCCTCGTAGAGGGCCGCGTCCGCGCGTCCGATCAGTGCGGAGACGCTCTCGCCCTTGCGCCACTGGGCCGCGCCCATCGAGATCGAGACCTGCAGGCCGCGATAGCGCTCGAGCCGTGTCGTGCCGTGCTTTTGCACGAGCGCGCGCAGCGCCTCGCCGAGTTCGAGCGAGCGCTCGATCGCGCAGTTGGGCAGCAGCACCACGACTTCCTCGCCGCCGTAGCGCGCGACGAGGTCGCCCTTGCGCACGTTCGACTGGAAGATGCGCACGAGATCCTGCAACAACTCGTCGCCGGTCTGGTGGCCCATGGTGTCGTTGAAGCGCTTGAAGTGGTCGAGGTCCATGATCAGCAGCGAGAACGGGAGGCCCGTGCGTTCACTCTGGCTGGCGAGGAACTCGAGACGCTCCATCAGGCGGCGACGGGTGGCCGCGCCCGTCAGCGGGTCTTGGGTCGCGCGCGCCTCGTTCTCGCGTTCCATGCGCTCGAACTTCAAAAGCAGGCTGGCCTGATCGGCGATGCTTCCGAGAGCCTCCTCCTCGCGCGGGACCGGCGCGCGTCCTGCGCGACCTCGATCGGCGACGAGCAGGAGCCGACGCTGGGGATCGAGCTCGCGCAACGGCGCGACCACGGCCGAGTGCACGTCGCACAGCTCGAGCACGAGCTGGTGCAGCGGCTCGTCCGACTCGCGATCGATGCGCGCTGCATGCTCGAGCGCACCGCGACCCACGCTGCAGGGAGCCCAGCGACCTTCCTGCGTGCGCGTCTCGCCGGCCACGGCGTAGGACGAGCGCACGGTCAGCCGGCCCTCGCGCTCGTCGAGCTCGAAGCATGTGATGCGCCGGAAGTCCATGCGCTCCATTGCGCGCAGCATCACGCCCGGCAACGGATCGCCGTCGCCGAGACGCTCGAAGCTGTACTGAAGGACGTTGAAGACCGAGTCCCCGGCGCGCAGCAGGTGTTCCTTCTCCAGCAGTCGCTGCTGCAGTTCCTCGCGCGCTGCCATCACGATCGGAAAGGCCTCGGCCTGCGTGCGCGCGCGAGGTCGCGCGATCTCTGCAGCGCGGCTGACAGCCTCGCGCACACGCTCGAGCACGCTCGGAAGGTCGATCGCATCGAACAGCCGCGCGACATCCGCGGGCAGGGCACCGGCGTCGAGCCCGGCGTGCAGCGGGAATCCGGCTTCGTGGGCCGCGTGGAAGCCCGCGCGCGCGAGCGAGGCGAGGTGCACGTCGACGCCCTCGAGTCCGAGACGCTCGAGTTCCTCTGCGGGTCGGTGCAGCGCAGCCAGCATGTCGTGCAGCTCGTAGGGCAGGCTCCAAGTGTCGGCGAGCGTGATGCCGAGCAGGTCGTGATCGAAGCCGAACACTTCGCGCTCCTCGCGCAGCAGTCCTTCCACGGGCTGCCCGCTCGCGCGCGCGAGCAGCTCGCGCATCTCGCGCTCGCCGAGCTGCCACAGCGCGAGCGAGCCGATGGAGGAGAGCAGGCCGGCGGTGTAGGCGGTCTCGGGCTCGGCGTAGTGGGACTCGCGCGCGAAGGCGGCTGCGGCCGTGGCGCAGGCGACCGCGTGCTTGCGCGCGAAGAGCGAGCAGGCCTGTCCTTCGGGTGCGTCGAGCAGCTCGAAGCGGCCACGGATCGGCAGCCGCAGGGCGAGCTCGCGCAGGCCCGCGGCGTCGAGCCCCGAGAGCGCGTCGTTGAGGTGCAGGGCAAAGCGCCGCTTGCGCTCGCCGGGCTGCCGTCGGCGGATCACCTCCAGAGTGAGTCCCGGATCCGTGCGCACGAGGCTCGCGATCTCCCGCGGCGACGCCGACGGATCGAGCACCAGCTCGAGCATCCGCACCACGATGGTGGCCGGGGATGCCAGAACTGGGACTTGTTGGAGGGCGGTCTGGGCGCGGTGGAGCCGTTGCACGGCCGGCGGAAGCGGGCTGAAGCCCGCCGGTGGAGTTGGGGGAAGGGCGCGGCGGAACCCGCGCAGGCCCCTCCATCGGCCCTTTGCGTGCCTGCCATTGAGCCTCACAGGCATTATCCAGAACGTGGACGGTTCCCGTTTTGAGGTGTCGCAAAACGCGACACAAGCTCCGGGGTTGAAATTCCGACACAGGGGAGCCGGAAGGAATTGCGCAACCCCTCCCGGCACCCCGCGATGCTCCAACCTCACCTGCTCGTCGTCGCCGACACCACGCTCGGCGGCACCCAAGGGCCCGACCTGACCCGCTACCTCGTGGTGTGCGGCGGACTGCTGCTGCTCGTCGGCCTGCTCGGCTTCGCCTTCCGCAAGCTCGTCACGCGCACACTCGCGGCGCGCGCGGCCCAGCGGCAGATGCAGGTCATGGACGTCCTGCCGCTCGGCGGCAAGCACAAGCTGTGCGTCGTCCGCTGCTACGACCGCACGTTCCTGATCGGAGTGGGGGAGAAGGAGCTCTCGCAGATCGCCGAGCTCGACCCCGTGATCGCGCCAGGGCGCGAGACGCCGCCGGGCAAGACCGAGCTGCACGCCTTCTCCAAGGTACTCGAGCGGCTGCGCGGCCCGTCGTCCGCGCCCGCAGCCGCCTCCACCGGCAATCTGTCCCGGGAAGGACTGCTCGGATGACGAACCGCACTCCCACCCTCGTGCGCTGGCTGATCGCGCTCGTCGTCCTCGTGCTCTTCGCCGGCGCCGTGAGCGCGCAATCGGTGGAGCCGGCCGAGTTCGGGCCCGTGACTGCCGCCGTCGAGGCTGGCTTCGACATCCAGCGCGACCTCACCGGCGGACTCGTGTCCCGCGCACCCCAGACCACCGAAGGCCGCCTCTCCACGGCGGTCGAGATCGCGGTGCTGCTCACCGTGCTCTCGCTCTTGCCCGCGATCCTGATCACCGTCACGAGCTTCACGCGCATTGTGATCGTGATGAGCTTCGTGCGCCGTGCGCTCTCCACGAACGAGCTGCCGCCGAACCCCGTCATCATCGGTCTCAGCCTATTCCTCACGACCTTCGTGATGGCGCCGGTCGCCGAGCGCGTCTACGAGAAGGCCTGGGTGCCCTATCGCGCGGGCCAGCTGGCGATCGACGCCGCCGGCCAGAACGCGTGGGGCGAGCTACGCACGTTCCTCGTCGCCAACACGCGCGAGAGCGAGCTCGAGCTGTTCGCTGACCTCGCCAAGCTCGACGACGCCACGCGCACGAAGGAAGAACTGCCGCTGCGCGTGGTGGTGCCGGCCTTCATCACCAGCGAGCTCAAGACCTCGTTCCAGATGGGGTTCCTGCTGTTCTTGCCGTTCCTCGTGATCGACCTCGTCGTGGCCAGCGTCCTGCTCTCGATGGGCATGTTCATGCTGCCGCCGGTGATGGTCTCCACGCCGTTCAAGATCCTGCTCTTCATCCTCGTCGACGGCTGGCACCTCCTGTGCGAGTCGCTCGTCACCTCCTTCGTGACCACCTGAAGCCATGAACGACCTCGACCTGCGCGTCGCGGAACTCGCGCGCGAGATGCTGGTGACCGTGGCGATGCTCGCCGGTCCGATGCTGATCGTCGGCCTCGTGGTCGGCGTGGCCATCAGCGTGTTCCAGGCCCTGACCTCGGTGCAGGAACAGACGCTGTCCCTGATCCCCAAGATGATCGCCGTGCTCGGCGTGGCGCTGCTACTGCTCGTCCCCGCGCTCGGGATCCTGCGCGACTACACGCTGCGCATCTTCGACCAGCTGCACTCCTTCGGGCTCTCCTGAACCAACCCATGCTGGCCGACGGGACCCTCGCCGCCTTCGGGCTCTTCCTCGTGCGCACGAGCGCGTTCGTGCTGGGCACGCCGTTCTTCGGCTCCCAGTCGACGTTCGGCGGCGTGAAGATCGGGCTGATCGCGAGTCTGGCGCTCGTGCTCTTCTCCGTGCACGGCGTGCCGCTGCCCTTCGCCGAGGCGCCCCTCGAGTTCGGTGTACTCGCGGTGCGCGAGATCCTCGTCGGGCTCGCGCTGGCATTCGTGTTGCAGGCCGTGATGCTCGCAGTGCGCGTCGGGGGCGAGATGATCGGCAGCGAGATGGCCTTCAACATGGCCAGCGTGGTCGATCCCGCCTCGGGCATCAGCACGCCGCTGGTCACGCAGTTCTACGAGGCGCTGTTCCTGCTCGGCCTGCTCGCGGTCGATGGCCACCACCTGCTGCTGCGCGCGCTCGCGGGCTCCTTCGAGCGAGTGCCGGTCGGCGTGGCGTCGCTGCCGAAGGGCTTTGGCGAGCTGGCACTCCGGCTCGTCGGCGACATGATCGCCGCGGGCATCACCTTCGTCGGGCCGATCCTGCTGCTCTTGTTCGTGGCCTCGATCGTGATCGCGCTGATCTCGCGCGCGGTACCGCACGTCAACGTGCTCGAGATGGGCTTCACGCTGCGCATCCTCGTCGGTCTCGGCGCGATGCTCCTCTTCGCGCCGCTCGTGGCGCCCGGGCTGCAGCACCTCTACGGACTGCTCGGCGACGGGCTCGAGGCGGCGCTCGTCGCGCTGGAAGGCTGAGCCATGGGCCTCTTCGACGATCAGGACGACGACCAGAAAACCGAGGACGCGACCCCCCGGCGCCGCGAGGAAGCGCGCGACAAGGGGCAGGTGCCGCTCTCCACCGAGCTCGTCGCCGCGCTGGCGCTGCTCGGCTGGCTCATGACGCTCGCCCTTGCTGGCGGATCGCTCGCGGGCGAGCTCGGCGGTCTCATAGTGACGATCGTCGAGCGCGTCGGGACCATGGCGCACGAGGATCTCACTCCGGAGTCCGTCGCCGGACTGTTCGGCGCGATGCTCGACCGCATCGGCTGGGCGACGGTCGCGCTGGTCTTCCCGATGTTCCTGCTCACGGCGCTCGCGGCCTATGCGCAAATCGGGCTCGGCATCGCCACGAAGGCGCTGGAGCTCAAGCCCGAGAAGCTCAACCCTGTCTCTGGGCTCTCGAAGTTCTTCAGCATGCGCAGCGTGACGCGCACGGCGATGAGCTTCGCCAAGCTCGTGGCGATCTTCGTGACCGTCGCGGCGGTGGCTTGGTCGCAGGTCGAGCACGTCATCGCGCTGCAGTCGCAGGAGATCGGTCCAGCGCTCGCGGTGATTGGCATGGTCGTCCTGCGCTGCACGGCTGCGGGCCTCGCCGCGATCCTCGCGCTCGGCATCCTCGATGTCTTTCTGCAGCACCGCCAGCACGACAAGGAGTTGCGTATGACCAAGCAGGAAGTGAAGGAAGAACTGCGCTCCTCCGAAGGCGATCCGCAGGTCAAGGCGCGCATCCGGCGCGTGCAACGCGAGCTGGCGGCACGCCGCATGATGAGCGATGTACCGAAGGCGACGGTGGTGATCACCAACCCCACGCACTACGCCGTCGCACTCGCGTACGATCGCGAGGCGGACCCCGAGAAGCGTGGTGCGCCGAAGGTCGTCGCCAAGGGCGTCGACCAGATCGCCCAGCGCATCAAGGAAGTGGCCCGCGAGGCGGGCGTCACGATCCACGAGGACGTGCCCCTCGCCCGCGCCCTGCACGCGCGCTGCGAGATCGGCGACGAGGTACCGCGCGAGCTGTACCAAGCCGTCGCCGAGGTTCTCGCCTACGTCTACGGATTCAAGGGCGGTCGCCCGGTCGTGACCGCGGGAGCTAGCTGATGGCAACGAACGCGATCGAACAGGCGCGCGGCACGGCCGCGTTCCTCAAGCGCTACGCAGACTGGATCATGGGCCTCGGCGTTCTCGGCGTCGTCCTGACGCTGGTCTCGCCGATCCCGCCGGCGCTGCTCGACATCCTGCTCGCGATCAACATCGCGACCAGCGTGCTGCTGCTGCTGCTCACGATGAACACGCGCGCGGCAGCCGACCTGTCGGTCTTCCCGACGCTCCTCCTGTTCGCCACGCTCTTCCGCCTTGGGCTGAACGTCGCGAGCACGCGCCTGATCCTCTCTGGCAGCGACGCCGGAGCGATCATCAAGGCCTTCGGCGACTACGTCTGCGGCGACAACCTGACCGTCGGCATCATCGTGTTCCTGATCCTCGTGATCATCCAGTTCGTGGTGATCACCAAGGGCTCCGGCCGCATCAGCGAAGTGAGTGCGCGCTTCGTGCTC
>SXGT01608217.1_pt1 | contig 18689 bp, 15 predicted proteins | sample 3176221 | NCBI WGS metagenome assembly SXGT01 (sample SAMN11356862, study PRJNA531348) | freshwater metagenome | isolation source: freshwater sample F1-120 | place: China: Fuxian Lake, Yuxi | collected 2017-12-25
CCAGTGCCATTAGCCTGATTCTTGAGGCCGTCGGGACCAACCTTCTCGACAAAGTCAGGGTCATACATTGACCAAGTTTTGATCGCCAGTAGGTTATACATGGGAATATAGGGTTTGGTTAGCGTGACCTTGACGGTCAGCCGGTCAACCGCTTCGATGCTTGCGAACGGAATAAAGTCGTGCAAAGGCCCTTTATTCTCGATTTTGTTGTCAAAGTTCCACTTGACAACTTCGGCATTAAACTCACTTCCATTGTGGAACTTGACACCATCATGGAGAGTCCAAGTGTGGACCGTACCATCTGGCGAGACTTGGACTTCTTTGACCAGCAGTGGCACAATTTCGCCATCGGCATTGCGGTCAAAAAGCGTTTCGTAAAAGTTTTGGGTAATTTCGTTAATCCCGATCTGGTTGACCCCTTTCACGTCAAGATGCAAGATTTCAGGCACTGCAACCCTGAGGGTCCCACCAACCTTGGGTGTGCCAGCTTTGGCCTGAACTTCAACTTCAACAATTTTTTCAGTGATGACCTCTTTGGTTACTTCCACCCTAACCGTTTCGACCACTGTCTTCACTTCGGGGGTAGGCTGTGGAACACATGCAGCCACAACACTTATAAAAACCCCAAGAAAACCGACAAGAAAACTATTTTTGATCATTTCAATGCTCCAAGATAGACCTAACTACAAGTTGCCTTTCTACTAAGGCATGGCCAATTAGCTAATTACCGAGACCCTCCTTAACGTCTCTCTTTCAATAAGATTACACTATGAAACTAATTATGTCAAACGCCACTTCAGCATGGTGTCTATGCGGTTGGGCCGGTTAAGTAGCCCGTCACCGTGGTGGTGGCGGTTGGTTTAACCCAATTTCTCGTGAGGCAGTCGGAAGACCGGTCGATAACTTTTGAGTCGCTCTAGAAGGCAACCCGGTGGTCTCACCCTAAATCAGAGGAATCCCCAACTTGCGCAATTCTTAACAAGAGGACACGCTCCGAGTTAAAAATGCCGTCATGAGTGCCCTAATGCCCGATTTATGCTACTCCGCACGCCAGGCTCCGCGATGGCCGGGTCGCGGTGATCGACGGCTACTCGATTTTGAAAATCGGGAGCCAGCGAGGGTTGGTTTTCACGACTACTAAACAGATGGGCCAGAAGGTAAAAGCTGGAATGCAACTAGATGTGCGCTGTCAATAGGTGTCCTATTTGGGTCGGGTCGGGGAGACTGGCAGCGCCACCTACCGGCGCACCCGTACCCAATGAGAGAAGATCCGTAAAAAATGCATCTGAGCTAAAGCTTAGAATTGAGTATGGCTGATCTTCTCAGTTAGGCAATTAGAGTGACAGACGTGCTGCCAAAGTTCACGACCTTACGCACTCCACTCTTAGGCGGCAAGGAGCTGGTTGATCATCCACTACACATCAGGTCGCGGTAGCTCAACATCGCTGGCAACGTGAAATTTGGGATAGGGTGTTGCACAAAAGAAATACTCACGAAGGCTATCAGTAGCAGTGGCTAATGGAGCAAGCCAAGATTCTCACTCCCGTCAAAAATGGTAGAGTTCAACCTGAACACACCGTAGGCGATTTGGTTTGACCAATCACAGTCCAACTTTAGAGGCGGGCCTCGGACACTCGCTAATCTTAGTGCCCGGCTGGACTGGGGTCAAGAACATCCCGGGTACTGATCGGCTAACCGAGCTAACCCAAAAAAAGCGAGACATGGTACTATACGTGTGGTGAGCATCTTTAAAATCCCTCGCTCTCGAGCTTATCTTACCCAGCGGACCATGCGGGAAGAGCTTTTCGAGGCGCTTACGCCAAGTCTCTTTGAGCCACACCAATTAGACAATGTGGGCCTACAGGCGCTGGAAAATCAATTCGCCCAATTTGTACAGTGTTCACACGCCTACGGTGTCAATTCCGGCACCGCTGGCTTATTTCTAGCATTGCAAGCCTGTCAGGTCGGCCTTGGTGATGAAGTGATCACTGTTGGGAATTCCGACATTTCGACCACGGCGGTCATCTCCCACTCCGGGGCGACACCAATTTTGTGTGATGTTAAGGAATCAGACCATACCATTGATCCCAACCAGGTTGAGGCCTTGATTACCACCCGGACCAAAGCCATCTTGCCTGTAGACTTGTATGGGCATCCAGCCGACGTCAAGGCACTCCGGTCGATAGCCGATCGACATGGGCTCAAGATTATTGAGGACGCCACTCTGGCCAGTGGGGCCTGGGACTATGGGCGACCCATCGGGGCTTTTGCAGATTTAACCGTTTTTAGTTTCGGCGCACATAAACCCTTAGGGTCAGTGGGTAACGGAGGTATAGTCGTTACCAACAATCCAGCCTTGGCTGAAAAGTTATTCATGGTGCGAAGTTATGGCCGCACGCGTGGCAACCTACTGGGAAAAGCAATGTTTATGGATCACACCCTCGAAGGCTACAACCTGCCGCTTGATCCGTTACAGGCTGCTGTGGTGTTGGTCAAACTACCGTTTCTTAATACGTGGACTCAGCGGCGGCGCGAGATTGCCGCGTTATACGCTAAAGGATTAGCTGGCTCAGTAATCGGGCTACCTAACTTCCGGCCCGCTTCTCGACCCACCTACTACTCTTATGTAATCCGAATTCCCTTTCGCGACAACATTTACAGAGCCCTGCGTGAGCGGGGAATAGAAGCCGGGATGCATTACGTGCCGCCCATCTATCAACAAACAGTCTATGAGGACAAACAACTGAAGAATGCGGCCAATCTTCCAGTCACAAACCGCCTCGCAATGGAATTATTGGGGCTGCCCATAGCTCCTGAATTAACCAACGAAGAAATCAACTTCGTGATTGAAATATTGAATGAATTACTCACAAGGTCCTTATGATGAGCCAGATTCCCTAATGAAATGAGTGAAACAAGTACGATCTAGTAAATCGATGCTTTCGCGACCAGTGTCAACTTTTAAAATTGGGCAGAACTCGCAGTTGTGCGCGCCAAGCCGGTGGCACTGGATTTCGAAGGCATTATAATCGGAGCGGCTACCAGACCCCTTTAAGTAGCGATTTTAATGGCACCCTACTGGGTCTAGGCTAGGGGACCCAGAGGCACTGAGCATCGAGCCAATTGCGGCAATTCCACTAGCTGTGCGCTTTCAAAACGTTGTACACTTCGAGCGGATCGCGTATATTGGCAGTTGCTTCTAGAGGTCCCACAGGAGCACTCCGATGAGAATAAACAAGCATCCCTTTTTAATCCACTACGAAGAGAAAGCCGGTCGGTCATCGAGTTGCGTCTGACAGCGGCTCAGGCGGTACGCGTTTTTGGGTTTCCATAAAGGTTCTAGTGCGCTGGGTCGGGCAGTAAAGGAAGGAGGGCTTCCAAGGCATGCTCGACAGGTCATTGCTCCTTCACCTGTCACATTAATTGGCTTTCTTGCTTTGCTACCTACAGGCACTATTTAGCACGGATCAGATCGCCAACCGTTTTTTCGATCACCCCAAAGAAACAACACCACTGCCCCTCCAGCACTGATGGCCGGGAGCGTAGTCCAAAGACAACCCCATCACGAGGAGCTTTGACCTCGGAGATAATGTCGCCATACAGGTTGTAAATCAGTCCCAACACTACGCCCTTTTTAACCAGTGTCTCAAACGGTAAATCCGCCGTACCAACAAACATCCCAGAAACAGGCGCCAGTAACGCAATCTGGTAGCCCTGCCGCCAGCTCTTGGCGTAGGTCGCCTCACCTCCGATCATTCCGAAATGGCGCATAACGTTTAAGTAGCCATCGCTCAGGTCGCGAGCAATGGCGTGGAAATCCCCTGTCAAGGTGCGGCAGTTTCCCCCTAACTCCACAGTAATGCCTCCTCCGCCCAGCCTGCCAATCTGTGCGCTGGGGTTGCCGCCGCCTGAAGGAGTAGCAAAGACAAGCGTCCAGTTTGGACCCATCGCGGCAGCCAGCTCCATACTCTGCGGATTGTCACTTGCAAAAATCATGTGGGCAAGGTAGGAATGCTCGCCTCCGGAGTGGATGGCGATCTGCAAATCGCAAGCGTCCTTCATGGCCTCCCAATGCGCGTGGGCTAAGCGTTCGGTAGTGTAGCCATCAACCTTGCCGGGGTAAACGCGGTTCATGTCATAGGAAAATGTATCCAAGAGATCGCCACGTGTACCGGCCGCAAAAGCACCCACGTTCATAACGGGCACAGCCACCACGGTCCCGCGCAGAAGTTTGGGGTCAAGGCTTTTTAGTGCCAAAAAGATCGAAAATGGTCCTTCTGGTTCATCACCATGTGTGCCACCGTTGAGCCAAAGACGCGGCCCATCTTCCACGCCCCTATAGATGATGATGGGTATCTGGCGGTGAAACCCAGCCATGTCCGGTCCGACTGAAATACCGCCGCGCTTAACCTCGCCGGGAAAAATCGTGATGTTTCCAATCTTAAGCGGTGTTGTCATGTTAGTCAGAGTACTCCTTCCAAGACGAGACTACAATTAAAGTAATTCTACATTATCTACTTGCCATTGTCAATGTCCAAGCTCAAGCAAACCTACTTTGTACAAAAATTTAAACCACCTAATGGAAACCGGCATTATACAATGATACGCGTTGCTTAATTTATCTAAGCTGATTAGCTATTTAGGCACAGCCATTCTCTCTAACTCTTATTTGGCTACAAATAGGGCCAATCCTGTAAAGATTTTATGAATACACCAATGCTCACAGTAAGCACTAAATTTTTATTTGTTTCCTACGGTCGGGTCGAGGGCGCTACGAAGTCCATCGCCAAATGTATTGAAGCCAAAGACCACTAACATCAAAGCAAGCCCTGGAAAAATCATCAGATTAGGAGCCGAGCGGGCCCATCTCATGCTATCTTGCAGCATGGATCCCCATTCTGCAGTTGGAGGTTTTACGCCTAATCCTAGAAAACTGAGTGCGGCAGTGGTCATGATCGCATCCGGAATCAGTAGACTCATTTGCACAATGATCGGAGCTAGGATGTTGGGCAGAATATGTCGGAGTAAAAGTCGCCAATCAGTTGCGCCCACCGATAACGATGCTGTCACGTAGGTATTTTGCTTTATTCCCAGTGTCAAGCCGTGCGCCAAACGTGCAAACTGGGGAATATGAAACATCATAATCGCCACAATCACGTTCTCCAGCCCAGAACCTAGGATCGATATGATAGTTAAGGCAGAGATAATTCCCGGAAAGGATAGAAGGACGTCCATCAAACGCATGATGGGGGTCTCCAACCAGTTATACCAAGCCGCTAAGTTGCCTAACAGGACACCCGTGATCGTCGCCAACCCCACAGCAGACAAGGAAATGACCATCGAAATCTGGGCGCCAGCGATGATGCGACTAAATATATCCCGCCCTAGGTCATCAGTTCCTAAGAAATATGCATCATCGGGCGGGCGCAGGGTATTATTCACCGAGATCTTGTTGGGGTCGTGAGGGGTAACCCAAGGCGCTAAGATACCCATCAACAAAAATAGGCTCACAAGGAGGCCGCCAATTGTCGCTAATTTATATTTAGTGATAAAGCGTCTGATTTGACGCCGCGATCGACCTAGTATCGGTGACACGCTTGCCTGACTATTGATACCGAAACCGCGGATCGACAACAGCATAGAGAATGTCGACTATCAGATTTATAAGAACAAACGTACTAGCCACCACTAACAACAAGCCTTGGACTACCGGGATGTCGCGCTGGGCTACAGCGACAACCAGCAAGCGCCCAAGGCCAGGCCATGCAAAGATAGTTTCAGTCATGACTGCTCCGCCCAACATGTAACCAAAACGAAGACCGACGACAGTGATAATCGGTATCAGTGCATTTCGCAACACATGGCGCACTATAACAACCCATTCAGCCAAACCCTTGGCCCGAGCTGTGCGGGTGAAATCCTGCCCTAATAATTCCAACAAAGAAGAGCGAGTCATCCGGGTGATAAAAGCAATTGAATACACGGACAGACAAAAGGTTGGCATAAGGTAATGCTTCCAAGTGGTGTTGCCGGCTGTAGGCAACAGACCCCATCGAACACTAAAAACCAACATCATCATCAGGGCTAGCCAAAACACTGGGATCGAAATGCCGAACAGAGACAGCACACTAAATGAATAATCCCAAAAACGCTCGCGGTTGGCGGCCGAAATAATCCCCATACTCATACCTATAACTGTGGCAAAAATAATGGCTGCAATCGCCAATTGGATTGTATTGGCAAACCGCGTCCTGATCTCGACCACAACGGGCCTTCCCGTCATGAACGATGTCCCCAGATTGCCTTGAACGAGCCTGCCCAAATAGAGAAGGTACTGTTCCAGCACAGGCCGATCAATACCCATATCTTTTCTTATTCGCTCGACCGCCTCTTCAGAAGCCTGTTCTCCTGCAAACATGCGGGCGGCGTCGCCAGGAATTAATTGAAAGGCAAAAAACACTATGGTGATCACAAAAAATAGAACCGGTAATGCGATTATGAAGCGCCGCGCAATGTAGTCCCACATACATCACCCCCCGCCTAATCCCAGTAGGTTATTAATCGCTATACTTAAAGTACGGACTGTATGTGGTTCAGTATAAACCATTCTAAAGAGTTCAGGGTACCGCCCTTTCATTTGTGCACAATTCTGACGCATTATTTCGGCACCGTACCAGTAATGTGGGAAAGAGGTGCACCACAACGGATTGGTCCAAAACTCGTAAAACTTTTCAGCAAACACGCGGGGAACATATGTCTTCCGCATCATCTGCCTGATGGCCGTCTCTCGGTCCATGCCACCAGCGTTACACCCAAAAGCCAGATTGGTGTTCACCGCTGTACTGAAGCGGTTATAAAGGTGGTAGATCCGGTCATCAATTGACTCGATCATACCCAGAATCTCCTGTCCAATTTCGCACATTCCTTCCACAATAGGAGTTATCGGGGTATTGCTAAAATACAGAGTTCCTTCAATGCCAAGGTTTCCAGTTCGATAACTCCGCTCGCGAATTGCTGAATAAGCCTGATGACCTGGAAAACTCTCGTGACACACCACGTGCTTCAAGGCCGCTGTCTCCCATTGGATGTCACCACTAAGATGCACTCGACCCTCGTAATTGCGGGCGTAGTCACTGTACCCCCGATACGGGTAGTTTTTTGGAAAGCTGAGGGTAACCTTCTGCTCTTCCGGTAGAGGCCAAACAATCTGGTTCGTCCGCTTAGCGGCTTGCTCGAGAAAAGCCCGCCCTTTCTCAATAAGCGCCGAGCCGGCGATAGCCTGCCGCTGGCGCCACTGTCTCAAGGCTATGCCCAAGTCGTCCGGATAATCAGCCTCAATGAGCAGAGCGCACAGCTCACGTTGCAGGGCTTCAATTACATACTCCGGTACTGGCTGGCCAGGCACCTGAAGATAGGTAGCCACGCGCTCCGCATACGGGATATCGTCGCCCTGACCCTCACGAACCATCATTGCAAATGCCTGCAACAGGTCATTCAAAAAAGCAGCTCGATCTATCGGAAGGAAATCTAATTCCTTCTGCACCTGTTCGATCTCATGTCCGAGTTTGGACCAATCCCAATCCGGCCGAGGCAGGCCGTAGTCATAGGTAACTGCAGACAGGAGCGGCTCAATACCGGTACGCACCCCAACCTTGTTGTTCAAAACCAGGGCGATTTGGAGAATGCGGTGTGTAGGATTTTCGCCGTTCATGCCTTCAAATTTCTTATTAGCTCGCGCTTTGAAAGTTCACAGCCACATAAATTAAAAATTCGGATTTCCGAGTGCTCCCACACCATATTTGCTATCCCCGAATTTCTCGCTTGCAATTACTCCCGTAAATTCTGACGCCGATTGAGGTGGGATCAACGACACTTTTTGCGGAATTCAGCAAAGACTGATCCGCCCAACTAACAGAAGAGGCACAACTTCTACATAGCTACTTTGGCGGTCTAAAACATACAGTGCACCCAACCAGCATCTGGTCGTCACATTTCCAAACGCTGCAGCTTGAACAATTTCTGCACAGCATTACTATCGACCCGCGGTCTGTGCAGATCGCCAGCGTTGATACACTTGCAAGCGCGTTCCCGACCACTGGCACGACCTGTCTCCGGCATGTCAGCCACAAAGCTTATAATTAAGGCGCATGATGAAATGTCAATGAACACACTCAATTTTCAGGAACGATACCAGTACCCGGTTCGAGGGGAGCGCAGGTCCGAGTGAGCAGCGAGTACAGAATTCTGGAACACGGTAATTAGTAGAGCAGCTCGAGAACAACCGGTCCGCGCATCGCGACGTCTCGTCGCCATTCGAGCTGGTCGCCAGCAAGGCGCAACCGCGGGTAGCGGCGCAGTAGCGTTGACAGTGCGATCGGAACTTCGATGCGTGCCAGCGGCGCGCCGATGCAGAAGTGGATACCGTAGCCGAAGGCGACGTGCCGGTTGTCCTCGCGAGTAATGTCTAATAGATGCGGATTAGGAAACTGCACGGGGTCTCGGTTCGCCGCGCCCGGCATCGGAAACACGAGATCACCTGACCGTACCTGACAGCCGCCAATCACCACGTCTTCGGTCGCGAGCTTCCACCCGCGCTGCACAGGCGTATCGAAGCGCCAAATCTCTTCAACGGTCGAGTCTATTAGGTTCGGGGCATCGCGCAACTTTTGGAGCTGCTTGGGGTGCCGCAACAGCGCGAGTATGCCGTTGGCGAGCGTGTAGGTCGTCGTCTCGTGTCCAGCGATAAATAGCGTGACCGCCGTCGAGACTAGTTCATCCAAGCTGAGCGTGCCCTTGCGCACCGCGTGCCCCATGAGGCTGATGATATCGTCCTGAGGTTCGGCACGCTTACGCTCAGCGAGGTCCATTGTGAAGTGCCGAATCGCCTTCACATGGTGCTGTGCGCATAGGACCTGCTCGGAATTCGCGCGCCCCACGCTGGCAAACAACTGATTGACGCCGTTCGCCCAGTCCCGAAACTGGTCAATCCCGTGTGCAGGAGCCCCAAGCATCTCAGCGATGATAATAGCAGGGAGCGGAAGCGAGAGATCGGCGACGAGGTCCAGTCGGCCATCTCCCCTTGCCTCCACTCGATCAAGTAGCTCATCGACGACGGCCTGCACCCGGGATCGACGCCGATCTATCTGATACGGGGTGAACGCGCGGTTGAGCAGGTTCCGCATGCGCGTGTGATCTGGCGGATCAGCGTGCGCGGGGTTGACGCCGAAGTGGCGCTCGAGATCAGTCGAGTCCCTACGTACCTCATCGGGGACCCTTGTCAGCATGTGATCAACACGACCGTTATTGGAAAATCGCCGGTGATCTTTGAGGGTACTGACAACGTCTGCATAGCGAGTCAGCACCCATCCGCCCCACGCGTTACTCCAGACCACCGGAGCCTGTTCCCGCATAAGGTCGTAGGTTGGGTAGGGATCTACGAAGAATTCATCCGCAGTCAGTAGCCCGTCGATTGTTGACGAATCTCCGGTGCCCACTTCAGCGACTCCCACTAGACAGTAAGACTATGAACGGACAACTTAGGCTCACACTCATGGTCTTACTATAGCACCGGAACGCGCGCATGTCAACTAAAGCTGCTCATACAACAGCACTTGTGCGACAAGACTGGCTCGACTACGATTGCGCGAGAACCTTGATAATCCTCAGTGCCTCCTAAATGTGCTCGTCCGCCTCGGTGCCGGTACCCGTCCGGACACAGCGATCGGTGCCCCTGCTGTACGCGCCAAACAGCGCAACCCCAATGCGTCGCTGTCGAGCATAGTGGCCGCAAACTGCTTCAAGGTTTCCAAACATTTATCCGGGCCGAGGAAGCAGTGGGGTATCCAGTCACCCAGCAATCGCTTCAACTCCAACTCATCGGTCATTTTGGCCACGCGACGCCGCTATGGTTTCGCCCCGCGCCACATTGCTATCAGCAATGCCGTTCGGGCTGACCACCAGCATCAGTTGGAAAAAGCAAGGGTATATCTTGCCTACCTCACCTGCGCCGATGCTAGCCACCGCCAATGAGCCGTCGTTACCAAGTGTTATGCGCTGCTTCTAACCTTTCTAAACTAAAAATCAAACGAATAAGGTTGGTTGAGATCAAGTTCGGTTCCAACACCTTTGGCCCGGGCGCGCTGCAATAATTGACTGGCAACTGCCACATCTTCGACGCCGGTCCCACCCGACAGGAAGAGAGTCCAGGGTGTCTCCGGAATTCGGCCCACCGCCTGCCCGGTAACTATCTGAGACAAGTCGGCATGTATACACTTGGGGGCTAGCTGGCCGGCCGCTATCGGCAGCAAGATCTCACCTTTTTCTTGGAGTCCCTGTTGCCTATGGTCAAGCACAATGCGGCTATGAAGCACCACGTGTTCGTCAATTTCGCGCACCCACGGCTCGTGGGCCCCCATGGCATTGATGTGGATCGGTCGCTCACGGTTGAGCCAGTCGCCAGCGAATACGGGGACCGAGGAGGTCGTCATGGTAGTAATAATATCAGCGCCTGACACCGCTGCCTGTGGCGACGCAGCTGGCACCACCTCAACCCCCAACTCACGAGTCAGCTGGTTACAAAAGGCTGTTTTGCGGACGATGTTGCGGCTATAGGCCTGGATACGTTGGAGAGGCCGGACGCTACAAAGCCCATGCAGCTGGGAGCGGGCATGCCGCCCGGTACCAAAGATGGCAGCCACTGAACTTTCCAGAGGCGCCAAATACCGGGTGGCCAAAGCCGACACGGCCGCTGTCTTGAGCCAGTCGTAGTACAATACTTCCATAAAAGCGCTGAGCTCGCCACTGACAGTATCAAACAGTAAGAGATAGGTGGCAATGCTTTTGCCGATGCCCCATGTATAGACCTGCAGCCCCGCGCAACCCAGCGCTGGCAGCGTAGCGCCTTTATACGTCATGGCGCTATTGGCTTTCGGCCACAGATGACCGCCCTTTGCCTTCTCGCTTGCAACACCCTCTAGCCACAGATTGTGACGCGGCAGGTTCTGGCCACGCCCATTCTCAAGCGCCTGATATCCCAGCTCGATCGCGGTGATGTATTCGGCTAGGCTCATCAGTCCCACCAGATCCTGGTTTCGCAGCAGGAGCGTCACCAGCGGGTATCCAGATAGTTGACGCTTAGAATGTTCCCCATCGAGCTTACCTCGTGCGCGCGACAAGCATCGGCCTGAGCGGCTAAACGGGCAGGTTGTGGCCGGCTCCGCCTAGGGAGCTTTGTACATGACCGCTGACCTTAGAAGTTGCGGTCATCTCGTGCGCCGCCAAACACATTTCCACTACTAATCGATGGCGTCGACGGCACTTAGGCGTACCAACTGCGCTACATCATCCAGCTCATCCAATCGCAGAGCCAGCTCTCGAATTTGGTCGACACGCGTAGTCGGCAAAACGCTACCGGCCAAGCGCAGAAACTTATACTCAAACTCCTGGTCCGAGAGCATGTTTTCCGGTTCGCCTTTCGGAAACTGCACCCGACCCTCGTAGACCTGCCCATCAAGCGCGACAGCCCGCACCACACACCCCATGGTTTTGGGGTAAGCGCGATCGAATTCTTCATCGAGCGACACCTTGACGCGCGCAATCAACTGCTGGATGACCGGATTGTTGTAGTCTTCGATATCCTCGCGGTAAAAACTTTGTCGGGTAATGATCGTGGCCACGGTCACGGGAAGGCTGTAGCCAGCAGCATCGGCCGACTCAGGACTGTAGTTTACTCGGAAGGCCGGCGTGACGGCACTCCCGTACGTACCCACTTCTATCGAGCTGATTTGATCAAGCGGAGGCAGTCCCTTGCTGACCATGTCTAGGGTTGCATCAGCGCACGCGTGCACACAGCGACAACCCGAGTGCTTCTTAAATCCCGTATCAGCCACCGCGAAGCTCTGGCCAAGCGAATCGAGATACGCCGGCTCATACCCGTCGCCAAAGGCGTGGTAATACCCGTAGTCGCCATCTAACGCGCCCGGCGGGCCACGGAACCCAAAATCTGCCATCTTGGCAGCGGCAATGCCATTGCTGGCCCCATACCCGGCCAGCAACCCTTCAGTATCGCAACGCCCGGCATCGAAGGCGTACTGCTCAGTTCCACAAGCCATATCAGCGGCCAAAGCTAGGGCATTTCCCATCTTTGTCTTATTCAGACCTAGGATGACTCCAGCTGCTAGGGCACTGGCCAAAGTGCCGGCCTGGCCTTTGTGATCTAGCCCCCGGATTCGTTGGGCTTCTTTAACAAACGGCTGCACAATACGCGCCATGTCATAGCCGGCTGCGATCGCGGTGATCAGTTGCCGCCCGTTGAGATGCCGGTGTTCGGCGATAGCCAAAGCGGTCGGCACCACCTGTGTTGCGACATGCCCACATAGGCGATGGGTTTCAGTCATGCCCAGAATGCAGCTCATGGTAGCATTAGCAAAGGCGGCGCCTTCCAGACTGCTGCGCCGCCCGTCTCCCACTAGCGTCGCCTCGGTGCCTGGACGCATTCGGGCGGCAAAGTCAGCGGTCAGTTGACCCAATGTGGTTTTGTAGCCGCCAATCGCCACCCCCAGCCAGTCTAAGACAACTTGACGCGCCCGGTGTACGGCCAGCTCGCTCAGGTCGGTAAAGCGCAGTTGCGCAGCATAGTCCGCTACGCGCTCGACGGCCGTGATTGCAGTTTGCGGTGGGATGGTCATTGACTACGCCCCTTGAACACGGGTCGCTCTTAATTGCTTGGACGGACGAAATACCGATCAGCCGTAGGGGCCAAGAGACGCACCCCACCCTTCGAGGTTATCGGAAAATTATTGGAAATCAGAAGCCCCCGGCACTGCGGCATGAAGGTGCCCAGATGAAAGGAAAGCACCATATTCGTTTGTAGGTGCGTTTCAGTCACCCACAAATCAGCACCGTCGTAAACATCGACGCCGATCGTAATATAATCGGGACTATGTTTACCTGCCACCTCGAACCCAAGGTCATGGAAGGTCTGATTGTTGGCGGCAGAGATGTTTCGCAGCAAATTGCCGGGCTGGGCGAGCCCCGATGATCGGGCGACAGCCACCAAGTAACTCTGGAGTAGGCTGTGATCGGCCTCCAAAAACGCACTGTAATAGAAGAACGTGGTCATTTTCGGCCAATTAACCCAAAGGTGAAAGGGCTCTCGCGTTGAGCGTCAACAGCCGCAATAGAGCTGCAATCGCTCAGTAATCTGAATATCATCGGGTCCGATGATACCACCGTTGCCCACTCAGCCCAGCGCCTTATGGGTGCCGGAACCAAACACCGTGGCGTCGACAAACGCCCCACGGGCCACCCATAGCCGCTTGCGCCCAGCGATAGGCCTGCATATTCAATTATCTTGAGTCTGTGGCGCTCGGCAAACTGCCGCAGCGCTCGGACCTCCGCTGGGTGTCCATACAAATCTTCCGTTAGCAGCGATCGAGTGCACGCGGTGAGACAGGCCTCCACCAAGTACGAGTCGATCGTAAAATGTCGAAGCCGAAAGTCGCAGAATACTGGCCGGCCCCAGCAGAGCGAGATGGCCGCCGTATTCAAAACGTCTGAGTTCCCAACGGTAATGACCTGATCCCCTGCTTCAATACCGCAAGCCCACATTACCAAAGATAGCCCGGGTCGCCGAGCTAGAGGCCACCGCATGCTGCCGCTGAAACTGCAAAGAAAAATGTGTTTGCGGATTGCGTTTGGCCTCTGGTTCGAGTTCGGCCAACTCAAAAAGGAGCGGTTCCAGCCCTCGCAGAAGTTCAGCCCTCAATTGCTGGTGCGTGTGGTGCGAACGCAAGCGGGGAGCACGAAAATGGGTCACGCAGCCGGTCTTAGCGCGCAATCAACAAACCACATCCAACCCGACCCGGTGGCGAATACCACGCCACGGGCAATTAGGTGTACCCGCTCATCAAAAGCCTCAACCAGCGCACCCGACAGCAGTGTGCCAAAGGGTGCCATGCCCCACAGGCCCATTAACCTTCCGCGCAGCGCTTCGACCAGCAGGATACAGAACACGACCGTCGTCACCGACAGAAAGACTCCATTGATCAAGTCAAACCCCAACACCAGGACCAAGGCGAGCGGCGAATGGAATTGATGTCGATTTGACACAAGGGTTAACGACGAGACAATTCATTTGCCTCCACTTTCTGTCATCATACATGCTGACTTGCCACTTTTCAAATGCCAGCTCGCACTAGCCTCCACCCAACTATTGCCTAAGGGTCAAAAACTTACTTTGTGAAAAATTCGGAGATGCGCGCAAAGCCCGCCAATCGAACAACTTCAAGTTAGCATCATTGGGAGTCCCTGTCATTCAGTGCACTCCACCAGCGTTTGATCCCCACCTATCCATTTTCTGTCCCATGTGCCATTTTTGCAGCGAAAATTTACCACCCCAATGTCTGATCAGAATTCCGCTCCGTGATCGGCCCAGTACCCTCATCCACATAATATATTAACCGATCGTGCCCGGTTTCCGCAGTCAGGTTCGCCTTTTCGTCAAACTCAAGTTTAGGTAATGTGTTAATCACTGCTTCAGAAGCTGCTATCTACAGCGCAACTTTTTCTCCCGCGGCAAGGATCGCGCGCGGCGATTGACCCAGCCGTAGTTACATCTCGTGCCTTACTTGAGATTGGGATTGCAAATCAATTTCCCAAAGCTACTGAAAAGCTACAAAAGTCCTTGGCGCTGCGGCAAGCAAAAAGAAAATCGTTGCGTGACTTAAACTAGTATCATCTTAGCCGGGTTTAAGTACCCGCGCAAGTACTCGCGCACCGAAGCGTTTCTCGACACAATTTTGACTGCTAATCTGTGGAACTTCCGGTAGCCCTCAACGCCCTGCATGCGCCGCCGGCAGATACCGGTCACCCACGTTTCCCTCACACGCGATGCTACATACCAATCTTCTGCATCAGCTGAAGGATATAAGTGATCCGAACATAGAAGACAAGTTGTACCTGACATTGATCTATCGTGATTTTTGGGGAGACCGCATTTCTGCGCTTTCGCCTTTTGCTTGAGACGCATGGCGAGGCACAGCAGTTTCTCAGGACGATTAGTACTTTGTTACAGGCGCGTGGCCTGCCCATCTACCGACGAAGATCTGAACCAGCAAGCTGGACACTGTGATGCACCCAGCGCAGAAAGGCAACCCATAGTGCTTTGTGTTAAAGGCGTAGACGTATATCGATGCGGGCGCCGCACCGGCACACACGGCGGTCGGGCCACATGCAAATACCCATCATATGACCCTTGCGCATGCACTGCTACATGACGAAGAAACTACGGTGTTTGCCGAGAGGTTGGCTACCAAGAAGTAGCACGCCGTGCTGAGGCACGCGCGCAACCGTAGTTATGCCCGAGCGAGATAGCCACGCGGGTGGGGGAACAAGGAAACAGGCATACCATGATAGGTTTCCAAACAATGTAGTAGTAAGGCACCCGTACCCGGTTACCAAGCGAAAGTTTAGACACCAGACCGTCCATCGTCGGGAGTTTGAAAAGGACTGAGCGCAGATCATGACGCTCTTTGCTTTGAGCAATCTGTTGATGGCCTGTAAGCTGCTGACGGCGAGAATGATAGTCAATACTGACGTTAAGCGTAAATAACAGCTTGGATAGGAGATAACGGTGTTCATATAGAGCCAGCATGGATCACAAGGGGTGAACTCAGGACCATAGCGCCAAACCTTTCGCGCAGAAACCCAGGAGTATGATTGGGGACGATCACGGGCTGAGCATCATTACCGCGAACTATCAGTTTTTGAGACCCTTCTTAGAAAAAAAGCACTAGCGGAGAAACACGTGATATGGTATAGTTTTGTGATTTTTCTGAGTTCACTCTTCTAGACGAGATGCTGCATTTCAATTTCCGCGATGCCGGCCAGTTAATGCGCCGCAAACTCGAAGGTTTTTGGCAATATCAGGCTGATATGGTGCCAGCGTCACCGTTTTGGCCAGCGTAAAAGCGAACTTGTCTAGGACTACTCATAAGGCTGAGGCACTGCTACGCCTGCGGGCGAATGAATGGTTGCAGCGCGCTGCGCTAGCCCCTGCCCAGCAATACTCTGGGGATCTCAGCGTCGATCAACCGTCCCAGCCACTTGACGGAGCATTAATCTTGGCTGCGGTCGCTGCCTTGGAAGGCGGCGAGACCCACTATGCCGACGTGCCCGGCATCGCTCCTCTGCGCAAGGCGGTGGCAATGTGGATGAACAAAACCCTCGCCGAGAGCGAATACACCTCTGACCAAGTGCTCATCACCGCCGGCATTCAGGAGGCGCGTTTCTTGACTATCCAAGTGCTGGGGCACAGTTTGGGCCCCATCGCCCTGCCTGAGGTGTTGCACCCTGGTGTGCGTCAGGCCCTCGCCATGCGAAAGATTGACAGCATGGTTCTGCCGGTGTCGCAAACGTTGGGGCTATTGCCGGCACTAGATGCTATCCGAGCGGTCTTGGAGGCTGGTGCGCAGACGGTATTTCTTGAGTCTCCTTCCCGTTTGACAGGTGCAATTTACACGCCCTCCCAAGTGCGCGAATTGGGGGCTCTAATAGCGACCTACGGGGCCGCGGTCATTTGGGACCAGGGCCTTGCGCCTTGGGTAACTCCACAACAGTATCTGTCGCTGACAGATACTGCCGCCGTCACGCAGCGGGTAGCGACGATTGGGGAGCTATGGCCTGGAATCGGACTTGAAAGCTGGCAAATTGGATACATCGGCGCTCCAATCGAGTGGGTCAAGAAGATGCAGGTAAATAAGCAGCTTATCTCCATCTGCACGAACACGGCGGTGCAGTATGCCGCATTGGCCGCAGCCGACATGGTTATTCCTGCTCAGAGGAATGTGCACGCCCGCTTGTCAGCTGTTAAGCAGGCAATCGTCAACGCCTTGAGCCGTGGCGGGATCGCTCCCGTGATGGGCGCGGCGGCCAATATATTGGCTTTACCGGCGTCTGATGCGGCTGACGCCCTCACGCGGGCTCAAAAGGTCATCTTAAGCCTCGCCGACGGTGCGCTGTTCGGTGCGCCAGGTCTGCTACGGCTGGCGGTGACCCCGGTGACCGTGAGCCTAGAGGCGGTCAAGTACGTATTCAGCACTGAGTAGTCGCGAGATAGTGTATGACTACTAAGACGGGCACACAATTGCTGTACGAGATGATCGCCGAGTCCAAAAACTATGGCGACATCATTCATATGGGTCGGGGTGATCTTGATTTGGATACCCCCGCCCATATTATCGCGGCGCTGGGTGCTAGTATGGCCGAGCACGCCAATTCCTATTCACCGCCAGAGGGTATTCTGCCGCTGCGTGAGGCCATTGCCGCTCGGGTGAAGCGCGTCAACAGCATTAGCGTGGATCCAGCGACGGAGGTGGTTGTCACCAACGGCGGTCAGGAAGCCCTCTTCCTAATGGTGCTGACTGCTGTGGGGCCGCAAGAAGCGCTGCTGGTTCCCGAGCCTAATTACAACTCCTATAACGACGCTCTGCACTTTGCGCAGGGCCTAAAGGTTGGAGTTCCGACCTTTGTGGCCGAGGACTTTAGGGTTGACCCCGCCCGGATGCGTCAGGCGATTTCGGACCAAACGCGGGCTATGCTGTTAGCTTCACCAAACAATCCGACGGGTGCAGTAATCTCGCCGACAGATATGAAAGAACTAGTGACCTTGGCCGAACGGCACGATCTAATGATATTAGCTGATGAAATCTACGATTTGTTTCTCTATGATGGCCACCAGCACCTCAGCCCCGCCTCACTGCCTGATGGGCGTGATCGCACCTTAACTCTGAACGCCTTCTCGAAAGCATACGCCATGACCGGCTGGCGCTTGGGCTGGATTACGGGGCCGGCAGATTTGATGGCTCACGTTAAAAAGCTTAAAGCTGCCCTTACCGGCGCCGCATCGATTGCCACTCAGTACGCCGGTCTCGCAGCGCTGACCGGCCCCCAACACGTGGTGGCAGACATGCACGCGACTTACATTCGCCGGCGCGAGATCGTACGGAATGCCTTGATGCGTCTAGAAGTGCCCTATGGCGAGTCGCAGGGCGGTCAATTCCTGTTTGCTGACATTAGCTTTACTGGTATGGGCTCGATTAGAGTTTCGCAGAAAATCCTCTCCGACCAGCATGTGCTAGTGTACCCCGGTGGCGCGTTTGCCCCTGGGTGTGATGACTACCTCCGCATAACTTTCTTGCAACCCGAAGAGAAACTACGCGAGGGCATGGAACGCATTGGCAAGGTACTGCAAGTCATCCGCCAGAACACCGGCCATTCCTAGGTAATCACACCGACCTGCCATACTCGGGAGCACCAACGATCGCGAGGAAACCATCCGGCTGGCCGCGCTGGCAGCCGCCAAGGGGATTGCTGCGCTGGAAGCGCCCGTAACCGGCGGTGTGCACAAAGCAGCGGCCGGCGACATCACAGTACTGGTTGGCGGCGATCAAAAAGTTTACGAGGCGCACCTCCCCATGCTGCAGGCGATGGGCGGCGAGATAATTCACATGGGGCCTTTGGGCAGCGCAGCAGTGATCAAGGTCATCACAAACATGCTGGCGTTCATTAATCTGGTTGCAGTGGGCGAGGCTTTAATGCTGGCCAAGCGCGGCGGGCTGGATCTGGCGCAATCGTTCCATGCCATCAAAGCCAGCTCCGGCAACAGCTTTGTGCACGAGACCGAAGGCCAG
>SXGT01638011.1_pt1 | contig 18687 bp, 15 predicted proteins | sample 3176221 | NCBI WGS metagenome assembly SXGT01 (sample SAMN11356862, study PRJNA531348) | freshwater metagenome | isolation source: freshwater sample F1-120 | place: China: Fuxian Lake, Yuxi | collected 2017-12-25
AAATGATAAAAAACATAACTGCAGTACTTCTCCGGGCGTAGATAGATGATAGAGCCAATACTTTTACGTGGTACGTCACTTGCCCGCCACACGGCGTCTCTGCGAGGAATTCCATCGTGAAAAATATCCATCATGCGTACAGACTTTCTGATTTGTATTTGCCCCGGCCAAGTACACAACAAATCACTTATGGATTTTGGCAGATTTAGGGTGGAAATCTGAAGCTCTGATTCCAAGTATACAAACATCTGATTACCGAATTGATAAATCTTTAAAAAGAGGATTGCGTCGCGTAACAACTCGCTGTCGATTTGTTTTTTTGCGGCGCTCAGCGCCTGAGTAATCGCTGGTCCCGCTCCATCTTTAATCTGAGCCCTAAATTGGTATCTGAATATTGTTAACACTTCTAGTCAGTAACTAAGATGATAATTGCGGCAACAAAACGTTTGGCGCAAGAGGGGGTTATGTTCAACATGCTTTGCTTTGGAGGCTGTTGCCCAAGAAAAAAATTCCTCGACCTTGGGCTAGGCGTGCCACCGCAGTCTCAAGTTTCCTGGTTTGTGCGCGTAAATGCTCATCTAGATGCTTTTGACAACTATGTTATTGTAGGACACTTAATGTTTCCAGTCAAAATTGTGGTTAGTGTAGTGTACCCATGAGTAGTTTTGTCTAGCCATCCTTCGGTTGTTAGCCCCACATGGTCATATTGGGTTTATACCATGATGCCGAAAATGCGTGGTGTGTGACCGGGTGGCATATTGCAAACTTTGTACGGACGCGATACTTTGGTGGCGGATGCTGAAAGGCATGCGGATGTAGAGCTTGGCTTGGAACTGGAGTTTTATCAGGTCTTGGGCTTTTTACTCTGGCCGTTATATGAGGGTAGTTAAACAGCGCGGCTTGAATTGGTTTGTGCGTTGGTGAGGTACGGGCAATAGTATTGCGCCAATAATGCGCTACAAACCTTATATGATTCGGTTGGCTATGGTGATCTGAGTTTTCCCAAGAGTTAGCAAGAGTGCCGTTGTGCGATAAGGCAATTCTAGTATTGTGAAATGCAATTTGGTACTTGACTCCAAATATTATCTATGTAATACTCGTCTGAGTCTGCAAAATTCTGAAGATTTATATGCGGCGATTTCGAAAAAACTTTCCTTTTTTACTGATGGCGGCACCAGGCTTTTTGCTGCTGTTCATTTTTAGCTATCTGCCGATGTTCGGGGTAGTAATTGCTTTTAAAAATTACAAGGCATCAAAAGGCATTTGGGGCAGTGCTTGGGTTGGTTTGAAAAATTTTGAATATCTTTTTCGAACGCCTGATTTGCAACGAATCACCTTCAACACTTTATTTCTCAATACAGTCTTTATCATTACCGGTCTCATTGGTGCAATTACTCTGGCATTATTACTGAATGAGGTGCGGGTAAAATTCTTGGCCCGTATTTATCAAACGGTACTCTTTTTTCCATTCATTATCTCTTGGGTGATAGTTGGCTATTTTGCTTTCGCGCTGCTCAACTATGAGAGTGGATTGCTGAACTCGCTTGTAAGCAGTTTGGGATTCGAAAAAGTTTTTTGGTATAGCACCCCTGGGCTTTGGCCGGAAATTTTAACTCTGACTAGCTTGTGGAAGGGAGTCGGCTATGGAAGTGTAGTCTATCTGGCCGCGATGCTTGGTATCAATCAAGAATACTACGAGGCCGCGATGCTGGATGGCGCAAACAAATTGCAGCAGATACGCTACATCACAATCCCATTTCTTGTGCCGATCGTAATTATTACAACGCTGTTAGCAATCGGCAGAATTTTTTCGGCGGACTTTGGCATGTTCTACTATGTAACACGCGATAGCAAACTACTCTATCCGACCACGGATGTGATTGACACCTATGTCTTGCGTGCGCTGCGTGTGAATGCTGACATCGGCATGGCTTCAGCGGCTGGCTTTTATCAAGCAGTTGTTGGATTTCTCTTGGTAATGCTTTCAAATTGGTTTGTCAAACAAGTTGATCCAGATAGGTCCTTGTTTTAGTTTCTTACCAGCCCATTTTTTACAATCTGCCTCAGCATATGGCAACAAGCTCCCGCCAATCTCCCATTTATCAGCCTCCTGGTTGGTTTGCGCGTAATTGGGGTCAGTTTGCTCTTAACCTGCCATTGTTGCTACTGGCTCTTGTATTTTTGGTGCCATTATGGGTAGTGGTCTCTGCATCCTTTACTGATGAAATGACCTTGATAAAAGAGGGCTACGGATTGTGGCCCGGAGAAATCAGCACCTTGGCTTATGGCGTCATTCTAAATAATCCCACGCAGATCAGGAACGCTTTCGGTGTCACAGTGCTTGTCACTACGATTGGTACCTTGATTTCTGTCTTGATCAACTCAATGACTGCCTACGCCCTGGCGCGCACGGACTTTACTTGGAGGCGCCCTTTTAGCTTTTACATCTTTTTTACGATGCTTTTTAGCGGCGGCCTGGTGCCTTCATACATCTTGATTACTCAGTACCTTAAATTGCGGGATACGATCGCGGTTTTGATCGTCCCCACGCTGATCGGGCCCTGGTATATCTTTTTGCTCCGGACTTATTTCAGCACACTAGCCAAGGAGTTTATTGACTCGGCAAGATTAGACGGCGCAAATGAATGGCAAATTTACTGGCGCATCGTGATGCCTCTGTCAACGCCCGCCCTCGCTACTGTTGCTCTTTTCACTTTACTGGGTTATTGGAATGATTGGTGGATGGCGTTGCTTTACATCAATGATCCGGATCTTTACCCGTTGCAATATTTGCTTTATGCAATTTTGACCAACGCAGAATTTTTGACTAAAAATGCAAACTCGTCATCAATTTTAGGTTCTGTTCAAGTGCCGCTCCAGACTGTGCGGATGGCAATGGCTGTAATTGCGTTGGTGCCGGTATCAATTGCCTTTGTCGCGTTACAGCGCTTCTTTGTCCGTGGCCTCACAATTGGTGGAGTCAAAGGGGAGTAGTTTTGAGTGGATAGGGGAGGAAGCGTAAAAACATATCACGACGCACTACTTACGAATTTTGCTTCGTAACACCTTCTATTGAGGAGAAAAAATTTAGCTATTAGAATCCAAGTGCCATTTTTTACGAGGAGAAGCTGATGATAAAGTTTTATGAGGAGAAACCGATGAAAAAGTTTTACGAGGAGAAACCGATGAATAAATTTCACAAGATGTTTTGTTTGCTGTTACTGTCTGTTCTTGTCTTTACAGCCTGTACTCCTGCGCAACCTGCAGTACCACCTGAAGTTGCCGCGGAAGCTGCTCCGGTTGCCACGTCTGTGCCCGCGGCAACCGATGCCCCCGCAGCCGTGCCTACCGATGAACCCCCAGCTGCTCCCGTTACAGTGACATATACCTATCCTAACACCGTTTTCAAAGATGTAGGGCTGGTAGAAGATGCGCTGAACGAATTGCTCGTGCCGGCCAGCAACACGATTCTCAAGCTCAACCCGATTGACTGGGGCGCCTTCGACGAGAAGATGAAGCTGGGTTTTGCCGCCGGCGAGGAGTGCGACATTGTATTTACTGCCCCTTGGATCAACAACTACCTGATAAACATTGCTAATGGCAACCTCCTGCCGCTGGATGACTTGCTTCTCGAACACGCACCTGGTCTTTGGGCCAGCATGCCAGAGTCTACTTGGAATGCAGCGCGTGTCGACGGCAAAATCTACGGCGTGATCAACCAGCAGATCTTTGTCAAGCCCTTTGGCCTCTATGTACGCAGAGACCTGGCTGACAAATATGGACTGGATGTATACGCTCTCAAATCCTACGATGAACTAGAACCCTTCATGAAGACAATCTTGAAGGAAGAGCCGGGTGTAATTCCGTCGGGAGGATCCGGCACTTGGACTGCCGAAGGTAATGGTTTTGATCCCATTGTTGGAAATACTTCAGTCGTGATCCGGTTCGACGACAAAGACCGGAAGGTCTTAAACAGTGCAGCTACGCCGGAGTTTCTGACATCCATTGAACGGGCGCGCCGCTGGTTTCTGGCAGGCTACACACCCAAAGAGTCAGTCGCCGGTGACGATGCTGAGAATGCGTGGAAAGCAGGCAAGTTTGCCATCGGCGGTCTGGCGGGTGTCGTCAAGCCCGGTGGCGAAATTGAAAATGAGCAGCGCTCTGGGCAGCCGGTCTATGCCCAATCCATTGGGCCGGTCTTCCTCACCACTGCCGGCACAACTGCCACTACGAATGCCATTTGCAGCTCATCAAAAAATCCAGAAGCAGCGATGAAAGTGTTGGAACAGCTCAACACCAATGTGGAAATCTACAACATCCTGTCCAAGGGCATTCAGGGCAAACACTGGGAATGGGCGGACGAAGCGAACAAGGTGATCAAGCCCGGCCCCAACAACGACGACTACAAGCCCAACACCGACTGGGAGTTTGGCAACCAATTCCTAGCCTACTACATTGACGCAAAGCAGGCTGCGATGAAGGCGTGGGAGGCCACCTACAAACTCAACACTGAGTCGCCGCCTTCGGTTGCCATGGGCTTTAACTTTAACGCCGAGCCGGTGAAGACCGAACTGGCCAATCTGTCCGCCGTTTCTGGGGAGCTGTTGCCCCCATTGGCTTCCGGCCTGGTGGACCCTGCCACAGCGCTGCCCGCCTATCTGGAACGGCTGGAACAGGCTGGCCTCCAGACGGTGATCGACGAAGCCCAACGTCAGTTGAACGAGTGGGCGGGTAACTAAAATTGCAGGGGCGGGTGGCAGGCGGCAAGGTGCTGTTTGCTGCCCGCCACTTGCTCCAAAGTAGCTAAGGGTTATGCAAGCCGAATGCAAATAAAATCAATTAAATTTTATATCCTTCCGGATGAAGCCAAAGTGCGGGAGGTGGATGGTGGCCGCGGTAGTATAGAACTACCGCCACAAAGCTGGACTGGAATGTTCACACACACCCACGGCCTGCGCGGTAGTTTGGGCAATCCGCCCGTACACTACCGGGATGAAAAAGCCTCGCTCACCTATCGCTTGGTACTGCGCATAGTTACTGACGGCGAACTAAGCGCGTACACTGACTTTGCCACTGACTTTCATGCAGATGATTTGGCGTGGAAGGCGCGCGAGTTTATGGCCACCATTGCTCCTATGTTGGTCGGTGTGGATGCCTTAGACCGCGAGCATATCTGGCAGAAGCTCTGGTATGCTCAACGCTTCTTATACACGGGGCGCGGGCTGGTTGATACCATCGACAACATGTTATGGGATCTGCTGAGTCGGCATGCGCGATTGCCGATTTACAAACTTCTCGGCGCCTGCCGGGAGAGCGTCCCGGCCTACGGGCTGATCGGCGGGGATACCATTGACGATTACATTGTGAATACCCTTCAGGTGAAGAAGCTGGGCTTTGTTGGGGCAAAGGATCACTCCTATCGGGGCGTCAAGGGCAACATCCAGCTTGCCAAGGAATTGCGCGCGGCTACTGGTGACGATTTCCTGCTGATGCACGACCCCGTCGAGTGTTACGATTACGACGAAGCGGTTCAAGTGGGGCTAGCGCTGGAAAAATACAATTACAAATGGATGGAAGAGCCACTTCAGGATTTCGACTTCCTCGGTCTCAAAAGGCTCAGCGACCGTCTCGACCTTCCGATTCTGGCCATGGAGTGGATCGGTTCGTTGGGCGGGCAACCCTTCAATGCCTCAGCTTTTATGGCCCAGCAAGCCTGTGACATACTTCGCCAACGGGGCGTAGGCATCACCGGACAGATCAAATTGGCCCACCTAGCTGAAAGTTTTGGCGCACTGGTACATGGCGGCAACCACCACGTGGTTTTAGCCATCCGCAATGACCCCGTTTTTGAAGCCTACATGGGCATCAAACCCCGCCCACCCGCAGAGGAATTAGATTGCCGCGGAACACTCGTCGTGGAGAACGGCGCGATGTCCATCGCATACAATGACCGCCGCCCCCCGGAACCGGACTGGGACGCGTACATGCGTACTGCGGTGGAAGTGGTGGGTTGAGCTTTACTGCCCCGGCGCGGAGAACTCGGCTGTGCGTGGTGCGTGTATCCACGGTACTACTAGTGCACCGATAACAAAGTACGGACCACCAAGACCAACAGCTTTTGGTTCGTCCGTGTTGTGCTCGAGGGCAGCAATCGCTGGTCTTTTCCCTCAGCAAAGTAACCAATACAAATTAACTAGAGTGTCAAACTTCGGCCGCCCCTTCGCCCAACCTATCGCCGATATGCTGGGGCTGAACCTCACCCATCCCCGCTTTCTGTTGGATTCCATTGATTTGGGCGTGCGCCAGGAGAGCAGTTGCCGGGGCGATTTTGTGAAGTTTCGGGAATGGGGGATCACTCTGGCTGTCTGCAAAGGCGGACCTGTGCAGTACGATGGCAACTTTGCCAGCCTCTGGCCCCAACAACCTGAATGGCGGTCTGGACGGGCCAACGCCCAACCGCTTCATTACAGCAATGCATACAAACACCCCACGGAGTTGGTCTTGGCTGTGCTGGATCGTTTCCTCTGCGATGTAGAGGCGCACCCCGATCTGGTGCTGCTGGTGCGTCGGGCCGGGGACATAGAGCGCGCTCAGGCGGAAGGCAAAGTGGCGCTATTGATGGGGGCCAACCGCAGCGACTGGTTTGGCGACAGCCCGGGTGTGCTGCGAATGTTTGCCCGCCTGGGTTTGCGCATGATCACCCTGAACGCCAGCGGGCGTGAGCTCGGCTACGATGCCTATGACGAGAGCCGCTCTGGCGGGCGACTGACGGCCATTGGGGTGCGGATGATCGAAGAGATGAACCAAGCCGGGATCCTAATTGATTTGGCCCACACCAACGAAGCCTGCTCCCTGGACATAATTGAACTCTCCGCCGCGCCGGTGGTGGACTCCCACTCCAACCCACGAGCGTTGGAGGAGTCACCCCGCAATACATCGGACCGGGTGATGCGGGCGTTGGCAGACAAGGGTGGGATGCTGGGTATCATGCCGCCCATCCCCCGACCCCACGGGGAGGCGCCCTACACCTCTATTGCGCAGGTCGCCCTGGAACGTTCTATTGCCTACATTCGCCATGCGGTGGGCGTGATGGGCGTCAAATCTGTGGGCATCGGCACCCACTTCAATACGGCAATCATGCCCTGGCTGATCGATGGTCTGCTGGCCGCGGGTTTCAGGAATGCTGATGTGGCCGATCTGGTGGGCGGCAATTATTTGCGCCTATTGCGCCGGGTGCTGCCAGCAGTATGATTTTTTACGTCCCTGTGCAAATTTTGCCGTGGTGCGTGGTGCGTCAATCAGTACACGCGCCTCGCACCACGGGGAGCGCGGGCAGTGTCCGTCAATTGCACCTCAATTTCACAATTTAGCTTATGGCGACCTCTCACTTAAGTTCTGGTTTTGGAGACTCACAAATTTGGCTATAAGCTTTTCGTTGCCCAATTTTGGCATTGGCTGTGCGCCGTTGGGTGGCAACGGCGGCGTATTTGGTATGGAGTCAGAGGCTGCATCTGATCTGTTGGTGCAGCACAGCCTGGCCCAGGGCGTCACTTTTTTCGATACTGCGGGTAGCTACGGGGCCGGCCTAAGCGAGCGACGCTTGGGCCATGCCCTGAGCGGGGTGCCGCGCCAGCAATTCCAGATCGGCACCAAAATCGGCGTGGTGGTGAAGCCGGACGGCAGCACCGAGCGCAGCTACCGGCGGGACGCGGTGCACCGCAGCATTGACGACAGCCTCTCCCGCCTGGGCCTCGATTTTGTCGAGATCGCGCACATCCACGACGCGGACAGCGACGAGGACTTCCGCATGGCATTAAATGAAGCTTACCCCGTGCTGGCCGATCTCAAAGAGCAGGGGGTGATTCGGGCGATTGGCGCGGGGATGAACCAGTGGCAACGGGAGGCCGACTTCGCCCGCAACGCCGACTTCGACTGTTTTCTGCTGGCGGGGCGCTACACCCTGCTGGAGCAGGAGCCGATCCACGAATATCTGCCGCTCTGCCTGGAGAAGAATATCCGCGTCTTTCTGGGCGGCGTCTTCAATACGGGTATCCTGGCGACGGGCAGCATCCCCGGCGCGTGGTATCAATACCGCCCAGCCCCGCCCGAAATATTGGAAAAGACCCGACGTATCGAGGCTGTCTGTGCCCGGCATGGGGTGACGCTGAAGGCGGCCGCTCTGCAATTCCCCCTGGCGCATCCGGCCATCCACAGTCTTGTTGTCGGGATGATCGCCCCGCCCGAAGTTGATCAGAATCTGGCTGCCCTGCACGCGCCCATCCCTGCCGCGTTCTGGGCCGATCTGCGCAACGCAGGTTTGATCGATCCTTCTGCACCCACCCCACTTTGAAACAGGGACGGAGCGACCCATGAAGATCACCGCTGTCCGACTCCATGTGTTGGAAGCTGCGGGGCAACGGATCCGCGGCGCGCTCAAATTGACCCGAGTGCCAGGCTTGTCGCGCACCCAGTACACCCACACAAGTGTGCCCACCGATCAGCCCGTGCGTCAACACTTTATCGAGGTGGAAACCGACGCCGGCATCAGTGGACGCTGCACCACCGGGATGCTGCCTCACCAGGTGGAGATACTGCGGCAGCAGGTCCTGGGCGAGGATGTCCGCCACCGTGAGCACCTTTACCAGATGTTGCACAAGGGCACGCGCTGGCTCTACCAACCGCCCGGCTGGTTTGGCGATTTTGATAACTGCCTGTGGGACATTTTGGGCAAAGCCGCCAACTTGCCTGTCTGTGCGCTGGTGGGGCGCGTGCGCCAGCGTTTTCCCGTCTACCTGACCAGCGGTGACGCCCCGGTGAGCGAATATCTGCGCCACATTGAACTGGCCAAACAGATGGGTATCAACGCCTACAAGTTTCACAGCTACAAGGGCGGTCAGGCCGATATTCCAATCTTTCGCCAGGTGCGCAAAGAAGTTGGCGATAGCTATGGACTGATCAACGACCCAGTCTGCTCTTACGATTTGCGCGAAGCGATTGAGGTGGGGCGCGTCATGGAAGAATTGGGCTTTGTTTGGTTGGAAGAGCCGTTTCATGAGCAGAAGCTCAGCCACTATCAGATCCTCTGCCGCGAACTGACCATGCCGGTCATGGCTAACGAGATGCTCATGCATGACATCGGCATCTCCAGCCAATGGCTGATCCAGGGCGGCACAGACCGGCTGCGCGCCAACGCCCGCCACGGCACGACGCAGGTACTCAAGATGGCGCACTTTGCCGAACTGTATGGCACAAACATCGAAATGAACGCCCAGGGCGGGCTGGCTGGCCTGATCCACGCCCATCTGGGCTGTTCGATTGACAATACCGATTTCTACGAATATTTCCATATGGTGCCCGATGCCAATCGCACCGATGGCGAACAGTGGGGTATCCTCAATGGCCCGTTGATCGAAGATGGGCACATTGCGCCGCCCGACGGGCCGGGCTGGGGGGCTGTCTGGGATGAAGCGTACTTCCAGGCGCGCATTGTGGCAGAACATTAAATTAAGCAAGCAGAGGAGTCTTCCATGAGCATAAAAATTAAAAATGTCGAACGGATTACCGTCCATGTGCCTTTTACGCCGCGCAGCCATGTCTGGTGTGCGCGTGAGCAATACCAATGGGACATCAGCGAAGTGATCCGCATCACCACAGACGTGCCTGACCTGGTGGGTTGGGGGGAAACTATGCCCCACTACACATGGGGACGGGTGAGCGATGAGGCAATTGCCCGGGTCCAGGGGCGCAACCCCGCTGAGTTTCTCGGCGATGATTCCCTGGGGGCAGGCTTGCAGATGGCGATCTATGATCTGGTGGGCAAAGCCAACGGCGTGCCGGTGTACAAGCTCTTTAGCTTGCCACGCGTGCGCGAATGGTGCCCCATCTCTTGGTGGAACGTGGATATGTCGCCGGATGATTTCGCCGCCGAGGCGCGTGAGGCAGTGCGCCAAGGCTACACCTCCCACAAAATCAAAGCCCGCCCCTGGTGGGACATCTACGCCCAGGTGGACGCGATTGCCAATGCCACCCCGGACTACTATCAACTGGACATGGATTGGAACCAGATGCTGGCTAGTGCCAGCAACGCCATCCCTGTTTTGCAGCGGCTGGACCAGATGCCCCGGGTCAGCCTCTACGAATCACCCATCTTCCAGCACGATGTGGAGGGCAACCGCCAACTGCGCGGCAAGATCAGCCATCCGATTGCGCACCACTTTGGCAACCCGCCCTTTCCCACGGTCATTCGGAGCGAAGTGTGCGATGGCTTTGTGATCGGCGGGGCCATCAAGAGTGTGTTGCAGCAGGGGCTGCTGGCGGCTGGTTTCGACAAACCCTTCTTCTTGCAAATCGTCGGCACGGGGATCACCACCGCTCTGTCGCTGCAGATGGGCGCTGTCCTCAGCCACGCTCAGTGGCCCGCGGTTAACTGTATGAACATCTACAGCGACGACCTGCTGGCGACGCCCATCACGATCAAAGGCGGCTATGCCAAAACGCCCGATACGCCAGGGTTGGGCATCGAGATTGACGAAGCTGCACTCGTGCGTTTCAAGATGGAGCCGCCCTATGAGCATCCGCCCCTGCGCCTGCTGTTAGCTGTGCGCTGGCCCAACGGGCGCACCCGTTACTACGGCAACATCATGCAATGCTGGACCGATGCCCACAACGGCAACATGCCCATCCACGAGCATGGGGCGCGACTGGAATATGTGGAGAATGATGGCTCGAAGGATTGGGATGAATTGCAAGCACGCGCACAGCTCGAAGGACCAGTTTTCTCTTATGAATGATAAAACTTCCCCAACCACTCAATACGATCTCTTACTCAAAGGCGGGCATCTCATCGACCCGCACAACCGCATTGACGCTGTATGCGATGTGGCGATCCAAGGCGACCAGATCGCCGCCGTGGCCCACGACATCAATCCGGCCATGGCGATCAAGGTCGTTGATGTCGGCGGCCACATTGTCACCCCCGGTATTCTTGACATTCATGTCCATGTTTATCATACGCGCGCGCCGGAGGGTGAACCTGAAGGCTTGAGCGTCGATGCCGATGCCCATTCCTTTCGCAGCGGTGTGACCACCATGGTCGATACCGGCACGGCCGGGCCGCGTCACCTGCGCCACTTCAAACAGACAGTCATAGACCGCGCCAAGACGCGCATCTTGGCTTATGTGAACATTGTCAACGAGGGCATGTTGGGCGACTTTGAGCAAGACCCGCGCAACTTCGACGCCGAATACGCCGCTTCGGTGGTGGAAGCCTTCCCGGAAATCTGTGTCGGCATCAAGACCGCCCACTATTGGGGCAACCTGCCTTGGGACGATCTGCACGTTCCCTGGGCGGCGGTGGATCAATCAATCAAGGCGGCGGCACTCTGCGGCAAACATGTGATGTACGACTTCCACCCCCGCCAACCCGAACGCAGCTACGAAGAATTGATCCTGAAAAAGGCGCGCCCAGGCGACATCCACACCCATGTCTTCGCCGCACACATCCCGGTGTTGGACGAAAATGGCAAAGTCCACCCCTACATGTTTGAGGCACGCAAAAGGGGTGTAATTTTTGATCTGGGCCACGGCGCGGGAAGCTTCTGGTTTCGCAACGGCGTTCGCGCCATCGAGCAAGGCTTTGCACCCGATTCGATCAGCACCGACCTGCACCGCCACAGCATGAACGGCGTAGTGGCTGATATGCAGACCACCATGAGCAAGTTGCTGGCAATGGGTTTGTCACTATATGATGTGATCAAGCTCTCGACCATCAACCCCGCCAACGAGGTCGGACACCCGGAGTTGGGTCAATTGAGTGTCGGCAGTTGCGCCGATGTGGCAGTCTTTCAATTGCACAGCGGCAGCTTTGGCTTTGTTGATTGTGGCCGCGCCAAGATCAGCAGCGACAAAAAGCTGGAATGCGCCATGACCATCCGTAACGGAGCAGTCATCTATGATGCTGGCGGCTTGAGCATGCCGCACTGGACGGAAGCACCCGCCGCCTATTGGGGACAGTGAGTGGGAAGTATGGAGACACAATGAGCCTCTACGACGAACTAGAACTTCCACGCGTAATCAACGCCTGCGCCACGGTGACATTCCTTGGCGGCAGCCGGATGCCGCCCGAAGTTTTGGCAGCCATGCACGACGCGGCGCAAAACTTTGTCAACATGCCCGAGTTGCAAAGAAAACTGGGCGAAAAGATCGCCGCCATGACGCACAACGAGGCAGCCTACATTGCCACCGGCGCAGCAGCAGGGATCGTGCTGGCGATTGCTGCTTGCATGACGCGTGGCGACGCGACGGCAATGCAAGTGCTGCCCCACACCGAAGGGCTGCGGAACGAGGTGCTGCTCTTCAAATCGCAGAATATTGGCTATTCCTTTGCTGTTCGTCAGACCGGCGCAAAAATGTTTTTGCTTGGTGATGGCGAACGGGTCACAGAACAGGAATTGCGCGACGCCATCACCGAAAAAACCGCGGCATTTATCTGGTTTCAGGGGACCTTTTGTGGGCGCGGCGATCTGCCACTGGCGCATGTGATTGAAATCTGTAATGCGCACGGTGTGCCGGTATTGGTCGATGCTGCCGCTCAATTGCCGCCGATGGAAAATTTTTGGAACTTCACGCAGATGGGCGCAACGGCTGCAATTTTTAGTGGCGGCAAAGACCTGCGCGGTCCGCAGGCAAGCGGGCTGGTGGTGGGCAAACGCTGGCTGATCGAAGCTATTCGCCCGCTCGGCAACCCCAATGCCGGAATTGGTCGCCCGATGAAGGTGGGCAAAGAGGAGATGGCAGGTCTCTATGCCGCGGTAAAACGCTATCTGGCCCTTGACCATTCAGCCCGGCGGGAGCACGACGAATGTGTGGTCGCGGATTGGAATGCAGCGTTTAACCAACTGCCAGGCGTGACCGCCCGACGATCTTTTCCTAACGAAGCAGGGCAACCACTTCCTCGCTGCGAGGTGATTATTGGTCCCGGTGCGCGCTTATCCCAAAATGCTTTGCTGTTGGCGCTGCGGGCTGGCATACCGTCGATTGAGACGGGCGGTGCTGCAGATCTATCGGGTTTTCACCTCAACCCGATGACATTGAGAGACGAGGAATGTATGCTTGTTAAGCAGCGCATTGTGTCTTTGTTATCCTAAATATTTCAGTGTAAAAAAGGAGAAAGCATGAACGTTCTAATTATTGGTGCTTCTGGCGATGTGGGTACACGCGTGAATCAATTTCTAAAGCATAAACATTCCTTGCGCATTTATGACATCAAGCCGCCAGCAGATGCCACCCTGGAGTATTGGCCGGGCGACGTGACAGATTTTGACAATCTCAAGCGGGCCCTGCAAGGCATGGACCTGCTTTTTTACATGGCGATGAACCTTCAGCGTGGCGACCCGTTGGCCATGGAGCATTCTTCCTTTGATGTCAACGTTAAGGGTGTCTATCTGGCCTTCAAGGCGGCGCATGAAGTTGGCATCACCCACGCCGTCCATTGCAGTACCATGTCTGTTTATGATGGGGCGCTGGACGTGCGGTACTTCTTTGATGAGGAGATGGCACCGGATGCTCGCGGTACTTATGGCTTTACGAAGCGGCTCGGGGAGGAAGTTTGCCGCAACGCTTTTTACCGGTACGGCATCAGTGTCAATTCGCTGCGCATGTGTCACCCTGTGACGCGCGAAAAGTGGCTGGAACAGGCCCGCCTAGACACGCCATCGATCCCGACCGACGCCGAGGATGTCGCGCGGCTGATGCTGTCGGCCATGGAATACCGCAACGGCTTTCAAGCCTTCCTTACCAGTGGGGATTATGAAAACAAAATCATGAATATGCAAAAAGCCAAGCGTCTTTTGGGTTGGGAGCCGTTAGCCCGGCCGGTAAAGTAAGGGCTGAGCAGCGGTAGCTCATATTGGATTTGGCGCAACGCTTCGTTGCCGTGATGACCTCTGGGACTACACACGGCTCGAGGTTTGTATGAAGTGCGAAGAAACCTTGTTATCGTAGTTGCATCATGCCGTAATTTGATGGAGCAAGTAGCGGCACACTCGGTGATGCGAGTAAATATGGCTCAGAAGCTGCACGGCCCCGTCAGAGGGCATCAATTAGAGTATACAAAGTTTGTACGCGCTGCGGTGGTTGCGCTTTTGAAACTTGGTGGCTCTAAAGCATTGTCTCTTGTCATTAGACCGTACCCACGTGAGGGGTAAACTCATTTTACCCTTGACAACATAAAATGATTTTATTATTATAGGTACGTTAGTAGGAACGACCCTAAAGTTTCAAGGCGCGTTTAGTAAGGGTTCGAAATGTACTGATTGTGTATGCAAAAGGAGAAGTAACATTTGCCTAGAACATCATAGTACGGTTCAAAAATTGTTTTGAGGAAATTTCAGAAATCAGGAGAAAAAATTAAGTGAAAAAATCTATTTTATCCAGACGCCAGCTTCTCAAGGTAGCGGGACTGGGCACTGCAGGAGCTGCGTTGTCCGCTTGCGCGCCGCAGACTGTCGAAGTTATAAAGGAAGTTGTCAAGGAGGTTGAGAAAACAGTCGAAGTAGAGAAGATTGTTGAGGTTACGGCCGTTCCAGTGAAGGGCATGACCAATGCGCTTGGCATGGAGTTTCCCTCTGATGCATTGCCCATCGAAGAGCAGTTCGTAGAAGTGAATGTTGGCGTTACTGGCGGCGGTTTCGGTCATATCATGGAGTCATTGTATAACCGCGCCTTCGAACACGCTGGCGGTCAGGAAACACTTACCACGCTGGACATTGACGGAAATGTCATTGGGGTTGGCGCCGAAAGTTGGAAGCAGTCAGATGATGGTCTTTCGTGGGACTTTATGTTGCGTAAGGACTTGGTGTGGAGTGATGGCAGTCCCATTGTTGCGGGTGACTGGGAATACACGCTTAAGTATTCCATCGACAAGGGCTATGACTTTGGATGGTTCTACTCTGATATCGTAGGAGTTCAGGATGCGCTGGGAAAGAAAGCCAGAGCAGAGTTTATTGGGATCAAAGCTGTAGACGACTACACGCTGCGCATCACCACAAAAGCTGTGACGCCCTATGTGCCCGGGTTGGGTGTGTGGTTCTCGCCCGCCAAGAAGGGCATCTGGGAGTCCGCTGGTGAAAACTGGGCACTCGACCCCGAGCGCTACGTAGCATCGGGTCCCTTTAACCTGAAGGAGTTCAACCGCGGTATCAAAAACCTTTGGGTACTGAACGAGAAATACAAGGGGGTGCGCAGACCATTTTTTACCGAGATCCGCGAGCAAACCTTGCCGGGAGGTGGTTTGGCCGCCTATATAGCAGGTGATATCAAAGGCTATGGGATCGGCACGGATACCCCACCGGCAGAGATAGCGGTGATCAACGCCAACCCCGTTTTGCGCGCAGAGTCCCACCCCACGCCTTCCACGTTCACGGACTATCTTGGCTTTAACACTATGGCTGGCAAGCAACCGCCATTTGACAATCCAGATGTGCGGTTGGCGCTATGCAAGGCCATAGACAAGGAAGTATTGATTGGTGAAATCTACCGTGGTTTCTCTAATACTGGCTGGGGCGTTTTGCCTAAGGGCTTCCCCGGTTATAGCGGTGACAAGCTAAAAGAGCTCGACCCCAACAAGTATGATCCAGAAGCCGCCAAGCAGTTGCTTTCCAAGGCGGGCTTTCCAGACGGCAAGGGATTTCCCGCAGTTGAGGTGTGGATGCGTCAGCCCGGGCAGCTTAGTTTGAACCTGTTGCAAGCGGTTCAAGCGCGCTGGAAGGAAAATTTGGGCATACAAGTTGAGTTGAAGCCAGCTGACTTCCAAGCATTCGCCGAAGTGTATCAGGGCAAAGGCGAGAAAGCCGGCATCTATTACGTATCGTATTCCATGGACTACTTCGACCCCGCCACATTCCTGAATGTATTCGTTACTAACGGTGGGCGCCATCCGCATGTGGACCCTGTCTGGGACGAGAAGTATGCCAATGCAAACAAGCTGCTGGATCCTGCCAAGCGCTTGGAGGCAATTGCAGATGTTGAGAAGGATCTGGTAAATAGCACAGCCTACTTTTTTATGGCACAGCCATTTGGGGTCAGCCTAGTGCCGTGCAACCTCAAGGGTCCGAATGCCCGACCGAATAAAGATGGTTACGTCTTCGCTAACGGCGGCGGTCCAGGATGCCCGCATGCTTGGGAAGGCTTGTATTGGGCTGATCCGGCCTGCCGCGCGAGCGCAGGGGGCTAAGCGCGCTATATCGGCGTAGTCCAGTCTGGGTTGCGCAACAGCGCAGTCAAACAAGTTGGATGGAGCAATGCCCTGGTTGCTCCATCCAACCGTCAACACAGACTGTTTTTAGCAGTAACCTGGGAATCGTAGCAACAAATGCTGAATTACATTATCCGCCGATTAATCGGTTTCGTCTTCACACTGCTATTGCTTTCGATATTCACATTCACCCTAACTAGAATTGTGCCGGGCTCTCCGTGGGGCAACAAGGCTCAGATTCCACTTTCAGAAGAGCAGGAGAAAGTTTTTAGGGCAAGGTACGGCATGGATAAGCCCGTTACCGAACAGTACTTGATCTGGCTGCGCAATGCTATGATGTTCGATTTTGGCCGACCCTTTACCGCGCCCGAACTCAGCGTAATGCAACTTATCTTCAAGGCTTTGCCCTATAGCGCATTGGTGGGTGGTTTGGCAGCAGTTTTTGCGGTGATCTTTGGTTTAATTCTTGGCGCGGTTGCGGCGGCTAAACAAAACACTATGATAGATGCCGCCATCACGAGCTATTCTGTCTTCATTGGAACGGTTCCCTCCTTTGTAATGGCGTTCTTGTTTGTATTTATCTTTGCGCAAAAGCTAAGATGGCTGCCATCAGGCGGCTGGGGCACGCCCCAGCAACTTATTATGCCAGTGTTGGCATATGCTTTGCCTGGCACAGGCGGAATTGCGCGCTGGACAAGGCAATGTCTTGTGGAAGCAATGTCATCAGACTACGTGCGCACCGCCTACGCAAAAGGCTTGAGGCAAGCTGCAGTTGTGGTTGTGCATGTGTTGCGTAATGCTTCGATCCCGCTGATCACTAGTTTCCTCCCAATTTTTCCAAGCATGATGACTGGATCCATCTTCATCGAAGCTGTCTTTGGTCTGCCCGGGCTAGGTAAATATTTTGCGCAGTCCGCGTCAAATCGTGACTATCCACTGGTGCTGGGCATCACAATGTTTTGGGCAGTGTTGATCATGACCACGTACTTCGTAACGGATGTCCTGTATGGAGTTATTGATCCGCGCATACGCGTCACGGAGGAAAAATCTTGAACTTCGTCCAAACCACCGAACAGGTCGAGTATGCCAGTTTCTGGTCAGGTGCTTGGCGCAGATTTCGACGCAACAAACTCGCAATTTTTGGTATGGCATACGTTGTGATGATTGCTTTCGTTGCCGGCTTTGCGACGGCGCTCGCACCTTACCCGTATGACAAAATCAATCCGCTTCAGGCGTTGGAGGTACCCTCGCTGCTACACCCCTTCGGCATGGATGCTATCGGGCGGGATTTGCTCAGCCGCATTATGCTGGGGGCTAGATCAATGCTGATGGTCGGTTTCCTTGTGAATATCGCTGCGCTGGTGATCGGTGTTCCGATCGGGCTGGCTGCCGGATATGCGGGTGGATTGCTGGATTGGATTATTACGCGTCTGATTGAGATGTTTTCGGCGTTGCCGTGGTACTTGGTTGCGTTGTTTTTGGTTATGGTGCTTAGTCCTAGCATCCAGAACCTGATCATCGCATTGACTGTGACGGCTTGGGTAGGGCCAGCCCGCCTTGTGCGCGGGATGACGTTTTCGGTGCGCGAGCTTGACTTTGTGGAGGCGGCGCGCGCCCTAGGCATTCCCACCGCGCGCACTATTGTGTCTCATATTTTGCCGCAGATTGCTCCGTTGCTTCTGTGGAGCTTCGCCGCTGGCATCCCCAGCGCGGCCATGGCAGAAGCCGGTATGAGCTTTCTTGGAATGGGAGTGCGCCCTCCGATGCCTAGCTGGGGGCAGATGCTAGCCGAGTCTGGACAGTACTGGCAATACTGGCCGCACATGTTCATTTTTCCTGCCGGGATGATTATCCTTACCGTATTAGCATTCCAGGGTATGGCTGATGGTTTGCGCGAAGCGATGGATGTCAATATCAACGTATAAGTTGGTGCAACTAGGAGTCATTTTGCCCCCCATACTTTCTGTAAAGGACCTTGAGGTTGCCTTCCTTACCAAAGATGGCAAGGTGAATGCAGTTAATCGCATCTCTTACACTTTGGACGAAGGCGACACACTTGGAATTGTTGGCGAGAGCGGTTGCGGAAAAAGTGTGAGTGCACTTGCGATGCTGCGGTTGCTGCCCACGCCGCCCGCCAAGATCCTGGGTGGTGAGGTGCTACTGCAGGGGCAGGATTTGCTCAAGATCCCGCAAAGCCAGATGCACACCATACGCGGGGGAAAGATCGCCATGATCTTCCAGGATCCCATGACTTCTCTTAATCCTGTTATGACGATTGGCAACCAGATTTCTGAGGCGGTGCGCGTGAACTTGGGTTTGGGGGCGCGCGAATGCCGTGACCGAGCGGTTGAAGTGCTGTTACAGGTGGGCATCCCGCGCGCTGTGGATCGACTTGCAGACTATCCGCACCAGTTTTCTGGTGGCATGCGCCAGCG
>SXGT01655626.1_pt1 | contig 18683 bp, 19 predicted proteins | sample 3176221 | NCBI WGS metagenome assembly SXGT01 (sample SAMN11356862, study PRJNA531348) | freshwater metagenome | isolation source: freshwater sample F1-120 | place: China: Fuxian Lake, Yuxi | collected 2017-12-25
CTTACGCGTAGCTCCAGTTCTGCGCTCTTTGCCGAAGAGACCGGGATCCAGACCTGGGGGACGGGTTGGTCCATCGACGACTACAACGATGCGATCGAGATCGGCAAGCACAAGATCAAGTTCCTCAATGAACATGCGGGTGCCGGGTTTGAGAAGACCATGGTCATCCGCACGCCGCATGTGCCGGTCGATCACCCGCCGCTGCAGCTGCTGGGGCGCCCCGATCTCAAGGACTTCATTATCTACTACGACACCCGCGATCCAGAATCGCTGTCGTATCTGCAGGGCCGCGCGCGGCGCTGGTTCCATCAGCAGTACGTGATGCGCTGCATCCACGAGCGATGTCGCGCGCAGCCTCCGGTCAATGGGGGAACGGAGGCGCTGCGTCCACCGCCGCTGAAGAACTGGAGTGCGCAGCCATGCCTGCCCTGATCTATCCAGTGCTGCTGCTCGGCTTGTTGCTCGGAGCGGGCCCGGCCGGCGGCTGGTGGATGGTCGCGTTCAACCTGGTGCTGGTGCCGCTGGCCGATACTGCGATCCGGCACCACTGGCCGCGCTGGCAGGTCTCGCCCCGCGTCCTGCGAGCGTTGTTCGCACGTCCCTGGTTCTGGTGCTACGCCGTCGCGCAGTCGGCGGTGCTGGTTTATGCGCTGCAACGGGTATCGACTGCCGCGCTGACACCACTGGCCTTCATGGGCCTGGTGTCGGGCGTTGGCCTGATGACCGGTACCGCCGGCATCACCGCGGCTCACGAACTGATCCATCGCCGCGACCGCAGCGACCGTACGCTCGGCCTGGGCTTGCTGGCGATGGTCAGTTACCTGCACTTCCGCATCGAACATGTCTATGGTCACCACCGGCATGTCGCGACCGGGCACGACCCGGCCAGCGCGGACATCGCCGAAACCTTTCCCGCTTTCTTCATGCGTGCGCTGCACCGGGGAATCCGCAGTGCCTGGCAGATCGAGGCGGCACAACGCCGTCGTCGCGGGCTGCAAGTTCTTTCCCTCCGCAACCGCATGGTGCAGTACCTCGGCATCCAGTCCTTGCTGTACGCACTGATCCTGGTGCAGTTTGGGTGGCTGGCACTGGCGTTGTTCCTGCTGCAAAGCCTGATGGCGATGCATCTGCTGGAGGCCGTGAACTACGTACAGCACTACGGTCTGCGCCGTGGCGCGGGCGAGCGCATCGAGGAGTGCCATGCCTGGGACAGCGACGATCCGATTTCCGGACTGCTGGTGTTCAATCTCAACCGTCACGCCCAGCATCATCGCGACCCGATGCGGTCAGCTGCTGAGCTCGGCGTCGCCGAGAGGGCACCGCGCCTGCCGTACAGCTTCTTCCTGATGGTCTTTCTCGCGCTGTTGCCACCGGTCTGGAATCGCCTGATGCAACCCCGCCTCGCCACTGCCGGGCGTATCGATTCGGCGACGCAGAAAGTCGCCCCCCGCGCTGGAGCCATTCATGCCTGACGGAACGTCTATAGCCATTCATCATTCCTTGCCTGGCGCCGCGCGTGCGTTGCCGCCGCCGTTGCGTCTGCTGTTTCGCCTGGTCGCAAGCGGGTTGCCGGAGACGCTGGCCGCCTGGGTGTTCGCGCGCATGTTGAGACCGGCGCGTCGCCGCAAGTCGCGGGCCGCAAGCGCTTCGGGACAGATGCAAACGATCCACAGCGATGCGGGACCACTGCAGGCCTACCGCTGGGGCGACCACGGCCCGCTGGCGCTGCTGGTGCACGGCTGGGAAGGCTCGGCGGATGACTTGTCGGCCTTCGTCGAGCCCCTGCGTCGGTCCGGATTCCGCGTGCTTGCCCTGGATCTGCCAGCGCATGGTCTGTCTTCCGGCACGCAGACCGATGTGCATCAGATGGCCGATGCGCTCGCGCATTGTTTGCGCGAGCAAGGGCCGGCTGCCGTGGTGGTGGCCCACTCCCTGGGTGCGGCGGTCGCAGCACGCTGCCGACAGCGCGATCCCGGTCTGATCCGGCGGCTTGCCCTGATCGCCCCGGGTGGCGAGCTTCAGGATGAGATTGATCATGTGGCGCAACTGCTATCGCTGCCGCAACGATGCAAACACGCCTTGTCGCGCGTTGCAGCGGCGCATTATGGCTGCGCCGTCTCCGAGTGCTCGACGCGTGTTGCACTGGCTGCGGTACCGACGACTGCCACGGAACCGATTCTGCTCGTGCACGATCACGCAGACACGGTTGTTCCCTACGCGGCCAGCGAGCGCCTGGTACAGGCACTGCCGCACTGCGAGCGCATGACGACCTTGGGGCTGGGCCATCGTCGCATCCTCAGCGATCCGGCCGTCATTGCACGCGTGGTTGAGTACTGCGTGCCGTCGCTGTAAACGACATCCGCTTCGGAGTCAGTGCGCTGCCGGGTTGGCGAGCATCGCGCCAGCCAGCAACTCGCCCAGAAAATCGCGATGCGCGGCCCGATGATCGAAGGATGCATATCGCTGCGAGAACGCCCGTGCCGCAGCACGGTAATGCTCCCGCTGCCCGAGCATCTGTTGCACGGTCGCCACGACCGTTTCCGGGCGCGCCATTCGTCCGGCGCCGAGGGCGGCGACGCGTTCAGCGAACAGTCCTTGCTCCTGCCACAGGGGAATCATCACGCAAGGCGTTTCGCGCATCAGGCTCAGGGTGACGCTGTGCAGTGAAGCGTGGTTGACGAACAGCTCGCAGCTCTGCAGTGCAGAGTCCAGGTTGACCAGACTGCGGCTCAGACTCAGATTTGGAGCATCGGCAACCGCGTTCGTGGGCGCATCCGGAATCACGGCGGAGATTTGGTATCCCGCTGCCAGCAGCGCCTTGAGCGAGGTATCGATTGCCGGGTGCCAGGGCGCATACAGGAACAATCGCGTGCCGCTGCCTTCGGGCCAGATGACCTCAGCCCCACGGGCGTGTGAGCCGCAGCCAAGGTAACGCGCATCCTCGCGTTGTCCGTAGTGATCGAGTTCGGCGTAGGTGCCGAATGCGGTCTTCAGCGAGCGATACGGCGTTTGCAGGGACTCCGGCGGCTGGAGCCCGAGCCTGCGTAGCGCGCTGGTGAGGACTTCCAGCAGCACCTGCTCGCGTTTCAGCCGCAACGCGTCGGGAATCACCGGCTGCGACAGCATCTGCGGAAAGGGTGCCGTCGCGGGTGGAATCGAGAATGTCGAGGTGATCGCAGCACAGCGCAATCCCACGGCCTGAGCGGCGAACAGCGCGGTGGGCGCGTGATCGAGAATCAGCAGTTCAGCGCCGCAGCGTTCGAACAGATTGATCCAGCTGCGGATGCGGGCCGCCAGGCCATCGGCATCCGCAAAGCCCGCTTCGATCAGGATGTCGGCGAAGCTGTTGACCCGCGCGAACCGGGGCAGCGGCTTGAATCGAAACGGCGCCTGCAGCACCTCTCGCACCGAGTCGTAACCCAGTACCGCGCGCATCGTCGTTACATCCTTGGCGATCACGATGGGCTGCACACCCATCTCGATCAGGCTTTCGGCCACCACGCCGACTTGCGTCGCATGGCCATAGCCCGATCCCAGTTCGGAGGCGATGAGGAGGGTCATGCTTGACGAGTCCTACTGCTCCAAGGGTTTCAAGTAACGACGCTGGCAGATCCACTGGCAGAGTACCCGATCAGGCCGCGACGATCTGGAGCTCGGTTGCCGAAGCGATGGGCGACTCCAATCCGGCTTGGCATCCCGGATACGCTCCTACAGGGTTCAATGATCATCACGCTGAGTGCGGTAACGCACCGACGTTTCGTGTGGCCGTCGCCACTGTTCAGGCTCCATTGATCCCGGCGCTTCGCAAGCTGCGGGACTTAGGGGCCAGCATGAACCGACCCAGCGAACTTGCTGCGACCGACCAGACGGTGTGGGACGACACGTCGCCCCTGCCGTTCGAAGTCGGCGCCGTGTCTTGGAGCGCGATCTTCGCGGGCGCCGCAGCTGCGGCAGCGCTATCCCTGATTCTGTTGATCTTGGGCGCCGACCTGGGATTGTCTGCCATATCGCTTTGGGCACAGGATCGCATCAGCGCGAAGGATCTCGGCGTCTCGACCGTCCTCTGGCTCAGCGTCACGCAGCTCCTCACATCTGGCATGGGCTGCCAGCCTGTGCCGAGTCGTTCGCAAAGACCGACTTTCGTCCCGATCTTGCGGCGTTTCAGGTGCCGACGCTGATCATCCATGGCACCAGCGACAAGGCGGTACCGATCGACGCTGCGGGTCGCGCCGCAGCCAAGGGCATCGCGCAGTCCACGCTGATCGAATACGACGGCGCGCCGCATGGACTGTTTGCGACGCACAAGCAGCGCTTGACCGACGATCTGATTGCATTTCTTGGGCACTGACGTCCACCCGACTGGAGACGAGTCATGAAAGCCGAACCCCAAAGCAACCCGGAGCTGACCCGGCTCTTCGAGTTGATTGAGCATCTGCCGGTTGCGATGCTGACGACGACCAATGATGAAGGTGCGTTGGCCAGCCGGCCCATGGCGCCACTGGCAATAGACGGCAGCGGCACCCTCTGGTTTTTTACCGAGACTGGCACTGAAAAGCTCGAACGGCTCGAGGCCCTCAATCTGAGCTTCAGTGACAGTGCGCACGCCACCTACGTCTCCTTGTCGGGGCATGGCGAAATCGACACGGACCGCGAACGCATCCGGCGTCTGTGGACATCATTTGCCAAGCCGTGGTTTCCCGAGGGGCCGGATTCGCCAAAGCTGGCGCTGCTGAAAGTGGTGCCGGAAGCGGCCGAGTATTGGGATGCACCGAATAGCAAGATGGTGCGCAAGTTCGCGATGGCCGCCTCCATCGTCGCCGGAAAGCCACTCGGGCTCGGTGAGCACGATCGGCTTACGGACCTGCCGCAGCGTTCGCCGCACGCGGCATAAGCATGAACGCCGCCTCGCAGGCTTTGAGCCCGCGGCGGCGCTGGCCGTGGCTTGCCTGGGGCTTGGCGCTCGCCGTGGCCGTCGGCATTGCCATTGGGGAATTGTTGTGCTGGCCATTTCTGGCAGCGCCTTTGCAGCGCGTGATGTCGGACACGCTGGATCGCCGTGTCATCTTGTGGGCCGACACGGGCACCGAAGCGGAACTGTTCGGGATTCGCTTCATCGGAGGTCTGCAGCTGCGCGCGACGCAGATTGAAATCGGCGCGCCCGAATGGAGTACTGCGCCGCATCTGTTGCGCGCGCGCGAACTGGAAGTGGATCTGCGCTATGTCGATCTTTGGCGCGCGTACTTCGGACAGCCGCTGCGATTAAAGCGCTTGCACGCAAAGCAGTTGCATAGCTATATCGAACGTCTGCAAGACGGCCGCGCGTCCTGGCAATTCAGGCCGGCAACGAAACCACCCGAAGCGGCGACGCTCCCTCTGTTCGATGACGTGCAGGTCGTTGACGGCTGGTTGCGCTACAGCGACCTGCCTCTGGAGATCGACATCGAAGCCCGCATGTCGCTTAGCGACACCGCTGTCGCCTCGGGGGACGGTGAAGCTACTGCGGATGCGGAGCCAGGCAGCGTCCTGCAAGCCAAAGCCGAGGGGCGCTACCGCAAGCTGCCTTTGAAAATTGAGTTGGTTTCTGTCGGCAAACTGGCCGCAGCGGATGCGGTTGGGCAGGGCCCGACGGTGACGCTGGTCGTGAATGCGACCGTTGGCCGCGCAACGCTGGTGTTCGAGGGTCATACCGCAGATGCACTGCGTCCCCATGAGTTTGGCGGTCGCTTCAGACTCAAAGGCCCATCGCTCGCTGCCGTCGGCGATCTGGCTGGCGTGACGCTGCCGACCACCGTCGAGTTTCAAGCCCAGGGGCAGATCGGCAAGCGGGGTGAAATCTGGACAGTCGAAATCGACGAAGCCAGCGTCGGCGCCAGTCGTCTCGACGGCGCGTTCACGTACGACGCCGGCCGCGGCCCGCCGCTGCTGTCGGGGCGGCTTGGCGGCAAGAGTCTGGCGCTGATTGATCTCGGTCCGGCGCTCGGCAAGACCGCAACCGCCGACAGTACCCGAGTGCTGCCCGCGCGACCTTTTGATCTCGCTGCCCTGCGCGCAATGAACGCAGACGTGATGATCGACATCGATGCGGTCGATCTGAACACCGAACTATTGCAACCGCTGCGCCCCTTGCGCGGCGAGCTGAAACTTTCTGGCGGCGTCCTGACGATCAAGGATCTCGATGCGCGCACCGCGCAGGGTCGCCTGCAGGGTGATCTGCGACTCGATGGGCGGGGTGCCGAAGCGCTGTGGAACACGACGCTGCGCTGGGACGACGTTCGTCTCGAACAGTGGGTGCGGCAGGCGCGCGACGACGGCTCGCCGCCGTTTGTATCCGGGGAGCTGCGCGGTCGCGCGGCGCTGTCCGGCAAAGGCCGGTCCACCGCGGAGATTCTCGCCAGCCTGCAAGGCGATGTCCGCAGCGAGGTGCGCGAGGGCATGGTCTCGCATCTGGTCGTCGAAGCCGCTGGGCTCGATGTGTTCGAGGCGCTGGGAGTGATCTTCACCGGCGACAAGGCATTACAACTGGAATGCGCGGTTGCCGATCTCGTGGCCGAAGGCGGCGAGCTGCGCCCGCGCGTAATGGTGCTGGATACCACCGACTCCACCATCTGGATCGACGGCTCGCTGTCGCTCGCGACCGAGTCGCTGGATTTGCGCGCGGTCGTGACACCTAAGGACTTCAGCCCGGTGACCTTGCGCACGCCGCTGCGCGTGCGCGGCAGTTTTGCCGATCCTCAGGTGTCGCTGGAGAAGCGTCCGGCAGGTCTGAAGCTGGCCGGTGCGTTCCTGCTGGGCTTGGTCAACCCACTTGCGGCGCTGATCCCCCTAATCGATACCGGCAGCACCGATGAGGCCGCGTCGGAAGTTACCGGGTGCGAGTATCTACGGCAACGCAGCAGCATAAAACCGCAGGCGCTCAATCGCTAGTGCCGCGATCTGCGGCCGCGCCCAATGATTCCGCGTGCGCCCGCGTGGACAACAGGCTATGCATCTTTGCAACGTCATAGGACCCGAACACCGCTTCTAGAGATCTGACTTCGGGTAGCACGTAGACGAGCGCACGCCGGGTCGCGAACGTCGGACGGACCGCGCGCTCGTAGAAGGCAACGGGCACATTGATGCAGCCGTAGGAAATGCGATTGTCGCTCGCTGTGGGCGTTGCCAATCGTTGCAAGCGGCGCTCCTCCGGGTTGGTCATCAAAACCCTATGCATCGACACCGCAGCATCGTAGTCGACCCAAACCACATCCTCGTCGCGCAGATTGCGCCCGCGTTCGCCCATGAAGCGACCGGCGGGCGTGGTCCGTTCTTCCAGTAACACCTCAGCGAGTGGCCGTGTACCGATGCCGGGGGCCGAGTCGTCGCCGCGAGCCGTGCCGAGGAGCACCGGCGTTGACCCACGCAGGCGGGCGTCGCTGTCGAAGACGTAGAGGTGCGCGGATTTTTTGTCGACGATCAGGAAGTCCAAGCCTGCGTTATTGCGCGAGTCGGCGATCCAGTCGGCAATATGACGCGCATCCGGCGAAGCCTGTGCCTCAGCGAAATCGGCGAAGCGAGCGATAGTCGGCGATTTCGAAGTCGATGCAGCAAGCGATAGCGGAGTGGGTGAAAGCAGGCCAAGCCCGCCGGCTTGGGCCAAGGGCAGGCCGCTGATCATCAACAAGGCAGCACCAAGGCGGCACCGCGCATGTATGGAGAGAGCGCCAGGCCGATCCGCAAGCAGGGAGTACCTATCGATCATCGCGATCTCCTCATCATGCGCGATCGCCAGGTAGCTTTCGCAAATCAACCGGCCGTCGCGATCAGTGCCGCCGGCAGGTCTCGCCGGCGGCAAAGTCTTCGCGCGCTAGTGCTTCTCTCAGTTTCGGTCGTAGCGGGCTACGCGCTCACCGGACATCGAGTCCGAGTCCATGTTGCCTGTTCCGGTGACGGTGGCATTCGCCGCGTCGTCAGCCGACAAGTTGTTGCGGTTGTTCATGGTGCCGTCGTTGGTCAAGCCGGTAGTACCGGTCGAGTTGTTCGGCATGGTCGAGGTGGAGCCATCGTTCATGCGATTGGACGAATCGCTGATCGGGCTGTTGGCAGCGTCGGTCGTGTCGGTGGTGTTGGTTTGCGCGTAGGCAATGCTGATCGCGCCAACCATCGCCGCCGTCGTCGCAGCTGAGATGAGGAATCTGGAAGCTTTCATTGGTGGAACTCCGTTGGGTAAGCGTGTTGAGTGATATGGCCATCTGCCGGGAATGCCGGATGAACAACACCGTAGACCTGCCGTAGAACGAATGCGGTGCGCTATCGAACGCAAGCTACTTTGAGGGCAGTTCTGCATATGTACGACATCGCACGTAACTATTCGGGGGATCGGATTAGGCTTCAGCGTCATGAAGCGCGGAGTACTCACATGAGCATCGGAACCATCCTTTTGATTGTGTTGATCCTGATTCTGATCGGCGCCATTCCAGCTTGGCCGCATAGCAAGAGTTGGGGCTACGCCCCGAGCGGTGGGCTGGGCTTGGTCGTCGTGATCCTGGTTGTACTTCTGTTGCTGGGAAAACTGTGACCGCGTGTAGTTGCGCGGGACGCGCACGAGCACGCGCGTACGCTGGCGGATCCGTGTTCGCCGGTGCGGCGCAGACGCTGCTGGCCACCGCGGACCACAGCCGAAGCTCCCGCGGTCGCAGTCGAACTCGCCTATGACTCGGTACCTAGCGGCCTATGCGGCGAGCGCTGCCGTGATCGTGGCCCTCGATCTGCTCTGGCTTGTCATCATTGCCAAGCCACTGTACCGACAGGGAATCGGTCATTTGATGGCGGACGAGCCAAAGATTGCAATTGCCGCGCTCTTTTACCTGATCTATGTGTTCGGTCTGATGATATTCGCAGTGGCGCCGTACGAGGCAGTGACCGGCATTGGCAAGGCGGTCGTCGCGGGTGCCTTGTTCGGGTTCATCGCCTACGCGACCTACGATTTAACCAATCTAGCGACGCTCAAGAAGTGGCCGGTCGGCTTGTCGCTGCTCGACATGGCTTGGGGCACCTTTGTCTCCGCGACAGCCGTCGCAGCAGGCAAGTCAGTGCTCGACCGCTTCGCCGCCAGCTGATATCAACCGGAGAATCTTCGTCGTGACCTTCATTGAGCCCGGTCTGTACCTGCGCGTCCAGGAACTTGAAAACGGTCCGAAGCCCTTGCCGTTGTTGAGTGGCTTCTCCAGAGGCTGGGCCTATCGGGTCCTCGCGATCTATAGCCCGTCCGAAACCGGCGACGCCTACTTCGTACTTTCCAACGACCGCAACGAAATCTGGTTCATCAGCACCCGCCACTTCAGAACCTATGCATTGCTGCCCGAAGTGAGGCAGTTCCGTTTCGTGATCCAGGAGCGTGCGCGCGCGCAGGAGGAGCGGGTGTTGTCCTCTGAGCCGGAGACCTCGGAAAACATGCAGGCAGGCTCGAAGCCTGCGAACGGCATGAGGGTGGATAGAGATTGGGGAAATGCTCAGCAGATGTTCTGAGTCGGCGCGATCCACGTAGAGCGTCCTTAACGAGCTGCCGGCAGACCAGCCCCGCGCAAATGACGATCGAGAACATCGATGGCCGCGACCTCGGCACCGAATCCGAGCAGAAACGTCGTGATGTGGCCGCTGGCGCGGATCAGGTGATGCTCTTTCGGCACCTTCGCGTTCCCAACCGCCACCATGCACCCCGATCAAACCGGGATATGGTCCCGCGCCGGCCGGCAGATAGACACCGGCCGCCAGCGCCTGGGGACAACTCGCAGTCGTGCAGATCAAGTTGCGTTGCACGTTGAATGGCGTATTCATCTGCGGCGACGGCCGGGTGCCCGGGTGGCCGGTGTGGCTGACGCATCCGCTGTTGATCTGCGCGCTCATTAGATTGAGTTAGGCCAGAGCTCGCATCGGTTAGGTGCCTGGGCTGCGTTGTTACGATCCGATCCTGCCGGTCTGCAGGGCGCTTCAAGCTTTGCTCAACGTAACGCCACAGTCTGGGCGGCAGCGCATGAAAGAACGCGGGAGTGCAATGGCTGGGCTGTAATGCGGGCGCGACAGCGCACCGACTTGGCGATGGCTGGCCTTTAGCCTTGAGTTTGCACGCATGCAATCCAGTGATGCGGCTGTCACAGGAGAACCCCATGAACATCAAAAATCGCCCATTCATGCTCGCGTCCGGCTTAACGGTAGCGCTGACGGTTGGAGCTGTACTCGCGCAGGTCAATGCGCCTGCCGTAATCGACTCCGGTGAGCCGATGCCTGCCCCTGGAGGCGTGCCGATGGACAAGCACATGCCAATGAACGACCCGACCGACAGCTTGCGCGCCCCGTCCTCACTGAACCCGTACCACGGTGCTGCGGCCCAGACGCTCAACACGCCTTTTGCCACGCTTGATGCAAATGCGGACGGTCGGCTCAGCCAGCGTGAGTTGCAGGGCGTGGCGGGCATGAGCGGCAAGTTCAAATCGATGGATGCCGACGGCGACGGACACCTCAGTTCGCAGGAGTATTCGGCCTCCGGATCGGTTTCAGGCGACTCCAACAAGCGGTAGCCCCGCCCATCCCGCACCGGAGAGCGGGCGTCATGGTCGCCTCGGTGTTGGAAGCGGTGCAGTGGCCAGCGATGGCAATCACGCTGCTGTCGGCGTGGTTGATCGCATCGCAATCGAAGTCGAAGCGTAGCCTGGGCTTCTGGTTGTTCGTCATCAGCAATGGGTTGTGGGTGATCTGGGGTTGGCATGTCGGGGCTTATGCGCTGATCGTGCTGCAGATCGGACTGCTGTTCCTGAACTTGCGCGGCGCCCGCAAAAACGAGTCCTGGGAAAGACGTTAGCTATGCGCGGTATCGAACAGAAGGCGTGTCTGACGCGCATCTATCGTCGAGCGGGCTGGCAGGGACGGTCATGCGATTTCTGGGTATCGGCGACTACAACAGTCTGGCGGACATGCACTGGTGCATGGCACAAGCTGGCCATGAAGTGCGGGTACACGTCGCGCAGCCCGAAGCAAAGGACATCTTCTCGGGTCTGCTGATGCAGACCTCGCACTGGCGCAATGAACTGGACTGGATACGCGAGGCCGCGGACGACGGCATCGTGGTGTTCGAGTCCGCTGATCGCGGCGAACTCCAGGACCAGTTGCGCGCCGACGGCTTTAATGTGATCGGCGGCAGTGCCTTCGGCGACCGCCTCGAAAACGATCGCGCCTTTGGCCAGGACTTCCTCCGCTCCGTCGGCCTGCGTACCGCAGCGACGTACCAGTTTGATAGCTACGCAGCGGCGCTTTGCTTTTTGGAGGCGAACCCAGGACGCTACGTCTTCAAGCTCAATGGCAGCCACACCGCGTCTACCCGCAACTACATCGGCATGCTGGACGACGGCGCCGACCTGCGCGCTTTGCTGGAGCGCGAGCGCGAGCAGCGCGGCAAGCAACCGATCAGCTTTGTGCTCATGCAGCACCTGCAGGGCGTCGAGGTCGGCATCGGCGCGTATTTCAACGGCACGGCGTTCCTGAGTCCGGCATTGCTCGACTGGGAGCACAAGCGCTTGTTCCCGGGCGATCTCGGCGAACTCACCGGCGAAATGGGCACGCTGTTGACGTATCGTGGCGCCGAAACGCTGTTCGACCAGAGCCTCGCGCGCTGTGCCGATGCGCTGCGCGCGAGCGGCTATTGCGGGTATATCAACCTCAATACCATCGTCAACGAAGACGGCCTGTGGCCGCTGGAGTTCACCTGTCGTTTCGGCTACCCCGGCTTCGCCATCTGCGATGCCCTGCATGCCGAGGGCTGGCCCAGCATCTTCCGCAAGATGACGCGCCGCGACAGCCTGCAGATCGAGACGCACCCGGGATTTGCAGTGGGCGTGGTTGGCACGGTGCCACCGTTCCCCTACGAATACGGTTACGAACAGTTGTCGAAAGGCACGCCGATTTTTCTGCCAGCGGACCTCACGCCATCCGAGCGCGCCAATCTTCACTTCGGAGAGGTGGCGCTGCGCGGCGCGCAACTGGTGTGCGCGGGGTCTGTCGGATACATCGTCGTGGCGACCGGTCGCGGCGCCGATGCGCACGCGGCGCAGCGTTCCGCTTACCAGCTGATCGACAAGCTAGCGGTGTCGCGGCTCCGCTACCGAACCGATATTGCGGACCAGTTTCTGCGCCGCGACGACATCGATCTGCGGCGCTGGGGCTGGCTGCGGGATTGACTGCATCGACGCCCGCGGCGAGCGCGCATAGATGGGCTGCGTGATCAGGCAGCGACGGTAGCGTTCAAAACAGCGGGCACCGGCTTGCAGCCGTAGCAGCGCGCCTTCGGCGATGGCGCGGGCCAGCTTTGGCTCGCTTTCCACCAACGGCCGGATCACCTCGCGATTCCATGCTGCTGAGTGGCGCACATCGAGACCGGCGTGCAACTGGAAATACGCGCGCGCCGGCGCCGGAACCGCAAGCCTCGCGAGACCTGCATTGACCTGCGAGACGCGGCCCGGCGCTGTCATCTCGATCACGCCGAGCGCGCCAATGGATTGATACGCATAGCGGCGATTGGTCGCCAGACCGCTCATCAGGTTTGCCAGTGCAAGGGATTCCCAGACCGTGTCCTCGATCTGCGCATGCAGCTTCAACTCCTGCGCGACGCGATCCAGCATCGGCCCGTGCATTCCCGCTTCCTGCCCGCGGCCCATTTCGTCCCAGTAATTGCGCGCCAGTTCCAGCTTGGCCCGCACGGGGAAGCGTACTTGGGTCAGTGCCACGAGGTCGTCGAAGCCGGCTTCGCCCGCAATTTCCTGCTGCAGGAACCAGCGCATGGACTTCATGTCGGCGCAGGCGGCCAGCCAGGGGAACAAGGCATCGGTCTGGCCTGGACCGGACACTTTCAAGTCCTCGAACCAGCGCATGAACGCGTCTGCCTCTCGCGGCACCGAGTCCAAAATCGGCGCGAGCGCGCGGCGTTGCTCTTCAATAAAGCGCAACTCCTTGCTGCGCAGCACGAACTCCAGACGCAGTTCGCTTTCCCAGCAGTCTTGAGCGGTGCGCGGACGCAGTCGTTGCTGATTGAAACGCGCCAGCGACTGATGCAGGCACGTGGTGCTTTCCGCCGCCGGGCACTCAGTAATGGGTGCGACCCTTCCCATATCAGGTCCTCCTCACGATGAGGCCGACCGCAGCGATTCGCTCGACCTCGCGATAGGCCGGACGCAGGAGTTCGTCCCCGAATACGTCCGGGTCCAGCTCTCGATATTCGAACGTCACTCCGGCGCCCCTGAGCAACGGGCCCAGGGCGCTGAGAAACTGATCCTCGCCGCCAACGATCGGTGCGCCGGTGTAAAGAATCAGCCGGCCTCCCGGGGCCAGCGCCGCCAGCGCTTCGCGCACCAGCCGTAGCGCCAGGTCGCAGCCGAGCGCACCACCGCCGTCGCGATACGTGCGCGCAGCATTGTCGATCAGGTAGGGTGGGTTGCAGAGGATCAGATCCAGCGGCGTCTCGATTGAACGCAGCAGGTCGCTGTGCAGACATTTCGCGAGCGGCTGGCCTGCAAGCTGGGCGTTAACGGCGGCAAAACGCAGTGCCGACTGGCTGATGTCTGCGAGCAGCAGGCGCGGCCGGTGATGGTCCAGCAACTGTGCCGCCAGCAGGCCGCCGACGCCGGTGCCGCAGCCGATGTCGGCAATCGTGCGGATCGGACTCCGGCAGTCGCGCAACTGATCTCGAATCAGGGTGGCGAAGCGATAGCTATCAGGGCCGAAGAATACGGAATCGGGTGCAAGTGTCGGATAGGCCGAATGCACCAGCAGCAGCTCACCAAGCGAGGTATAGCGGACAGTGCTGCGGTAGCCGGTTTCGCAGGCTTCAAGTGCGCCAGCCTGCTGCATCAGACGGAACATGGCGAGCGGCAGCATCGGACGATCAATGGGGCGGTTCCAGCCGAACACGTCGCGCAGATCGCGCGCCTGCTGCGCGCCATTGCGGTCGTTGACCGTGCGATGAGATGAAGGCGTGATCGTCGTAAAGCGATAGTTGGCGTCCCTGAGCCAGTGACCCATTTCAAGCAGTGCCGATTGCTGACAATCAAGATCCGGCTGCACCGCCGCACGTTCTGTGAACGCTTCGGCGACTGCGCGCCACAGTAGAGATCCGGTTGTGAAGGTTGAGAGAGCGGGCATGCGTCTGGGCCTGGGTTCGCGGCCTTAAACCCTGAGCGTGTGACAAAGAGACTTCTGTACGCTGCCGCACGTAGTCGCATGGGCACGGTGTGAGAATGCTCCCGGAGCCAGTGCGACGTGCTCAGCGCGAGATTCGCCCAGGATCAGCGCACCACTGGCGATGGGAAGGAGGATCAAGGCGCGGCCAGCGACGGATGGGAGGGCTGGGAGCCGGAATGCGTCGGCGCCGTGCAAGCGCCACGGCGGCGACGAGACCCGCGCGTGCTGCTCGTGGCGACATTGCGCTGGCCGCTGGCGGCGCGACTGGCGATCGCCTTCCGGAAGCTGGGCTGTACCGTGCAGGCCTGGTGTCCTGAAGGCCACCCCCTGCATAAAACCCGCGCGGTGGAGCATACCTACCCAGGAAGCGTTCTGAGGCCACAGCGGTCGCTGATGGCGGCGATCAGTGCTGCGGCACCGGATTTCGTGATTCCTTGCGACGACGACGCGGCGCTGCACCTGCAGCGTCTCCATCAGCACGGTTCGTCCTCAGGGAGGGCCGCTCCTGGAGACGCTGACGCAGTCCTGAAACGCTTACTTGAGCGCTCACTGGGATCGCCGGCCGGCTGTGCGCTCGCCACCAACCGCGATGCGCTGATGCGTCTGGCCGCGCAGCAGGGTGTGCGCATTCCACCCAGTGGACGACTGGCGATACCTGACGATCTGGACGAATGGGCGACACGCTACGGATTCCCGGCCGTGCTAAAGCTTGATCATTCCTGGGGTGGACAGGGGGTTGCCATCGTCGCTGACATCGATCAGGCGCACTGTGCCCTGCAGAATGCGATGCGGCCCTTGCTCCGACCCGCGCTGATGCAGTGGCTGCTGCGCCGTGATCCTTCGCAGTTGTTGCGCCGCTTCCGATCGGGGCCGCCCGCGGTGACCGTGCAGAAGCTCGTCGTCGGCCATCCAGCCAATCGCGCGGTCGCCTGTTGGCAAGGTGAGGTGCTGGCCGGGATCAGCGTCAGCGCGCTTCAGACCCAGGGTCCAACGGGGCCTGCCACCGTGGTGCAGATCATCGACAGTACGGAGATGTCCGAGGCGGCGATCCGCATGGTCCGCGCACTGGGGTTGTCCGGATTCTGCGGCTTGGATTTTGTTATCGAGGCCTCAACGGGCGCGGCGTACATGATTGAGGTCAATCCTCGCGCGACACCGATCAGCCATCTCGCGTCGGCTGAGGGACTTGATCTGCCGGCAGCGCTACACGCGCGATTGCTAGGCGAACCGCCCCCGGTGGGCGCGTACCCAGCCGATGCCAGCGCGGTCATCGCCATGTTTCCGGGTGAGTGGCGCCGCAATCAGGCCAGTCCGTACCTGCGCACCGCGTTCCACGATGTGCCCTGGGCTGAGATCGATCTGGTGAATGATTGCCTCGAACCGATTTGGGAACAGCGCGGACTGGCTGCACGAATCAGGGCGCGTCTGTGGCCCGCGAGACTGCCGGGGCGAGTGGTCAAGGGGGCAACCAGTATCGAGCATAGCGGTTGATCGACCTTGGGCGCGAAGGACGTTTCGCATTCGGGGTCTGACGCACGGGCCAAGGGCTCGATGCAAAAGCGCGTTACCGGGGCCCGCTCCAGATGGTTTGCAGATGAACGCGGATGCGGTGCCCTAGCCTCAGCAGGACGTGCGGTAGCGTGTCATAGCGCGACTGCATTGCCCGCCGCAGGCGCCGCCCCATTAACACCCAGAATCCGCCTTGGTTGCGCCAGCGCAGATGGCGTTCAAGACCTGCGGTGCGTTTGGATTCCAACCACTCGAACCGACCCGGATCACGGCGCGGGATCGGGGGGCCGCGGAATGTCAGTACATAGACCAGCCGATCCGCAGTGGAGCGATTCGGTAGCGCCGAGTGCAAGGTTCGCCCAGCATGCAGGATGCACCAGCCGGCCGGCACCGGCTGCGCCAGCGCCATCGACTCATCGAAATACTTGCTTGAACATTCGATTGCGTGAATCCGCGGATCGTCGTTGAGCGAGTGGTGCGGCCAGAGCGGGCCCTGGTTCGACCGGGGTACATAACGCATGCAGCCGTTGTTCTCGTGGACATCCTGCAGAGGCATCCAGAAGCTGATCTGCTCATAGTGGAAATGCGGGTCGTGCTGGTGTGCTTCGTCCTGATGCCAGGGTGTGGCGGCGACCTTGCCGGCGGGCTTGAGGATGCTGTGATCGAAGCTGAACTGCGCGTTGGCGCCGAGCAACTGCCGCGCCAACGCCCGTGTGCGGCGAAAGTGCGGCGAGCACAGCAGCGCCGGGGCGTAGAGACTGGGTTTGACGATCTGCGGTTGGATCGCCTCTGCGCTTTTCAGATCCAGGCTCAGCATGTCGAACTGATTGCCCTCGTCGCGCCCGGTTTGTTGCTCGAACAGCCCGCGCAGCAGGCAACGGATGCTGGAAAGCTCTTGGCTGCCACAGAGCTCGGGTACAACCAGGAAGCCCTCGCTGCGGAAGCGCGCTATATCCGAAGCGGACAGGTCGATGGTGCGTTCGTCAATCGAGTCTGCCGTCACGGATTGCTGCCGAACATGCGACGCCGCTGTCCGGATTGTGGGCACGATGGGATTCTCCGACATATCAGCATGGGTCCGATCGGTCGCGGACTCTGGACTGCTGGTACAGCGAGGCTGTCGCCACGATCGTAAGGTCCAGGCTGTAGGTGCGAACGGATGATGGCGCGGCCACGCCACATCATCTGTCCGATACCGCACAGACCTCAGGCGAAGACCTGCTCGTAGTCTTGAACTACCGCCGCATAGCACTCGCAAGAAGCCGCCTCGAGTCCTTTGCGGTCGAGAATATTGATCTCGCCGCGGGTATAGCGGATCAAGCCACGGTGTTGCAGATCTCCGGCCGCGATGGTGACGCCGCTGCGCCGCACGCCCAGCATGTCAGCGAGAAACTTGTGCGTCAGGTGGAAGTGATCGGTGTGTGCACGGTCGTGGGTCATCAACAGCCAGCGAACCAGGCGCGCTTCGACCTCATGGAAGCGGGTGCAAGCTGCGGTCTGAGATAGCTGAGCCATCAGGACGTAGAGGTAGCGGTTGAGTCGGCGGAGTAAGGCCGGACTATCGCGCAGTTCGCGCTTTAGCTGCGCAGCACTCATGCGCAATGCGCTGCCATTGCCTTGCACTAGCCCCCGCAGAGGCACGGCCTCAACACCCAGGACCAGCGTAGCGCCGAGCATGCCCTCACTGCCGATCAAGCCCATCTCCAGCGGTTGATGGCCTCGCATCGGCGCCAGCAGTGAGATGAACCCCTGCAAGGGGAAGTAGACATGACGGAACGGCTGATCCGGTTCACACAGGATCGTGCCGAAGACCAGATCCACCGGTTCGCATTGCTGAAGGATCCGGGCTCTTTCCTTGCGTGGCAGGCCGTCGATCAGACGATTTGTCACGCCTACTGCGGTTGCGGCTGACACTGCATTCTCCTTCGGCCAGTCAGAGGGCCAAAGAGATGGCACGGAGCAGACGGCGACGCTGACCGATGCCGCAGTCTGCTGAGGAGGTGCCTGCAGGTCTGTCCGCTACTGCACCGAAGCATTTTCCCTGCGCCCGACTTATGTGGGGCGACGCACAGAGGCTTTCGGATGGCGCGCGCACGCTAGTGAGGCTTCACCCGGGAGTGAGCCGATGCGAACCAACGAAAAAACGAAGGCCAACGAATGAGACCTGATCGGTCGATCTCCGGTGCCGTCTCCTGGCGTGGCTTAACGTACAGCCGGATTCCGGCGCGGCGAGCATGGTGCGGGCCTGCCAACGGCAGAACCCTCATTGCCCGGAGAGAACCCCATGTTCGAAGCGCTCGCAGTGCTGATGCTGATCCTCTGGGCGTGGGGTGGGGTAGCGCTACTGAAGACACCGGGCTACTGAGGCTCCCCTCGGCTTGCTGCCGCCATGCTGCAACCCGCACCTACCGATTCCCAAAAGCCGCAGTCTGTGGAACATGGGCGCTATCGTGGAGACTATTGTGAAAGACACTCAGAAACGTGGGCTCAGACCGAGCGGTGTTCGCCGCAGCGGCGTTCATACCGGCTTGGGTCACATCAGAACCTACTACGGCATCGTCAGGGATATGCCGGATGTCCCGGGTTCCTCGCTGGCAGAGGCATCTCCGGCCGCGCCGGAGATAGAAGCAGATCGGCTGGCTGAAAACCGCCACGATCCGGGCAAGGCCTGAAGCTATCCGTTGGCCCATTCGCGACACACGTGGGCCTATCGGCCCGCGCATGCCTGCGCCTCGCTCAACGCGCTGCAAGAGCTGGGCGGTTGGTCGTCGTTTTGAGAGGGTGCTGCGCTACGCACACCTGTCAGCGGCGCACTGGCTCCCGCATGCCGAGCGCATCGGTTTTTGCGACAAGTGGAAGTGCGGAGCGATCTGTAGCGGAAAGCACTACAAAATTGCTACAGACCGAAAATTCGAAGGTGGTCCGCCTCGTAAGGCGTTGATTAAGTTGGTGGTGATGAGTGGAATCGAACC
>SXGT01490617.1_pt1 | contig 18679 bp, 30 predicted proteins | sample 3176221 | NCBI WGS metagenome assembly SXGT01 (sample SAMN11356862, study PRJNA531348) | freshwater metagenome | isolation source: freshwater sample F1-120 | place: China: Fuxian Lake, Yuxi | collected 2017-12-25
TAAGTGATTTTTTACCGAAGTTTCTGAATTTTAAAAGGTCGTGTTTTGCGAATGATACTAAATCAGCTAAAGTTTCAACATCAGCAGCTTTTAAGCAATTTAAAGCACGAACTGACAAATCCATATCAACTAATTTAGTTTTAAGCAACTGACGCATGTGTAATGATGTTTCATCAAACTCTTCAGTAGCCATTTTTTCTTCAGTATCCAAAGTGATACGCTCATCAGAGAATAACATGAAGTGGTGAATTAAAATCTTAGCAGCTTCTTTCAAAGCTTCTTTCGGATGAATAGAACCATCAGTAGTGATGTTCATAATCAACTTTTCGTAATCTGTTTTTTGCTCCACACGGAAATTTTCAATGCTGTATTGAACATTTTTGATCGGGGTGTAAATAGAATCGATTGGAATTAATCCAGCAGAAGCATTTACAGGTTTGTTCTCTTCAGCAGGAACATAACCACGACCTTTATCAATAGTCAATTCGATTTTCAATTTCACGTTTGATTCCATGTTACAGATAACTAAATCTGAATTTAATACTTGGAAACCAGAAGTAAATTTACCGATATCACCAGCAGTTAACTGAGTTTTACCAGTAACTGTTACTGTTACTTTTTCGAAATCGGTTGTTTCAATTTGTTTTTTGAAACGAACTTGTTTTAAGTTCAAAATGATTTCAGTAATATCTTCAGCAACTCCTTTTAGAGTTGAAAATTCGTGATCAACACCTTCTATTTTGATAGTAGTGATAGCATGACCTTCTAAAGATGACAATAAGATTCTTCTTAAAGCATTACCAACAGTAATACCATAACCAGGCTCTAGAGGACGGAATTCGAATTGACCTTCTGTTTCACTAGAGTTAATCATAATTACCTTATCAGGTTTTTGAAAAGCTAAAATTGCCATGTGTTATATTTTATTAAGTTAATTACTATTTTAATTTGTCTGGTAAATGATGCAAGCATCAATACTGATTCTCTATTATTTAGAGTACAACTCGACAATAAGTTGTTCTTTGATATTTTCAGGAATCTGAACTCTTTCAGGAACAGAAATGAATTTTCCTGTCATTGAAGTTTTATCAAAATCCATCCAAGGATAAGCATTAGTAGCACCTGCAACACTGTTGTTGATTACTTCTAATGTTTTTGAACGCTCACGAACTGCAACAACATCACCTGCTTTTAAAATATAAGAAGGTATGTTTACAACGTTTCCGTTAACAGTAATGTGACGGTGACCAACCAATTGACGAGCGCCACTACGTGTGGGCGCAATTCCCATACGATAAACTACGTTATCAATACGAGATTCGATTAATTGTAACAAAACCTCACCTGTTACACCATGAGCTCTTTGAGCCATTGTATAAATTTTAGCAAATTGACGCTCTAAAATTCCGTAAGTATATTTTGCTTTTTGTTTTTCCTGTAACTGAACAGCATATTCCGATTGTTTTGCACGTTTTTTTGACAAACCGTGTTGTCCCGGAGGGTAGTTCTTTTTTTCTAAAACTTTATCAGCACCAAAAATTGGTTCTTTAAACTTTCTAGCTATTCTTGACTTTGGGCCTATGTATCTTGCCATTTTTTGTAATTATAAATGATGAATTATAAATTATAAATTTTTGTTTTTTGTATAAATTATAAATTATCATTTTTCATTAATAATTCATAATTTATAATTTCTGTTATACTCTTCTACGTTTTGGAGGACGACAACCATTGTGAGGGATTGGCGTGATATCCATAATTTCTGTAACTTCAATTCCAGCACCAGCTAAAGTACGGATAGCTGATTCGCGACCAGCACCAGGACCTTTTACAAATACTTTTACTTTTCTTAATCCGTTATCGTAAGCAACTTTAGCACAATCCTGAGCAGCTAATTGAGCAGCATAAGGTGTGTTTTTCTTAGAACCACGGAAACCCATTTTTCCAGCGCTAGACCAAGAAATTACTTGTCCAGTTAAATTTGTCAATGAAATGATGATGTTATTGAAGGTAGCATTGATATGCGCTTCGCCAACTGCATCTACTTTTACAACGCGCTTTCTAGCGGCAGCTTTTACAGCAGTTGTTGTTTGAGTTGTTGTTTTAGCCATTTTTTTAGTTTGGTTTATATATGATCGTCAGTTGACACTGACCGTTAATTACTACTTAGTTACTTTTTTCTTGTTAGCAACTGTCTTACGCTTACCTTTTCTGGTACGTGCGTTGTTTTTAGTTGTTTGTCCACGAACAGGTAAACCAACACGGTGACGGATTCCTCTGTAAGCTCCAATATCCATCAAACGTTTGATGTTCAATTGAACTTCAGAACGTAATGAACCTTCTAATTTATATTTATCAGCAAGGATAGTACGGATAGCAGTTAACTGTGCATCGTTCCAATCTTGAACTTTGATGTTCCAGTCGATACCTGCTTCAGTTAATACTTTTTGAGCTGTACTACGGCCAATACCATAAATGTATGTTAAACCGATTTCTCCTCTTTTGTTGTTTGGTAAGTCAATACCTGCAATTCTAGCCATTTTTTTATCTTATTATGAATTATAGATTATCCTTGTCTTTGTTTGAACTTAGGATTTTTTTTGTTGATTACATACAAAACGCCCTTTCTGCGAACGATTTTGCAGTCAACACTTCTTTTTTTAATGGATGTTCTAACTTTCATTTTACTAATTTTTATTTGTATCTGTATGAAATTCTTCCTTTAGTTAAATCGTAGGGTGACATTTCAATTTTTACTTTATCACCTGTTAAAATTTTAATATAGTGCATTCGCATTTTTCCTGAAATGTGAGCTGTAATCACATGTCCGTTTTCGAGCTCAACACGAAACATTGCATTTGACAATGCTTCTAAAATTGTTCCATCTTGCTCAATTGATGCTTGTTTCGCCATATTCTTTAATAATCGTACTCTTTATTTTTTATTCTTTAAAACTTCTTCTATGTATTCAAAGCTTGATAAAATATCTGCTTTGTTTTTTCCTATTGCTACTGTATGTTCAAAATGTGCTGATGGTAAATTATCAGCTGTTGTAATTGTCCAACCATCACTATCGGTTTTGATTGCTTTTTTACCAAAATTTATCATCGGTTCAATTGCAATCACCAAACCCTCCTGCAACTTCATGCCTGTTCCTTTTTTTCCATAATTAGGAACTTCAGGTGATTCGTGAAGATTCTGACCTATTCCGTGTCCAACTAATTCTCTTACTACAGAGAATCCATTTTGTTCGGCATAACTTTGAACTGCATCACCAATATCACCTAAACGCTTTCCAACTATTGCTACATCAATTGCTTTGTAAAGACTTTCTTTTGTAACCTTCAACAGATTTACAATTTCCGGTTTTACTTCTCCAATTGTGAATGTATATGCTGAGTCTCCAAAAAATTTATTTTTTATAACTCCGCAATCAACAGAAACAATATCACCATCTTTTAATTCATACTTTCCAGGAATTCCGTGAACCACTTGTGCATTTACTGAAATGCATAAAGAGTTTGGGAAACCACTGTAATTCAAAAAAGCGGGAATTGCTTTGTTATCATTAATAAACTCGTAAGCTACTTTATCTAATGATAATGTAGTGATTCCGGGTTTAATAACTTTTGCAACTTCGGCTAAAGTTTTTCCAACAAGTAAAGAACTTTCTCTTATTAATTCAATCTCTTCTTTCGTTTTATAATACAAGCCTTTCGACACGTTTCTTTCCCTTCTCCTTATATTAAGCTGTGGTCATACTCATTGAAGAACGACCTTTTATTCTTCCAGTTTTCATTAATCCATCATAATGACGCATCAATAAATAACTTTCTATTTGTTGCAATGTATCCAAAACAACACCAACTAAAATCAATAATGACGTACCACCAAAAAATTGTGCGAATCCGGCATCTACATTTAATAAATAAGCAAATGCAGGTAAAATAGCTACAAATGCTAATAAAATAGAACCAGGTAACGTAATGCGCGACATAACAGCATCAATAAATTCAGCTGTCTTTTTACCCGGAACAACTCCTGGTACAAATCCACCATTGCGTTTCATATCTTCCGCCATTTGATTAGGATTAACAGTGATTGCTGTATAGAAATATGTAAACACAATAATCAATAATGCAAAAACCAAATTATACCAAAACCCATTGTGATCTGACAAAGCACCTAAAACGCCTGTCAACGAATCGGATTGAGTATAAGAAATAACTGTAATTGGAATAAACATAATTGCCTGAGCAAAAATGATTGGCATTACTCCGGCAGCATTCACTTTCAATGGAATATACTGACGCGTTCCACCATATTGTTTACTTCCAACAATTTTTTTAGCGTACTGAACAGGAATTTTTCTTGTTCCTTGAACTAACATAATTGTTCCAACAATGATTAATAATAAAAGAACCATCTCGATTAACAACATGATTAATCCACCGCCTCCACCTTCACCGCCTAAGCGATTAGCAAATTCTTGTAAAAATGATTCAGGTAAACGAGCGATAATACCAATCATAATGATTAATGAAATACCGTTACCAATTCCTTTATCAGTAATTTTTTCACCTAACCACATTACGAACATCGTTCCAGTGATCAAAATCAAAATAGATTGTGCCATCCAGAAAAAACTAGGATCAGCTACAACACCTGCTTTGCTCGTAATTTGAGTTGCAATATAACCTGGTGCTTGCATCAACGTAATACCAACAGTTAAAAAACGAGTAATTTGATTTATTTTTTTACGTCCACTTTCACCAGACATTTGTAATTTTCTGAAATATGGTAAAGCCATTCCTAATAACTGCACAACGATAGATGCAGAGATATAAGGCATGATACCTAATCCGAAAATAGATGCACGTGAAAAAGCTCCACCTGCAAAAATGTTAATCAATCCAATAATACCTTCATTTGAAGTTTTACTCGCATCCGCAAGAACTTGAGTATTCACCCCCGGAAGAACAACATACGAACCCAAACGGTAAATCAAAATAAGACCAAGTGTCATAAGAATACGACCTCTTAGTTCATCGATTTTCCAAATGTTTTTTATTGTATTTATAAAGTTTTTCATAAAACAGTATTACTGTGTCTAATTAAGCTTTTTCAACAGAAACTGCTGATCCACCTTTTGCTTCAATTGCTGATTTTGCTGATGCTGAAAAAGCATGAACAGAAACATCTACTTTTGATTTTAACTCACCACGACCAAGTACTTTTACTTTGTCATTTTTATGAGCCAACCCTTTTGAAACTAAAAATGCCAAATCAATTGTAGACACTTTGTTATTATCAACTAAACCTTGAATAACATCTAAGTTAATTCCACGATACTCAACACGGTTAATATTTTTGAATCCAAATTTTGGAACGCGTCTTTGCAATGGCATTTGTCCACCTTCAAAACCTCTTTTTGCAGAGTATCCAGAACGTGACTGAGCACCTTTGTGACCTTTTGTTGAAGTTCCGCCTTTTCCAGATCCTTGACCTCTACCAATGCGCTTCTTAGCGTTTTTTACAGAACCTTCTGCTGGTGTTAAATTACTTAAATTCATCTTTTTTTTATTTATTGATTTGTAGATTTAGTGAATTGGAGAATTTAAAATCTCCATCTCTCTATTTCTATATTTCTCTAATTATTTTATAACAGTTAGCAAATGTGCTACTTTGTTCACCATTCCCATTACTTCAGGATTTGCTTCCTTCTCAATAGTCTGGTTCATTTTACGGAAACCTAAAGCCTCTAAAGTACGCTTTTGACGCACAGTCTGACCGATTCCGCTTTTTACCTGTTTAATTTTAATTTTTGCCATTTTTTCTAATTGTTGATTTGGTGATCTGGTGATTTGTTGAATTAATTCTCTAATTCTCTATTTCACTAACTCTCCAATTATTTATTATCCGTTAAATACTTTTTCCATTGAAATACCACGAGTTTGAGCAACTGTAGCAGCATCACGCATTTTCATCAACGCATCCATTGTTGCTTTCACAACGTTGTGAGGATTTGATGAACCTTTTGATTTAGCCAATACATCTGTTACTCCAACGCTTTCTAAAACTGCACGCATCGCACCACCTGCGATAACACCTGTTCCATGAGCTGCTGGTTTTAAGAAAACCAATGAACCACTGAATTTACCATATTGTTCGTGAGGAACTGTTCCTTTTACGATAGCAACTTTGATTAAATTCTTTTTAGCATCATCAATACCTTTAGTGATAGCATCAGTAACCTCTTTTGCTTTTCCTAAACCGTAACCAACGATTCCTTTTTCATTTCCAACTACAACAATAGCTGAAAACGTAAAGTTTCTTCCTCCTTTAGTAACCTTCGTTACACGTTGGATGCTAACAAGTTTATCTTTTAATTCGATATCACTTGATTTTACTCTTTTAATGTTTGCGTTTGACATTCGATTTTTTGATTTTTTGATTTTTAGAATTTTTGATTGAAAAATCCTAAGCCTCTATTTAAATTCTTTTATTTTATATTCTAAAAATTTACAATTCTAAAATTCTAAAATTTCAACCCGCCTTCACGAGCACCTTCTGCTAATGATTTAACTCGTCCATGATACAAATAACCATTTCTATCAAAACGTACGGATGAAATACCAGCTTTGATTGCTTTTTCAGCAATTGCTTTTCCAACCAATTTAGCCTGATCGATTTTGTTTCCTTTTGCATCAGCAATTCCTTTATCTGCTGAAGATGCAGCAATTAAAGTTTTTTCTGAAATATCATCAATTAATTGAACGTATATTCCTTTGTTGCTTCTGAATACAGATAAACGTGGACTTTGTGCGTCACCGTTAACAACCTTACGAATACGTTGTTTAATTCTGTTTCTTCTGAAATCTTTTGTATTAGCCATTTTATTTACCTTATTTCTTTCGGTTTGAGCCGAAAATTAAATTCTTAATTATTTACCTGCTGATTTACCTGCTTTTCTTCTCAAGATTTCATCAGTAAACTTGATACCTTTTCCTTTATATGGTTCAGGCTTACGTAACGAACGAATTTTAGCAGCAACAGCACCTAGCAATTGTTTGTTAGCCGATTCCAAAATAATTTTCGGATTCGCTCCCTTTTCAGTTGCAGTTGAAACTTTTATTTCTGCAGGCAATTCAAAAGCAACGTTGTGAGAAAACCCTAAAGTTAATTCCAACAATTGTCCTTTGTTTGCAGCACGATAACCAACACCCACTAATTCTTGTTCTGTTTTATAACCTTCACTTACACCTTTTACCATAGAAGCTAAAAGTGCACGGTACAAACCATGCATTGCTCTGTGACGTTTTTGGTCAGTAGCTCTAGTTACAGTTAAAACACCATCAGTATTTACAACTGTAATTGCAGTATCCATAGCTTGTGTTAAAGTTCCTTTTGGACCTTTAACAGTTGCAACGTTTTTATCTGAAACATTGAACTCAACTCCTTTCGGAAGTGTGATTGGTAATTTACCTATTCTTGACATTTTTCTTTCCTCCTAAATATTAATAAACGTAGCACAATACTTCGCCACCTACTTTTTGTGTTTTCGCTTCTTTATCGGTCATAACACCTTTAGAAGTTGAAATAATTGCTATTCCTAATCCATTCAATACACGTGGTAAATTTGAAGAACCAGTATATTTACGTAAACCCGGAGAACTCACTCTTTCAAGATTTTTGATAGCCGACTGTTTGTTAACAGGATGGTACTTCAATGCAATTTTGATATTGCCTTGTGAAGTTGAATCTTCAAATTTGTAACTAAGAATGTAGCCTTTTTCGAAAAGGATCTTTGTGATCTCTTTTTTCAGGTTAGAAGAAGGAATCTCAACGATTCTGTGGTTTGCTTTGATAGCATTTCTCACTCTTGTGAGGTAATCTGCAATTGTATCTGTCATTTTATTTGGTTTTATATGTTATCCCGCACGCAGGATAATTATACATTAATACTCTTTTTTGTGATCGAGTTGAATTACCAACTTGATTTTGTCAATCCTGGAATCAAACCATCCAAAACCATTTCACGGAATTGATTACGTGAAATACCGAATTGACGCATATATCCTCTCGGACGACCGGTTAATTTACAACGGTTACGCTGACGAGTTGGAGATGAAGCTCTAGGTAATTTTTGTAACCCAACTGAATCACCTGCAGCTTTTAAAGCAGCTCTTCTTTCAGCGTATAGATCAGCAAGTCTCTTACGTTTAACTTCTCTTGCTTTCATTGATTCTTTTGCCATCGACTTATATTATTTTTTTTGATTTTTAAATGGTAATCCAAATTCACTTAACAATGCTAATGCTTCTCCGTCAGAAGTAGCAGTAGTTACAAAGGTAATATCCATACCCATGATTTTGCTTACTTTATCGATATCGATTTCCGGAAAAATGATTTGCTCGGTAACACCTAAAGTGTAGTTTCCGCTTCCATCAAATCCTTTATCATTGATACCTCTGAAATCACGGATACGAGGCAAAGCAACAGAAATTAATCTGTCTAAAAACTCATACATTGTATCTCCGCGAAGTGTTACTCTTACTCCAATTGGAACTCCTTTACGAAGTTTGAAATTAGAAATATCTTTTTTAGAAATAGTTGAAACAGCTTTTTGTCCGCTGATTGTAGACATTTCTTTGATAGCACCTTCAATCAATTTTTTGTCAGAAACTGCGTCTCCAACACCTTGATTAAGGCATATCTTTTGAAGTTTTGGCACTTGCATTGAACTGCTGTAACCATACTTTTTCTGTAAAGCAGGAATTACATCTGCTTTGTATTTGTCTTTTAAACGTGGTGAATAAGCCATTATTTAATTACCTCCCCTGTCTTTTTTGAGTAACGTACTAATTTGTTCGATTTTTCATCTAATTTGCGACCAACGCGAGTCACTTTTCCTGTTCCTGGCTCAATTAACATTAAGTTGGAAACATGAATCGTAGATTCTTTTTTAATAATTCCTCCTTGAGGATTTTTTGCATCCGGTTTAGTATGCTTAGATACTAAATTAACTCCTTCAACAAGTGCACGGTTTTTAATCTTATCGATTGATAAAACTTTTCCCTCTTGCCCTTTTGAATCGCCTGCAAGGACTTTTACTAAGTCGTCTTTTTTGATATGTAATTTAACTTTCATTGTTTTTTATTTTTAATCCCGTTTGCTGAAGCATACGGTGATAATCATTATCTATAATACTTCTGGTGCTAAAGAAATAATTTTCATAAAATTTTTATCTCTTAATTCACGAGCAACTGGTCCGAAAATACGTGTTCCTCTTAATTCGTCTGTTGCGTTTAACAATACAACTGCATTGTCATCAAAACGAATATAAGATCCGTCAGAACGGCTAATTTCTTTTTTTGTTCTAACAACTACCGCTTTAGAAACTGCACCTTTTTTAATATTTCCTGAAGGCAAAGCGTGCTTTACAGTCACAACTACTTTATCTCCGATAGAAGCATATCTTTTTTTCGTTCCGCCAAGTACACGGATAACAAGCACTTCTTTTGCACCGCTGTTATCTGCTACTAATAATCTTGATTCCTGTTGTACCATTTTTTTATTTATCTAATTTGGGTTGATAAACTATTTCAGTCAGCGCACCCCAAAGGTTTTTGTTTAACTATTTCGCTCTTTCAATTACTTCTACTAATCTCCAGCATTTGTTTTTGCTGATAGGACGAGTTTCAATAATTTTTACTGTATCTCCAATGTTACAAGTGTTTGCATCATCATGAGCAACAAACTTTGTAGTTTTGTTTACGAACTTACCATACTTCGGGTGTTTTACTTTACGTTCAACCGACACAACAATGGATTTTTCCATTTTGTTACTGGTAACCATACCAATTTTTTCTTTTCTTAAATTTCTTTCCATTGTTTGAAATTATTTTTTAGCCTCAGCAATTTGTCTTGAGCGAAGTTCTGTTTGTAATCTAGCTACTGTTTTTCTGTTAGCAGTGATGCTAGCAGGATTTTCAATAGGAGATACTGAATGATTCAACTTTAATTTAGACAAAGAAATTTTTTGCTCTTTGATTCTGTCAGCTAAATCAGCAGTTGAAAGTTGTTTGATATCTTCTTGTTTCATTTTGATTGATGTTCTTTTATTTATTTTAGTTCGCTTCAGCAGCGTAATCTCTTCTAACAATAAACTTTGTTGTTACAGGCAATTTTTGAGCTGCTAAACGCAATGCTTCTTTTGCAACTTCCATCGGAACGCCTTCTGCTTCAAAAAGAATACGACCTGGTTTTACAACAGCAACCCAATATTCAGGAGCACCTTTACCTTTACCCATACGAACCTCTGCAGGTTTAGATGTAATAGGTTTATCAGGGAAAACGCAAATCCAAATCTGACCTTCACGTTTCATAAAACGGGTTACTGCAACCCTTGCAGCTTCTAATTGACGAGCTGTAACCCAGCATCCTTCAGTTGCCTTTAATCCAAATGAACCGAATGAAAGTTGATCACCACGCTTAGCGTTGCCTTTCATTTTCATTTTGTGCATCTTTCTGTATTTGGTTCTTTTCGGCTGTAACATTGTATTTCTTTATTATAACAATTAATTTCTTTTTTATCTTTTCAAAAAACTATTTATTTTCTTTCTCTTCTATCGTTTCCACCTTTTCTTGGTCCACCAGGTCCGCGTTTATCAAATTTTGGATTTCCACCTTTTGGTCCGCCTTTTCCATCTTTTGAACCTGCAGCTGCATTTCCAACATTTGGAGAAAGATCACGTTTTCCATAAACTTCACCTTTGCAAATCCAAACTTTTACACCAATACGACCATAAGTTGTGTGAGCTTCACCCAAAGCATAATCAATATCAGCACGTAAAGTATGCAATGGAGTACGACCTTCCTTGTATCCTTCAACACGTGCCATCTCAGCTCCGGCTAAACGACCAGAACATTTTACTTTGATTCCTTCAGCACCCATTCTCATTGTAGAAGCAACTGCCATTTTCACAGCTCTACGGAAAGAGATACGTCCTTCAATTTGACGAGCAATACTATCAGCAACTAAACGAGCATCTAATTCCGGACGTTTAATTTCGAAAATATTGATTTGAATATCTTTTTTTGTAATCTTTTTTAATTCTTCTTTAATTTTATCAACCTCAGCTCCTCCTTTACCGATAATAATTCCAGGGCGAGATGTGTTAATAGTAACAGTAATAATTTTAACTGTTCTTTCAATCACAATTTTTGAAATGCTAGCTTTCGCTAAACGAGCTTTCAAATATTCTCTGATTTTGAAATCTTCAACTAATTTGTCAGAAAAATTTTTTCCACCATACCAGTTTGAATCCCATCCTTTAATGATGCCTAAACGTAAGCCTATCGGATTTGCTTTTTGTCCCATTGAAAATTTTATTATTTAGTTTCTTCTTGTTTCTTGTTTGATACTTTTTTCTCTTCTACCTTTTTGCTGTCAACAACAATCGTAACGTGGTTTGAACGCTTTCTGATTCTGTTAGCACGCCCTTGTGGAGCTGTTCTTAAACGCTTCATCTGAAGTGCGCTGTCAACAAAAATTTCTTTTACAACTAAGTTGCTGTCTTCAGAACGTTGTCCTGTTTTTGCTTCATAGTTTGAAATTGCTGAAGTCAACAATTTTTCTAATCTTCCGGAAGCCTCTTTTGGATTGAATTTTAAAATATTCAAAGCCATAAATACTTCTTTACCTCTGATTAGGTCGGCTAACAATCTCATTTTACGTGGAGATGTAGGGCAATTTTTCAATACAGCAAAATATCTGCTTTTGTTTGCCTCTTTGCGTGCATCTGCCGCCTTTTGTTTTCTAACTCCCATTTTACTTTATATTATAAATCTCTTAATAACTATTTTGCTACTTTATCTTTGTTCCCAGAGTGACCTCTGAATGTACGTGTTGGAGCAAATTCTCCAAACTTATGACCAACCATGTTTTCAGTTACATAAACAGGAATAAATTTATTCCCATTGTGAACTGCTACAGTCAATCCAACGAAATCAGGAGAAATCATTGATCTGCGTGACCAAGTTTTAATTACTGTTTTTTTACCTGAAGCTTGAAGATCTAATAATTTCTTTTCAAGCTTATAGTCGATAAAAGGACCTTTTTTTAATGAACGTGACATCTATTTTGTTTTTAAGTTGTGAATGCAGACGGTACCGTCTGCACCATTAAACTGTTTATATTATTTTTTTCTTCTTTCTATAATGTATTTGTTAGAAGCCTTTTTTGGATAACGTGTTTTGTATCCTTTAGCAGGCGTTCCTGTACGTGAACGAGGGTGACCTCCTGAAGCTCTACCTTCACCTCCACCCATTGGGTGATCCACAGGGTTCATTGCAACCGGACGAGTTCTCGGTCTGCGACCTTGCCAACGTGTACGGCCAGCTTTACCGCTGATTTCCAAATTGTGGTCAGCGTTAGAAACAGTTCCGATAGTAGCCATACAAGTAATTAAAATCATACGTGTTTCACCTGAAGGCATTTTTACAATTGCATATTTTCCATCTCTTGCGCTCAACTGAGCAGCTGAACCAGCACTACGAGCCATAATTGCTCCTTGCCCCGGACGTAATTCGATATTGTGGATTGCAGTTCCTAATGGAATATCTGCTAAGTACAAAGCATTTCCTACTTCCGGAGAAGCATCTTTTCCAGAATTAATTTTTTGTCCTACTTGTAAACCATTTGGAGCAATAATGTAACGCTTTTCTCCGTCAGCATAAACAACTAAAGCAATACGAGCAGTACGATTTGGATCGTACTCAATTGTTTTAACTGTAGCAGGAATTCCTTGTTTATCTCTTTTGAAATCGATAATACGATATTGCTGTTTGTGACCACCGCCAATGTAGCGCATCGTCATCTTTCCAGTATTATCACGTCCTCCCGATTTTTTTACTGGCTCCAACAAACTCTTTTCAGGTTTGCCGTGTGTAATATCATCGTTATCGCTAACTAACTTAAATCGTTGCCCTGGGGTTAGGGGTCTAAATTTCTTTAAAGCCATCTCAGTTTTTTTTATTATCACTCCGACTGCTCGGAGTATAGTTTATTAAAATTTTCCTAATCCTAAATCTTAATTCAGGATTTCTTTATTAAATGCTTGAATAAAAATCAATTGATTCGCCTGCTTTAAGCGTAACAACTGCTTTTTTATGTTGGTTAACTCTACCAATAGCAATACCTTTTGTAGTGTTACGGGTTTTTACTTTACCAACATAATTTTGAGTGTTTACTGACTCAACAGTAACACCATATAATTTCTCAACAGCTGATTTTATTTCCACTTTGTTTGCAGCTTTTGCCACAACAAAACCATAGCGATTAAATTTCTCGCCTTGTGCTGTCATTTTTTCGGTTATAACCGGTTTTACTATCACGTTCATCTTATTAATTGCTTAATAAATTTTCAATTTCCTTCACTGAGCTCTCAACAAGCAACAGATTATTTGCGTTCAAAATATCGTAAGTGTTTAAATCCGAAGCCGTTACGACTTTTGCATTGGTCAAATTTCGGGACGACAAATATATGTTTTTATTTGATTCGCCCAACACCAATAGCGTTTTTTTATCGGAAAGCTTCAAATTATTAATTAAATCAGCATATTTCTGAGTTTTAGGAGAATCGAAATTGAAATCTTCTAAAATAGTAATACTGCTATCTTGAGCTTTGTAAGTCAATGCTGACATACGAGCCAAGCGCTTTAATTTTTTATTCAATTTGAAAGCATAATCCTTAGGGCGAGGACCAAATGCTCTACCTCCACCAATACGGGTTGGAGATTTGTCGTTACCAGCACGGGCTCCACCAGTACCTTTTTGGTTCTTTAATTTTTTACTAGAACCACGGATCTCTCCTCTTTCTTTTGATTTGTGTGTACCTTGACGCTTATTAGCTAAATGTTGTTTAACATCTAAATAAATAGCATGGTCGTTCGGCTCGATGCCAAAGATTGCATCGTTTAAGCTCACCTTCTTAGAAGTAGCTTTACCGCTTATATTTAAAATTGATACTTCCATTTTATTTCTCGATTGTAACGTATGAACCTTTTGCTCCTGCAACAGAACCTTTTACAATTAAAAGATTTTTATCTGCAATGATTTTTACTACTTCTAAATTTTGGATTTTAACACGGTCTCCACCAGTTCTTCCACCCATTCTCATTCCTTTGAATACACGTGAAGGCCAAGAAGATGCCCCTAATGAACCCGGTGCACGTTGACGATCGTGTTGACCGTGAGTTGATCCACCTACACCACTAAAGCTGTGACGTTTTACAACACCTTGAAAACCTTTTCCTTTTGAAGTTCCTGCTACATCAATAAAATCGCCTTCAGCGAAAAGATCAACTGTAACAACTTCTCCAAGATTTTTCTCAGTTTCGAAGTATTTAAATTCAACCAATTTACGTTTAGGAGTGGTAGCGGCTTTAGCAAAATGACCTTTCATTGCAGAAGAAGTATGTTTTTCTTTCTTCTCATCAAATGCCAATTGTACTGAAGCGTATCCGTCTTTCTCCAAGGTTTTTACTTGCGTAACAACGCAAGGACCAGCTTCAATAACTGTGCATGGTATATATTTACCATTGGCACTGAAGATACTGGTCATTCCAATTTTTTTACCTATTATTCCAGACATTGTTTAATTAATTAATTAATTATTGATTTATTGATTTGGAGATCTGGAGAATTTTTGATTTGTCTTAAATTATAAATCTCTAATTCCCCACTTCTCTATTTCTCTATTTTATTAAGATGCTTTAATTTCAACTTCTACTCCACTTGGTAATTCTAATTTCATAAGTGCATCAACTGTTTTAGACGTTGAATTGTAGATGTCTAACAATCTTTTGTATGAGCACAATTGAAATTGTTCACGTGCTTTTTTGTTTACGTGCGGTGAACGCAAAACTGTATAAATCTTTTTCTGAGTAGGCAATGGAATTGGTCCGCTTACTACTGCTCCTGTCATTTTCACAGTTTTAACAATTTTCTCTGCTGACTTGTCAACTAAGTTGAAGTCATAAGATTTTAATTTGATTCTGATTTTTTGGCTCATAGTTTTGTTTTATAAAGAACGATGTTATATTAATTATACTTTTTCTGCTTTTCCTTTTGCTTTAGCGATTACCTCATCTGAAGTGCTACGCGGAGCTTCTGCATAATGAGAAAATTCCATTGTTGAAGTTGCACGACCAGAAGTGATAGTACGCAATGTTGTTACATATCCAAACATTTCTGACAAAGGCACTTTTGCTTTGATAACCTGAGAACCTGCTCTGGTATCCATTCCTTCAATCATTCCTCTGCGTTTGTTCAAATCTCCTACAACATCACCCATGTTTTGTTCAGGAGTTAAAACTTCCACTTTCATAATTGGCTCTAACAACACAGGCTTAGCTTTTGGCAATGCCTCACGGAATGCAGCACGTGCACAAATCTCAAAAGACAATGCATCTGAATCCACGTTGTGGTATGAACCATCTATCAATCTTACTTTTAATGTATCTACAGGATATCCAGCCAATACACCATTTGCCATTGCTGATTTAAATCCTTTTTCAACTGCAGGAATAAATTCGCGAGGAATATTACCACCTGAAATTTCGTTGATGAATTGTAAACCACCGGCTTTTTTAGTTGTTGCATCAAAATCTGCATCAACCGGAGAGATAACAACTTGTATATCGGCAAACTTACCACGACCACCGGATTGTTTTTTATAAACTTCGCGGTGTTGTACTTCTGCGTTTATAGTTTCTTTGTAAGATACTTGAGGAGGACCTTGGTTACACTCTACTTTAAATTCACGTTTCAAACGATCCATGATAATTTCTAAGTGAAGTTCACCCATTCCGCTGATGATTGTTTGACCACTATCTTCATCCGTTTTAACACGGAAAGTTGGATCTTCTTCAGCTAATTTATTTAATGAAACACCTAATTTATCTAAGTCGGCCTGAGTTTTTGGCTCGATAGCAACTCCGATAACAGGCTCAGGGAAATTCATTGATTCAAGAACGATAGGATTTTTTTCATCACAAAGTGTATCACCTGTTTTGATATCCTTAAATCCTACTGCTGCACCAATATCACCTGCTTCAATAAAATCAATGGCGTTTTGTTTGTTTGCATGCATTTGGAAGATACGTGAAATACGTTCTTTATTTCCGCTACGAGTATTTAATACGTATGAACCTGCATCTAAACGACCAGCATAAGCACGGAAGAAACACAAACGACCAACAAAAGGGTCAGTTGCAATTTTAAATGCTAATGCAGTAAATGGTTCTTTAACATCTGGCTTACGAGAAAGTTCTTCACCAGTATCAGGATGTGTTCCTTTTGTACTTTCTTTATCTAATGGTGATGGCATTAATTCCATTACCAAATCCAACATTGTTTGAACACCTTTATTTTTAAATGCTGATCCGCAAACCATTGGTACTACTTTATTAGCAACACATGCTTGACGAAGTGCATCAAGAATTTCGCGTTCTGTAAGAGATTCAGGATCTTCGAAGAATTTCTCCATCAATCTATCATCGAATTCAGCAATTGCTTCTAATAATTTACCTCTCCACTCTTTCGCCTCATCCATCATTTCTGCGGGAATTGGAACTTCTTTAAAGGTCATTCCTTGATCTTCTTCATTCCATACGATTCCACGGAAGTTAATTAAATCAACTACTCCCATAAACGTTTCCTCAGCACCGATAGGCAATTGTAATGGTAATGGATTTCCACCCAATACTTCTTTCACTTGTCCAACAACCTTTAAAAAATCTGCACCAGAACGGTCCATTTTATTAACGAAACCAATACGAGTTACGTTATAGTTGTTAGCTAATCTCCAGTTTGTTTCTGATTGCGGCTCAACACCATCAACAGCAGAAAACAAAAACACTAAACCATCAAGGATACGTAATGAACGATTCACCTCAACTGTAAAATCAACGTGGCCCGGAGTATCTATAATGTTTACTTTATACTGTTGATTTCTGTATTTCCAAAAACAAGTTGTAGCAGCAGAAGTGATTGTAATACCACGCTCTTGCTCTTGAACCATCCAATCCATTGTTGCTGCACCATCATGCACTTCACCAATTTTGTGATTCACTCCTGTATAATATAGAATACGCTCGGTGCAAGTTGTTTTACCTGCATCGATGTGAGCTGCAATCCCAATGTTTCTTGTATATCTTAAATCTGCCATTTTATTTTATTCTAAACGCTTAATTATCTAAATCTTCATTGTATTAGAAACGGAAATGTGAGAACGCTTTGTTAGCTTCTGCCATTTTGTGAACATCTTCTTTCTTTTTGAAAGCTGCTCCTTCTTCTTTTGCTGCTGCAACAATTTCTCCGGCTAATTTCTGAGCCATTGATTTTTCGTTACGTTTACGAGCATAAAGAATCATCCATTTAATTCCCATAGAAAGTTTTCTTTCAGGGCGAATTTCAGATGGAATCTGAAAAGTTGCACCACCAACTCTACGGCTACGAACTTCAACTGCCGGAGTAATGTTACTTAATGCTTTTTTGAAAGTTTCTAATCCATCAACATCAGGATTTCTTTTCTGAACGATTTCGATAGCATCATAAAACACATCATAAGATGTACTTTTTTTACCATCATACATTAAATTGTTAACGAAACGTGTTACCAAAATATCATTGAATTTTGGATCAGGTAAAAGAATTCTCTTTTTTGCTTTGGTCTTTCTCATTATTTGTTTTTTTAGAGCTTAAATTTGTTGCTTCAGGTTTTTCCTTACTCAAATCCTCACTCGGTTCTCAATTTATTTTTTAGCAGCTGGTTTAGCACCTGCTTTTGGTTTTTTAGTTCCGTATTTCGAACGTCTTTGGTTACGACCATCAACTCCTGAAGTATCTAAAGCACCACGAACGATGTGGTAACGAACACCTGGTAAATCTTTTACTCTTCCACCACGAATCAACACAATCGAGTGTTCTTGCAGGTTATGACCTTCTCCCGGAATGTAAGCATTCACCTCTTTTTTGTTGGTTAAACGCACACGAGCTACTTTTCTCATAGCTGAATTCGGTTTCTTAGGAGTTGTCGTGTAAACACGAGTACAAACTCCACGTTTTTGAGGACAAGAATCAAGAGCTGCAGACTTACTTTTGTTAACTGCTTTTAATCTCCCTTTACGCACTAATTGTGATATTGTAGGCATTTTTCTGTTGTTAAATTTTTATCGTTTTTTAGTGTAAATAAAATACACCCCCGCTTTTTTGGGGAGGGCAAAGGTAATAAATATTTATTATAAACAATAGCCCGTTCAAAAAAAAACGTGATTTATGCGAAAAAATTAATATTTCGGGGGTAAAATAGTCTGAATCGCTCAATAATTAAGGAATTTAGGCTTTAAAAAATTATCAACACCTCAACCTAAAGGCATAATAACTCATTCTGATTTTGAAAAAAGAAAGGGATTGAAAAATGGAAAATAAAAAAAAGGAATCCCATGTTCAGGATCCCTTTTTCATTAATTAAAATGCCTCGTCCTGAAATAAGTTGACACAAAAGTTGACTTATATGATAAACACAAGTAAATCACGAATTCAAAAGAGGACTCAAAAAGATTACAGTTTGGCTTTTAAACTTCAATTAGTTGATGAAGTAGAAAAAGGCCA
>SXGT01231613.1_pt1 | contig 18678 bp, 13 predicted proteins | sample 3176221 | NCBI WGS metagenome assembly SXGT01 (sample SAMN11356862, study PRJNA531348) | freshwater metagenome | isolation source: freshwater sample F1-120 | place: China: Fuxian Lake, Yuxi | collected 2017-12-25
CGGCTCATGCGCGGGTCACAGGGTCACCCCATGGATCCGACGGGGGAGACGAACTGATGATGAGCCGACGTGGAGCGACGCTTACCGGGGTGCTGGTAGCCGGGCTCACGGTGGTGGGTGGTGTCGCGGGAACCCGGATCAACAGCAGGTGATCTTCGGTCGAGTGCTCGTGGAGCGCGCGTTGGAGCGCGTCGGCATCGGTGTACTCGACGCGGCCGAGCCAGCGTGCGTGCAACCGACCTCGACCGTTCGACGTCACGCGAGCTCGGACTCCCAGTCACGACCCTCGAGCGCGTCCTTCATCGCACGCAAGAACGATGCGGCATAGGCCCCGTCGAACGCACGGTGATCCCAAGCGAGGGCGATCACGCCGACGTGATGGATGGCGATCGAGTCTTCGCCGTCGGGACCTTCGACCACAACGGGCTTCTTGTGCACGCCGTCGGTCGCAAGGATGGCGACCTGCGGCTGGTTGATGATCGGCAGCGTCATGACGGTGCCAAACGGTCCCATGTTCGTAATCGTAAACGTGCCCCCGCTGATCTCGTCGGGCGTGAGCTGCTTGGAACGCGCTCGAGACGCCAGGTCGCGGATCTCACGGGCGATGAGGCGCAGTCGTTTGCCGTCGACGTTGCGGACGACCGGGGCCAACAAGCCCTGATGGTCGAGGTCGACCGCGATCCCGAGGTTCACGTCGCGATGGACGACCAGCGATTCACCGTCGACCGAGGCATTGACGTGAGGCCACTCGCGAGCTGCGTCGGCGAAGGCCCGCACCACGAACGGCAGGTAGGTCAACGAAAAACCCTCGTCGGCCTTGAACTCGCCGCCGAGGCGGCGGCGGAGCCGCTCGATTCGCTCGAAGTCGACCTCGACGCTCGTGTAGACGTGCGGGCTCGTCGCCTTGGATCGCACCATGTGTTCGGCGGTGCGTTTGCGGATGTTGTCGAACGGCACGACGTGATCGCCGACACCGGGTGGAACCGCTGGAGTCGCACTCGGTGCAGGTGCGACTGCACGGGGCGCCGCAGCGGGCGCTCCGCTACGAGCGCGCGCTGCGTCGAGCACATCGTTGCGGGTGATGCGACCACCGTCGCCGGTGCCGGTGATGGCGGTGCCGTCGAGGTCGTGTTCGGCGATCAAACGTCGAACGATGGGCGAGGCGATGACGCCGGTCGCGACTGCGCCGGCGGCCGATGCCACCGGGGTCGGTGCTGTGGGCACCGACGGGCTCATCGGAGGAGGCGATGGCGTGACCGCGGCAGGAGCCGGCGGTGCTGGCGCCGGCGTCGCGCTGGGTACGGGAGGAGCGGCCACCGGCGCGGGAGCGGCGGCGGCGGGCGCCGGTTCGGGTGCCGGTACCGGTGCCGGGGCATCTCCGGCCGCGCCGATCACTGCGAGCGTGACGCCGACCGCGACCGTGTCGCCTTCGGGCACCACGATCGCAGTGAGCACACCCGCCGTCGGAGACGGCACCTCCGAGTCGACCTTGTCGGTCGAGACCTCGAAGAGGGGTTCGTCGACGGCGACGGAGTCGCCGACCGCTTTGAACCAGCGGGTGATCGTTCCTTCGGTCACGGTCTCACCGAGTTGCGGCATGACGACATCGGTCACGAGAAGCTCCTATCCGTGCAACGAACGGCCGGTGAGGGCGAGAACGGACTCGCCGAACAACTCCGACAGGGTGGGATGCGCGTGAATCAATCGGCCGAGATCGTGGGCGGTGGCCTGCCAATTCACCGCGAGGAACCCCTCGGTGAGCAGTTCGGTCACCCACGGACCACACAGGTGAACGCCGAGAATGGTGCCCGTGCCTTGCTCCGCGACGATCTTCACGAGTCCGTCGGTTTCGCCGATGATGAGCGCCCGGCCGTTGCCCATGAAGCGGTGCGTCGAGGTCTCGACCGCATAGCCCTTTTCTTTGGCCGCGGCTTCGGTGAGCCCGCAGAAGGCAACCTCGGGATGGCAATAGATGCCCCAAGGGACCTTGTCGTATTCGATCGGAAGTGGGTTCTCGCCGAGGAAGTCTTGGACGGCGACGATCGCCTCGCCGAATGCGACGTGCGCGAGTTGGGGCGTGTTGACGAGGTCGCCCACCGCGTACACCCCGCCCACGCTCGTGCGCATGCGTTCGTCGACGGTGACGAAACCGCGTTCGTCGATCATCACGCCGCACTCGAGCAGGCCGACGCCCTCGCTGCGAGGTCGCCGCCCGACGCTCACGATCAAGACGTCGACATCGAGTGTCGTCTCCTGATCCTTCAACACGTACCGGACGCCAACACCGTTGTCGGTGACATCGGCGGCGATGATCTGCACACCGGTCAGCGCCTTGATACCGCGTTTGCCGAAGGAGCGCACGACGGTCTGCGCGACCTGCTGATCGACACCGTTGAGGAGTTGGGGCAACGCTTCGAGGATCGTCACCTCGCTGCCCACGTCACGCAGGAACGATGCGAACTCGCAACCGATGGCACCGCCACCGACCACTGCGACGCGGTCCGGAATGCGGTCGAGGTTCAAGACATGGTCGCTCGACATGACTCGCACGCCGTCGTAGTCGAATCCGGGGAGCGGCAGCGCGCGCGGCAACGAACCCATCGCGAGCACAACGGCGCGTCCGGTGAGTTCGGTGCCGTCGTCGCAGATAACGGTGCGGTCCTTGCCTTCGGCAAGTCGGCCGCGGCTGTTGACGACCGTTACCTTGCGACCGCCGAGGAGACCCTCGACGCCCTTGGCGAGTTGGTCGATCACCTTCTGCTTGCGAACCTGTGTCGTGGCGAGGTCGACCGTGGGATCGGATGTCCCGACGCCGAACTCGCCGGCGTGACGGACAGTCCGCACGACCGTCGCGGTCTCGAGGAGTTCTTTCGCCGGGATGCACCCGCGGTGCAGACACGTGCCTCCGACGCGCTGTTCTTCGACGAGCGCGCACCGCAACCCGGCGCTGGCTCCGTAGAGCGCTGCGGCATACCCGCCGGGGCCGCCACCGAGCACCACGAGGTCGTAGTCACCGGACAGGTTCTCGGCAGATGGGTTGTCGGCGTCAGCCACGCGGTTCCTCACTTCGTTCGCAGCATGGGTCGTACATCTGCATTCTTTCCCAATCGGCAGGCGGACAACGCTCGCCAGCACCCGAACTTGGATCCGGTTCGGGCTGCGATGCTGCGAAACCGGCCCAAGGTGGACGCCGCGGACCCGTCGCCGGGTCTCAGGCGAGACCGACGAAGAAGATCGCCGACGCGACGAGGATCGCGATCAGGCACAGCGCCGAGAGCATCAGGAGCGTCCGAGTCTTCACCGCGCCATTCTCCCCGACCCCGCCCCCGCTCCCCGAAAACGTTTCGTGCCGGCGCGGCGCCCTGTGCCGGCGACGCATCAGGCGCGAAACGATTCGGACGGGTGCCGGTAGATTCGAGGCATGGCGCGCCGCTCCCCGACCGACCAACTGCATGTCTTCATCGGGACCAAAGCGCAATACATCAAGACCGCGCCCCTCCTGCGCCTGCTCGACGACAAAGGCATCGAGTACCGCCTGATCGACTCGGGCCAGCACGCCGAAATCGCGCAGAAGATGCGGTCCGAGCTCGGCGTGCGCGAGCCCGACTACGTCTTCGGCGGCGACAAGGACATCGCCACCATCGCCCAAGCCGCAGGGTGGGCAGCGAAGATCGCCGCCCGCCTCTGGAGCGGCAGGCGACTCCGCAACGAGGTGTTCGGTGGACGCGGCGGCATCTGCATCGTGCACGGCGACACTCCCTCGACCCTGCTCTCGTGCCTGATCGCAATGCGGGCCGGGCTCCGAGTTGCGCACCTCGAAGCCGGGCTCCGATCCAACTCGTTGATGCACCCGTTTCCCGAGGAGATCATTCGCATCATCGTGATGCGTCTCGCTCACATCTGTTTCGCACCGACGCCCGACGCCGTCGAGAACCTGCGCGCGATCCGCATGCGCGGCCGCATCGTTCCCCTCGAGGGCAACACTTCCGTCGAAGCGGTTCGTTTCGCGCTCGGCGACGACGAACCCGACGCCAACGGTCCCGCGATCGTGACGATGCATCGGGTCGAGAACCTCAAGAACAAAGATCGCGTCGAGGGTTTCGCCGACCTCGTTGTTCGCATCGCCGCAACCCGGCCCGTTCGGTTCGTCGTCCACGAACCGACGAGGCTCGCGCTCGACAAGTACGGCGTCGCCGAACGCCTGCGAGCGGCTGGCGTCGACATGGGTCCGCTCGTTGCACACCGCGAGTTCGTCGAACTCCTCCGCCACGCTCCGTTGGTCGTCATCGACGGTGGATCGATCCAGGAGGAATGCGCGTACATCGGGGTCCCCACCATGCTGTGGCGTGACGCGACCGAACGGCTCCACGGTCTCGGTGACAACATTGTCCTGGCCCATTACGACCCGTCGATCATCGACGACTTCGTCGCCAACTTCGAGCGATTCCGCCGCCCCGTGTCGCTGCCCGCGACCGCACCGAGCGAGCAGATCATGGACGAACTCCTCGCCGACGTCCAAGCCTGAGCGTCACGCCGTCGGCGCAGGCAATCGACCGCGCCGGCCCCGAGTTCCGCAGCGCCAGCGAGTTCAGCCGGGCGAGCCCGGTGGCGACGTCGCCGGAGGGCCCGGCTGGTGGCGCATCAAGACGGTGGTGAGCACCGCGAGCATGGCGAGACCGGCCAGTCGGTCGGCCGCGGCCGCAACGACACCGACCGCGACGGGCACCTCGAGGACGGGACTCGCCGCCGCGATCAGCCCCTCACGGATACCGAGGCCGGCGGGAAACACGCCCGTCGCCGAAGCGACGATGCCCGCCAGCGTGAGGCCGAGCGCCTGCGATGCGCTCACATCGAGCCCCAGCCCGTAGATGATCCCGGTGAGTCGCATCGCGCCGACGACGACCGTCCCCACTTCGACCGCGACGATTGCGCCGAACAGCGTTCCGATCCCGTCGGCGGGCGCAGCGCGCCGCACCAACAACAGCGTCAGCCCGAGCAACCCGACGCCGACAGGTACGAGCAGTGCGCCCAACCAGGCGCGACCAGCAAACGGCTGCAGCGCGCCGGCCGTCGCCGCGCCCGCACCCAACCAGGCGAGCCCGACGGTCGCAGTGGTTCCAGCGGCCCGCTTGGCACCCACTTCGTCTTCGGTGAGCGCCGCGGTGCGCACGATCACCGAGCCCGGCAAGGGGGCGAGGTTGGCAGCCGTCCCGAGCACGCTGACTCGGGCCGCGTCGCGCCACGCGATCCTCCGGCCGACGAGCCGACCCTGTTGCACGAACTCGGCGGCGTTCAACGAGACCGTCACGAGGGGCCCAGCGATCCCGACGATCGCCAGCAACCACCAACGCGGCGCGATCTGAAGGTCATCGGGGAAACGCACGACCGCAACGATCGTCATGATGACGAACGCCGCGAGCGCGAACCCGAGCAACGCCTGACGGGCTCGCGGGGACGCCGACCGGCCAGGACGCAGACGACCCAACCACTCGTCGATCTGCATCATGCGTCCGTGGGTCCGAAGCCATAGCGCGCGGCCTCGTCGCCGCACACTTGCCACAACCGCCTCCGCTGCTGCACGTCGAGTTCGACCTTGGCGCCTCGCGGGGCCGACTCGTTCCGTTCGGACGCCGCCGCGCGCATCACGGTGTCGATGTCGGCAGTCAGACCGAGTTCGGCAATCAGCTCGGCGAGCCGAGCACGCCCCCGCACGGGATCGACCAGCTCGTCGAAACGCATGACGCGATGGCGAGGATTGTCCGCGCCCTGCGTACGCATCGCCCGGTTCTGCGCAGTCCATGTCCAACACAGCCGCTCGAACTGGTCCTTACGTGCCCACCGGACCCGTTCGGGAACGGAGAGCGGACGGAACTGCGGTTCGGCGAGCCGCCGGTACGGCACGACGTTGAGGATGCGCCCGCCCGTGCGGTACTGCCCCCACGCGATCGCCGATTGCACGTACCCAACGGGCTCGCGCACGATCTGCACCACGATCGCATCCGCGAACGCGTCGAGCAGCGGGCGTGTGAGCCCGGAGATCAGCGAGTTCGCCTCGACGTAGGGGCGTTCCCCAGCGTCGACATCAGCGGCTCGTGCCCGCCGAACGGTGGCAACCGCCCGTTCGTGGCTGAGCGATCCTGCGGCATACGCATTGCCAACGAGCCGTAACCAGCGCGGTTCGGGTTCGTGCAAGGATCGGGCACCCGCGTGCGCGAACACCGAGGCGATCCAGGTCGTCGCGGTACGTCCGGTCGAGAGCAGAAACAGGCTCGTCACGCGCGGTCAGCTCAGCCGTCGGGCTCAGCGCGTCGCGGGTTCTTGGTCCTGGTTCTGACGCTGGAGGCGAGCCAACACATCGGCCAGCAACCCGATCGACAGCACTTGGAATCCGGTGAACAACAACAAGAAGGTGTTGATCGGTACCCGGAACTGGTTCTTGTCGACGAGGTCCCAGATCAGTTTGCCGAAGCCCGTTGCGAGCAACAAGAACGACAGCGGCCCGAACACGCGCATCGGATTGAACGTGAAGATCATGCGCACAACCTGCTGTGCGTAACGCTTGGTGTCGCGGTACCAGTGGAACTTCGATTCACCGGCGCGTTCGCTGTACTCGATCGGGATGTACTTCACCGAGTAGCCGTTGGCGAGGAAACACATCGTGATCGTCGTGACGCACGAGAAGCCCGGTGGCAGCATGTGCAAGAACTGATTCGCGACGTTGCGGCGGAACGCGCGGAACCCGGAGTTGAGGTCCGGGATCGGGACGCCGGCGAGGTACTGCGCGAGCCGTCGAATGAACCACTTCGCGGGAACCCGTGCGAACTTGTGCGTGCCTTCTTCGGTGGTGCGGGCGCCGACAACCTGGTCGTGGCCTTCGAGTTCCTTGACGAGCTGCGGAATATCGTCGTTCGGGTACGTCATGTCGACGTCGGTCCACACGACGATCTTGCCGCGCGACGCCCGAGTCCCGGCTCGACGCGCTGAACCCGAACCCCGGTTGTGCACGAACGAAATCAGCCGGATGCCATCGATCTGACGCAGTTCGTCGAGCGACCCGTCGGTAGAGCCATCGTCGATCACCACGAGTTCGTAGCTGTACGGCGAGCTGTCCATCGCCACAGTGATGCGGTCGAGCTCTTGGCGCAGGTGACCCTTCTCGTTGTAGATCGGCAGCACGATCGACACGTCGACTTCGCGATTGTCCGAACTCACGCGTTCACCCATGAGCGCCAGCCTACGTGGGCAACCCATCGTGGCTCGGCACACTCGAACATCGAGGCACCCGTACAATCGCCCCATCACCGATCGCAACCCCGATCCCGAGCGACAACCGGCCGTCCCCGCGCGTGCCCGGCCGTCTCGCGGCCAGATCGCCGCGGCAGGTATCGCCGTCGTGTTCGTGTTCTTCGCGCTCACCCGGAGCTATCCCAGTGCGTGGAACGCCAAACCCAGCTTCGTGTCGCCGCGCCAGCAGGTCACCTACGAACTGGCCAAGCGCTGGGCCGACACTGGTCGTCCGACGATTCAGGACTCGGCCCTCACCGAGCTCCCCGAAGACGTCGCCGCTTCCCTCACGCCTCGAGACGCAAGCTCGCTCGGCGACGAGATCATTCCGAAGGACTTCCCGCTCACGGTGACCGAGTATGCGGTGGCGCACGCGATCGCGTCTCGCCTGGTGCCCTTCGTCAATCCGCTCTTCGCGTGTTGCGCACTCGTGTTGTTCGCGTTGTTGGCTGATCGCGTGACCCGATCTCGACGCGCTGCGTGGATTGCGACGATCCTGCTCGCGACCTCGACGTCGTTTTGGATCAGCGCGGCGGCGATCGTTTCCGGCGACTCACTCGGTCTGTGCGGCCTGTTCGGCGCGCTCTACGCACTCGTGCGGATCGCCGAGGGCGACCGTCGTTGGCGCTGGCCGATTGCTGCCGGTATCGGCTTTGCGATGGCGATCTCGAGTCGGTACACGCTCGTGGTCGTCGTCGCGATTCTGTTGGCGACATTCGCGTGGCAACATCGCACGCACTTCTCGCGTTTCTTCGCGGCAGGTGCGGCCACGCTCGTCGGGCTGCTCCCTGTGTTGGCCTACCACGACTGGCTCTACGGCGGACCGTTGAAGACCGGCTACGGACTCGCTGACAAGGTGTTCAAAGAACGCGTGCGTTTCCAGGGTCGCGGCCTCACCACCGTGAACTTCGGGCGCATCGCCGATCACCTCCGGTACTACTTGATTCGACCCGAGATCCTCGCGATGTGGGCGTTGATGCTGGTGACGGTCGTGGTGGTACTGCGCGGTCGCGCACGCGGCCCGTTGCGAACACTGGCGATCGCGGCGCCTGCGGTTTCGATTCCTCTCGTGCTCTACCACGGAGGCCAGGGCCTCTACGGCTCGGTTGGCTTCGTCACGAACTCGTCGTTCCTGCGGTACCTGCTGCCGTTGTTCACGATCTGGGCGCTGCTCGTCGGCTGGATGCTCGATCGGGTCGCATCGCGACCGTCGCCGGTATGGCGCGACCGCGCCTTCGCCGTCACGGCCATCGTCGCGGGCGTCGCGATGTGGACGACCTACGCGGGCAACGGTGGTATTCGCCAACTCCGCCAGGGCGTGCCGTTGCAAGGGTTCCTCACCCAGATCGTGCTCGACCGGACGCCGCCGGATGCCTTTGTCATCTCGCGCACCGGCTCCAAGGTGTTGTGGCCCGAACGACGGGTCTTGAGCGCAACGATGCTCTACGACGGGCCGCCGATCACCGACGAGAAGATCCTCATCTGGGATGTCGTGCCGAGCCCCGAACGCGTCGCCGACGTGAGCGCCGATCTCGTCGCCGATGGCCACGAGGTCTACGTCTACGACGACGGTAACGAACCCGGCTGGCTCGGCGACGCCGACATCGAGGTGCTGCGATCCGAACTCGCCGAGCGCGGGATGCGCCTACGCGTCGTGGTACAGACCTCGGTACCGCCGCTGTACCACGTCGTGGCTGACGAGTGACCGTGCGTTCGGTCAGCGACGACCGTGCGATCGGATCGGTTCCGAGTTGGTTCGTTCGTGCGGTCACCGTCGGCAACATCACCCTGGTGAGCTTCGGCGCCATCGGCCTCGCGGCCGCGACGTTCGGGCAGTTCCGCCTCGCACTCGTTGCGCCGTTGGCCGCGGTGGTCGCCGTCGTGCTCGTGCGGCTCGATCTCCCTGCCTCGAACCACCAGCCGCGCGGCAGCGCTCGCCCATCCGACACGGCCTTCGCGATCGCCACGCTGGCGTTCATCGGGCTCACGACTGGATACGGCGTGTTGCACCACGCCGAACACATCGAGATCAATCGCGACCCGGGCTTCTACACGAACACTGCGAAGTGGTTGCTCGACGAAGGTTCGCTCGTCGTCGATGCCGATACGGGTCCGTTCGAACACGACGAGACGCTGACCTTCAGCGAGCAAGGCTTGCCCTCACCCGAACCGGGAACGCTGCACTTTCAGGGCAATCATCTGCTGCCCGTGCTGATGGCCGAGGCCGGGTGGTTCGGCGACTCCGCGCTCTTCGCGGCGCCGGTGCTGCTCGGCGCGCTCGCACTCGCGTCGCTCTATGTCGTTGCCGCGCAGCGTTCCTCGGCCCTTCCGGCCTTCGCCGTCACGGTGGGTGTCGGCGGATCGTTGTTGTGGGTTGCGTTCGCGCGCGACGCGTACACCGAGGTTCCGTCGCTGTCGCTCGTATTGTTCGCCCTGAGCCGTTTGCCGTGGCGCGACCTCCCGACACGAGGAGCCGCCGTCCACATCGGTTTGGCGCTCGGCGCGTTGTGTGCGCTGCGCATCGACGCGCCACTGCTCCTGCTCTTCTGGCCGATCGCAATCGGTGCATGGTGGATCAACGACCGCGTGGCGGCCCGACGGGCAACCACGGCACTCGTTGCGGGCTTCGTTCCGGTGTTTGCAATTGCGATGATCGATCTGTTCGTCCGGAGCCCCGAATACCTCGACGATCTCGCGCCGCGTACGGCGGCGCTGTGGGTCGCGTTGTCGATCACGGTCGGCGTGATCGCGCTGTGCGCCGGCACCCGACGCGGCCGCGATCTGACGTCGACGCTCACGATGCGTTGGTCTGCAGCACGACGCGCCCGAAGCGCCAGCGCGTTCGCGTTCACGGCTCTCGCGCTCGGCCTGTGGTTCGTGCGTCCTCGAATCGAAACCGTGCGGGGTCCGGCGCAGGTCTCCGTCGAACAACTCCAACAGCGATTGGGTATCACCGTCGACGCAACGCTCAAGTACACCGAGGACTCGTTCGCGTGGCAGAGCTGGTATCTCGGGCCGTTGCTCGTCGCGCTGGCCATCGGCGGTATCGCGCTCGCCATCGCGTCGCCCGCAGTTGGCCGACGCCTCGTCGCGGTCGTCGGTTGCGCGGCCCCGGCATCGATGTTGTATCTGTATCGACCGAACATCTTTCCCGACCATTCGTGGGTCATGCGCCGATACCTCACGACGCTCACCCCTGCACTGGCGGTCGCCGCGGCCGTCGCGCTCGACGCGCTCCTTCGCCAGCGAAGGTCGTCGAGCCGGTTCCAAACGTTGTTCGTCATCATGCTCGCGGCCGCACTCGCGACGATCCCGGTCGTTCGTGCGGCACCGGTGCGCGCCGCCGCCGACCAACGTGGATACGTCCGCGCGATCCGTGACACCTGCGACATCGTCGGACCTGACGCTGCCGTCGTCGTCGTACTCGACCCGGACGACAGGTTGTACCAACGCATCCCGCAAGCGATTCGGGGTTGGTGCGGTGTCCCGGTCGCAATCGCGACTCCGTCCTTCGATCGACAACATCGCATCGATCTCACCGAGGCCTGGCGGCGAGATGGCGTGGCGCTCTACCTGATCGGGTCTGACGTCGCCGACCTCGAATCGTTCTGTCGCGGACCGTCCGGGACTCGGGTTCGTGCCGAGAATCCGTTCCTGCTCGAACAGACGCTGACCGTTCGTCCCGCTCGGTACTCGCCCCAGTCGCTGGAATTCGAGGTCTTCGACGCTCGGGGCTGCGGCTGAGCCGTCGGTGCCGGTTACCATGGTCGCGCCGAACCAGCCTGGCGATCGACACTCCGCCACCGGCCTATCCGACGGATCCCTCCCCAACGAGCGCTTGTGACGACCACGCCCCCGAAATCTCAACGGCTCGTCGACGCCGCGAAGGCGAACGTGCCGGAGGGGACCTATGCCGTCGGTGCCGGGCTCATGGTCGCGGCCGTCACGGCCTACGGGTTCCAGATCCTCGCCGACAAGAAGCTCACCGAGAATGGGTTCAACGCGCTGAACGCGCTATGGGTGATGGTGTTCGTCGTCGCCCCCGGATTCTTCCAACCCCTCGAACAGGAAATCGCCCGTGCGCTCGCGCACCGGCGAGCGCAAGGAACCGGCGGTGGACCGGTCGTCAAGCGCGCGGCCCAGCTCGGCGCAATCCTCGCCGTCGCGGTCGCGCTGACCGCCATCGTCGCGGGTCCGCTCTGGCTGGTCGACAACTACTTCCACGACGAGCCGCTGATGCTCGTCTGTCTGCTCGTCGCGCTCGTCACCTATTACGCCGCGCACATCACGCGTGGGACGCTGTCTGGGAACGGTCGGTTCGGTGCCTACGGGTTGATGCACGGTTCCGAGGGAATCCTGCGCATCGTCCTCGTCGGCGCGGTGTTCGCGAGTGGCTCCACGGATCCTGTCTGGTTCGGACTCGCACTCGTCGTTCCGCCGGGCTTCGCCGTGCTGATCTCGCTGCGGGGCCAACGCAACCTCATCGAACCGGGACCCGAGGCCCCCTACTCGGAGCTCTCGAGTGCGCTCACGCTGTTGCTCATCGGGACCTCGCTTGCCCAACTGATGTCGTATGCGCCGGTCATTGCGGCCAATGTGTTGAGCGGCCAAGACGACGACGTCGCCCTCGCCGGATTCATCACCGGAATGTTCATCGCACGCATTCCGATCTTGTTGTTCCAAGCGGTGCAAGCATCGTTGCTCCCCAAGCTTGCGGGGTACGCGGGCGACGGTCGCCACGACGACTTCCGGTCGGGCTTGCGCAAACTGATCTTCGTGGTGGTCGGCATCGGCATCATCGGCGTGGTCGCCGGGGGCACGCTCGGCCCCACGGTCGGCGAGATGCTGTTCACCGAGAAGTGGACCCTCGGAAACCGTGACTTGGCGTTGTTGGCCGCGGGCGCCGGTGCGTTCATCCTGGCGCTGACGCTGGCCCAGGGGTTGATTGCCCTGCGCGGGTACAAATCGGTCGCGGGCGCATGGACCATCGGGATCGGCGCGTTCGCCGCGGCAATGCCGTTCGGCAACGACATCTTCTTACGCGCCGAGATCGCCTTCGTCGTGAGCAGCCTGACATCGGCTGCGCTGATGGCCTTGCTCCTCGTGATGCGGATGCGAGTCGCGACCGCAACAATCGAGGACCTCGTCGAAGTCGTCGAGCACGAACAACTCGAGATCTGAGACCAGCGTGGCGTGGCTCAAGCTGCTCCGACCGAAACAGTGGTCGAAGAACGTGCTCGTGTTCGCGGCGCCGGGTGCCGCGGGCGTGCTCGGAGATATCGAGTCACTCGGTCTGACGTTCCTGGCCTTCGTGTGCTTCTGCTGCGCAGCCAGCGGGACCTACTGCTGGAACGACGCGCTCGACGCCGACGAAGATCGCCTGCACCCGACCAAGCGCAACCGCCCGATCGCGGCCGGCCTCATCAGTACGACCCAAGCGATGATCGTCGGCACCGTGCTGCTGGCAATCGCCATCGGTCTGAGCTTCGTCGCCGACTGGCACCTGGCGACCGTCATCGGCGGATACGTCGTGCTGACCGTGTCGTACAGCGCCTGGTTGAAGCACGAACCCGTCATCGACATTGCGTCGGTCGCCGCGGGATTTCTGCTGCGCGCCATCGCTGGTGGTGTTGCGGTCGGCGTCGACATCTCCACCTGGTTTCTCATTGTTGCGGGGGCCGGCTCGTTGTTCATGGTCACCGGCAAGCGTCATGCCGAGCGGCTCGAACTCGGTGATGGCGCCGCCGCCCATCGTCGAGCCCTCGCCCACTACTCGATCGCCTACCTGGCGTACGTGCGCGGCGTCGCGACGAGCGTCGCGATCGTTGCCTACGTGTTGTGGGCGTTCGAACAGTCCGCCCAAGCCGGTAATGCGGTCCTGTTCCAGCTCTCGATCGTGCCGTTCGTGCTTGGCCTGTTGCGCTACGCGCTCCTGCTCGAAACCGGTCAGGGCGGTGCACCCGAAGATGTCGTGCTGTCCGACCGAGTGCTGCAGGCAATCGGCGGGGTGTGGATCATCTTGTTCGGTCTCGCGGTCATGGGGCACTGATGGACCGACCTGGTTCGATCACCGAGCAGGAGTTGACCGGCTGGGCGCGTACCGCACCTTCGCGTTCGACGGTGTGGGCCCCGACCGCGACCGAAGACATCGCTGCGCACATCGGCGACGAACACCCGCGAGGCCTGCTTGCCCGTGGTCTCGGCCGGTCCTACGGCGACGCGGCTCAGAACGCCGGCGGCACCGTCATCGATGCAACGGTCCTCGATCGGATCGTCGACCTCGACCTCGATCAAGGGCTCGTCACCTGCGAGGCCGGTGTGAGCCTCGCGACGTTGATGCAGGTGCTCGTGCCCCTTGGCTGGTTCCCGACCGTGATCCCGGGAACCCGATTCGTCACGGTCGGCGGGGCCATCGCCTCCGATATCCACGGCAAGCTCCGACTCGGCAGCTTCGCTGATTTCGTCGAATCGGCAACGCTCGTCACCCCGACTGGGAAGACCCTGGCGTTGGCCGCCGATGCGCCCAAGGCGCGGCGCGAGGCGTGGTGGGCGACGGCCGGAGGTATGGGCCTCACGGGCGTCGTGACCCACGCGCGACTGCGGCTGCACCCGATCGAAACTGCTTGGATGCGCGTGCACACCGAGCGGTGCACCAACGTCGACGACTGCATGGCCCGCATGTTGGAGTCCGACCACGAGTACCGGTACTCGGTTGCGTGGATCGACACCATGGCGAGTGGTTCGGCGCTGGGTCGGTCGGTGCTCGAACGCGGTGATCACGCGACGCGTTCCGATCTCGGACCTCGCCAACGTCGTCGCGTGCGCGACTACGCGCCGCGCGTCAGCGTCGAGATGCCTGGGTGGGTCCCCAACGGCCTCGTGAATCCGATGAGTATCAAGGCCTTCAACGAGATGTGGTTTCGCAAGGCCCCCCGATCGCACCACGAGGCGATCCGGTCGATCGTTGGGTTCTTCCATCCCCTCGACGCCGTCCTCGGCTGGAATCGCGTCTACGGGTCGCAGGGATTTCTGCAGTATCAGTTCGTCGTGCCCTACGGCGCCGAAGCGGTGATCCGCACCGCACTCGAGCGGTTCTCGGCCGCCGGCGCGCCGAGTTTCCTCGCGGTGCTCAAACGCTTCGAATCGGGCAACGACGGCTACTTGTCGTTCCCGATACCGGGTTGGACGCTGGCGATCGACGTGCCGACGACCACGCCCGGACTCGGCGAATTGCTCGACGATCTCGACGACCTCGTCATCGAAGCCGGGGGGCGTGTGTACCTCGCCAAAGACTCACGACTCTCCCCCGAACGCCTTGCCGCGATGTACCCGCGGCTCGATCAGTGGCGAACGATTCAAGCCCGACTCGACCCGACCGAAACCATGCATTCCGATCTCGATCGCCGACTCGGCCTCCGAAAAGGAACCCCGCAATGACGCACCGCACAACCCTCAAGGGACTTCGACACCTCAGCGACGCATGCTCGAGCCGGTCCGGGTCCGCCTACCGAATCGAGGCGCGGTGAAGAACGCGTTGGGACGCCTCCAGACAGTCCTCGTGCTCGGCGGGACATCCGACATTGCGGTGGCCACAGTCGACCAACTCGTTGCGTCCGGTGCTCGCACCGTGGTGCTTGCCGGTCGCGACCTCAACGCCCTCGAGACAGTGGCGGAACCGCGCCGTGGGCGCGCCACGATCGCCACGCGCGCCTTCGACGCTGTCGACTTCGACTCCCACGCCCCCTTCGTCGACGCCATCGCAAGCGAGTTCGGCGATCTCGATCTCGTCCTGCTCGCGTTCGGTGCCATCGGTGACCAGCCGAACGATGAGCGCGACCCCGCAGCGGTGGTCGACGTCATCAACGCGAACTTCACCGGTGCCGCCTCGGTCGGAACTGCGATCGCCGAACGACTGCGCGACCAGGGCCACGGCCTGATCGTCGTCTTGTCGTCTGTGGCGGGCGAGAAAGTCCGACGGACCAACTACATCTACGGGTCGGCCAAGGCCGGCCTCGACGGGTTCTTCCTCGGATTGGGCGAGGCGTTGCGCGGGAGCGGAGCGCGGGTCATGGTCGTCCGACCGGGCTTTGTCCACACCAAAATGACCGAAGGCATGGACGCCGCGCCGTTGGCGGTGACCGCCGAACAGGTCGCCACCGATGTCGTGAAGGGCATCCGCCGTGGCGCGGACCTCATCTGGTCGCCGCTACCGATCCGCGGGGTCATGTCCGTCTTGCGCCACGTGCCTCGCCCGATCTTTCGCCGCCTCCCGATCTGATGGCGGAGTCCGACTCGGCGACCGCGAACGATTCGCACCGACCACGTCCACTGGCGGCCTTCGACTTCGACGGAACGATCACTCGGCGTGACACGCTGTATCCGTTCTTGCGCGAGGTCGTTGGGTTGCCCCGGCTTGCGACGGCAGCCGTCATCGACCTTCCGCGGTTGGCGGCGGCGGCGATCGGACGGGGCGACCGCGACGCAGCGAAGGCGCGCTTGTTCGCGCGTGTGCTCGCCGGCCGTGACGCCCACGCTGTTCGGATCGCCGGTGCCGACCACGCCGCTTCGGTGCTGCGAGATCAGATCCGTCCCGAAATGCGTGAGCGCATCGCGTGGCATCAGCGCGCCGGTCACGACGTCGTCATCGTTTCGGCGTCGCTCGACGTGTATCTCGACGTCATCGGTCCCGAGCTCGGGGTCGATGCCGTGTTGTGCACCACCCTCGAAGTGCGCGATGGGGCGCTCACCGGCGTGATGCAAGGCGGCAATTGCCGAGGCGTGAACAAAGTGGCGCGACTGCGCGAGCGTTTCGCCGACCTCGACGAGCGGGAGATCTGGGCGTACGGCGACAGCGCAGGCGACGACGCCATGTTGGCGATCGCCGACCACCCGACTCGAGTCCGTTGAACGCTGTGCCCACGTCGATCACGTGGCGCGACCGCAGTCGTCAGTTCCCGAGGAAGATCCGGTCCGGCGCCGTGGCATTGCCGATGCCGACGAGGTCGGTGCGCAAATCACCGTCGAGATCGCCAGCGACCAAGTGATCGAAGACGCCCGACAATACGATCGACCGAGCCGCGCCGAGCCCGTTGACGCCGCCGCGCCGTAGCGTGTCACCGGCGACGCCGCGCCGGTACGACACGAGATCGTCGTAGCCGTCACCGTTGAAGTCGCCAGCGACGAGCGCGTCGAAACTCGTTGCAATGCTGGGTGCACGACCGTTGCGGAAGACGCCGTAGACCGTTCCGAGCTTCAGGATTTCACCGTCGCTACCACGTTGGTAGAACAACACGTCCGTATATCGGTCGCCGTTGAAGTCGCCCGATACAACGAGATCGAACGAGGTCTTCAACGAGATCGACGGACCGAGCACCAGGCCTCGTGTCGTTCCGAGCCAGACCGCATCGGGTCGCGAACCCTTGCCGTAGAACAGCACATCGCCACGCCCATCGCCATTGAAGTCTCCCGGCAGCGCGAAGTCGTGCCGGTCACCGAACGTCACTCGCGGTCCATTGCGGAACCCGAACGGGCTGCCCTGGCGGAGGTAATCGCTCGCCGGGCCGTGCGCGTAGATCAGCAGGTCGCCGTAGCCGTCGCCGGCCGAGTCGAGCGGAACGATCGCATCGCCCAATCCTCCCAACGCTGGTGTCGCGATCTCTGGGATCCCCGAGTCGTCGAGGCGCAGTTGCGCGTCGGCGGCGGCACTGCGGCCGTACAAGACGACATCGCAGCGCCCGTCGCCGTCGAGGTTGGTCGGCGCAGCGAGATCGAACGTCCCGTCGACAGCGAGCGCCGGTCCGTTGCGAAACGGACTCGTCCGGCGCGATGGCGACCTTCGGCTGGCCCGGCTGTGACACTGCGGTTCCACCACTGGATCGCTGGGTGCGGCCCGCAAATTGCGGACATTGCGACCGAAGCTCGGCCATTCGTCGACCGCCGTCGTCGCGGCCAACGGCGTCGCCCGCAGCCGGGTCGTGCGATTCGGGGTGTCGAAACCGATCGTCACGAGCATCCGCCCGGCGTTTCCGAAGACACCAACGGCGCCCGCGGTCTCGAACGATCGCACACGATTGATGGCGCCGATGTTCGCTCCGTCATGTCCCCGAAGCAGGTTGAACTGGAAACCGTCGCCGACGCCGACGTCCTGATCACCATCGCCGTCGAGATCGGCAACGATCGGGCTCGCCGAGTTGCCGAACCCCGTCAGGGGGTTGCGCCATAGGCGCATCCCGTTGCCGCGGTACGCATGCGCAACACCGTCGCGGGTTGCAACGATCACTTCTGGCGTGCCATCGCCGGTCACGTCGCCGAGCGCCGGAGCCGTGCCGGTGATCCCCGTCATCGTCTGCGGCCAACCGGGAACCGTCGATCCGTTGTCGAGGTGATAAGCGAACACCTTGTTCCGGTCGGGATGATGGAAGAAGTCGCCCGCGCCGATCACCGCTTCGAGGCGGCCGTCACCGTTGATGTCGCCGATCGACGCCGACGACGAGTGCACATCGCCCGCTGCGCGCGTCCAGGTCGTGGTGACCCGACCCGATCCCCAGTCGAAGCGCCGGAACCGACCGCCAGCCGCGGGGTCGCCCGGTCCGTTGGCGTAGAAGTCCGCACCAATGAAGATCTCTTGGCGACCGTCGCGATCGATGTCGTAGAGCGCGGGCGAGCTCCACACTGTGTCGGTGACGTCGATCGGAAAGCCGCGCACGACTCGGCAGTTGCGATCGATGGCATAGACGCGGTGATCGAAACTGCCGAAGACGATGTCGTTGTAACCGTCGCCGTCCACATCACCCAATGCAGGTGAGGAGTAGACGCCATCGGAGTATCCGTCCGGGAAGGGGTTGCCGGTCCAGATGTCGAACACATCACCCGTTCGGTAAGTACAACGTGTGGCGCCGTTGGCGTCGAACACGATGACACCACCTTGTTGGTGAGGCTCGAAGGTCGACCCCACTCCGATGACGATCTCGGGACGGCCGTCCTGGTCGAGGTCGTCGACCCCCGCCGTCGAATCGATCGCGGTGCGCGTGCCACCGATCCGTGCCTCGCGAGGCCAGCCCGGCAGCGGTTGCCCCGACGCGTCGATCACGCGGAGATAACCGTCCTCCGAACCGAACACGATGTCGGCCACGCCGTCGCCGTCGATGTCGACGATCTGCGGCGACGACGCCCGGTTCCAGCCGCTGAACCCGAGTTCGAATCGAGGCGCGATGGTGTCGGGCATCGGCGCCGCGTGGGCCGACCCGACCGGCGTGATCAGCCCCACGACAAGGGCACCTATGACCGCGAGCCCGCGGATGATCGACATCACGCCATCATCGGCACGGATACCCGACGAAGTGAAGTGGTCCCCCGCATTGTCACGCGATCGGCCCGGAAATGTCACTCGATCAG